>ERZ1026916.594-NODE-594-length-23711-cov-6.832178_pt1 | contig 23711 bp, 9 predicted proteins | sample MGYA00519465_ERZ1026916 | MGnify/ENA primary metagenome ERZ1026916 (study PRJEB26926, sample SAMN06164880) | human gut metagenome | biome: ENVO:00009003; feature: ENVO:2100002; material: ENVO:00002003 | host: Homo sapiens | place: USA | collected 2012 ... | reverse complement strand
GGCTCGGAGATGTGTATAAGAGACAGCAACGAGGAATACACTTCCTTTGTGATAAGCGCAAGTCCTATTGCTATGACCGGAGGAAACAGCGACCACAGCGTACCCTTGGCTTCGGTTATCGGTGCGGCAATAATACAGCATACCGTAAAAGCCACGATGAGCAATCCGAACACCGCTTTGCTCAGATAAGATTTTTTCTTCTTTTCCATTGTTACTTCCTTTTCGCCCGTAAGCCTGTCACACGGGCGGATTTACGTTTTAAGATACTTTAATGGTACATTATTTCGGCTCTGTTGTCAAGCGTTTATAGATTAAAACCGCCGTAAAAAAGCGTATTTCCTGCACTTGCAACCAAAAATTCCGCCCCGATAACCCGGAACGGAAAAAATCTGTATTCAATATGCTATCTGAACCCGTCAATCTTCCCTGTACTCCATAGTATACAGATACTGACCGGATTTCAGTTGCTTTTTAGCGGTATTCTTCATTCCGCACTTAGTGTATTTAGCTACCTTAAGCTCAGTGTCGGTATCAAGCACGCAGGGTATACCCTCCCTTGCCGCTTCGGAAAAAGGGTGTTCCAGTATCTTTTTCATATATCCTTTTCCCTGATATTCACGCAGAACTACCACCATCGACACCGCTACATAATCCTTTTCCTTTTTGTAAACTTTGGCGTAAAGCTCCTCGCTTGAACCAGCCACTATTCTCACACTGCGAAATGACATCTCCCTGAGCATTCTCCCGACCATATGTAACGCAGGCTTCAGCTTTATTTTAGTGCTTTTGCGCCAATACGCAAGAAACCCCTCGTGATTGTCGGACGTAGTGTACAAAACCCCCGAATTGTAGAAATACTCCGTCATTATCTCAAACGCCTTTATAATATCCTCACGAGGCGCAGTTGTGGCAATACCGTCGCCCTCTGCGGCGAAGGCTTCGCCGATAAGCGTTCCGTAATGCGCCAGCTCTTCCTTTGTCATATTGCTTACTTTCTGCATTTTTTCCGCTCCTGTTCTAAAGTTAGTTATCACTAATTATATTATAACCGATTTCAGTCCGGCGGTCAACCAAAAATCCCGCAATTTCCAAAGCAAACCGCTTTATATCAAAAACAGCGTTTTACCTGCATACCGCAAACCGTCAATAAAATCAGCCGTATATTATGCAAAAACTGTTTTCGCATTTTTTATTTCGGCATTTTCCTCCCTTTTCGCATTTTTTATTTCGGCATTTTCCATCCTTTTCGCATTTTTTATTTAGCTGTTTTACTCCTTTTCCGCACTTTTTGCAATACCCATCCCCATTTTTTGCACACAAAAACCCCGCCCACGAAATCACGGAGGCGGAGTGGTATATGTTTAATCATTTTTACTAATAATTTTACTTGCCAATTTGCCTATTATTTTAGTCAATTCATTTTCAAAATCTCTCGAAACATCATCTGCATAACTTATTGCATGAGCACACTCGTGCAATAACGTACCAGCATAGTCAGTAATACAGCTAAGCTGATTTCGCTTAATGAGAATTTTTCCTTCTTCCTGTATCCAAAGTCCTACAGTTTCATAGTAAAACTCATTTTCATAAATTTTATCTACTATTTGTATGATTCTTACGGATTTTGGCTTACCGCCTATTGTATTCAATATATCCGAAGTTTTATTATAAATGTTTCGTTCATCTACTGTAAGTTCTGAAACATCCACAACAGTTGGTGTAAAATTGCTTTTCTCATCTTCTATATATTGCCTTACTGTTGTTAACGTGTTACCATTTTCTGCAGTATCATTATACTTATTCATTTTAATGATTAAGCTATCAGATACAACTATCGGATTCTGTCCGTTTCTCTGCATTTCATCTATTATTGATGGAGCTTCCATCATTTCTTGTGCAGTAACAAAAGTTGTTTTAGAATCAATTTCACTTAGCTTTTTTGACGCATATATAGCAACATCATTCCATGACAATTCATCGTGCTTATCGCCTGAAGTGAAGTACTGCAAATCATCAACTAATTCTTCTATCACGTCTTCCGAATCACAACTCAGCAATATATCTTTGATTCTGCTCGTATATGCACTTCTGCCAACATTAGTTCGTTCTCGATTCAAAGCCTTCTTTATTTGACTGTTAAGTAAAGTGATGTTGTATGAAAACAAAAAATTATCTTCTTGAGCAACTTTGACGCCATTAATATAAATAATACTGTCAGCGCCATTTTTTTGAATTACTTGTCCGTATTTGGTTGTTTCCAATATATCATCATTTGTGAAAGATAAGAAAAGCGATTTTGCTTTCTCAATGTCATCTGCAGCACATCCAAACAAACAAAAATCAGTTCCAATCATATTCTCGTTTTCAGGAGGTAAAATTTCTGCATGCAAAGTAATTATATCTTCAAAACCAACTTTTGATGCAGCCTTTAATGTAATATCACCATATTTTGATTTGATTTTTACTTTTATATTGTGCCGATATAATGTAGCCAAAGCATCTTTCAAACCAACACCAAATCTCCCAATGAGTTTATCGTTATTTAATTTTTCGTCATTTTCATTCTGCGTTAAATGATGATAATTCAAACCACGTCCATAATCTTTAATATGCCACCAACTGCTATCATCTTGGTAGATATCGATGTTTTTGGTTCTTGTAAGTATCTGCTCATCCAATGCATTTGCAATAATCTCTCGTATGGCATGATAAACTTCCCAATTTTCAAGTATTTTTTCAATGTTTAAATCGAATTCTCTGATTTTCTCCATAGCAATTTGCTCCTCATAATATTTTGTAAGGTCAAAAAATTACCGCTAAAAACATATTACCATTTATTTTTAATTTTGTCAACACCATTGAAAGTTATACAAAAACCCCGCCCCCGAAACCTCGGGAGCGGGGAAATCGCCTATATCTATCGCTTCACTTACGCATTCTTGTCAAGACCTGTGATTTCAAGTGTATCACGGGCGATAAGAAGCTCCTCGTTTGTAGGAATTACCCATACCTCAACCTTGCTGTCGGGAGCAGAGATCTTTGTGAGCTTGCCCTTTAAGCCGTCGTTTACAGAACTGTCGAGCTTGATGCCGAGATATTCCATATTCTCGCATACGCCCTTTCTGACTTCGGGAGCGTTCTCGCCGATACCGCCTGTGAAGATAACAACGTCAAGACCGTTCATAGCGGCTGTGTAAGAACCGATGTACTTCTTTATCTCGTATGTCAGCATATCTGTAACAAGCTGTGAACGCTTGTCACCCTGCTGTGCGGCACTTGTAATATCTCTGTTGTCGCTGAACTGACCCGAAAGTCCGAGGAAGCCCGACTTCTTGTTGAGATAGTCGCTCATTTGTGCAGGAGTGAAGCCCAGCTTGTTCTGTACGAATTCAACAGCCGAGGGGTCAACACTGCCCGAGCGTGTACCCATGATGATACCGTCAAGAGGAGTAAAGCCCATTGATGTATCTACAGACTTTCCGTCCTTGATAGCTGTTATGGATGAACCGTTGCCGAGGTGGCAAGATACGATGTTAAGACCTTCAAGGCTCTTGCCTGTGACCTCGCCGTACTTCATTGATACAAAGCGGTGTGATGTTCCGTGGAAGCCGTACTTTCTTACATGGAACTGCTCATAGCACTCATAAGGCATACCGAACATATAAGCCTTGGGAGGCATTGTCTGGTGGAACGCCGTATCGAATACTACTACCTGAGGAGTTGTTTCGGGGATAACCTTCTTGCAGGCTCTCAGCGCAAGTGCGTGTGCGTGGTTATGTACGGGAGCAAGGTCTGCAAGACCGTCTATCTGATCTATAACCTCGTCTGTTACGATTGTTGTCTTTGTGAATACCTCAGCGCCCTGCACTATTCTGTGACCTACAGCGCCTATCTCGCTCATATCCTTGATAACAGCGGCATCGCCCTTTGTCATTACCTCAACCAGCTTTTCAAAAGCCTCTGTGTGAGTGGGGAACGAACATTCCTCTACATATTCCCTGCCGTCAAATGTCTTGTGAGTGATCTTTCCGTCTATACCGATACGCTCGCAATTTCCCTTTGCTATGACCGACTCATCCTTCATATCTATAAGCTGATACTTCAGTGATGAACTGCCGGCATTTACTACCAGAATTTTCATTTAAATAAGATACCTTTCTGAATTTATTTTTGCTGAACGCAATATCATTATTATTTTAAACCAAACCGCCCGAAAAATCAAGTGCTTTGACGAAAAATACGACTGCTTGCCGATATTTTTACACCGTGAGGAGAAAACAAGAAAAACCGCCCTATTTAAAAGGCGGTTGATTTTTAACTCAATCTTGGGAGCGACTGTTTATGAAGTTGCATTTCCCCCGATAATATGCTAAAATATTCACGAGGGAAACCTTGGACGTCAGGCGGTCAATTCATCTCCCGAAAGTGCGTTGCACTTTGAAAGGAGGTGAAGCTGTGTACATAACGCTAAGTGATTTAACACAGATAGGAATATTTCTTACTGCTTTCACAGTTATGATTTTCACAATCATTTCTTTTAATAAAAAGAAATAACCGCCCATGTCTCTCCAAACTGTGTGCGGTTATTCATCGTAATCAGGGAGCGACCGTCTGTCGTTTCCCTCTTTTTGTATCTATAATATAACATAAAATCAAGCCGGTGTCAAGTGCATCGCCCTGCATAATCCGAAGAACCGCCCCGATTAAAAGGCGGTTTTCCGTTTATCCGGTTTTCCTCACAGGCCTTATATACTTCCAGTATCTCCTGCAGTCGTGATAGAAGTAAAATATCCTGCCCTGCGTTTTGTCAAGCTCGTAGCCCGACTTTTCATAGTCAAAGTCCTTCATAGCCTGTTCTATCTTTGCTTCAACCGCACTGTTTTCGGTCTGAAAGTCGAACGGTCCGTGTTCAAATACGATATACTCGCCCTCAGGCACGTCCATGATCTGCATCTGCCTTGGTATCTCTCCGCTGTAGTCGGCAGAAAGCCGTACACCGTAAGCCTCAGCCAGCGGAATGCCCCAGCTGCATATTCTTCCCTCAGGCTCGTTTATGTACGCCATCACCTGACCGCTTCCGCTGTTCGCCTCATCACCGCCCATATCATCGAGCTTGCCCTTGATGCTGTCAAGCAGTCCGCATATAGTTTCGCAGTCCTGTCCGGGAATGTGACTCTGCTTTTCCCAGAAGTCGTAATACCCTACGCTTTCGTAGTTCCTGATATGCAGGAATTTATGAGCCGGGATCGTTACGAAATACACCTTAATATCACTGTTTGTCTGTGCCATACCTGTTCCTCCTATGCCTAAAAGATAGCAGTCGAAAGGTCTTATAGCCGTGCGAAGAATTACAGGCACAGGGTGTAAGCGGTAAGCGCTCGGAGTAATTCCGTATGCCACTTTGAATGCCCTTGTGAACGCCTCATGAGATGTAAAGCCATAGTCAAGCGCAATATCAAGTATGCCCTTGTCGGTATCTCTCAGTTTCCTCAGCGCAAAAGCAAGCCTGCGGTATCTCATATAATCCCTGAGCTTCATTCCCGATATTTCGCCGAATTTCCTTGAAACATAGTATTCCGAGTAGCCGAGCGTCTGCGACAGCCTGCCGAGCGTCAGCTTTTCGTCCTCACCGCTTCTGATACACCTGTCTATGTCGTCAACGATATTCTGAATATTCATATACCATTCGTTTATCCCGTTCATCTGTTTTTCTCCCGTACAGCTTTCTTCCATCTTTTCGACTGTATTCATTTTATCACAAACGAGCAAGCCGAAACTTGATACGGCTTGCTGTTTTTACTGAAGGCAACACAGTATTTTCATATCAGATCAAGATAAGTCTTGAGATCGCCGACAAACTGATTTCCGCACCGTGCAAGCTCACCGAGCACTCGATCGGTTCCTTTTTCGGTCGTATACCAGTTTTCTTTGGTGATGTTATAGCAATGTACGGGGCAGACCGTCATATCAACATTTGGGAAAGCCATTTGATACAGCATTAAGCATCGGCGAGCATGAAAGGCTTTACAAACAATTATACCGCTTTTTATCATTATGCCCTTTTCATCAACGGCTTTACGAGAGAGAAATGCGTTATCACGGGTATGCCCCGACTTGCTTTCTTCAATGATCGCAGTCTGCGGAACGCCGTTTTTTACGAGTACATCTGTAAAAAACTCGCAGTCTGACCGGTAATCGCCACTATAAATTTCCGCTTTTGAGCGGACGCCGTGCCATTTTTCCTCTTTAACGCTTACTCCTCCTGACGGGACTATCCAATCAGTCAAACCTTGTCGGTATAATTCTGCGGCATATTCGGGCTGTTCAGGGTGTGAGCCGCCCGGCAGAAAAATCGCATCGACCTTTTGAGGTTCTCCTGACACAAAGATATAATCTGAAATATCTGTGATGATCCGGTTTGGCATAGGGGTTCTCCTCTTAGTTTTTTTGTAAAAGAAAAATGCGTGATCGATACAGCTTGCTGTTTTTACTACTCTTCCGGCGTAAAGAACACATTCCCGTCATCGTCTGTCGTAAATACCGTGAAGCCGGTATAGCACACATTTCCGTAAATGTCGTTTATAACAAAGCTGTATCTGTAGTCGCCTGCAGGCAGATTGACAAACTCTATCATATTATCGCCGCTGTAGGTGCATTCATCGCCCTCCGCCTTGCCTGCAAAGTTGCCCTCGCTGTCGTAGGTGTTGAATATCGGCACTATGACATCTCCCTCTTTAAGCGGAACAACACTCCTTGCCGACTCGCCGTTTTCGTTTACGCCGTCCCATGTTCCAAGCGCCGTTATGTCATACGCATTGCCGTCCTGCGTCATAGCTATACGCAGATTTGTTTCCTTGCCGTTGAGCTTTACGGGTGATGTGTAGACCGAGCTGTTTCCGTTCTTCTCCACTATGAACATAGGGATAAGATTATTCTGGATCATATACCACTGCCCGCTGAAATTATCCTCAACCAGTCCCGATGAGAAATCGACCTTTGTACTCTGGTCAACGCCGAATTCGATAAGCTCACCCGTTTCCTCGTCAACACGGTAAACCGAGCAGTTTACGCTCGCAAGGTTGTTTATAGTATCGTCCGTAACATTGAAGTAGAACGTTCCCTCATCGTCAAGCACAGGTCCGACATCTATCTGTACACTGCTCTTATCACCGCAGAAGCCCATGTTGTCGGTCTTGTTGTTGTAATGCTCCCAGTTGCTCTCATAGTCGGAATAATCCCCGTCGCTCCAGTACACCGCACCGTCCGCAAGCCATGTTTTTTCACCGCTGTACCCGTCCGTACTGCCGTTTTGTGCGCCGTAGGCTATTCTGTCAACAAACGTCATATAGTACGGACTTACGCACACCTTGCCGAATGTGGCAAGCTCGGCAGAGCCGGAAACGCCGAACGGATAGTAGGTCGAAAGCCCTGTTGAGCCGTCCTTGTCCTCACCGTAGATGTTATACACTACCGCCTTTTCAAGCGCCGACATGACCTTGTCCGCCTTGTCGCCCGATACCGTAGCTGCTATCATAGAGCCGAGATCCACCATGTTGGTATATCCCTCTGTATCGTTGTTACTGCCGTATGCTCTTACGGTATAGATGCTTCTTACCGCATTCGCAAGCAGTGCAGGGTCGGAAGAAATATCGTTCATTTCCTCGGCGGCATCATTCACCGCCTTTACAAGTTCGTCTATTCGGCTGAGATCCGTTATCGAAAGCGTAGCCTCGCCGCCTGCACCGATAGCCTCGCACGATGCCATAAAGCTGTCAGCGACCGTCTTTCCGAGTTCGGCTGTATCCGCTGTCGGATTACTTTCCATAAAGCCTGCTATCTCGGTATAATCCCAGCCGTATCCCGGCTCCGTTTCCTCAGACGCAAACATATAGTCAGCGTGCGGAACAAGCATATTCGCCGTTTCGACCGTTGCCATAAGGCAAGCGTCAAAGCCGATGAACGCAAACTTATCCGTCATCTTGTCATATACAGATGTAAGCGCAGTGTCTATTTCCTCAAGCGACAGCGAATCGTTCTCGTTAAGCTCGTCGAAGCACACGCCGCTTATACTTCCTCCGCCGTGATTCCAGAAGATAAGCCCCATTTTAGCCGCCGCATAGTTTTCTATACCCCAGCTTAAAAAATCGACAAGCACATCCTCCTTGCCCATATTGACAGACTCTTTTTCTTCGATAAGGCTTATTTCTCCGCCGGTTACAACATAACGCTGTGTCTTTTCGGCAGAGATGCCGTATGTATCCGCCCACGCTCCCGCGCCGCCCGTCTGAATGACGAATTTCACGTTCTCGCTTTGTGACCCTGCGATCATTTCCTCAATGTCGCCGCTCGCAAGCCCGTTCTCGCTTTCAAGGTCGCTTCCGCACATATAAACGAATACCGTCTGTGTGCCGTCCTCGCCCATAGGTTTTTCGGCTTCACGCTGTTTTCTTGCAATGCTTATCCCGTCCGAGCCGCTGAACGTCAGCTTTGACGCACGACTGCCCGTAACACTTCCGTCATATTTATTATCACTGCTTTCACTGCCTTCCGAATTACCGCCGTCACTCGTCTGCCTGTTGTCGCTTGCCGTGCCGTCGGAAATCTCCTCCTCATCGTCAAGGCAGCCGCTCGATAGCACAGCCGTTGTAAGCACCGATGCCGCAAGCAGTGTCCGTAATATCTTTTCGCTTGTTTTTCTCATAAGCTCTCCTTTTCTCTTAGCCGTAATTATAACCATATTCTCACATATTAATTATAATCGTTTTTCTCGGCAATTGCAACGAAAAAGGCACAAACGGCATTTAATCGGCTGAAAACGGTAATTCTCCTCCCAAGCCGCCCTAAACTTCCAAAACCGCACTATCCCTCTCACTTTTCGTAATGCTAACATCTGTATTCTCCGATATGATTCTGTATCCGCACTATCCCGCCCACTCCACTACGAATATTCCTACAATTCATCACAACCGCATATAAACTGCAAACACCAAACTTGGCTTATAAACACTTTGCCGGTTTCGCAAAATGTAGCAAATCGCTATCACCCTTGCCTCCCCTCGAAAAAGGGGAGGTGGCTTGACGGCAAGGCACAAGCCTAATTTTACAGCGTTTTTATGCGATATATCCGACTTTTATAATTACTAAGTCGGTCTGCCGTCAAGACGGTGGGGATTGAAGTTGATAGAACTTCTATCCCTAAAACTTCTAAGCGTTCACAATCACAACTCGCCCCACACCAACCCTTCCAAAACCTCACCCTTTTTAGTAAGTCCTAACTAACCTAATTTTTACAAAAAAATTTTCAAAAACCTCTTGACAAACGCCGAAGTATCGGTTATAATAAAACCAACAAATCAGTAAACGTTACTGATTTCGCTAATAACAATAAGAAAATAATGATTTTATCACTATGAAAGGATTGGTAATTTACTATGAAAAAGTGGGTATGTCCGGTATGCGGTTACGTTCATGAGGGAGATACACCTCCCGAGTTCTGCCCCCAGTGCAAGGTTCCCGGCAGCAAGTTCACAGAGCTTAAGGAAAACGAAAAGCTTGTATTTGCAGACGAGCACAAGGTAGGCGTTGCAAAGGCAGTTGAGGATGAAGAGATTCTTGCAGGCTTAAAGGCAAACTTCGAGGGCGAATGCACAGAGGTAGGTATGTATCTCGCTATGGCAAGAGCCGCTCACAGAGAAGGTTACCCCGAGGTAGGCCTTTACTACGAAAAGGCAGCTTGGGAAGAGGCTGAACACGCAGCAAAGTTTGCAGAGCTTTTAGGCGATGTTGTAAGCGCATCGACTAAGGAAAACCTCGAAAAGAGAGTTGCCGCAGAGCACGGCGCTACACAGGGCAAGCTTGACCTCGCAAAGAGAGCAAAGCAGTTAAATCTTGACGCTATCCACGACACAGTTCACGAGATGGCTAAGGACGAAGCAAGACACGGCAAGGCTTTCGAGGGTCTGCTGAACAGATACTTCAAGTAAGCGGCGGCTGTGAGCCGCCTCAAATTCGCCGTTCCGGCTGTTTCAGCTCGGCTAAGGTCACGTTACCGGCGGATATTAACGTTATAATTATGCAAATCGAGCCGTAAGCACTCTTGCTTACGGCTCAGTTTGTTCTTATAGTAAAAACGCATCTGATACACAAAAAAGAACACCGGTCGCCCGGTGTTCTCTTTTTTTTACTGTCAGCTTATTTGGCTGTATTCACATTCGCATAAGTATAAGTGCTTGTATTTGCACCCTTATAAGACGCAATCCTTACCTTATACACGCTTCCGGCCCTGAGTCCGCCAATAGTGACAGTAGCATTCGCACTGCCCTTTAACGTCTTTTTGACCCACTTGCCGCCTTTGTAAATTTCAACCTTATATCCGTCTGCACTGGCGTTTTTACCCCACTTAACGGTTATCGAGTTTCTTTTTGCCGATACAACCTTGATATCGGTTACCGGTGAAAGCACTGCAGTAACCGTAGTATAGCTGTAATCACCGTACAGATTGCCCTTATACGCTCTTACCCTTACTTTATATGTGCTGTAAGGTGTAAGTCCGCCAAGCACAGCCATTGCTGTCTTATTATCGGTTATGGTCTTTTCGAGCCACCTACCGCCGATATAATATCCTACATTATATCCGTCAGCGGTTGCATCCGCATTCCATATAACAACCGCCTTTGAGTCAACTGCGCTCTTTACCTTAAGACCGCTGACCTTTGTCGGAGCGGTAGTGATATAAATATCGTCGAATGTACTCTGAAGCTCACCCTTATAAGCCTTTATTCTGACCTTGTAGGTTTTGTAGCCCTTAAGCGAGCCTATGGTAACAGCAGTTTTGCCATTGCCGGTCAGCGTCTTTTCATTCCACTTACCGTCTGCATAGTACTGAACAGTATAACCGTCCGCACTTTCATTCTTATCCCATGTAAGCGTAAACGAAGAAGATGTGACTGTCTGCGTAATACCAGTAACTTTTGACGGGAGCGTATTGATATAGCCGTATGTATACGGGCTGTAAAGGTCGCCCTTATATGCGCTTACCCTTACTTTATATCGTGTTCCTGCACAAAGTCCGTCTATAACCGCCGCTATATTATTGTTGCCGGTAACAGTCTTTACAGACCACTGATTATCAATGTACCACTCTACCTTGTAGCCGTCCGCTCTGGTGTTTCTGTTCCAGCTTATTCTTACCGTTTCATCTGTAGCCTTCACCGTATTTATATTCCATACGGGAGAAGGAACGGTATCAACATAGAAACATCTGTACTTGCCGGTGAAGCTTCCTGCATAAGCCGCTATCCTTACCTTATATTTAAGGCCTGCAGAAAGACCGCTCAGCTTTGCCGCTACTCTGTCGCCGTCGGCACTGCAGTTAATCTGCTTCCACTGATTGCCGACATAGCATTCGACATAATATCCGTCAACGCCGCTTATATTCTTCCAGCTTATATCGACTTCATTGTATGTCGTCTTTTCAACCGCTATTTCTTCCACATCGGGAATAGGCTTTACGGGAACACGGTTTCCGATATATGAATCCTTACATCTTGTGCATTCAAATACGCTGTAGCCTTCGTTGCGATAGTCAGGCTCAACTACTTTGATTACAACATAGTCGTGACCGAGAGGTTCACCATACTCCGCACCGCATATTTCACACTTTGCCTTTTCGGTGCAGGTAGCCTCTCCTCCGGAATGCTCACATTCGGTTATCGTAGCCGTTACAACGTCCGACTTCATCGAAACTCCCGCCGTTGTAGCATTGCTGTAGGTAAGACGGCAGTAGTACCTGCCCGTTGTGAGATTTTCGAGCGACAGCTTTCTGTCTGTAGCGCCCTCTATCACTGTTTCGTAGCCGTTTTCATCAATGCCGATCCACTGATAAGCAACTTTTGCGTCGACCTCGCCTGAATACCACGGCACTGCACTTATTTGAAGTGACGGTATGTCGTCGGGATAATAACCGTTGGTGTAATATACAGTATCAATCGGCTTGATTATCTGCATCGGACACACCCGTACCGTAAGTCCGTTTGTCGATGATGCCGTTGCCTTATTAAGACTGTATATATCTATCCACTCTTTTGTTCCTCTGTCCTGTACCCAGAAGCCGGGATCGATATAATCGGCTATCACCTTATTCGGGGCATTAGTTATGATTTCGGCAAACCCACCTGACGAAATGGATACATTACCGCCGTTTATAGTAAGGCAATTTATATTGTTTGCGGCCATTGTAACATTTCCGCCGTTTATGGTCACATTGCTGCCTGTTGCAAGCCCGTCAAATGTGACATCACCGCCCCTCACTATGAATGCGTCTTGATTCTCAAACGCTGTCACCGCACAACGTCCCGTAACCGTCAGCTTTGCCTTGCCGTTTATGATGATCGGACGTGAGAACGCTGTACGAACTGCGTACTTGAGCGTGAAGTTACCTTCGGTTATGACTAACTGACCGCCGTATCCGTTCTTGTTATAAAGCGGATATAAGGTACAGCCCTCGTTTTCGCTCTTCTGAGCGTCTTTCGCAGCCTCGTCAAGATTGTTATAATACTTGACATCGTCGCCCTTTGTTATCTTTGCATTGAACTTGCTCTCGCATATCTCGCAATATGTCGGCTCGGTAATATTACCTGCGGTTTCCTTGTCCGCTGTAGGATCGACCACCTGAGAATGATCACAATCAACAAGGTCTATGCTTACAGTGTTCGACTTTATTTCATAGCCGTCATCGGTAATAACTACGAAGTATATCTTGGCAGCAACGCTGTTGCCCGCCTTATCAATTATTTCGTCTGCCGACAATTTAGCGTCCTTTACAAGTGCGCTTAAGCTGCTATAAATTATATCTCCGCTTACATAGGAGTTTATACCGTATCTCTTACTTACATACGAGTCGTTCAGGTTCGAGCCGTGAGCAAGAGCAAGGTTGAACTTCAGCGTGGGGTTTGCGTTGCTGTTGCGATACAGCTTGTTTATTTCTGTGCTAAGCGTTGCGCTCTTTATCGGCGCTTCTTCTACATTCACCGGTTTATTGTCGTTATTCACACTGCTATAAACGCTCTCTGCACGTTCTGCAATTGAAAGCCATGCACCGCCGTCCTTTTTATATGCATAACCGTCAGCCAGAACAGATTCAAGACTGCCGTTTGCTATCTCGATGTTGTAGAATTTACCGCCGCTGATTTTTGCTTTAGCGTTACCTATAATGGTCAGAGCGTCTATAACGCCGCCGCCTATTTCTGCGTCGCCGTCTATGTAAACCATCACCGATGTGAATTCACCGCCGTTGATGATTAACTTTGAGTTTGCGTAAGCTTTAATAGGCATCCGCATTTTGCCATCGCCGCCTACGGTAAACATACCGCCGTCGGATACTTCTACAGGTGCGTTGAAAGCAAAAGTGCCACCCAGTTTTTTACCGTTCAGTGCAAGCGTTACATTGCCGGTAATGGTAACGCCCTGTGTAAGTTCGCTGTTTTCAATATCCTTATACAGCGTTACAGTAGCCGTACCTGCCTCGTTAGCCTTGGCAAAGGCGTCATAAATATCGCTGAACAGATCTGTCATTTCGCCGCCGTCAGCCGTATAGCTTACAGTTGCGGCGATTTCCTCATTGCAGTAAGGACAAAGGTTTCCGTCAAGCGCATAACTGTCGTTTTCGTCCTTATGGTCGCACTTTATAACATTAAGATAATTGGCTTTGGTCATGCTCTGAATTTCAGCATATTTGAAACCTGAACCGACAATCGCATTTAAGCCTATAACTCTGCTTCCGCTCGCAATTGCCCTGCCTAAAGTATAATTGCTTTCATTTTCGCAAGTGAAGATGTTGAACGTACCGCTTACTATAGAGACATTATATCCGCTTCCACCGGTCGTGTCTGCTTTCATGCTTAAATAATCGGCATTAACATCATTGATGACCATGTCTCCGCCTTTTATCGTTATTGTGCCGATATTAGCACCATCTACAGTAACCTTTCCGGAATTTACAACTAAATAATTCAATGTGGCTTTACTGTCAATTAAAACATTGGCATTCTCGCCAGATACCGTTACACCGGTAAATGAAATTGAGGCTTTTTTCAGTGCCGTAAACGTTATATCTCCGCCCTTGACATTAAATGCAAACGGTCCGCTGCTGTCATTTTTATTTAAATCAACGGTAAATCTACCCTTGCTTATGTCAAATGTTTCATTATCTTTAAGCCAACTGTAGTTTAACAGCTTTAATGTACAGCCTTCGCTTTCCTGGGCAGCGCTGATAGCGTCATTCCAGTTGCCGTAATACGATAACGTACCGTCAGACAGCTCTACCGAAGCCGTAAGTGCTCTGTTGCATATACCGCATACATTACCGTTATCGTCACATTTTACGCTTTCGCCGGGGTGCTGACAGGTAGCTACTGTAAGCGTTACCACATTCGACTTATATTCATATCCGTCATAGGTAAATATGCAGTAATATTGGATTTCTCCGTCTTCTGCCACTGCTTTATCAACTTCACCGCTAAATAAATAATAGCGATTGCCTGATAAGTCCGTTTTTTCCTTTATTACCGTTCCGTCAATTAAGTATCCGGTAACATAGAGTGTTTCATTTCCCGTATATGTCACATCGGCCGCGAAAGTTACAGCCTTTTTACCGTTACGGTATATTATCGGTGACTCGTCATTAGCGGTAATTGTTGCGCTCTTTATCGGCGCTTCCTTTACTTCTACATTAGTTATATCCTGCTTTTCACGCTCTGCAATAGTAGACCAGATGCCGGAATCGATAATACTCCTATAGGCATAGCCGTCCGCAAGAAGCTGTCCTACGTTTCTGCCTTCGCCTGAAACCTGTAAGCTGTAGAATTGACCGCCTTTAATTACAGCGTTACCGCCGTCTTTAATTATGAAGTCAGAGAAAGTACCACCGTTGATTTCCGCATTGCTGCCGTTGCGAACGGCAACACGTTTTATTAAGCCACTGCCGTTAACGGTCAGCTTACCGCTCGTTACTTCTATGGAATACCATACATCAGTACCGGGTTGTGAGAGCCTTTTACCGTTAAGTTCAAGCGTAACATTGCCTGTAACAGCTATCGTATCTGTAATATCGTCCGTGATGTTCTTCTGCAGCGTTACAGTAGCCGTACCTATCTCATTAGCCTTGTCAAAAGCGTCATAAATATCGCTGAACAGATCCGTATTTTTGCTTCCGTTTGCCGTATAGCTTACAGTTGCAACGATTTCCTCATTGCAGTAAGGACAGGGATTTCCGTCAAGCACATAACTGCCTTTTTCACCCTTATGGACGCACTTATCAACAAAAATTCTATCGGTTTTGGTCATGGTCTGAATAGCTTCGTATGTGTAAATAGTAAAGCCATTTATATTATTGCCGAAAACTACGCTTCCACTCGCAATTGCCATACCTAAAGTATAACCGCTGTCTGTTTTGCAAGTGGTGCTGCCGAACTCGCCGGTTACGATAGAGATGCTACCGGACCCGTTGATATTCACGCTTAAAGAATCGGCTGTAACATAATTGATGACCGTGTTTCCGCCGTTAGCTTTCAGTGCATCAATATTTGCACCGTTTACAACAGTCTTTCCGCCAATTATTGACAGTTCTTTAATATAACTCTCGGCACTGTTTACTGCAAGCGCACCGCTTGTTAATGTTACACTTCCCAGCTTGATTTTACCGTCAATTGTAACCTTAGCGTCAGTTCCGTTTACTTCGATTCCGCTTATCAGAGTTTCTACATCGGCTTGTTTTACCGAAGAAGTGAAAGTCACGTCACCGCCGTTGACATCGAACTGATAAAATACCTTCTTACCGTTAAAGTCAACAGTAAACCTGCCGCCTGTCACGGTAACGGACTCAGATACTCCTTCCGACATCAGCTTTACAGTGCTGCCCTCGTTCTCCTGTGCCAGCTTTATGGCACTCTCTATATCCGCATAGCCTAACGACTTGCCGTCAGCATCTACTACCTCGGCTTCTATCAATGCATCACATATACCGCAGATTACAAAACCGTCGTTTTCGTATGAAAAGCTATCCTTCGGGTGTGAGCAGGTCGCAAGTGTAAGCTTAAGCACATTCGACTTATATTCGTATCCGTTGCACTTAAGTACAATGTAATATTCAACCTCGCCGTCTTTAGCCGCAAGCTTACCGATTTCATAACAGTGTACCATATATTTATTGTACAAATTATAATCTTTAATGCGATTATTGCCGTTTACAAAATCCGAATAGGTTGCACCCCTTGAACCGACCGCCAATTCGTATGTAATATTGACGTATAAATATTTCTCTCCGTTACGGTATATAACAGGCGCTTCTTCGCCTACCCACGCAATACTTGCGCTCTTTATCGGCGCTTCTTCTACACTCAACGGTTTATCGTTGTTATTCAAACTGCTATAAACGCTCTCTGCACGTTCTGCAATTGAAAGCCATGCACCGCCGTCCACTTTATAAGCATAACCGTCAGCCAGAACAGATTCAAGATTGCCGTTAAATATCTCGATGTCGTTGAATTTACCGCCGCTGAGTTTTACGTTACCGCGAACGGACAGACCTCGTATAGTGCCGCCGCCTATTTCTGCGTTGCCTCCTTTTTTAACTGACACAGAATTGAAGCATCCACCGCCGTTAATGACTAATTTTGAGTTTTCATTAACGTAAATAGGTGTATCCATATCGCCATCGCCGTTTACAGTAAGCGTGCCACCGTCAGATACCGATATACGCGCTATGCCATAACGACCACCCAGTGTTTTACCGTTCAGTTCAAGCGTTACATTGCCCGTAACGGTAACGTCCCGTTTACTTTCGCTGTCTGTAATATCCTTATACAGCGTTATTGTAGCCGTACCTATCTCATTAGCCTTATCAAAAGCGTCATAAATATCACCGAACAGTTCTGTCTTTTCGCCGCCGTCTGCTGTATAGCTTACGCTTGCGGCAAACTCAGAGCCACAGTATTCGCATATACCGCTGTCATTAAAGGCATAACTGCCGTCCTCATTCTTATGCTCGCACTTGGTAAACAGATAATAGCTTACAGTATTGTTTTCGGAGTCAAAAATATTTTTTTCGGCTATATCGCTGTATAATAAAGCCTTTGCTGTTTTCTCAGCAGTCGGATCTGTCGGATTGTCGTAGCTTATCACACGCACACCGCTTGCGATTACGTCCTTTAATTTAAACTGTCCGAGATTGATATTGCTGTAAGTACCTCCGCCTATAGTAAGCTTTGCGTCAGTTGCGTCTTCGCTTACAAATAAATTATCAGCACCCGCAGTATTGTCAACATTGACGCCTTCGCTGACAGTTACGGTACCGCCTGATATAGCAATACTATCAAATCCGGCGCTTGAGCCCTCAGGTAATGTAAGAGATCCGCTCTTCACATTAACCTTGCACCTGATGAACATATAACCTTCAGCAATAACATCTGCACCGTCAATAGTTATTGTCTGGTTGTAATCATAGATAGTACCATAATTACTTGTGGTAATAGTAAACTGACCGTTTGACAGCGTAACCCCACTATTGATCTTACCGCTTGTTACAAGAGTGAAAACACAGCCCTTGTTTTCAGCCTTATCCGCATACCGTAAGCCCTCGGTTATGTCGTCGAAATACTTTACCTTTCCGTCGGCAGTAGTTACCTTTGCGTAAATTTTCGCACCGCACTCACTGCACACCTTGTTGGCGCTGTCTTCATTTACCTGACCCTCGCCGTCATGCAGACACTTATATCCGCAAGCGCAGTTGCCGTGATCATCGTATGTATGCTTCGGGTGAGCCTTAACAAATATATTATCGCCTGCTTTGTATATTTGTTGTACGCTTGCATTCAGTATTTCTCCGCTTTCACTTGCAAGCGCCTTACCGCTACCCAGTATTTCAATTACACTTCTTCCCTGAACATAAATGCTCTTGAATACTCCGGCATTGATCAAAGCGTCGCCGTCTTCAAATGTTGCAAAAGTATCGAATTCAATATCTCCGTTTACAGTTACCATTCCATAGGAATAAACGCCGGTGGCGTTTATAACTGCACGGCTGCTTCCGCTGTTTTCAAAGGTTACATTTCCGTAAACCGCTACTGCGCTTATTTCCTCGGTACCGACCGAAACATTCAGCGTATGACCGTTCATGTCGATCGTTTTATTGCCGTTTATTATTATGCCCTTAACAATACAATCTACATCGCCGGTCAGCTTTAATACACCGTCAGCCTCATTTTCCGCAATATTTTTAAACTGTGTTTCGCTTTCAATAAATGTATAAGTTTCAGAGCTTTGTGTTGTCTCGGTAAATATAGCAAGCGCACAAACGCCGCACGGACACTTGCCCGTTTCCACGTTGTATCTATGCTCATGCGCTACAACCATGACATTTGTAAGTCCGTCGCCGATCGTCTTCGCACTGCCGTCAACTATACTTTCGGGGAGATGTGTGACACTGTTTAAGATCGCAAACGCATAGCCCTTTGCAAGCAGAGCGTTTACGGGTGTGTTGCTTTCCTCGCCGCAGATGGTGTTGTACCTTCCGCCGTATAAAGCTACACCGCTTGCGTGTGCAATATAAACATTCTCAAATATGCCGCCGTATATTTCGACACACTTAGCACTGTTAATGACTAAATTGAGTACATCTGCGGCTGAACTGCCGCCGTCTGCAGTACCGTTTATAAGCGTACCGCCGTTTACACTAAAAGGTGCGTCTATGCATCCGTAGTAGGTGCTTTTCCTGCTGTCCTTAAGGTACAGCACACCACCGTTATTTACACTTATATCTGCCTCTCCGCCGAGTGAACATCCGTTCACATCGACAGTAACCGTTGTATTGCCGATTTCTACGTTCTGTGTAATCTCACAGTTCTTATACAATGTCAGCGTACAACCGTTGTTTTCCGCCGATAATGCCGCAGTAAAAGCGTCGTCTATATTATCGAAATACTTCGCTGTTCCCGCGCCCGAAATGCCCGCAGTAAGCTGATATTTGCAGGTAGAGCATACACCTGTTTTGCTGTCAACATCCGTATGACCGCACCGCTTACCGCAAATCGTACACTTGCCCGTTGTGCTGTCGTAACTGTGACCTTCATGTGGTATTACAATAACAGGTGTTGCAAAACCGTCTTTCAACAGTGTTTTTGAGCCGTCTATCGGCTCAGGATTGGGAGACTTCATAAACATACGGTTCTCAGCCAACAAAGTCAGTATTTCTGCGTTTGCTCTGTCCCCGCCGCCGTTATAGCATATTGTTTTGAAAGCTCCGCCGTGAAGAATTACGTCACTGCTTGCATCGTTTATATTGAGTGTTATAGAAAATGTACTATAGCAGTCAAATGTACCTGCACCTACCGACACAGTTCCCATAGCGCCGCAGTTTTCGTCAAATGTCAGCTTACCGCCGGCCGCTACATTGAAATCGCCATAAATACGATTATTTTTTCCCGATCCCGTAACGGTTATATCTCCCGAAACAGTTAACGTACCTACATTGGCTTTCTCAGCGATCCACAGCGTGAACTTACCGCTGAGTGTTGTATAGCTGCCTGTATAATTCTTGTATACTCTTAATGTACAGCCGGTGTTTGCGTCACTGTCAGCCGCTTCAAAAGCCGCTCCCATCTCAGTTTCCTTATAAACAGAAGCTACAGCCCCATCCTTTACGATAACAGCCGCATACTGATATTCACACTCGTTACACTTACCCGTTTCGCTGTTAACATCGCTGTGAGGGCAAACATATCCGCAGCCGCACTCGCCGTCAACATAGGTATGGCTGTGGTCTTTGATTGTCAGCGTTTCACTGCTTGATATTTCCTTAACATTTGCATTGAAAAGAGTTCCGTCAGTCTTGAAGAAAGCCTTACCCTCTCCGAGCATATCGTATAATGTCTTGCTGTCCCTGGCGTAAAGTCCGGCTGGATATGCACCGGCTTTCAATATAACCGTACTCGAATCATATACATAGATCGAAGTGTCTAAAACTACATCGCCGTCTATTATAAGCGTACCGCCGGCGTATGAAGCGTCGTTTGTCGGATATACATTACAACCGAGCATAACCGGATTGCCGCTGTTTTTGATCGTAAGCTTTCCGCTTTTGCAAGGAGTAATACTCCGGATTTTAAATTGGCGTCCGTTTAAGTCAATTGTAAGTTCTCCGTATAAGTCATACTGAGCGCTTGGTTTAGAATAATCCTTAAACAGCTTTATCGTACCGCTTCCGTTGTATTCATTCAGTAAAGAGTGAAGCTCATCGGTATCTACATACTTTAAGCTTCCGTTCTTGTCTGTATAGAGTGCGACAGACACAACCGCACCGCAGATTGAGCAGATGCCGTTGTCCGTGTTTATATCACCGCCATGCTCGCAGGGCTTTCCGCACTCCTCGCACTTGCCTGTTCCACTGCTGTATTTGTGGTCAGCGTCAGTATGCTCTACAACAGTAATTGTGCCGTAGCCGTATGTTTTGCTGTTTATAATTATACGGGTTGCTCCATAATAAAGATTAATAATCTTGCTACTGCTCTCGTATTTCAGCATCTGATTATCAGAAAGCAGATTTTTAAGCATTATGTTTTCTGATAACGGGCTGCTGTTGTCCAGATCATACGCCAACATCTCAGTAATCTTCATTCCCGTAGCAAGCTTTACAGATGTTGCATTTCCTTCATTGCTTAAAGATTCCTTTACAGCCAGATATCTCACAGTTACATTTGCACCGTCACTTACAGTGAACCTTGTACCTGCCTCAGCAAAAATTGTATCAAATTCTACATTTGCTTCGCTGTCAATTATGAATGATCCGCCGCCTTTGCAAACATACACCTGGTCAACATAACTGCCCTCTGTGCCGGTTAATGTAAGCGTGACGTCTTTGTTGACCTCAAGCTTGATATTGTTAAGCTTGTGACCGTTAAGGTCGATCATAACATTGTGTTTTACATCTATAGTATCTAAAGTTGCAGTTGCCGATGCATCGCCGATATCCTGATAGATCTTAACATAGTTTCCGGTATCGGCAGTAATGCTGTTAAGGCAGTCTGCGAGCGTGTCATAGCCTGTCGGCGCATTGCCGTCTGTGCTGATTGTAGCAACAAACTGATGCTCACACTTGTTACACTTACCCGTGTCAATATCAATATTGCTGTGATCACATAACGCTCCGCAGTTTGTGCATTTACCGTCGGAATAACCGTTTTCATGTGCACATTCTTTATATGTAAATGTAAATTTTTCTGTAACAGTTTCTGTGCTGTCACCGTCTGAATAGGTTATATCGCAATACAGAACATAATTTCCGGCAGGAATATTATCCGCAAGCTTGAATTCGCCGTTGCTTCCGGATACTGCCGCACCGAGCTCATCTGCACTGTATGCACTGTTCGTACTGTACCAGTTATAGCTTATGCTTTCACTGTCAACCGTATAGGTGCTTACAAGCTTGTAATTGTCCTTCTCTTCCTGCGAAGTGTTTGTATAGAAAACCGTTCTGTTTGTGTTGTCACCCTGTGTAACCTTGTTGAAACGGTTTGCATTCGACTTTACCTGAACGGTATTGGATACAATATCTCCGCACTTTATTGTAAGAGTATTATCAGTGTCGTATGTAACCGAAAACTCGGTATCGCAGACCATGCACACCCAGCCGTAATCGGTCTTGATTATGCTTGCTAATAAATCGGGTTCATCGCCGCCGAAATAGCCTCTTGCGTCTGCAAACTCTTCATCGCTCATATTCTTCAGAGTAATATCAAAGTAAACCGTACCCTTGAGCTTGATATCAGTCATGTCTATGTCTTCAATTATTTTATACTCTTCCGTCTTGAATATTCCGATTTGGTTTCCGAGTATTATACGGGGAGAAGTATCAGGCTTTATAACTACCGTCTTAGCGTCCGCTCCGTCAATCTCATAATAGCCGCCGTTAAGCTTGACCTCGCCTGTTACAGCGCTTTCTGAAGCCTTGGACTCGGTCGAACCCTTTACTACAAATTCGTCCTCGTCTATTGTCGGTACAGTTTGACCGATAGCGTATGAACCGCCCGTAGTATATACCGAGCCTGTACCGCTCATTATAAGGTTTACTTTGTAAATGCCATACTTAGCACCATAAGCAGTGACCTTACCGCCGCTTATTTCGGCATCCATTCCGTCGCCGTTGTTTCCGCTGTAGTATATTCCGACTCTTGCTGCATTGCCTTCAGGCACAGTAATACTGCCGTTTTCGCTGACGGAATTTTGTCACCGAAATTACTGGTAAGCAATATTGCACTGTTTAACGTAGATTCATTAGCACAACCTACTGCAGTAAGACTGCCGTTGCCGTCAACAGTAATGCCGCCGCTGACATTGACAGCCACACCCTCAAAAGATGCAGTTGTCGCATTTGCGTTCAGCACACCGTCATTATGTATTTCAAGCGAATTTGTCTTTACAGTACCTGTTGCGTTTACTGTACCGCCGTTCAGGATTATTGATCCGCCGAGAGAGCGTGCCATACTGTCTGTAGAGCGGTTCTCTGCATTCAGCACACCGTCGCCGCTGATCGTCATTGTGCCGTCACAATTGACCTCTTTATTATTTACGGCACTGAGAACGTATGTATCGCTTTCGAGGGTATCGGTCTGTACGATAGTGTTTTCACCGTTCAGCACTATTTTCGTACCGTCGGGGACTGTTACGACGCTCATCATATTCTCTTCTGTTGTCGCCTGAATGTTCACTCCGTTAAGCGTCAGCGTCTTTGTGTCATGATCCCAGCTCCAGCCGTCACCGCTTTCGTCCGCCGTCTTTTCTCTGAAATCAAGCGGTGTCGTGATGACATTGCTCTCGCCGTCATGCGTATGTGCCTCGCCCTCGGCAAATGCCGATAACGGTACAGCCGTCAACGTCATTGCCGCAGACAGCACCGCACTTATGAGCCGTACAAATTTTTTCTTCATGTTTTTCCTCCTGTAGATTTACCCGTGCTTATGCCATGCACCTGCACTTATGCAGTGCCTCCTTCAGCTTTTCAAGCGGTATCGGCTTTTTGTGGAAATAGGTACAGCCAAGCCTGTATGACTGCGCCCCGAATCCCTCATCGTCCGACAGCCATATTACAGGCGTATCCCTGTCGGCATTCTTCGCCGCAATAACGCCCTCCATACCGTCCGCTCCGTCGGCAAGCACGATTATAAGGTCAGCCGTCTTACACTCCGTCACAAAGCTCTCATACCTCTGACATACCCTGTAGGCAATTCGTCGATATGCCGCCGTTGCGATCTGTGTTATTTTCGCTTTCAGTATCTCCGCCTCGTTTGCGGTATCGTAAACGCAGATGAGCATACCTCTCCCCCTTATAATTTTATAATTATATCATAACTCATTCGCTTTGCGATTTCAACTTTTTGGCACGAACGGTTGTTATAACGGCGCAAACGGTCATAAATGCGGCTCATAATACAAAAAACCGCACCCTACACCCACCGGTCAGGTGAAATATATCACCAAGCACTACCCCACCGCTCCGCACCACCACCCTTGCCTATTAATGAACGCTCTGTTGGTTTCGCATCCGCATTATCCCACCCACTTTTTGTAGGGTGAGGGTCTGTGTGTGCTTAGTTGGCTTTGCGTCCATTGCAATCGTGGTCGTTTGCGGTCGGTGCGTCCTGCACCGACTTTTTGCGACCACT
>ERZ1026916.584-NODE-584-length-23811-cov-13.559901_pt1 | contig 23811 bp, 24 predicted proteins | sample MGYA00519465_ERZ1026916 | MGnify/ENA primary metagenome ERZ1026916 (study PRJEB26926, sample SAMN06164880) | human gut metagenome | biome: ENVO:00009003; feature: ENVO:2100002; material: ENVO:00002003 | host: Homo sapiens | place: USA | collected 2012 ... | reverse complement strand
CGTACTACAAGCGAGCATTTTTCATAAAAGCGTTGAAATATCGGCGTTTTGGCAAGGTTTGTATTATTATCTGTTGGCATACATTGGTTTATTCTTCGGTAATTTCGGCAGATTCTTCGGTTTGTGCCGTTTTCGCCGCCGCGTTTTCTCGTTTTTCGGAAAGCGTCAGGCGCAGTCTGTCGCTGTCCTTCCTTACGAAATACAAAGGCAGGAACGCAAGTACCGCAACGATCGACGCCGCAAGGAAGATTTTGAACGGCGGCGTGAAGCCTGCCGCCGACGTATCGACGTCCGAAAGCCCGATAATAAGCGTGATCAACGGACCGATAATCATCGGAAGAAGTACGTTGAAGCACATTCTCACGCCCTGGAATCTGCCTTCCGTGCCCGTGGGGATATAATCCTGGAAAGACGCCATAAGCGCCGCGCTCAGGCTTAGAATCGAACCCAGCATAAAGATGCCCGCGACGTACAGCACGGGAAGCCACGCGGCTTTCGGCATAAACTCCATCAGATACACGATAAGCGTGCATGCGACGATGACCGTAAGCAAGGGCAGATAAAAATGTTTTCTGCCGAGTTTGTCAAACAATACGCCCATAACCCCCGTGAATACCGCCGCGCCGATAATAACGACCGCAAGTGGCACGACGAAGTTGTCGCCGAGTTCCAGCGTGTTTTGGACGAAGTTGATGAGATATGAGAAAAACGTTTGTTGCGAGATGCCCAGAATGCACGAGGTAGCCAGGCAGACGTACAACATACGGTTGTCTTTGATGACCTGTTTGCGGAAGCCGTAAAAGGTTTCTTTCAGGAAATCCGGGTTTTGATTTTTGACGATATGCGTGCTGTCCTTCATCATAAAAATCGCAAGGATTCCCGCCACGATGGGGATAATTCCCAAAACTATGAAAAACAGCCAGTTGCTCTCATTCGTGGATTTATACAGCGATCCGAGCCCGATAAACACGATTACCGTCGCAAACACGGGCAATACCGACAAAACCGTGTTGACTTTTCCGCGGTTTGTGTCGTCGGTAACGTCGGTAGTCCAGGTGTTGAACGCGGCGTCGTATGCCGTCGAACCCGCAAACGTCATAACGCAGTCGAACAGGACAAGCAAAAAGCCTAAGAGCCCCAGAGTATGTGAGTCGGCGCGCATAGGAATTGCCGCAAACAACATTATGGTAAGCCCCCAGGCGATGTATCCGTACGACACGAAAACCTTGCGCTTTCCGAGTTTGTCGCAAAGCCCGCCAGCAAATATCGTCGTTACCGTTGCGGTGATTGCCGAAAAGATGACCATAAGCGTCGTTACGACGTATGCCATATCTCTGTTGCCGGAGTTTGTGTAAATGTCCTGCGCGAAAGTTGCGAAATACATGTTCTCGACAACCCACGCAATCTGACCTACAAGCCCGAATACGATTGCCGAAAACCAGATTTTCCACCCGAGACGAGTGGATTTTACGTTTTCTTTCATAATTTCTCCTTAATCATAAAGCTATATATATTATGATAACACCAAATACAGTGAGTGTGCAAGAAAAAAATAATTAAACAGCGAACGATGCTTTCTCGAAACGCTGCTCCGTAAAATAAAGACCGCTTATCGCAGTTTGTTTACGTTTGCAGTAAATTTGTTGCACCATCTCGCGACAAGCGCGAGTGGGTGTAGTTCGATAAAAAAAAGACTGCCTTCGCAGTCTGTTTACGTTCGCAGTAAATCTTTAACGCACCAACCCGTAGCAAGTACGGGTTGTTTTGTTTCGCCGTTTCTCTGAAACGCAAGCATTTCTCGAAACGCTGCTCCGTAAAAAAAAGACCGCTTATCGCGGTCTTCTTTTTTTGGCAGGAGCAGTAGGAATCGAACCTACACCATAGGAGTCAGAGGCCTATGTGCTGCCACTACACCATGCTCCATCGGGGAAACTTTTTTCAAGTTCGTAAAAAATATAGCACAAGATAATATTTAAGGCAAGCGTTTTACCGAAATTTATGAAAAAGTGAATCATAAAAGAAAATTTTGCCGTTGCAACGGCGGGGAAACGGTGGTACAATGGTTTTATGGCAATACTCAGGGAAATTATCGACAACAGCAAATACGCCGTTTTCTTCGGCGGCGCGGGCGTATCCACCGCAAGCAACATCCCGGATTTCCGCGGAAAGAACGGCATTTACAACACCGAAAACGAGTGGGGACTTCCGCCGGAAATCATTATCTCGCACACCTTCTTCACGCGGCGCACGAAAGACTTTTACGATTACTACAAAAAGTATATGGTATATCCGTCCGCCGTGCCGAACGCCGTGCATATCGCGCTGGCAAGGCTTGAAAAGGAAGGCAAAATCAAGGCGGTGCTGACGCAGAATATCGACGGATTGCATCAGGCGGCGGGCAGCAAAAACGTTTATGAACTGCACGGGAGCGTCCACAGAAATTATTGCACGCGCTGCGGGAAGTTTTATGACCTCGATTATATTCTCGGCGCAAAGGGCGTGCCGACGTGCGAGTGCGGAGGCGTGATTAAGCCCGACGTCGTTTTGTATGAGGAGCCGCTTGACGACGACGTATGGCAGGGCGCGTGGGAAGAAGTGCGGCGCGCCGATACGCTTATCGTGGGCGGAAGCAGCCTTACGGTTTATCCCGCGGCGGGGCTTGTCGATATGTTTTACGGAAAGAACCTTTGCATAATAAACGCAACTCCGACGCCATTTGACCGCCGCGCCACCTACCTTTCTCACGACAGTTTAACCCGCGAGTTCGAAAACTTATAATCCGAATAAATTATCGAAAAAACCGAATAAACAAACGGAAAGACCGAAAGTGATTTCGGTCTTTTTTTATGTACCGCAAACGGTGCATACGTGATGATAACATAATATTGTAAAAAGGAGAAAACCATGTTTGAATACAAAAAAATAGTTGACGAAATGCTGAAACAAAACGGCTTTGAACACCAAAGCCTGTCGTATCTTGAAAAAAGATACAAAGACACCGAATACTTCGGCGACGACTACAACGAGTCGCTTCGTCTTTTCAAATTTTTGTTCGCCGCGCACACGAAAGAAACGGATATCGAACTTTGGAATACGATTCATTGCCTGTTCGATAAATCCTTGCGCCATTACGACCGCGCCGATTTCACGAAAGAAGAGTGGGCGTATTTCAAGAAAGTTTTGGAAAAGAGCAATCGCGACAGAAAGTACGGCACGGCAAACTTCAATGCGCCGATGCAAACGAAAAGGTTGTATATCGAAGGGTTTCGGCAGCATCATCTGGAATTTGCGAAAGCGTATGCGAAAACGCATTTCGACGACGAGTGCGGATATTATCAGCGCAAAATGCAAAAACGCGAAATTGCAAGTTTATCGTCGCGAAGTGACAGTTTAAAGTTTGCAATTTTGCAAGAAACGTCGGGATTGCAAGTTGGCGAAATAATGCTTTTGTTTGAAGACAAAGAAGACGAGCCGTGTATTTCCGTATTGATTTACGACGAGTTTAAGCGGCAGGGCTACGCAAGCGAAGCGGTCGGCGCGTTGTATGAAAAACTCGTGGCGGGGTGCGTCGCAAAAGCGGAAAGTACGGACTACTGCGGCGTATATGAACCCGTGCAGTATTTGCCGGAAAACCTTGTCTGCATTCCGCAAACGAAAGAGGCGTTAAGTTTTATGAAAAGCCTTAAAATTCCTTTTGAAATGACCGACGACGATCCGAAAACGTTTTGGGTTTCGGGGGAAAGTAACAAACCCGTTTACAAAGCGGAAATAAAATACGATATCCCGCCCGAATACGACTTTTCAAAAAAATGACCGAAAAACAGCGATTGTACCGTAAAAGGTACGAAAAGGTTTTTAGAATATTGTTGTATTAATAGTTGCTGAATATAGCGTAACGCTATCAAATAATATTATGGAGGAAAATTTATGCAAAGAACATTGTTAAGAGACGAAAGAGGTGGTATTTTGGCAACACTTCATATCCAAGATAATGGCGACGTTATCATTTATGACAAAAACCTTCATTATAAGGGCAGGTATATCGCAAAAAACGATTTCACTCTTGATGAAAACGGGCGTTATGTCGGCAGGGGCAATCTGACCGGATCGCTGATTGTCAGATAGGATTGATTTGAAAAAAAGGCGTTTTCGGACGAAAAAGTATTGCATATATACAAACGGCGGTGTAAACTGAAATGGATAAGGGCAAGATAATCAATTTTTGCAGCAATAAGGGAAGAAGGTTTATCGGGTGCTTTCACGAGTTGTATTTGTGTCACAAAAAAGAAAATACGATTATCCCCGAAATGGAAAACTTATACGATGCGGTGAAAGGCGTAAAGCTTGACGGGAAGCCGCTTTTGAAATCGTATTTGCACGATTGGTTTTTTACCGCCGGCTCTTATTACGAAGACGTTGCGGAACACCCCGCATACGTTGAAATCGTGAGTTACGACAATTTTATTTTCAAAATACTTGACGATATGCCCGTACGCGAGGCATTGAGATACACAACGACAAAGGAGAAATAATCATGGGAATGACAATAGGGAAGCTCATTGTTCAGCGCGACAATTTTAAGGTTGACGAAACTTATCAAAGACCGCCGGACGCATGGTCGAATAAGGACAAACAGTGTTTTATCGATACGATATTAAGGAATGAGCCCGTGCCGCTTTTCTTTATCAATGAGAAAGACGAAGACGGCAAAAAAGTCAATTACATCGTTGACGGTCAGCAGCGAATCAACTGTATTCTGGATTTTTACGACGGCAAAATTGCATTAAGCAAGGTTTTTTCCGCGCCGGAACTTGACGGAAAGAAATATAAAGACTTGCCTTCAAAACTCCAAGGCAAGTTTTTGGATTATTCCCTGGCATTCAAAATGATGTCCAATTACGACGACGAAAGGGTGCGTATGATTTTTTCAAGATTGCAACGAGGAAAAGCGTTGAGAATCGGCGAAAAACTGAATGCAAAACCCGGGAAAATCGTTGAAGTAATGAGAAAAATCGCAAATCATGATTTCATTGCCAAATCAATCGGTATAAAAGGGCAGCGCTATCAAACTTACGAAGACGTCGCAAGGATTATGTATTTTGAAAAATTCGGTGCGAAAAAGTGCGGCACCGACGAAATCAACGAGTTTTTCGACACATATAAAGACCTGGATTTCGACAGTGTCGTTTACAAAAAGGTTATTAACGTTTTGAACTATCTGTTGAAATGCTTCCCCGCAGATCCCGGCAATTATCAATATTTCAATAAACACGTATGGGTGCTGACCGTATATACGGCGATAAGCGAACTTAAAGACGGATATGCCTTGAATGGAAAAGAAAACGACGTGAGAGTGATAACGGAAAACTTCCATGATAAAGTGTATTCGGAAGTATGGAGAGATTCCGATTCGTCGCTGCAAAGGTTTTACGAAAAAACACGCGGCGGCTGGTCAAAAGAACTTATCGCATTCCGAAAGGACGCTTTTAAGGAGTATTTAATCCTCGGTATTCATCCGAAAGAACTCGATATAAAAAGACAGATATCCGACGAAGAAAAAATCGCGGCGTTTGCGAAAGCCGGCGGCGTTTGCGAAAATTGCGGCAAGAAGTTGAAGGACTATAAAGAAGCGGAATATCATCACATCGAATTATACAGCGAGGGCGGCGAAACGAAAATCGACAATATTATGGTTTTATGTCCCGAGTGCCATAAGGAAAAACACAGGGAAAAACCAAACGGTCGTGATATCGACGGGCGCGAGCCATTCGCAAAAGAAGAAAAGGACGACTCTCTCTACGACGAAGATTTTGACGAATTCGAAGACGGAGATGACGACGAAAACGAATTCGATGAAACAGTCGAAGAATGACGCGAGAACCTTTAAAGTAAGGTTTTTGGAAACATAGGAACAGCGATATGCAAAAAGATTTGTTTAATGAAGGAGTAATAGAAGAATCCTTTAAGGCGGATTGTGATATCGGGAACAAAACGCTGTATGCATTATGTGAAAAATATCCGTTATACGATAATCCCAGCGAAGACGCGTTGAGCGGGCAGATATGGCTTATCGGAAGGTCGTATGCGGCGTCGCCGGAAAGACGACATTATAATTGGTCGGGGAAGGCAAATGACAAAAAAACGGTAAATGCGGGTCAGGGCGGAGACGGTTTGGATACTTTTTTCAAAAGTTTAGCAAAAGAATTGTTAAAGGATCCGGAGTTTGAAAAAATAGTTGATTTCATAAAAGACAATCGAGAAAGGAATTACGATTTCGATTATTCCGAAAAGGATATCGGGTTATTATTACAAGTCGGGGATATTGTAAATTTGTTTAACAGCGTTTTAAAAGAAGCAATCAAAAGAGTTGATAAAAATGTTATGGAAGCACACCCTGATGCGGAAATCAACAATTTTATCTCTTTCAGTAGCAAATACATGCATTTCCAGTTGAGAAACGTTGTTTTTATAAAAGACAGTATTTCCGCGGCGCATTTATTGAAAATGGGAATCAAGGCGGATAACGAAAAATTAAAATCAGCGATAAAAAATAAAAAATGTTCGGAGTATCATAAACACGTCATAAAAGAATATGTTTTCGGGTGTATGGCAAAAGAACAGAATATTCCGTATATAACGCCGAGAAATATAGATACATACGTATTGTCATACGGGCAACCGCAAAATAATACAGGAGGACAAGAATAGAATGGAAAACACGAAAATCAATATAGGTAATTGTGGCGAATACTTTGTTGCGGCGGAACTTGAAAGACGAGGATTTACCGTAGCAGTTCCAATGTCAAACACGCCGAGTTTTGATATTTTGGCAATAAAGAACGATGATCATAATAAACAATATGCAATTCAAGTAAAAACAACGAAAGGGAACAAGACCAACTGGGCGTTAAGCGCAAAAAGCGAATACATATTCGGAAACAATATTTATTATATTTTTGTGGTTTTGAACGATAGAGAACAGCCCGATTACTACATTGTTCCGAGCGAAGTTGTTGCAAACACGGTTAAAGAAGGTCATAAAAACTGGTTAAATACGCCGGGGAGACACGGACAACCGCATGTGGAAAATTCAATAAGAAAGTTTGCCTTGCCGAAAGACAGCGAGTATAAAAACGCATGGGAGAAAATTCTGTAAGAAAATCTTTTGTGGAAAGGTTTTGGAAACATAGGAGAAATAACGTGAAAGAATTATATGTCAAAAAAGGCGACAACGAATATGAGAAGGTAGAATTTAAGGATTTGCTGTCCTTACAATTCGATTACGACGGAGACGGTGTGTTGTTGATCACGGAAGAGAATTATTTGCGACTGAAAATGGCGGTTGACCTTAACGACAGGTACAGCGTCGGAAATGCCGATAATGAAAAAACCGCGCAATATTACATCAAAAACGATTATCTGAAAGGTGGACACCTTGTGAACGATATTGGCGTAATCAAGGAAGTTTGCAAGCGTATCGACAAGGAAAACTCAACGCACTTGTCGGTTGTCGGCAACAGAAAAATTAAAATATCCAACAAAACCAACAACGGAATCGATATTATGGCGAAGCGTATTGCAAACGTCGAAAATTTGGAACAACGCCTTAAAGACGGCGATCCGAGCCTTGTGCAGGAACTCGGCGGGAAAGTTGGCGAAAGACACGCCGTTTCGTTTGCGTCGAAGTTCTGCACGGAGGTATCGCTCACGGCGTTTGGCAACACTAAGTTTGCAAAGTTCGACTCGGTAATGCGCGACGTGTTGCCGATTTACGCATACAATTATCTGGGTAAAACGTACTGGAAAAAAACCACAAGGGGCAATTACGTGTCGACGTTTTCCGCGGACAAATACAAGGAGTATCTGGAAGTTGTCACGGACGTTGTCGATGCGACAAAACACAGTTTTCCCGACGTCGATATCGACAAACTCGATTTAATGCTTTGGTACTATTACAAGGGGAAATCGAACGTCTTGAACGAATTTGTGAAAAACCATACAAGAGAAATCATACTTTAATTAAACGCAAAGAAAAAGCCTTCCGGAAGGGAAGGCTTTTTTGTGCGGTAAAAAATAAATTGTAAATGAGTTTGAAGGTTTTTTGCTTGTCTTCTTCGACGAATAAGCGGTTATTTTTGTTTGTCTTTGCCGATATAGAAAAGGGCAAGACATTCGGGGCCGACGTGCGTGCCGATGATGGGACTCATTTCGTTTATGATGATGTTTTTATATCCGAAATGCTCCTCGATTTTTTGTTTCAGCGTGAGAGCGTCCGCCTCGCAATCGGCGTGTTCGATATAAACGAATTCCGAATTGTCGATGCCTTCGGATTTTTCGCACATTTTATCAAACAGGGCTTTAACTGCCATTTTGCGACCTATAACCTTGGATATGGGCACAAGATAGCCTTCCGTATCGACAATGAGAATGGGTTTTACCTGAATTGCCGTGCCGACGATTGCCGCCGATTTTTTGAGCCTGCCGCCGCGGTACAGATGCATAAGGTCGTTGACGGTGAAGTCGTGATGGCAGACGTCGCGGAAGGATGTTGCAAAGTCGACAAGTTCCTGAAAACTTGCGCCTTCGCGGCGTTTTTTCAGGCAGTAGTAAACGAGCATGCCTTCGCCGCCCGAAGCCGACTTACTGTCAATTATGCAAATTCTCCTGTCGGGGAACCTTTCCAGAAGTTCTTCCCCGGCTTCCGTAACCGACTTAAACGAGCCCGAAAGTTTTGACGAAAAGCAAATGAAAAACACGTCCTGACCTTTTTCAAGATACGGCGTGAAGAAATCGATTGCAGTGGTCGTATTGATAAGCGACGTGGACGGAAAAACGCCCGCGCGCATTTTGTCGTAAAACTCTTTTTTGGAAAGGGTATCCGCGTCGTACGCTTTGCCGTCGATAATGACGTCCATGGGAATAATCGCGAAATCGTCCTCGTAAAACTGTTTGGGAAGATTGCAGGTTGCGTCGGATATGATAACGTAATCGTGTGCCATATAAACCTCTTTACAAAAAGTGTCGCGCGGTCGCGCGAGGAGCGTTTACGAAAAAAGGAACGATAAAAATCCCGTTCCCCGCTTGTAAAATTCCTCGATTTTAATATAAACAAAAATACAACATTTGTCAAGTTTTTTATCGCGCTTCCTAAAAAAGAACGTGTATGCGTGCGCGCCCGCACTAAGTTTTTATTGACTTTTATATATTCAAAGGCGTATCATATTATTATCAATTATATCAAATCATATATGTTCGGAGGAATTATGCAACACGAGATCACGAAACCCCAAAGATTGCTTGACGAAAACGGCAATATCAAAGAGCCCGGCTTTGCCAAAAAGATGCTTTACGAATATCACCGCTCCGACGTCAAAGCCAAAAACTGGCGCATTAAGGAATGGGATTATTACTACATCGGCAATCAGCATTACGGGCTTGCGCTCACTATCGGCGACAACGGTTTTGCAGGCGCATTGTCCACGTCGATTCTTGAATTCGACAAACCTTACGACGTTACGAAAACCGCGCTTGTCGTGTTCCCGCTCGGCAAGATGAACCTTCCCGAAACGTCGGAAAAAGGCACGACGAAATGGACGCAGGGCAAAAGTTCGTATACGTTTGAAAACGACGGCAAAGTCCGCCATCTTAAAGGCACTCACGCCAAATTCGACGGCGACAACGCTTTGACTTTCGACATCACGCTTTCCGATTTCCCCGAAGAATCTATGGTAATCGCGACTCCGTTTGACAAAAACGCTCACTTTTATTTCAATCAGAAAATCAACTGCATGCGCGCGGAAGGCGTCGTAAAATGCGGCAATAAAGAATGGAAATTCGACAAGTCCGACAGTATGGGCACGCTCGACTGGGGGCGCGGCGTCTGGACGTACGACAACACCTGGTACTGGGGCAGTCTGCAAGGCTATCTCGAAGACGGCAGCCGCTTCGGCTGGAATATCGGTTACGGTTTCGGCAACACGTCCGCAGCGTCCGAAAACATGCTTTTCTATAACGGGAAATCGCATAAACTCGACGAAGTTACTTTCAACATCCCCGTCAAAAACGGCAAGGACGATTATATGAGCCCGTGGACGTTCACGTCGAACGACGGCCGTTTTGAAATGAATTTCACCCCGATTCTCGACAGACAAGCACCCTTGAACGTCGGCGTAATCTGCATGCTTCCGCATCAGGTATTCGGCAAATTCAACGGCAAAGCAATCCTTGACGACGGCACCGTGATCGAAGTGAAGGATATGGTGGGATTCGCTGAGAAAGTCCACAACAAATGGTGAGTAAAAAGTCATAATTTTGCGATATTCTGCTTTTTCGGCGGAACTTGAAAATTCGTGTACGCCAAGTACACTGGAATTTTCAAAACCCGCCGAGAAAACCACAATCTCATCAAAATTCTGACTTTTTAGGGATTTTGGGGACCCCGCGGGATACTGAGTACCCGTGGGGAGAAGGAGCAAACGAGCAAAAGACAAACAAACGAATGAAAAGAGTTTGTTTGGTTAAAAGTGAGATTTGCGACGTAATTCTCGCCTTTTTGAGTTTTTCCGAGAACCTGAAAATCCGTTAATGGGGACCCCAAAAGATACTTTTGTACTTTTGGGGAAAAGGCGCACACAAGCAAAAGAGTGAGCGTTATCGTCCCCGATAACGTGATTTCAAAAGTGCAGTGTGCGACGCGTACACTAGGATTTTCAGAACCTCGTAAGAAACGTCAAAAATCCATCAAATTCTCGCCGTTTTTATGGAGTTAGAATCTAAAAATTCTGACTTTTTAGGGATTTTGGGGACCCCGCGGGATACTGAGTACCCGTGGGGAGAAGGAGCAAACGAGCAAAAGACAAACAAACGAATGCAAAGAGTTTGTTTGGTCAAAAGTGAGATTTGCGACGTAGCGAAGCAAATATAACTGCGTAGCAATCTGAGACCACACATGATAATTTTAATTTTTTTTACGTTTAGGTAGGAGGAGATTATGAAACGTACACCTTATTGTGAAATTCTGCAAGAATACGGCGGAAAGTTCGTCGACTTTGCGGGTTTTGAGATGCCGGTGCAATTTGAAGGGATTTTGCACGAGCACAAAGCCGTCCGCGAAAACGTCGGGCTGTTTGACGTGTCGCACATGGGCGAAATAATGTTGAGGGGAAAGGGTGCGCTCGATACAATACAGCGTCTTTTCACAAACGACTACACCACGTTGAAAAGCGGTCGCGTCAGGTATTCGCTGATGCTTAATGACGAAGGCGGGGTGGTTGACGACGTGCTTGTTTATTGTTTGTCTTCCGAGCTTTATTTCGTATGCGTCAACGCGTCGAACGTCGAAAAAGACTTCAAGTGGGTTTCGGCAAATCTTTTGCCCGACACCGTCGCCGAAGACGTTTCGGAAAACACCGCGCAACTTGCGATTCAGGGGCCGAACGCGATTAAAGTAATAAGGAAAATTTTTAAGGAAGAAGACATCCCCGAAAAGAACTATTCGTTCACATATGTTGACGGGCTGTTGAATTCCGCCGTAATACTGTCGCGCACGGGCTACACCGCGGAAGACGGCTTTGAAATTTACTGCGCCTGCAACGACGCCGTGAGACTTTTTGACATCGTACACGAAGCGGGCAAGGAATTCGATATGGCGCTTTGCGGGCTCGGAGCACGCGATACGTTGCGCTTAGAAGGCGCGATGCCGCTGTACGGCCATGAAATGGACGACGAAACACTTGCGACCGAAATCGGACTTAATATGTTCATAAAACTCGATAAACCCGATTTTATCGGAAAAGCCGCGTTGCTTGAAAAAGCCCCGACCAAACAAAGGCTGGGAATCGAACTTATCGACCGCGGTATTGCGAGAGAACATTCGGACGTATATGCGGGCGATAAACTTGTGGGATACGTTACGTCCGGCACCATGTCGCCCACGCTCGGAAAAGCGATTGCAATGATAAGAGTCGATAAGGATATCGACACGTCCGATTTATCGGTTGACGTTCGCGGAAGAAGACTGAAAGCAAAGGTCGTACCCCTTCCGTTTTATAAAAGACAAAAATAACAGGAGTAAACTATGGAAATCAAACAAAACTTAAAGTATCTCGAATCACACGAATGGGCAGACGTTAACGGCAACAAGGTCAAAGTCGGCATCACCGATTTTGCACAGAACGAACTTGGAGATATCGTTTTCGTGGAACTTCCTTCCGTCGGCGAAAAAGTCGTTAAGGACAAGGAATTTGCAAACGTGGAATCCGTAAAAGCGGTTTCGCCCGTCGTAAGCCCCGTTACCGGCACAGTGATTGCGGTCAACGGCGCGCTTGAAGATTCGCCGGAACTTATCAACGAAGACGCTTTCGGCGCATGGTTTATCGAAGTCGAGGCGGAAAGCCTGTCCGAAAACCTTATAGACGCGGCGGCTTATGCGGAAATCGCAAAATAAACGGGAGATTTTATGAGTAGTTACGTTCCCAATACTTTTGAAGACCGCGCCGCCATGCTTGAAAAAATCGGCGTGAAGTCGATTGCGGATTTGTTCGACGTGCCGAAAGGGTGCGAGGCGGATCTCAATCTTCCTGCGGGGAAATCGCCGCTTGAAGTCGAAAGGATAATCAACGCGCTTGGCGCGAAAAATAAGGTGTTCAGGACAATGTTTCTGGGCGCGGGCGCATACAACCATTATATCCCGCCCGTCGTGTCGGAGCTTGCCGCAAGGGAAGAATTCGTCACCGCATACACGCCGTATCAGGCGGAAATGAGCCAGGGCATATTGCAGTCGATTTTCGAATATCAGACCGAAATCGCAAACCTTACCGGCATGGACGCGTCGAACGCGTCGCACTACGACGGCGCAACCGCAATTGCGGACGGTATCCTGATGTGCATGGGCGCAAAGACGAAAGCGGTTTTGTCCGACGCGCTTAATCCGGAATACAAGGCGGTCGTCAGAACTTATCTTGTGCCGCACGGTATCGAGGTTGTTTTTGCACCGACGAAAAACGGCGTTACCGATTCGGACGCTCTTAAAACGCTTATCGACGACGAAGTCGGCGCGGTATGCATCCAGCAGCCCAACTTTTTCGGGCTTATCGAAGACGCGGAAAGCGTCGGAAAAATCGCAAAGGAAAAGGGCGCGAAATTCGTGATGAGTTGTTATCCCGTCGCGCTTGCGCTTCTTAAAACCCCCGCGGAATGCGGCGCGGACGTCGCAGCGGGCGAAGGGCAACCTTTGGGGCTTCCGCTTGCTTTCGGCGGTCCGTATCTGGGCTTTTTGACCTGCCGCGAAAACCTTATGAGAAAACTCACGGGGCGCATTGTCGGCGAAACGGTCGACCACGACGGACGTCCCGCATACGTGCTTACTTTGCAGGCAAGGGAACAGCATATCCGTCGCGAAAAATCCACGTCGAGCATTTGCAGCAACGAGGCGCTTTGCGCGCTCACGTCGTCGATATATCTTGCGGCGATGGGCAAGGAAGGGCTTAAAGACGTTGCGAAACAATGCGTGTCGAAAGCGCATTATATGAAAGACGAAATCGTGAAAATCGACGGTTTCCGCCTTAAATACGACGGCGAGTTTTTCAACGAGTTTGTGATTGAATCGGACGTTGATACGTCAAAAATCGTCGATAAACTTCAAAAACGCGGCATTCTTGCGGGTTTACCGCTGAGCGACAAAGATATGCTCTGGTGCGTTACGGAGATGAACACGAAAGACGATATCGACGAAGTCGTAAACGTTCTTCGGGAGGTGAAATAATATGTTGATTTTCGATAAATCGGTATGCGGCCGTCGCGCCGTTACGCTTCCTGCACTGGACGTTCCCGAATACAATCTTGACGAAAACTTCCTCAGAAACGCGGAATTAAACCTTCCCGAAGTTGCCGAAATCGACCTTGTGCGTCATTACATAGGATTGTCCTTAAAGGCGAAAGGCGTCGATAACGTGTTTTATCCGCTGGGCAGTTGCACGATGAAGTATAACCCGAAACTTAACGAGGTGCTTGCAAGGAATCCCGCGTTCACTTCGGTGCATCCGCTGCAACCCGCGTCCACCGTACAAGGCTCGCTCGAAGTCATGTACGACGCCGCGAAATCTCTTGCCGAAATCACGGGAATGGACGAAATATCCCTTGAACCCGCGGCAGGCGCGCACGGCGAATATACGAGTTTGCAGGTAATAAGGAAGTACCATTTGTCAAGGGGCGACTCAAAGCGCAACAAGATTATCGTGCCCGACAGCGCGCACGGCACAAACCCCGCAAGCGCGGCAATGTGCGGCTTTGAAATCATCAACGTGAAAAGCGATAAGCGCGGCAACGTGGATCTTAAAGCATTGAAAGAAGCGGTCGGCGAAGACACGGCGGCGCTGATGCTCACGAATCCGAATACCCTCGGGCTTCTGGACGAACATATTTTGAAAATCACTTCGATTGTCCACAAGGCGGGTGGGCTCGTGTACTACGACGGCGCAAACCTTAATGCCGTTATGGGAGTTATCCGTCCCGGTGATTTGGGGTTCGACGTGGTGCATCTCAATCTGCACAAAACCTTTTCGACCCCGCACGGCGGCGGCGGTCCCGGCTCGGGCGCAATCGGTTGCAAGAAAAAACTTGCGAAATTTTTGCCGAACCCGACCGTAGGCGTAAAACGCGGCAAATATTTCTTCAAGGACAGCCCCGACAGCATCGGGAAAGTCAAAGCGTTTTACGGCAACTTCCTTGTCGTTTTGCGCGCGTATGCGTATATTCTTACTCTTGGCAAGGAGGGCATCAGGGAAGCGTCCGAAAACGCCGTGCTCAACGCAAACTACCTGCGCGTTCTGATTGCACCGTACTTCAAGACGGCTTTCGACAGAACCTGCATGCACGAATTTGTATTAAGCCTTGAAAAGTTCCACGAAGAAACGGGCGTCAGCGCGATGGACGTTGCGAAAGCGCTCATCGACAAAGGTATTCATCCGCCGACAATGTATTTCCCGCTTATCGTTCACGAGGCGCTTATGTTTGAGCCGACCGAGACCGAAAGTCGCGAAACCTTGGAAGCGGCAGCCGATATGATGCGCGAGATTTTCAAAGAGGCAAAGGAAAACGCGGACAGCGTGAAAGCAAGCCCCGTTTCGACGCCGATATCGAGGCCGGATGAAGTTTTGGCTGCCCGCAAACCAAAAGTTAAAAAGTCATAATTTTGCGACCTTTTGAGTTTTTGGCAAAACCTTACTCGGTTACGTACGACAAGTACGCGCCCTCGTAAGAACTTGCCAAGAAACGTCAAAATCTCATCAAAATTCTGACTTTTAATGATATTATCCATCAAATTCTCGCCGTTTTAGGGGAGATATAACGTACTTTAACATAAAAAAGACGCCGTGGTCGGCGTCTTTTTTGTGTGACAATTGATTATTCGATAAAGGGTCCGAGTGCTTCGATAAGGTCCGCGCAGTTGTCGCTGAATACTTCCAGCACCACCGGGGTGGACAGGTCAAGGCTGAATATGCCGAGTATCGACTTTGCATCCACAACGTGACGGCCGCTTCTCAAATCCATATCGTAGTCAAACTTATTCGTGACGTTTACGAAATGTTTGACGCTCTCTGCTGTACCGAGATTTAAGGTAACTGATTTCATATTGTCTCCTATATACAAAAAATTATTTCAAATTAACTTTTTCGTAAGGAATTTTAGCATTTATGACTTTTTTTGTCAATTATTTACAGGCTGTACTTTTCCTTTATCTGCGTAAAAGTATAGGGTGCGTCGAGAAACGCTTTGTGCGCGTCGTATAAGGAGTAGCCTTTGTTCGTCAGCCCGTTTATGACGTCGGTAACCTGGATATAGCCGTAGTAATAGGTCGCGGCGTTTGCGGGCTGCATAATCGCGTCGAAATAAAGGTTTGTCGCGAAGTCGGAAATCGTGCTTTCCTTGTAAACGAGCTTTTTGCTGTCGGATGGATCCTGTGCGGAAGAATTCAGAAAGTATGCGTGTTCATTAAGCTTCACGGTGTCGGTGAGCCAGGTTTCGATGGCGTTCGCGGAAACGCCGTCGTAATTGACTTTCATATCGACAAGCACGCGAAGGTATCCTTGCGCCAGAACTTTTTTCACGCGGTAGCGCATAATAAGGTTGTCTTTGCTGTCGGTTTCGCCGTAAAGATTTGCGGCGTAATGTTCGGCGTAGGTTGCCCAGCCTTCCTTGTATGCGGTGGGGCAAAGCACTTTCACGATGTTGTGCTGATTGCTGTTTTTCAGGTAATTGTACTGATAAAGGTGGCCGGGGATTCCTTCGTGCGACAGCAAATCGTATGACAGATAACCCGTGCTGTCCCAGTTGTTGATGATAATCGTTTCGTCCGACGACTTATTGTCAAGGGGCGACACGAAGTACGCGGCGGGCGCGAAGTTATCCTTCATACTTTCGTCCACGACTTTGAGCGTTACGTTTCCCGTCGTAGTTGAAAATGCGGGGAATGTCGGCGAAAGCAAGCCTTTAAGCGTGTCAATCGTATTATAAAGTGCGTTTTCCGACCAATCGTCGTTGTTAAAGGCGTTCACGACTTCCTTGTCGATGTCTTCTTCCTTAATGCCGAGCGCGACAAGTTTTGTGCGGATTTCTTCGATTTCCGCAGTCGTTTTGTTGAACTCGGTCATAATTCTTTGTGCGGCGGACGCAATCGTATCGCGCGTGCCCGTCGACGACTGGAACAGGGCGGCGTAATAGTTTTTGCCCATTTCGCCGTAGGACGCGTATCCGCCCGAAACCCTTTCGATAAGCGTGCCGAGGGCAGGATCGGAGAAGATATGTTTCAGGTCGTTGCCGAGCCTGACGTACGCCTTAATCATCGTACGGATACTTTCGGTTGCCTGCGTTTTATATGCGGTTTTCTGGTTGTCCGACAAGAAAGAGCAGCCGTCGATTTTTTGAATCATATTTTTGTAAACGAAGTTCTTCTTTACGTTATCGTCGGTTGCGTATTCGTCGGGATTTGTGTCCGCGCAGTTCATATAGTCGTAAATCGAAATGTTGTCTTCCGAAACGCCGCTTGCGATAATTTCTTCCCTTGTGTTAAGAATGTGCGCGCCCGTGAAATTGCCCGTTTGTTCAACCGCGTAAAAGAGATTTATGCGGTGCTTCGAGAACCCGTTTTTAATGCACTCGATTTCGTAATTCACGTATTCGGGAAACGCCGATGCCGTGTCGTTCATCAGGAAGATATAGTCCTTTACGTCCTGTTCGTCGCGGAGTTTGTATTCGGTAAGGTACACCGGGAGACTCGCCTGCATGCCCGAATATCCGCCGATGTAACTGTCCTGCATATAGTACGAGCCAGCAAGTTTCGATTCCTGAATGAAAAAGTATTGCAAAAACGTGAACAAATCCTTGTCGGCGTCGCTCATTTTGCTGTAACGATAGGTGTACGCCATAAGGGCGGCTTGCATTTTGTATGACGAATACGCCGCGTCGTAATCTTCCTTCGACGACGGGCGGGGAAGCGCAGCCTTTGGCGTGAGACCGAGCGCGGTGTCCGCGTCCTCAAAGAAGAAGTTCGCGCTCATCGCGTCGTTTGAGAACAGCGACGGGAACAATTCGTCCGCAAAATCGTTTATATTATTTTTTCTGAAAATGTTGCAGCCCGAAAGGGTGACGACCGACACAAGAAGTATCGTCAACATCAAAGCAACCACCAATATTTTTTTGAATTTTTTATTCATAACTTGTCCTTTTTCCAAGTGTATATGTTTATTCTTTAATCTTATTCTATATCAATATACATAAATTTTCAATAAAAATTCCGAAAAATAGTTGAATGCGTCAAAACTATTGAAAGAAAACGCAAGCGTCTGTAAACAGCCGCCGAACGCCGACCTCGTACGCTTATACTCGCATTCGCTCGTGTAAGCGCATCGGTCATCAGTACGAATATACTCAATCCCACCAACGCCGCTATGCGGCTATGTTTTTTTATGCCGCTATTGTCTTATGTGCAAGCACACGCCAAAACGGCATAAAAAAACACCATCGCTTATGTGCGATGGCGTTGGTGGGATTGAGTAGGCTCGAACTACCGACCTCGCGCTTATCAGGCGCGTGCTCTAACCAACTGAGCTACAATCCCATACTGGTGGAGGTAAGCGGATTCGAACCGCTGACCCCCTGCTTGCAAAGCAGGTGCTCTACCAACTGAGCTATACCCCCAAGGTATAAATCGTCGGCGTTAATCAAAACGCTTATAAAGAATATCATTGTCTTGAAAATTTGTCAACGATTTTATTGAATATTCGGTAATTTTTTGTCGCAAAACGAAAAAACGCAAAAAATCACATTTGCAGATATGATTTTACGACGTTGCCGAGTGCTTCGGCGTTTTTTGAATACTGTTTATTCGTAATCAGCAGGTTTTTCAGCCCGATCCAATACGCTTTGATAAGTTGAGCGTCGCGCATATTCAGGACGGTGATGAAGTTATCCAGCACGAACACGAGTTCCTTTCTTGTATCAAGGTCGAGTTTGCTGTCCTTAACCGCCGTGATTTGCGTTTTGACGTAATAATCGGCTTGTTCGGACAGGGCGGCGTTGACCTCGATACGTTTTTCGTCGCGAAGTTCGAAATCGGCTTTTTCGTCGTCGGAAAGGAGCGTCAGCACTGCTTCCTTAAAGGGGGCGATGATGCCGTTGATAAACCCGACGTAGCTGTCGTTTTTGTCGTCGGCGCGGTAAAAATCCTGCACGAATTTCACGAAATCGCGACGGCCTTCGTCGAAGTCGAGAAGAAGGCAAAGTATGAGCGCGACGCGCTTTCTCAAAGACGCGGGAAGACGGAAAATCGTCGCCGTACCGAGGTTGACGATGGCGCGGTTGTATTCGTCGTCGTAATCGAAATTGAAACGGCAATCGTAGGCGAGTTTTTTAAGCTCGTCATAATACGCCATACACCTTAAAAGCATACGGATTTTCTGGTTGGACATAATGAGTTTGCTGCCGATAAACTCGTCGCACTGGGCGGAGAATGCGGCAACCGCTTCGTTATTGTAATCGATATTCATATTCTCACCGAAAGATATTATATTATGAAACCGCCGAAAAATCAAGCGCGAAAAGGACAAAAAGAAATCCGCCTAAAAAGCGGATTAAGCGGTGATATTTTTATTTCTTTGCGATGCACTCGACCTCGACCAGAACGTTTTTGGGAAGTTTGCTGACTTCCACGCAACTTCTTGCGGGATAGGGCGCGATGAAATACGACGCGTAAATTTCGTTGAACGTCGCAAAGTTGGAAAGGTCGGTAAGGAAAGCCGTTGTTTTCACGACGTTTTCAAAGCCCATACCCGCCTCGTTCAGAACCGCTTTCATATTTTCAAAAACCTGTTTGCTCTGGTTGACGATGCCGTCCGCGACATCGCCGGTTGCGGGGTTTACGGGGATATTGCCCGATACGTACAAAGTGTCGTCGACGAGCACCGCCTGCGAGTACGGTCCGATTGCTTTGGGCGCATTGCCGCTTTCGATTTTGACTTTCATAATTTATTTGCTCCTTATTATAAACGATATACGTCCATTATAAATCGTCGGCGGGCAAAAAGTCAACCCGCGATTTTGTTGATTTTTCGGGCGCAAAATAGTATATTGTGTTTATAAAACATTAAGGACGCATTTATGGACGTAAAAGAATTTCTGAATAAATCGTACACTGCTTATCACGCCGTGAAGTACGGCGCGGAAATGCTTGAAAAAGCGGGCTTCAAAAAACTTGATATGAAAGACGTATGGCGTCTTGAAAAAAACGTCGGCTATTACGTCATCGAAAACGGGACGAGCCTGTTTGCGTTCAAAGCGGGCGAAAATCACGTTTTCAACGTGGTGGAAAGCCACACCGATTCCCCGTCGCTCAAAGTCAAAGGAAATAAACTTATCGACAGCGCGGAAGGGAAAAGGCTTAACGTCGAAAAGTACGGCGGACTTTTGCTGTATAGTTTTCTGGACGCGCCGTTGAAAGTCGCTGGACGGATTGCATATTCGGACGGCGGCGAAGTGAAAACCGAAGTCGTCGAAAGTAAATATACTGTCGTTATTCCAAGCCTTGCCATTCATCATAATCCCGACGCGAACACGAAACTTGCGTTGTCGGTGCAAAAAGATATGCTGCCTCTTTTCGGCGGCGCGAAAGACGTGTATTCCACGCTCACCGACAAGGACGTTATCGACGCCGACCTTTTCGTGGTGCCGGCGACAAGCGCGTTTTCAGGCGGCGTAGGCGACGAGTTTTTGTGCGCGCCGAGACTTGACAACCTTTTGAGCGTGTACTCGTCGCTGAACGCGATTATAAATTCAACCCCGAAAGACATCGCAGTCTGCTGCTGTTTCGACAACGAAGAAGTGGGCAGCGAAACAAAGCAAGGCGCCGCATCAAATATTTTAAGTACGCTTTTAAGGAAGATAAACCGTGCGTTTATGAAAAACGACGATGATTTCACCTTTGCGACGGAAAACGGCGTTTTACTGTCGGCGGACAACGCGCACGCCGTGCATCCGTCCTTCCCCGAAAAGAGCGACCCGAGCGAGAAAGTGTATCTTAACAAGGGCATCGTCATAAAGCATCACGTCAATTATTCCACCGACGCTTTGTCGTCCGCCGTAGTGAAAACCTTGCTCAAAAACGAAAATATCGAGGTGCAGGATTATTACAATAATTCCGACGTGCGTTGCGGAAGCACAATCGGGCTCGTTACAAGCGCCGACCTTAATATGAACGCCTGCGACGTGGGTATCGCCCAACTTGCGATGCATTCCGGCGTGGAAACGGCAGGCGCGAGCGACGTCGAAAAAATGCAAAAGTTTATGACCGCTTTCATGAACGCCGCCTTCTCAAAAACCGAAAACGGCGTAAAAATCAATTGATATGTACGAAGTATATCTGAAAAAAGGCGAAGAAAGACGCATACTTTCGGGACATTCCTGGGTGTATGCGAACGAAGTGCAGGAAATCAAAGGCAAGGATAAAAACGGAAGTCTTGCCACCGTCTTCACGCACGACAAAAAATATATCGGGAAAGGATATATCAATCATTTGTCGAAAATTCTTGTGAGGATTTTCATCAGAAACGACGATATCGACGACGAAGAGTTTTACAAAAAACGCATAAAAGCCGCAAACGATATGAGAATCGCTTTGGGCTTCGACGACGCGTACCGTATGGTGTTTGCCGAAAGCGACGATCTTCCCGCGCTCATTATCGACAAATACGCCGACGTGCTTGTCATGGAATGTTTGTCGCTGGGCATTTCGCAAAGGAAAGACCTTATTGTGAAATGCCTTGTCGATTTATTTCACCCGAAAGGTATTTTTGAAAAAAGCGAAGCGCAGGTGCTGAAAAAAGAAGGCGTCCCCGAAACGCAGGGCGTATTGTACGGCGAAGTGCCCGAAAAAATCGTAATTTCCGAAAACGGCGTGAAAATGTACGTTGACGTCAGAAACGGTCAAAAGACGGGATATTTTCTGGATCAGAAAGAAAACCGCATGGCAATCCGCCGTTACGCAAAGGACAAAACCGTGCTTGACTGCTTCTCGAACTCGGGCGGATTTTCGATTAACGCCGCAACCGTCGCAAAGGAAGTAACCGCCGTCGATATTTCGGAAATTCAGGTGAAAGCGGTGCTTGAAAACGCCGCGTTGAACGGGTTTAAGAACGTGAACGCCGTATGCGCGGACGTGTTTGAATACTTGCGACTCAAAAAACGGGAAAACAGAAAGTACGGCGTTGTCGTGCTGGACCCGCCCGCGTTCACGAAAAGCGCGGCGGAAGTAGGCGACGCGTACAGGGGATACAAGGACATCAACGTTCTGGGGTTGAAACTTGTCGAAAAGGGCGGATATCTCGTCACGTCTTCCTGCTCGCACTACATGACGCCGACGCTGTTTCAGAAAATGATTGTCGAAAGCGCAAAAGAAAGCGGCAGGCGGGTGCGCCTTGTCGAAATCAGAACCCAGTCGCCCGACCACCCGTCCCTTCTTTCCATGGACGAAACGCAATATCTTAAATTTTACGTACTGCGCGTCGATTGAAACGACGGCATAGATTGACTTTTCAAAAGCATGGTGCTAAAATATATTTACTCCGCAAGAGCAACATCGACGGGGCATCAAAACAGGAAGTAATAACACTGAGCATCGGAACTGTAAAATGGTTTAACGCGACGAAAGGTTTCGGCTTCATCGCAAACGATGAAGGCGGCGATGACGTTTTCGTACATTTCAGCGCAATTCAGGGCGATGGTTACAAGACGCTTAAAGAAGGACAAAAAGTTTCTTTCGACGTGGAAGCCGATCCGAAAAACGCCGCAAAACTTCGCGCAATAAACGTAGTGGCAAAATAGTGCATACAACCGACGGCAATGCTGTCGGTTTTTTATTGTAATCGCTTGAAAAACAAGTTTACATTTGGTAAACTTAACTTATAAACTATAAAACGAATCGGAGGCATTTATGTGCGACACAATCGTGGCAACCCCCGCTTACACCAAAAACGGGAAAATGCTTTTTGCGAAAAACAGCGACAGAAGTCCCAACGAGCCGCAATTTTTACAACATATCCCGGCGAAGGATTACGACCTTCAAAAAACGCCGACGCTTGCGCTTACTTACGTTGCGGTGCCGCAGGTCGAACATACCTTTGAAATCACGATTTCCCGTCCGAGTTGGATGTGGGGCGCGGAATTCGGCTTCAACGAGTTCGGGCTCAACGTCGGCAACGAAGCGGTGTTCACGAAAGAAAAGTACGTAAAAACCGACGGCGTAACGGGTATGGATATGCTGCGCCTGGCTCTTGAAAGGTGCAGGAGCGCGAAAGAAGCCCTTGACTTTCTGACCGATTTTATCGAAAAATATCCGCAGGGCGGGAATTGCGGATACGGAAAGAAATTTTATTATCACAACTCTTTTCTGATTGCCGACTCGTCGGACGCTTACGTTCTGGAAACCGCTGGGAAATACTGGGTATGGAAAAAGGTGAAAGACTTCTTTGCGATATCCAACTGTCTGTGTCTTGAAAGCTATGACGCATGCAGCGCAGGGCTTGTCGAAAACGCAATCAAAAACGGCTGGTGCAAGTCAAAAGCCGACTTTAACTTTGTAAAATGTTATACCGAACCCTTGTTTACGAAATTTGCAAAGGGCAGGGAACGCCGCGTAAAAGCGATGGAGTTGCTGGGCGAAGGTGCGCCCGACGTTAAAAAGTTTATATCGATTTTGCGCTCTCACGCAGGGAAGGCGGAGCGCGGATATCAGGAAGTCGGCAGCATTTGTATGCACGCGGGCGGCGTTATCGGCGACCAGACGACGGCAAGTTACGTTGCGGAAATTGACGGCGCGGACAGCGTGTATTTCGTCACCGGCGCGTCGTTGCCGTGCATAAGTTTGTTTAAGCCGTACGTCCTTGGAAAAAACGAGCACGTCGCGGAAGACGGCGAAGATAAAAAAGGCGTCGGATATTGGCTGACGCACGAAAAAATGCTGCGCTATTTCATCAGCGGCACGCTTTTGACAAACGAGATTATCGAAAAAGGAAGGGCTGCCGAAAACGAGTGGATCGACAGGTTTTTATCCGCCGGGAAGGAAGACCGCGTCGCAATTTCCGAGGACGCCTTCGAGCAGGACGAACGGCTTGTCTTAAAACAACTTGACGACGCCCGTACAAAACAAATCTCGTTCACGAGAGGTGGCGCGTATTACAGGATTTTCTGGAAAAACAAAACAAAAAAACTGTATGAATTTATCAAAAAAGAAAATAAGGACTGTCTCTTATACACATCTGACGC
>ERZ1026916.551-NODE-551-length-24687-cov-8.834037_pt1 | contig 24687 bp, 19 predicted proteins | sample MGYA00519465_ERZ1026916 | MGnify/ENA primary metagenome ERZ1026916 (study PRJEB26926, sample SAMN06164880) | human gut metagenome | biome: ENVO:00009003; feature: ENVO:2100002; material: ENVO:00002003 | host: Homo sapiens | place: USA | collected 2012 ... | reverse complement strand
TTCCTGTTCAGCATCGGCGGCCTGGAGCTGAGCATCTTTGTCCCGCTGGGCATCGCACTGCTCATCATCAGCTACATCGTGCTGTACAAGACCCGCTTCGGCCTGCGTCTGCGTGCCTGCGGCGAGCATCCGCAGGCTGCGGACTCGGTGGGCATCAACGTCTACAAGATGCGCTACGCCGGTGTCATCCTTTCCGGTGCGCTGGGCGCCGTCGGCGGTCTGGCTTATATTGTGCCCCCGGTGCAGACATGGAACTTTGAAGTCGGCGTGGCCGGTGCAGGCTTTCTGGCACTGGCAGTTATGATCTTTGGCCAGTGGAAGCCCTTCCACATCTTTGGCGCAGCAATGTTCTTTGCCGTGTTCAAGAGCCTTGCCAACATCGCAGACTCCACCTTCCTCGCACAGCTGCACTGGTCCAGCAACATCTATAATATGATGCCCTTCGTGGCATCCATGGTCATTCTGGCCTTCACTTCCAAGAACAGCATGGCACCCAAGGCCGAGGGTATTCCCTACGACAAGGGCTCCCGTTAAACGCTTTCGCTAAAAATCCATAAAAAGGGCATCCGCAGCCATCAAAGTGCTGCGGATGCCCTTTTTGTACGGGAAATGGCAAATTTTGTTCATCTGTTTGCCGGCAGAAAATGGCATTTTCTGCTTGTAAAATACGCCGGGATATGTTATCATTAAAAAACGAATGTGTATCTATAGGAACCCGGTGTACATTTCTTGCACTGCGGAACAACAAGAAAGGTGAGTTTCTCTACTATGGACGAAAAAACAACTATGGGACAGCCGCTCCGAAGCATGGAGGACGAGGAGACCATTGATCTGATGGAGTTGGTGCGCCTGCTGTGGGCGCATATTGTGCAGATCGTGGCAGCAGCTGTTGCGGCAGCGCTGATCTGCCTGCTGGTGTGTATGTTTGCGCTTACACCCAAGTATCAGGCTTCTATCAATATGATCGTGAACACCCGGCAGGATAATTCCTCTACCTTTACCAGTGATAACTTCAACTCTGCCAAGAACCTGATCAGCACCTATGCGGTCATCATCAAGGGCAACACCGTGCTGAACGAGGTGATCGACACGCTGGATCTGGATATGACCTACGGCAAGCTGTATAAGATGGTGGAAGTGACCAGCGTGGACTCCACCCAGATCATGCAGATCACTGTCACCGATACCGATGCAGAGCGTGCAGGCGAGATCGCCCAGACCATTGCGGACATCGTGCCCGATGTGCTGGTGGAAAAGGTGGAAGCCGGCTCCTGCAAGACGGTGAGCGATGTGAGCATCAACCCCAACAAGGTGTTCCCCCAGACTAAGAAGTACGTTGTGATGGCCGGTCTGCTGGGCGCTGTTCTGGTGTGCGGCATTCTGGTGCTGGCACATCTGCTGCACGATACCGTTGTGGACGATGAAGATGTTCAGAAGAAGCTCGGCCTGCCCGTGCTGGGCCTGATCCCGGAGGTGTAAGACGATGTGGAATCTGTTTGGTAAAAAGAAGAAAGAAAGCGAGCACCGCACTCTGCAGCTGATCACCGATAAAGGGATGCCCTTTGGCTATGTGGAAGCCTACAAGGCTCTGCGCACCAATCTGGACTTTATGGCAGGCTCCATGGACGTGCACACGTTGGTCATCACCAGTACTGTGCCGGAGGAATCCAAGAGCAACGTGGCAGTCAATCTGGCACTGACGCTGGCCGAAAGCGGCAAAAAGGTGGCTCTGGTAGACTGCGACCTGCGCAAGCCGGTGCTGCACCGCTACCTGAAGGCAGGCCATAACGTAAAGGGCGTTTCCAACGTGCTGTCCAACCAGTGCACGCTGGACGAGACGCTGCAGGAGCTGAAGGAAATGAATCTGACCTTCCTGCCCGCAGGCACCCCGCCGCCGAACCCCTCCGAGATGCTGAGCCAGCCGCAGATGCAGGCCATGGTCAACACCCTGCGGGAAAAGTTCGATGTGGTCATCTTTGATGCACCCCCGGTGTCCGTGGTCACCGATGCAGCCGTCATCGGCCGCTGTGTGGATGGCGCAATGTTCGTGGTGCGCTCTGACTACGCCCCCGCCGATGCAGTGCGCGGCGCGGTGAAGAAGCTGCAGAATGCCGGTGTCCGGGTGCTGGGCAGCGTGCTGACCCGCTACGACATGAAGAAGGCGCTCAAGGGCTCCAGCTACGCATACAGCTATGCCTATAATTACAATTATGCCTACGAAAAACAGAAGGCTGATGTTGTTGAATAAGGAAGCGCTGCTATGACTGATCTGCATTGTCACATTCTGCCCGGCATTGATGACGGCGCAAAGGATACAGCGGTCTCGCTGGAGCTGCTGCGCAGGGAATATGAGGACGGTGTGCGCAATATCGCCTTCACCAGCCACTTCAACAGCGAACGTACCACGGTGGAAGCCTTTACAGCAAAGCGGCAGGCTGCCTTTGAGCAGCTGACCGCCGCACTGGAGGGACAGCCCATGCAGTTTGACTTCAAGCTGGGCGCAGAGGTGTTCTTCTCTCCCGGTCTGTGCGAGCTGGATACCCGGGCGCTGTGTATGGGGGATACCGCCTATCTGCTGCTGGAGTTTCCCACCACCCACAAGCCGCACTTTATCCGGCAGACGCTGTACCAGCTGCAGCAGCAGGGCATCGTGCCGCTGATCGCGCATATCGAGCGCTATCCCTATGTGCTGGAGGATCCCACTCTACTGTACGACTGGGTGGCCGCCGGTGCTTATGCACAGATCAATGCAGGGGCACTGCTGGAGCCCAAGCTGTGCAAAAAACTGTGCAAGTTCATTCAGTGGGGATTGGTCCATGTCATCTCCACCGACACCCATTCCCCGGACAAGCGCCCGCCCCGTATGGCACAGGGAGTGCAGCAGCTGGAAAAGCTGCTTGGCAAGGAGACGGCTGCCCGCATCGTGCGCAACGGCGATGAACTGTTCCATGATCAGGAGCTGGACGCTGCGACCCTGCATCAGCCCAAAAAGTTTTTGGGAATGTGGGTCTGATCCAATTAGTAAGGAGAAAACTGCCCGGGCGGAGGAATACTCTGCCCGGGCAGCGGATTTTGATATGAAGAAAAATAAGGTCCTGAAAATCGTATTGATCGTGCTGGGCACGCTGGTGGCATTGTTGGCAGCAGCTGTCCTTGGTGTGCTGCTCTATCTTCGCAGCATGGCAGCCAGTCTGCCGGAAACCCTGCCGGATGCCCCGGCAGACAGCACACAGTTCACCCTGACGGATGATGATCTGGATAAGCTGCTCAGCGGCGAGATCACGCTGGAGGAGCTGACCGGCGAAGCTGCTGCATCCAGCGGCGGGGAACAGGAGGCGGCGGCCAGTGCTCCGCAGGAGGAAGCAGGTTCTGCCGCTTCCTCGGGGAGCTCTGGCTCCCAGACGGAGAGCAGCAATGCGTCCTCTTCCGGCAAGAAGGAGAACACTACCGGCACATCCGGCTCCAGCACTGCTTCTGCCGCAGAAAAACCGGCGTCCTCTTCCGGTAAACAGGAAGCTGCCTACGAGACGGAGGTCAAGGCGCTGCTGAAGCAGCTGTACAGTGTCAAGGCGCGCGCTGAGTCGGAGCTGAACAGCTGCATTGCCGGGGCAAAGGCAGAATACAAGGCGCTGCCGGAGTCTCAGCAGACACAGGCGCGAAAAATCTCCATTGCACTGGCGAGAAGCGGCAGACTGTATGCGATGCAGGCATCTTACGATAAGGAAGTGGAGAACATCGTCAGCCAGATGCGCACTGTGCTGACCGCCAACGGCCAGAGCACTGCCTTGGCTGATCAGGCAATGGCTTCCTATAAGGCACAGAAGAGCGCCATGTATTCCCAGCTGACCGCAAAATTGTACTCCTGACCCGCAAAACGACCCATGACCACCCGCAGTACCTTTTTCCGGGCATTGACCGTGCCGGAGAGGGGAGCTGCGGGTGGTTTTGCTTGGGATATAGAGAAAAATAGCACCCTTATGGATGGATGGCTCAGGAGCGGAGACACTGCCTTTTGTACTGATAGGGGAGAACAGATTGTACGTGTCAACGGAACAGTTGCCCGAAAGAACTAAAAAGTAGCACTTTTACCTACAAATAAACAGAAAATTTGTATAAAGTATAAGATTTCACTCATGCTCTGCTGTAATGAAGTGAATTTTTTTCATGTAAATTGACAAAAATCGAGGTTGTCTTTATAATAGATAGAGTGTTTCTCGGGTATGGACGATGGTGTTTATGCAACCGCAAGATGCCATCGTTTTATTATTCGCTTTTCTGTCCGCGTGCCAAGGACAGACGTCCGCTATGTGTGAGGCTGGCGGACTGCGGGAAAGTGTGGCTCGGCCTGAGAGCAAAAACAGTAATTCATTGATAGGATTGGAGTGGCATCAAACGATGGCAAAGTACATCATCAAGCGTGTCGCAATGGGTATCTTCAGTATCTTCATTGTGGCTACGGTTACCTTTTTTGTCATGAACCTGGTCCCCGGTGGCCCGTTCGTGGCAGAAAAGTCCATCAGTGCCGCTGCTCAGCAGGCTCTGGCCGAAAAGTATGGCCTGGATAAGCCGCTGGGTGTGCAGTACGTCAACTACATGGAGAGCCTTTTGCACGGCGATCTGGGTCTGAGCCTGCGTCAGCGCGGCCGTACCGTGAACCAGATCATCGCCAGCAAACTGCCGGTGTCCTGCCGTCTGGCAGGTATTGCAGTGGTGGTGGCTCTGTGCGTGGGCATCCCGCTGGGCTGCATTTCCGCTTATAACCGCGGCAAGTGGCTGGATAACATTATTATCGTGTTTGCTACCTGCGGCATCGCGATCCCCAGCTTTATCTCCAGCGTGCTGCTTTTGTACCAGTTTGGTATGAACATGAAGGTGCTGCCCACCGTTGGCCTGAACAGCGCAGCCGCCTATATCATGCCGGTCACCGCACTGGCCATCTATCCCTCGGCTTATATCACCCGTCTGATGCGCTCCAGCCTGCTGGACGTCATGGGTCAGGACTATATGCGCACTGCCCGCGCAAAGGGCGTGTCCCAGTTCATGATCCTGTTCAAGCACGCACTGCGCAACGCCATCCTGCCTGTCATCACCTACGTTGGCCCCATGCTGGCCAGCCTGATGACCGGTTCTTTTGTGGTGGAAAAGATCTTCTCCGTGCCCGGTCTGGGCCGCGATTTCGTGTCTGCTATCACCAACCGTGACTACACCATGATCATGGGCACCACCATCCTGCTGTCCAGCATGGTCATCATTGCAAACGTGATCGTGGATATCCTTTATAAGATCATCGACCCGCGCATCAAACTGCAGTAAGAGAAAGGAGCGATTTTCATGGAAAACATTAAAAAGAATCCGCTCAGCCTGCAGCTCAACGCGGAGGATTTTCTGCCCGCCAGCAATGAGGAAAAGCAGAGCCTGGTGGTCATGCGCGAAAGCGTCAACTTCTGGAAGGACGGTATCCGCCGCCTGAAGAAGAACAAGATCGCCATGGTCAGCTTTGTGTTCATCATTGCCATTGCCATCTTTGCCTACCTGCTGCCCGCCGTCTGGCCTTACAGCTATTCCGAGCAGATGAAGGGCAGCAACAACCTGAAGCCCTTCGAATACTCTGCCTCCGAGCAGGCGCGTATCGACGCAGGCGAAAAGGTGTTCCCGCACATTCTGGGCACCGACCGTATGGGTCGTGACTTCGCTGTGCGTATCATGATGGGCACCCGCGTTAGCCTGTCCGTTGGTCTGATCGCTTCTGTGCTGGTGCTGATCATCGGCGCTACCTATGGTGCGGTTGCGGCCTTTGCCGGCGGCTGGGTGGACAATATCATGATGCGTATCACCGATATTCTGTACACCATCCCGGACATTCTGTTGATCATCCTGCTGGGCATGGCCCTGAAGGACCCGCTGGACAAGCTGTCCACACAGCCTGGCTTTAAGTGGATGCAGACCCTTGGCCCCAACATGATCTCCATCTTCATCATCTTTGCTCTGCTGTACTGGGTCGGCATGGCGCGTATCGTCCGCAGCCAGATCCTGATCCTGAAGGAGAGCGAGTACGTTACCGCTGCCCGCGCACTGGGCGCTTCCAGCGGCCGTATCATCAAAAAGCATCTGCTCACCAACTGCATCGGTACCCTGATCGTTACCACCACCCTGCAGATCCCGGCCTCCATCTTTACTGAGAGCTACCTGAGCTTCATCGGTTTGGGTGTTGCAGCCCCGCTGCCTTCTCTGGGTTCTCTGGCTACCGATGCCGTCAAGGGCATGAACACTTACCCCCATCTGCTGATCGCCCCCGCACTGATGATCAGCGTGATGATCCTTGTGTTCAACCTGTTCGGCGATGGCCTGCGCGATGCCTTTGACCCGAAGCTGAAGAATTGATGAGGTGAACAGAAATGAGCGAGAAAATTCTTGACATCAAAGAAGAACGCCTTTCTTTCTTCACCCCTGCGGGCGAAGTAAAGGCACTGAACGGCGTTTCCTTTACCATGAATCAGGGCGATGTTCTGGGCGTTGTGGGCGAGTCCGGCTCCGGTAAGTCGGTCACCGCCTACTCCGTTATGGGCCTGACCGCTTATCCCGGCAAGCTGGTGGGCGGCAAGGTGTGGTTCAACGGCCACGAGATCGAGAACATGAAGGAGAAGGACTTCCGCAAGATCCGCGGCAACGAGGTCTCCATCATCTTCCAGGACCCCATGACCAGCCTGAACCCGGTGTACACCATCGGCAACCAGATCGTGGAGGTCATCCGCCTGCACACCGATAAGAACAAGGCCGATGCATGGGCACGCGCCAAGGAGCTGCTGGAGCTGGTTGGCATCAACGAGCCCGAAAAGCGTCTGAAGCAGTACCCCCACGAGCTGTCCGGCGGTATGCGCCAGCGCGTGATGATTGCCATTGCACTGGCCTGTGAGCCTAAGCTGCTGATTGCTGACGAGCCCACCACCGCATTGGACGTGACCATTCAGGCACAGATCCTTGAGCTGATGCAGGATCTGCGCAAGAAGCTGGGCATGAGCATCATCATGATCACCCACGATCTGGGCGTTGTGGCTTCCATGTGCGAGAAGATCGCCGTCATGTACGCCGGCCACATTGTGGAGTACGGCACTACCGACGAGATCTTCTACCAGCCGGGTCACGAGTACACCAAGGGTCTGATCAACTCCATCCCCAAGCTGAACACCGCAGAGCACGAGCGCCTTGTGCCCATCGAGGGTACCCCTGTGGATCTGCTGAATCCGCCGGCCGGCTGCCCCTTTGCGCCCCGCTGCAAGAACTGCATGAAGATCTGTCTGAGCAAGATGCCCCCGCGCACCGAGCTCAGCGATACCCATTATACCTACTGCTGGCTGCAGCAGAAGGCTGCATTTGAGAAAGGGGAAAAGGCAGAATGAGTGAACACAAGACGCTGGTCGAAGTCCAGCACCTGCAGCAGTATTTCCCCGCCGGCGGTGTGGGCAAGAACCGCAAGTACGTTCAGGCTGTGGATGACGTAAGCTTTGCCATCCGCAAGGGCGAGACCCTTGGTCTGGTGGGCGAGTCCGGCTGTGGCAAGACCACTACCGGCCGCACCCTGCTGCGCCTGTACGAGCCCACCGGCGGCAAGATCTACTATGACGGCAACCTGCTGTTCGATAAGGACAACAAGATCGCAGTGGATATGCTGCCCTACCGCCGCCGGATGCAGATCGTTTTTCAGGATCCCTACGCAAGTCTGGATCCCCGCATGACCATCGGCGACATCGTGGGTGAGGGCATTGATATCCATCATCTGGCTGAGAACGAAAAGGACCGCCACGATAAGATCATCGCTCTGCTGGAGCGCGTTGGCCTGAACAGCGAGCACGCAAACCGCTACTGCCACGAGTTCTCCGGCGGTCAGCGTCAGCGCGTGGGCATTGCCCGTGCACTGGCTGTGAACCCCGAGTTCATCGTTTGTGACGAGCCTGTCTCTGCACTGGACGTTTCCATTCAGGCACAGGTCGTCAATATGTTCGAGGATCTGCAGCAGGAGATGGGTCTGACCTACCTGTTCATCGCCCATGACCTGAGCGTTGTCAAGCACATCTCCAACCGCATCGGCGTGATGTATCTGGGCAAGATGGTGGAGCTGGCCGACAGCTACGAGCTGATCACTCACAGCATCCACCCCTACACCCGCAGCCTGATCTCCGCAATTCCGGTGGCAGACCCCATTACGGCCCGCCAGTCCAAGCGTATCGTGCTGCAGGGCGATGTGCCCAGCCCCCTGAACCCGCCGTCCGGCTGCCGTTTCCGCACCCGCTGCCCCTATGCAGACGAGCAGTGCGCCAACGAGGTGCCCGAGTTCAAGGAGGTCTCCACCGGCCACTGGGCAGCATGCCATCACCTTGACCGCGTGAAGTGAGAACACTTCACGCCAGTGAAAGGTGAAAGCAATTCAACTTAGCGCTGAAATGTTGTCACAAAATGGTTACAGTCCAAGTTTTGGACTTGTAACCGGCATGAGAACGCATTATAATCATTCGTGTTCCTCCGGTGTACATTTACATCGGATCGAATATAGAGGCGGCTGGGGGAACCTGGCACACTCAAATTTGATATAAGGGAAGGATATTATTATGAAACGCATTTCTCGTCGTAATTTCCTCAAGGTTGCAGGCGTGGGTGCCGCTGCTCTGGGTCTGGCAGCCTGTGGCGGCAGCAAGTCCGGTTCTACCGCAACCTCCGGTTCTGCTTCTTCTGCTGCTGGTTCTTCTACCGGCAGTGTCAACACCGCTGGCTTCACCGTCCAGTACGGCCCCAACCCCGAGACTCTGGATCCCTCTTTGAACAGCGCTGTTGATGGTGCCAACACCATCATCACCATCTTCGAGCCCCTGCTGATCATCAACGAGAACAACGAAGTTATTGGTGGCCAGGCTGAGAGCTGGGAAGAAAGCGAGGACGGCCTGACCTGGACCTTCACCATGCGTGACGGTCTGAAGTGGAGCGATGGCACCGACCTGACCGCTAAGGACTTCGAGTACAGCTTCAAGCGTATGGCTGATCCTGCTACCGCTGCTCCCTATGCAGCGACCTGCCTGGGCATGATCGACGGCTACGACGCAGCTGCCGGCTTCCCCGATGCAGACGGCAACCCCACTGCAGAGCCCAACCCCGATGCTCTGAACGTTAAGGCAAGCGATGACGGCAAGACCCTGACCATCGTGCTGTCCTACCCCTGCTCCTACTTCGACAAGATGGCCGCATTCGCATCCATGAGCCCTGTGCAGCAGGCTACCGTTGAGGCCAACGGCGATGCATGGTGCACCTCCGCTGAGACCTTCGTCTCTAATGGCCCCTACATGATCACCGAGTGGACTCCCTCCGAGCGTATCGTCCTGACCAAGAACCCCAACTACGTTGGCGGCTGGGACAGCTCCAAGATCGTTTCCGACAGCATCACCCTGCTGCTGCTGGAGGACTCTTCCGCTTCCTACGCTGCTTACAACAGCGGCGAGGCTGTCCTGATCAAGGACGTGCCCACCGACGAGATCCCCAGCCTGACCAAGGCAGAGGATGGCGGCGACTTCTATGTTGACACCATTCTGGGCACCTATTACGTCAGCATGAACCTGCAGCACGATGCCTTCAAGGATGCCAAGGTCCGCAAGGCTCTGGCTCTGGCTATCGACCGCGACTACGTTGCCAACACCATCATGCAGGGCACCTACTCTGCTGCTTCCAACCTGGTCGGCCCTGGCATCGTGGACGAGCAGGGCTACTTCTACGACAACGCGAACGGCGGTTCTCCCTACATTGCTGATGACTACGAGGCAAATATGGCCGAGGCTAAAAAGCTGCTGGAGGACGCTGGCTACCCCAATGGCGAGGGCTACCCCACCATCGAGTACAGCACCAACGATTCCGGCTACCATGTGCCTCTGGCAGAGTACCTGCAGCAGACTTGGGGCGATCTGGGCATCACTTTGAGCATCAGCAAGATGGAGTGGTCTGCCTTCACCGCTGCTCGCCGTGCCGGCGAGTACGATGTTGCCCGTAACGGCTGGGTCATGGACTACAACGATCCTTCCAACATGATCGAGATGTTCTGCACCGACAACGGCAACAATGATGGTAAGTACTCCAACCCTGACTTCGATGCTGCTATGGAGGCTTCCAAGGTTGCTGATCCTGCCGAGCACTTTGCGCAGCTGCATAAGGCTGAGGACATCCTGATGGAGGATATGGGCTGCATCCCCGTTGCTTACTACAACGACTTCTGGCTGCAGAGCTCTTCTCTGAAGGGCGTCTGGCACAGCCCCTACGGCTACTGGTACTTCCAGTACGGCTACATCGAGGAGTGATCTCCTCCCTGTGCTGTGCAGCGTAAGCTGAACCGTAAAGCCTAAGCACCAAGCACCCCGCTGACCGGAAACGGTTGGCGGGGTGCTTTTTTGCTATTATCCCAAAAAGACGAGTGCTCGGTTTTGCCGAGCACTCGTCTTTTATATGTAAACCAGATTGAAAAGGTGAAAAGGTACCATGTGCTTACACGGCAGCCATGGCAGCCAAAACGCTCTGCCAGCTCTTGCTGCGTGCGGCAGGCACCGGGGCGGGGCGGGTACGCCGTGCAGCAGGAGCACTATGACCGGTCGCAGAGGATACCGTCAGGGCAGGGGAGGGGCAGAAGAACACAGCAGTGTCCTTTGCCAGCCACTGCGCAGCCAGTGCGGCAGCCTGCGGGTCAGACTGGAGGGCGCGGCGCTCGTTCCCGGCCAGAAAATCTGCCAGCCAGTACAAAATTGCGCCCAGCGGCAGGCAGGGAGAAGTGTCCTGATTCCAGTAGCTCCAGCGTGCACCGCAGCCAAGGTGACTTTCCACTGTGATCTGTGCACCGGTGCGGGCATTCTGCGGGATGGAGCCAACATAGTTGGTCCCGGCGCGCTGCCCCAACTCCTCAATAAGGCGCTGGGTGCGGGCAGCATCCAGCCGATCCTCCCGGCAGTAGGCGCGGAAGTCGGTCTGGCTCAGCAGGCTGTCGGCGCTGGACGGAAAACGCCCGGTCAGCTGCCCATCCGCATTGTGGCACAGTTGCCAGCCTTTGCGGAACAGCTGGAAATTCAGGCAGCGCCGCCCCATGGTGGAGTAGCACACAAGGGCGCTCTGCTCCCCGGGCAGCTGTTTTACTTCAAGATAGGCATCGTTGCCGCAGGTATCCTGCAAACGGACGGTAAGCAGCAACTGTGCACCGGCGTGCTGGGTGGACATGGCGTTGTGCATGGCGTCAAAATAACGGGAAGCATCCATGATTGATCTCCTTCCTATAGCAATTCAACTTTTTAATGCAACAGCAACAACGTTGAATTGCATAGCGCAGATATGCTGTTTGAATGTTGCACTAATTTCTTGCCTTGCGATAAAAGCAAACAGCGAAACGTTGTAAAAGCGCCAGCCGGGTGATCGGGCCGTCAGGCTGCATAAAACTTCTCTGAACATAGTATAGCATACCTTTGAATGAAAAACAACTGTAAGTTTTTCAAAACAACAAATTTTTGCAAAAATCTACAGCGCATTGCAAACAAAAGTTCAAAGTATGGTTGTGCACTGAGATGTGCGGTTGTAAAAAATGACCCCTGCGGGAGATGCCGGCTAAGGCCGGAACTGCTCCCACAGGGGTCGTTTTGTTTTTTCAATCGCCAAGTTCCCGGATCTCGTTCTGGATCAGCCGTCCGGCAGCGCGGGCAAGCTGATCCATGCCGCGGATGCGTGCCATATTTTTGCCGTAGATCTGCGCAGCGGCACCGGCGCTGCTGTCCTCGCCCATAAAAACAGCAGACACCCGCACGCCTTGCCGCTGCAAGGTGCGCACCTGCGCGGCGGTGTCGGCTACACCGGCGGCGTCCTCGTAGGCGCAGCCCAGCGGGTTCTGCGCCGTGGGCGGGATGCGGCGGCTGTCGTTGGGGCTGGCATCGGTCAGCAGGATCATCAGGTGGCGCGGGGCGGGGCCGGGGGCGTACCGGATCAGGTCGCCCGCCGCCCGCAGCGCCAGACCGTCCCGGTTCCAGCCCGAGGCAAAATAGCGGAAAATGTTCTGCCGGTTCTTGTCCGTAAAACTTTTCAATACCCGCAGCACCGTGTAGCCCCGCAGACTGCTGAAGGCGCTTACCCGCACCGGAATGCCACAGTTGGCCAGACTTTCGGCCAGAATAACACCCTGCGCCGCGATCACTTCCTGACAGTGCAGGCGGGAAGCGGAAGCGTCCAGTAGCAGATCCACTGTAAAGGCGGGGCAGTTCTCCTCCTCCGGGCACAAAAACACCCGGTCATCGTTCAGGTAAGGGGCACGCCACACCCGCCCGGCGCACAGATCACCGCTGCGCGCTATCCGCTGGTCGGGTTGCTGATGCACCAGAATGCAGTTGCGGATCTGCTCGGTAAGGCGCAGCACCACGCTGCGGTGCAGCTCCTGATTTTTGGCATAGTAGGCGCGGTTGCGTTCGGCCTGTAATTCGGCCTGCTGCGCCAGCTGCCGCGCTTCCGGGGTGGGTGCCTGTGCCGGGCTGGGAACCCCGGCGCTGAACCACAGATGACAGCCCAGATGCACTCCGGTGCACAACTCCTGCTCGGCCTTGCGCAGCTGCTCCGGCGGGTAGAAACAGCGCCCGAAGCAGCTTTCAATGTAGGCACGATCCTGCGCGGCGCGCTGTCTCAGGGTAATGTTTGCCCGGCGCTTGTCCACAGCCAGCCCGCTGCCTGCGGCATCCACCGCGCCGGAATGCTCCACCGTCACCCGGTCGGTCTTGATCATCTGGGTGGGCATGGCTTTGGTAGCCAGCTTTGCCCAAAAGCCTTGCAGCCGCAGATGCAGCGCGGGCTTCTGGCGTACCTTGCCGTCAAACAGGGCGAACTTTGCAAACAACGCCAGCAGGTCTTTTTTGAGCAACGCTGGCTCCGGTATGTTCTCCGGTGCCAGCGCTGCGGCAAGGCTGCTCTCGTAAGGGGTCATGACCGGAGCGGTGCGTCCCAGCACCTTGCGCCAGCGTGCAGCCTGCATGGTGTACACCAGCTGGTTTTTCGCCATCCACTCCTGCCGCGAAAGCTTGTACTGGATGGCAAAAAAGTAGTCCGCGTGGGCAAACCGCAGCGCTTCCAGCACCGGGCGGCGGGGCAGCTCCAGCCGGTAGGCGGCGTTTTCTAAGTACAGCCACGCCATATCGTCCAGCATGGGCTGGCGCGTGTCGCCCTCCCATGCGGAAAAAATGTCCCGGATCAGCGCGTCACCGTAGTATTTGTGCACCAGTCCCACGATGCAGTTCATGTAAAAATCAATGGTGCCGTCCGTGTTGCGGGCCAGAAACAGCGGCTCGAAGCCGTAAGCACCAGCAGCGGCCCAGACCTGATTGGCCGCACGCCGCTCCTGCGCGGTGTAGCTCTGGGCGTCCATCAGGCAAACAGCTTTCCGGCATCCAGCTTGGCCGGGATGCGCGCGGCGATCACGTCCCGGATCAGCCCCTGCTCGTAGGAGTCAAAGGCCTTGTTGGTGATGCCCATATCCAGCGCCGCCCCGGCGGGGATGCCCCTGCGGATCAGCCGCAGCGCGTCCAGCATACCGCGCAGATCCAGCGCCTTGGTGGAGATCTCGGCACTGTCGCACTTTTTCTGCAGGTCCAGAAACAGCAGTGCGAACTGGTGCACATACTTTGCGGCAAGATCCGGGAACTGCGCCCGCAGCAGCTTTTCCAGATTATCCTGCGTGATGGTGGGCATCTGCACCACCGCAAAGCGGGAGGTGAGCGCTTCGTTCAGCTCCCGGGTGCCCGCGTAGCCGTAGTTCATGGTGGCGATAAAGCGGGTCTCCTCAGCCAGCGGGATGCGGTCGTACCCGGGCACGTCGATGGCGCGGCGGAAATCCAGTACCGCGTGCAGCACCGCCAGCGCCTCGTTTTTGGCCATGTTGATCTCGTCCAGCACGCCGAAGCCGCCGCACTGTGCGCAGCGGTACACCGGCCCGGGACGGAACACCACCTGCCCGCCCGCAAAGGTATCCATGCCAATCAGGGAGGCGGCGTCCATGTTTACATGAAAGGAGATGTCCCACGCGGGGCGGCCAAAGGCGGCGGCAAGGTTTTCTGCCAGCACGTTTTTGCCGGTGGCCTTTCCGCCGGCCAGCAGCAGGTTTTCGCCGCAGAGGATAGCCGCCAGCGCCTGCTCCCACACCTCTTTGCCGTAGTAGATAAAGGCAGGGGCGGGGATGCGCGGGCGCAGCGCCTGCTCCAGCGGATGGGCGGCGCGGTATTCCTGCACCGCCGTAAGCAGGGCGGGGTCCACCCCTTCCTGCCGTAAGGTATCCAGAATATCCGACATTTGTACAAACACCTCGATCTCTGACCGGGTGGGATGAACTGCCCGGTTTTCAGCTTTATCATAGCACAATCGCGGCCATTTGTGTAGGGGGCGTGCGGGGCAAAAAACGCAAAGGGGGGCAGCCCCAAATGGGACCGCCCCTCTTCACATGAAAAAGAAGAAAAGAAGAAACGCTTAGAGGATGCCGGAGAACTGCGCTTTATCAGGCGTTCTCCAAGCCTGCCATCTGCTTGATTGCCTTCATGGCGTAGGTCAGGGTGCGACCCATCGCCACACCGGCCATCAGGCAGGGGTAGTTGTTGGCAAAGAAGCTGCCGGACATATCGCCGGTGACGTACAGACCCTCCATGGGCTGGTTGTTGGTATCCAGAGCCTGACCCTTGTCGTTGATGGCAATGCCCTGCTCGGTGGTCAGCAGAGAGGCACCCAGCCAGCAGCCGTAGAAGGGAGCGGTGCGGATGGCGCTCAGGCGGTAAGCAGGCTTGCCGAAGTCCTCGTCGTTCTGCTTGTCGTACAGCTCGTTGTAGCGCTCCACAGTAGCAAGGAAGGTGTCCTTGGCAGCGCCGGTAAAGCCCATCTTGTCTGCCAGCTCCTCGAGGGTATCAGCCTTGAAGAAGCAGCCCTCCTTCTCACAGTTCTCGACCTGCTGGGCAAAGAAGTCCTCGCCGAGGTTGCGGGTCATGGCAGAGCAGCCGATGGTGTGGAAACGCTTTGCATCCTCGATAAAGTTTGCATCGCTGATCTGTGCGTACACACGACCCGGCTGGTGGGCAGCGGCGTAGACGATATCGTTGTAGGGGCTGCTCTCGTTGGCAAAGCGCTCGCCGTTGCGGTTCACCTTCAGGAAGGGCTGGGTGCCAGGGTTGAACTGGCGGATCTTGCCGGGGAATGCCTTGCCGCCAAAGGCGCTCTCGCTGTCCACATAACCGGCATCCACACCGGGGGCAACGATGCCGCGGTCAAACAGCATGGGAGCGGCTTCCTTGTCCAGATTAGCGCCTGCCCACACTGCTGCACGGATGCCGTAGCCCTTGTCGGCGGGGGAGTAGGAGCAGGCGGTGGTCACGCTGGTGCCCAGCGGGTCCAGCTGCTCCATCATGTAAGGGTTGCCGGGGAAGCCGCCGCAGGCCAGCAGCACGCCCTGATTGGCGTTGTAGCGGATGAAGTGGTCATCCTCGGTGCTCTGGGCGATGATGCCGGTAATGCGGCCATCGCTGTTCTTTTCCAGCTTGGCCAGACTGGTCTTGAAGTCTACATCGTAGCCCAGCTCCTGAATGTACTGCAGCAGCAGCTCGTTGCGGGGCAGGCCGGAGGCACTTTCGCTGGCCATATAGTTATGCTCCTGCACAGGGAAGAGATAGTCGGTGTTGTGCTCGGCATTCTCTGCGGGCCATGCAGCCTCGCTGCCGGAGGTGAAATCGCACACCCAGCCGTACTTATCCTCCAGAATGCTGCGCATAAAGTCGTGCATGGCAGCAGATTCGTTGATCCAGGTTTTGACAACGCGCTGGTCGCACTTGCCGGAGGCATAGCGGGAGATCTCGCTCAGCAGCTTTGCCTTATCGGTGGCGGGTTCGCCAGCCTCCTTAGCGGCAGCAGAATCAACAGCGCCGTACCAGTGACGGGTGTCCTGCACGTTGGCGTTCTGCTCGATAACACGGAAGTTCAGGCCGTTGGCAGCAGCATAGGCGGCGGCGAACATACCGCCGTTGCCTGCACCCACGATCAGGATGTCGGTGTCCACGGTCTCGGTGATGGCGGTCTCGTCGATGTCGGGCTCTTTGCCCAGCCAGTCGTTTGCATCGCCGGTGGGCAGCTGCACGCTGGAGACCACGGCCTCGCCCTTGGCCTGTGCGTAGCAACTCTTGGCGGCCTTCATCACGGCATCGGAGGTGATGGTGGAGCCGGAAACGCCGTCGATCTCGGCAGAACCGGTAGCCATCAGCTGCTCGCGCAGCTCGTCGGCAGCGGCAGCGCCGAAGGAAGCGGTCTCGCCGGAGGTGTCCACCACCACGTCGGTGACAGCACTGTCGGAGAAGGTCATGGTGACCTTGACGGTGGAGGAGATGCCCTCGGCAGTGCCCTCGTAGGTGCCGGGAATGTACTGACCGGCAGCACCGGAAGTGGAAGCGGAAGCAGAGCCGGAAGCGGCATTGCAGGCAGCCAGGGCACCGGCGGTCACACCGCTCATGGCGGCGGCAGCGGCAATCTTGATAAAGCCCTTACGGGAGATCTTGTTCATAGGTACGCTCTCTTTCTTTTTATTCTTCTTTGTATTCCTTCTTATCCTGCAGCAAGGTGAAAGGTACTTTGCTGAATCCTTAACAATTGTAGCGTAGAAGGGTGCTGTTTACAATTCATATTTTTTATATTATAATTTAGGCTAACCTAATGTATCGCGGGAGGGAGAGACGCATGAACGAGAGCGCACTGGAAGGTTTTGTAAAGATCGTGGAACTGAACAGTTTTTCTGCGGCGGCAGAGACACTGTATCTTTCGCAGTCGGCACTTTCGCAGCAGATCCGCACGCTGGAAGGGCAGTTGCAGTTTGAGCTGTTCCAGCATCTGCCGCGCCGGGTGGTGCTGACCCCGGCGGGGCAGGATTTTTACCCCAAGGCAAAGCAGCTGGTAGCCCTGTATCAGCAGGCGGTGCGCCATGCCCGCGCGGTGCAGCAGCAGGAAAACCCGCCGGAAAGACATCTGATCATCGCAGGGTGTCATGAGGCAATGCGGATGTTCGCATACGACCTGTTTTCCCTGACAAGTGACTTGTGCCTGCGGTATACCTCCATTCTGGGGTGGTGTGCCAACCGCAGCGAGGTCTGGCGCAGCCTGAAAAAAGGGGAGATGGATCTTTCCTTCCAGCTGGAAAGTGCAGAGTTCTACGCGCAGGGGCTTACCTTTGTGCCGCTGTTCTATATGCCAGAACTTTGCATCCCCATCCACCCGCCCGCTGATATGCCGGTGGGCAGATTGACCTTGGAACAGGCATTGCAATATCGCTGGCTACCCATCAAGGAGATGTACCAGACTGTCTACGAAACAAGCCTGCTGCAGGAGGGAATGGACCGAGGGGTGGAGTTTACGCCGGTGGGCGGTATCCGCAGTGCGGCCTACGGCGACCCAGCACTCAAGATGGTCCCGGCGGTCTATTACCGCAGGCCGGACCTCAGTTTTGTGCGGGTACTGGACTGGGGCAGGGGACACCGCTTCGGCGTTGTGCTGGGGCAAAAGCGCGAGGATCCGGTAGTGATGGCCTATGTCCGCGCCTTGCAGCAACAGCTGCCGTCCCTCTCGGAAAAGCTGTTCGGCCTGAAGCTGGAACCGGTGGAGGAATCATAAAGAAAAGACGAAAACCCTCTCAGGCACCGACAGATGTAGAAAAGCTCCCCCCTCTCGGGGGGAGCTGGCATCGCGCAGCGATGACTGAGAGGGTAAAACAAAGAGCACCTATTGCCCTAAAAAGGCGACAGGTGCTCTTTTTGCAATTATATTGTGACGACAGGTGCTTTAATCCACCACGTCCTCAAACTGGCTGTTGTACAGGTCAGCGTAGAAGCCGCCTGCCTCGATCAGCTGGTCGTGAGTGCCCTGCTCCACAATGTCGCCGTCCCGCATCACAAGAATGAGGTCGGCATCGCGGATGGTGGAAAGGCGGTGGGCGATGACAAAGCTGGTGCGCCCCTCCATCAGGCGGTCCATGGCGGTCTGGATGCGCTGCTCGGTGCGGGTATCCACGCTGCTGGTGGCCTCGTCCAGAATCAGGATGCGGTTATCTGCCAGAATGGTGCGGGCGATGGTGAGCAGTTGCTTTTGTCCCTGACTGACGTTGGAGGCGTCCTCGTTCAGCTCCATCTGGTAGCCGCCGGGCAGGGTGCGGATAAAGTGGTCGGCGTTGGCTGCCTTTGCGGCGGCGATAACCTCTTCATCGGTGGCGTCCAGCCGGCCGTAGCGGATGTTCTCCATGATGGTGCCCTTGAACAGCCATGTGTCCTGCAGCACCATGCCAAAGCCCTCGCGCAGGGCGCTGCGGTCAAAGTCCCGCACATTGTGGCCGTTCAGGGTGATAGAACCGGCATCCACATCGTAAAAGCGCATCAGCAGCTTGACCATGGTGGTCTTGCCCGCACCGGTGGGGCCTACGATGGCTACCTTCTGGCCGGGCTGCACCGTGCAGCTGAAGTCGTGGATAACAGTCTTGTCCGGGGTGTAGCCGAAGCGCACATGGTCAAAGGTGACCTGTCCGTCAATGTCGGCGGGGTCGGCGCGGTGGGCAGGGTCGGCCAACTGCGCCTCCTCCGGCTCATTCAAAAACTCGAACACCCGCTCGGCGGCAGCGGCCATGCTCTGCAGCATATTGGATACCTGCGAAAGCTGCTGGATGGGCTGGGTAAAGTTTTTGACATACTGGATAAAAGCCTGAATATCGCCAATGGTGATAACGCCGTTTGCAGCAAAAATGCTGCCCACGATGGCCACTGCCACATAGCCCAGGTTGCCCACAAAGTTCATGATGGGCATCATAAGGCCCGAGAGGAACTGGCTCTTCCATGCGGATTCGTACAGCTTATCGTTGGCGGCGTTGAAGTCTGCCAGTACCACGGCCTCCCGGTTGAAGGCCTTGACCACGTTGTGGCCGGCGTAGACCTCCTCGACCTGACCGTTGACCACGCCCAGCGTGGCCTGCTGTGCCTTGAAGTACTTCTGGCTGAACTTGACAACCACCAGCACCAGCGCCAGCGACACCGGCAGGATCAGCAGGGCGATCAGGGTCATGCGGGGGCTGATGGAAAGCATCATCACCAGCACACCGATCATGGTAGTCACGCTGGTGATCAGCTGGGTGATGCTCTGGTTCAGGCTCTGTCCCAGCGTGTCCACATCGTTGGTGATGCGGGAGAGCACCTCGCCCACGGTGCGCTTTTCAAAGTACGCCAGCGGCAGGCGGTTAATCTTTTCGCTGATCTGGCGGCGGAAGTCGTAGCAGACCTTCTGGGAAAGGCCGGTCATCAGCCAGCCCTGAATAAAGCTGAAAGCGCTGCTCAGCAGGTACATCCCCAGCAAAAACAGCAGGATGCGGCCGATATACACAAAATCGATGCTGCCGGTGCCACGCAGCCGGGCGATCCAGCCGGTGGCAAGGGCGGTGGTGGCCTTTGCCAGCACCTTGGGGCCTGCAATGTTGAAGATGGTGGACAGAACAGCAAACAGCATGGCTGCCGCAAGGGGCAGCTTGTAGTGGCTCATAGTGCGGATGAGCTGCCGCAGCGTGCCTTTAAAGTTTTTGGCGCGCTCGGTGGTGGGACGTCCGGGTCTGGGCATATCACTCACCCTCCTTTTCTGTATTCAGGGTATCCAGCGCCAGCTCCTTCTGGCTCAGCTGGCTGCGGGCGATCTCCTGATATTCCGGGCAGCTGACCATCAGCTGAGCGTGGGTGCCCTTGCCCACCAGCCTGCCTTCGTCCAGTACAAGGATCTGGTTTGCGTGCAGCACGGTGGAAATGCGCTGTGCCACAATGATCACAGTGGCGTTGTCGGTCTGTGCCTTCAAAGCGCGGCGCAGGGTTACATCGGTCTTGTAGTCCAGCGCCGAGAAGCTGTCGTCAAACAGATAGACCTTGGGATTTTTGGCAATTGCCCGGGCAATGGAAAGCCGCTGCTTCTGGCCGCCGGATACGTTGGAGCCGCCCTGCGCAATGGGACTTTGATAGCTTTCGGACTTTGCCTCGATAAAATCAGTGGCCTGTGCAATGGCGGCGGCTTTGTGCACCTGTGCGTCGGTGATATCCTCGCCGCCGAATTTCAGGTTGCTGTCAATGGTGCCGCTGAACAGCACACCCTTCTGGGGCACATAGCCCAGCAGGTCGTGCAGCTGTGCCTGTGGCATCTCGCGCACGTCAATGCCGTCCACGGTCACCCTGCCGCCGGTCACATCGTAAAAGCGGGGGATGAGGTTGAGCAGGGTGGACTTGCCGCAGCCGGTGGAGCCGATGATGGCGGTGGTCTCGCCGGGCTTTGCGGTAAAGTTGATGTGCTCCAGCGCATCGCTGTCCGCACCGGGGTAACGGAAGCTCACATCCTCGAACTGCACCACGCCCTGCCAGTCGGTGTGCGCCTGTGCGGCCTTTGCGATGGCTTCGTCCGGGTCGTGGATGGAGGCTTTGGTGCGGATGACCTCGTCAATACGATCCGCAGCCACACCGGCGCGGGGCAGCATGACGGCCACCATGGCCAGCATCAGGAAGGACATGACGATCTGCATGGTGTAGGTGATAAAGGCGATCATTTCGCCCACCTGCATAGTGCCGGCATCCATGGCCTTGCCGCCGAACCAGACGATGAGCAGGCTGGTGCCGTTCATGATCAGGGTCATAAAGGGCATCATAGCCACCATAGCGCGGTTGGTGAACAGCTGGGTGCCCATCAGCTCCCGGTTGGCCTTGTCAAAGCGCTGCTCCTCAAACTTTTCGCGGCTGAAGGCGCGCACCGGCATGATGCCGGTCAAAATTTCGCGGCTGACCAGATTCAGCCGGTCCACCAGCTGCTGCATCACCTTGAATTTGGGCATGGCAACGCTCATCAGGAAAATGATGAGCAACAGCAGGATGGCCACGTCCAGCACCACAATCCAGGAAAGGCCGGAGCTGCTGCCCACAACGTGCAGCACACCGCCAATGCCCAGAATGGGCGCATAGGCCACCATGCGCAGCAGGATGACGCAGACGAACTGCACCTGCTGGATATCGTTGGTGGTGCGGGTGATGAGGGAGGCGGTGGAGAAGTTCTCAATCTCTGCGTTGGAAAAACCGATGACGCTGGAGAAGGTCTCCCGGCGCAGGTCACGACCGATGGCAGCGGACACCCGGGAGGCAAGGAAGCCCACGGCCACAGCCACGACCACCATCAGCAGAGTAAGGGCAAGCATCTGGCCACCCACCCGGAACAGGTAACCCATCTGCACATTCCGTGCAACGCCCTGTGCCTCGTATTCCAGCTGCACCAGCAGCAAAGACTGGCTTTTCAGGTTTTCCAACAGGGTGCTGTCCATCTGGCTCATGGCACTGTCCAGCTGCTTTTGCAGCATACTGCGGTCAAAACCGGGCATCTGGCTCATGGCGGCAAACTGGCTGCAAACGGTGTCCAGATCTGCTGCCGTGGGGGTGACGGTCTCGGTGTCGGTGTCCGCAGCGGCAGAGGGCATCTCGGCAAGGCCGGTCATGCCCATGCTGTTCTGCCCAGCGGGGGTGTTGGCGGCCTGTGCGGCAGCCATATACAGCACGATGTCCGGGGTGGTCACGGCGTCCTCCAGCGCGGTGCGCTCGTCTTCGGTCAGGTCAGAGCGCAGCTGCAACACGCCATCGTCCTGCAGGTAGTACTGGTAGGCGTTTTGCAGCTTTTGTGCATCCTCTTCGCTCATCAGCAGGCTCAGCGTGTCCAGCGTGCTCTGGCGCACCGTCTGGGGCAGGGGACTTTCAATGCCGCCCTGCTGGATGCCGGTGTCCACGATCTTGCTGGTGTAGTCCGGCAGTGCAAGGTCGCAGTACGCCTGCACGAACAGCAGCGCGAACACCACAAGGCAGACCGCCCAGTGTCGGGCCAGCTGCTTAAAGATCTTTGTCATGGTTCGTTTCTCCCTTCGGGTCAATGTTGCGCGCGGCATTTTCCGCAAGAATGGCATCCATCAGCGCGCCGCGCAGCGCGTCCATCTGGGCTACCTGCTCCGGCTCTAACCGTGCCAGCACGCTGGCAAAGTAGTCGCGCAGAGCCTGCTCACACTGGTGGCACAGCTCATACCCCTTGGGGGTGACGCGCACCAGCGTTTTGCGGCGGTCGGCGGGGTCCGGTTCCCGCACCACAGTGCCGTCCTGCTCCATCAACCGCAGCCCGCGCGAGACCGCCGGCAGCGGCTGTCGGATCTCCCGGGCAAGGTCAGAGACATAAATGGCACCGTCCTTTCCGTGGCAGTTGATAGAATGCAGCAGGCCTTCCAGCATATTAAAGTGGCATTTGGGGCAATCGGCCAGCGCCGCCCGTATCCCGGCCTTGGATGCCTTGCTCAGCTGCCCGATATAATGGCACATCCCCTGAAAGCTGGGGGTGCTTGGCTCGGACACAACAGTCCCTCCTCGTTTGCATTTTTCAAATACTTAACAGCTGTTAAGTATTAACGCCTGATAAGCATATTCCTTTTGCAGCTGGATTGCAAGGGAATAGGGAAATATTAAACAAAAATTCACAAAAAACTTGTAGGTTTTGTCAATGCGCAAACCGGCTCTCGCTGCATAAAAATAAAGGACAGGCAGAAACGGAGGGTGCAGATGGAGCAGGGATCACAGGTACTGTTGCAGGTATTCGGCGGATTGGCGCTGTTTTTATACGGGACGGACAGCCTGTGCAGGGCAGTACAGCAGGGGGCGGGCAAGCGGCTGCGCAGCCTGCTGGCGCGGTGCACCGCAAACCCGGCGGCAGGGCTGCTGACCGGTGCTGCGGTAACGGCGGTGCTGCAAAGCAGCTCGGCGGTCACGGTCATGGTCATTGCCTTTCTGGCAGCGGGGCTGTTGCAGCTGCGGCAGGCGGTGCCGGTGGTGTTCGGGGCGAATATCGGTACAACGGTCACAGCACAGCTGCTGGCGTTCCGGGTGGAAAGCTGGCGGTATCTGCTGCTGTTTTGCGGGGTGCTGCTCTGTCTGGCCTGCAAAAACTGGCGGGGCCGCTGCGTGGGCGAGGCGGTGTTCGGCTTTGGGCTGCTGTTCGAGGGTGTCACGGTGATGCGCAGCGCCATGGAGCCGCTGCTGCAAAGCCCGTTGCTCCGGTTGGAGCTTGCCCGGGTGCAGCAAAGCCCGTTGCATGGGCTTCTGGCGGGCGTCTGCATGACACTGACGGTGCAGAGCAGCTCTGCCACGGTGGCGCTGCTGCAAAGCATGGCGGCGCAGCCCGGGGCAGACGGCGTACACAGTCTGCTGGGGCTGACGGCGGCTATCCCCATTCTGCTGGGGGATAACATCGGCACCACCGTTACGGCGGTGCTTGCCGCCATCGGGCAGGGAAGAGACGCCAAGCGGGTGGCGGCAGCCCACGCCATCTTTAACCTGAGCGGCGCGGCGGTGTGCTGCGTACTGCTGCAGCCCTTTGCGGCGCTGGTGCGGCTGTGCTCGCCCACAGGGGCAGAGTGTGCCGTGATCGCCCGGCAGATCGCTAACGCCCACACCCTGTTCAACGGGCTGTGTGCGCTGGTCTGGCTGCCCCTGACCGGGCAGATGGTGCGGCTGGTCTGCGCGCTGCTGCCCGATAAAAATCGCCCGAAAGAACGGTTGTAAACCGGAGCGGGGAATGGTATACTGAAGCAGACGGATACTATTATATAAAGGATGGAATGCAATGAAACGGAAAATCGGCAGGCTGTGCATGGTGCTGGGTGCGGTGCTGATCTTGAGCGCCGCCGGGCTGCTGGGTTACAACCGGTGGGATGCCGCCCGGGCAGAAAAGGCCTCGCAGGAAGTATTGGGCGAGCTGGAGCAGACCATGCAAAAGACCATCACGGAGCACCGGCAGGAAAACGAGACTGCAGCCCCGCAGCCGGTGCTGGACCCGGCGCAGGAGATGACCACCGTAGAGGTGGAGGGGCATGACTACATCGGGGTGCTTTCCATCCCGGCGGCAGGGCTGGAACTGCCGGTGATGGCGCAGTGGAGCTACGCCGGGCTGAAGGTCGCCCCCGGACGGTACAGCGGCACTACCTATGCCGATGATCTGGTGCTCTGCGGCCACAACTATGCAAAGCATTTCAGCCCCATCAAGTGGCTGGCAATCGGCAGCCCGGTCTACTTTACGGATGCGGATGGTCTGCGCTGGAGCTACGAGGTGGAGAGCGTGGAGACTTTGCACCCCACCCAGATCGAGGAGATGACCACCGCCACCGAGACAGACAGCTGGGATCTGACCCTGTTCACCTGCACCTCCGGCGGCAACGCCCGGTATGCGGTGCGCTGTGTGCGGACGGGCTACCCCGTCCGGGTGACGGACGCGGCAGAGTGATGCCATCTTTTGCGGGGCGGGACGATTTGGAATGCCCGCCGCGTGTGCTTTGGGCATGATCAGCGGAAAATATATTTTTATCGCAATTTTCAAAAATAGTGCCAATCAAAACGGCAGCTTTGCGATATGCAGTTTGCGGATGTTGCTTGTGCATTAAAAACGCAAACTGCTATAATTTCGGGATAGCGGAGCGTCTGCGGACGCTCCGCTATCCCATTTTCACGGGAGGGGGTCGTGACGGAAAACGGCAGCTCCGGCGCCTGTTTCCTGCGGAAATGCGGCGCTGCGGAGGGGAACTGCCAAAGCCCCGATTTCCAAGGG
>ERZ1026916.543-NODE-543-length-25086-cov-5.342176_pt1 | contig 25086 bp, 32 predicted proteins | sample MGYA00519465_ERZ1026916 | MGnify/ENA primary metagenome ERZ1026916 (study PRJEB26926, sample SAMN06164880) | human gut metagenome | biome: ENVO:00009003; feature: ENVO:2100002; material: ENVO:00002003 | host: Homo sapiens | place: USA | collected 2012 ... | reverse complement strand
TGGGTCCGGGCGGACAGGCTGGAGCGGAGTGTTCCGCTCCCCACATTGTCCGTGATGCTGTTCCGGCTCATCTGGACCATGAGCCCCGCGGTCTCCAGCTTGTCCCTTGTCCGCGCCGCGATCAGCCAGGTGATGTCCTGTTCTTTCAGGCCGTTCCCGCACGCTCCCGTGTCAGCCCCGCTGTGGTTGTGACCGGGGTCAAGATAGATCTTCATGGGTGCCGCCCTCCTTTATCCGCTCCTTGTAAGCGTCCGCCTCAATGGCCGCCGCGGTAAAGCTGTTGTTCTTCCACCACGCCGCGGCGGATGCCGCGATTGTCGCAATCAGGCTGACCAGCTGATAGATGTCGTCATCCACAAATGGAAGAACCTCTTTCCCAGCTATGGCAAGTACCTGATTCACAAGGGCCAGCCCCAGGACGATTGTCCGCGCTATTGTGTCCGCTGTTATCTTTTTCATTGCAGTTACCTCCTATTTGAATATCTGCGATACAACAAATCCGATTACCCCGCTGGCCAGCGCCGTCAGTATCGTTGTGACGATGAGATCCCACCGCTTGCCCGGTCTGGCCTCTACATTCAGCAGTCGGCTGTCTATTTTTGCCATGTCTTCCCGCATATGTACCATTTCATTGGCCATTGTGTGGACGCTTTCCGCAAGGGTTTCTATGTGGTCTACTTTATCACCCATCTCGTTGAGGCGGTAGTGCAGATTCCGTCTGTCCTCCTCGGACTGCGCCAGTTTTCGGCTCAAGCCCATTATCATCTCATTGGTGTCCATTCTGATTGTCCTCCGTTTCCGCCTTCTGAGCTTCCAGACGCTCATATTCCGCCTCTGTGATTTCGCGGTATGATTCCGGATCGGCGTCCGCGGCAAGATAGATTTCCCTGCCATACAGTTCTCCGTCCGTCAATACCATTCCATCCGCCGCCGTCAGCTTGATTCTTGTAATTGTCTCCTGTGTCATTGTTGTACCTCCTAAGATAATGATATTGTCCAGTTTGATTTTGCCGCGATAAGGTTCTGCCATTCCGCAGACGCGGAGCCGTCATTTGCCCCCGCCGCGGTTTCAAACGCCGCATTTACAGCGGTGCGGGACAGGGTGACGGACTTGCCTGATACGGATGCGTCCAAAGCGTTGATAACCGATGCAATACTTGCCTTTGACAGTTTGGATGAGTAGCTCAGATTCAAGCCGGAGGTCTTCACCAGCCCGGTCAAGGCAAGGTTTTCTAAGGCGGCGCAGTTATAGAACACATCGTAAGTGCTCGTACATTTCGAAATGTCCAGTGCCGGAACCGAGGCAAGCGAAGTGCAGTTATAGAACATACTGCTGAAGCTCGTACCTTTTGATGTGTCCAGCGGCGGAGCCGCGGCAAGCTTTGTGCAGCCAGAGAACATACTGTTAAAGTTCGTCCCCTGTGCCGTGTCAATTTCCGGAACCGAGGCAAGCGAAGTGCAGCCATAGAACATACTGCTGAAGATCGTACCCCGTGCCGTGTCTGTATATTTCAGTTTGGAAACCAAATCGTTTCGGTTGTTACTATAACTAAAGTATCGCCAATCCGTCCACGCTGGATTTATGTCGCTGATCTCCCCGATTTTGTCCGCATAGGACGCAAACGTATCGTTATCCGATACAGTCACACCCTTGCCGGTTAACGCGGCTTTTATGGCGTTTTTTGTGGCTGTGAGCTTGCTGAGCTTGTCTGCTATCGTACCCATCAGACCACCTCCCCGTTAATACTGTCAAGAATTGTGCCAATATTGCCCACCGCGTCATCCACATACTTCTTGGTTGCCGGGTGATAGTTATTCGTAGGGGTGTATGCTGTATGATTGTTTGTTGTAAGAAACATAAATGTTGTCCATGATGTCCAGCCCTCTGCCCCATAAGTGCCGGTTGTCATTCTGGAGAACCGGCGTATGTCACTGTCTGCATAACAGCATATAGAATGACAGTGGCTCGAATCGCTTACATCGCCGCTGTAACTTGAAACGGTCAGTATCCAGGTATACGGCCCTTGTGTCAGCTGAATCGGCATTCCGTCGTTGGCCGCAGTCTGCGCCTCATAGCTTTTTACAATATATATACCATCGCAGTCAGCCACAAGCTCTTTGAGTTCGGGCGAAGAGAAAACACTGGTATCCGTATTGCCGGTTAAGTCAATCACTTTCAGACCGCCGGCTCCAGCCACCGCGTCATCCACGTACTTTTTCGTGGCTGGTATCAGCTCCTCCCATTCATACCACACAAGTGTTCCGCTGTCGTCATCTCCATGTCTGATATAACTCACCGGATCGCTGTTGCCATTACCCGATGTTCCAAAAGGGATATCTAACTGTTGGACGTATCCGCCTGCTCCAGGACCTGGGATGTAGTAGTGCATGCTGTACAACTTACACGTCAGATACTCGTTGTAAGACATGCGGTTATCAGTATACCTCACATAATACTCCCGCGTTTCGCCGCGCGGCGCCACATATTGATCCAGTACATTGCCGGTTAAAATCTGCTCAATGCCTCCTGCGTCAATATACTCCGGCTCAGCACCAGCCACCGCATCATCCACATACTTTTTTGTGGCCGGATGATAGTCACCGGTTGGATAATAGGAAACCGTGTTGGTCTTGGTAAGCGTATCCCTGACCCAGCTTACAAGATCGTTGTATGCCGGTATGCCTCCGTTGTATACGGACATAACCGCACAGGTTACGTGTTCCGCGGTACTCTTAGGCGTATAACCATCATAAATACGCAGATAGTCGTGATAATCCTCAATCCATGAGCCGGGTGTAGGCCGGGCTTCGCGCATGATTCTGTACAAGCTGCCGTCACTCGCGCATAAATACCCGCGCCCAAACCTTGGTTGGTCGGAATCCCAACTTCCATCAATCTCCATAAGTTCCCCAAAATCCACGCAGGCATATGTGCCATAACTGTCCGACCCGGTTGTCCATGCCGACCCAGCTGGAGGTAATGTATCCGCGCAAGTATACAGCCCTGTAGTCGCCGTAGTGCCGGCCTCATTTTTGACTAGGAGCTCCGCTTGCTCGATTGCGTTATTTGCATTGCCAAGAGCGGCATTTGCATCTTGTGCGGCTTTATCGGCCTGCTGGATTTTTTCAGACAGGATCGGCAGGCGGTCATCACCATCAACCCCATCTTCCGGGTTTCCGCTCAGCGCCGTACAGACGATTTCATTTTCCGTCAATACGCTTGTGCTGTCCGATACCGTAAGCCGCAGTTTAACATAACCTGGAATGCTGTACATATTATTTGCCACGACATAAGAGGCAGTTTTCCCGTCGGTCTCGCCGGAATCCACAACGCAAGAGCCGTCCGGCAGAATCGCGGTTACTTTAAATGTGGCGTTTGTCAAGTCGTGATTTGTTTGATATACAATACGATACGCAGACACATCTCCGCAGACCAGCGGTGACATCTCAAACCGGGTAAACGGCAAGCCCGCTTTTACAGTTATATTTTTTGTAATCATAAGGCCCTCCTATTGTGCGGCGACAACCATAAACTGCACGCTCCTGTCAAACCCGCACTTGCTTGTCAGCGTGATCTGTAAATTTTGGCCGGATTTAGCCGGATCAAGCCGGATTTGATCAAAGCCGGAAATCGTGCTCGGCATCAGTATGTGATCGGCGGCCACGTAATTGTGGACCATAACCCCAAAGCATTCACCGGAAATGGCGTTGTACCAGCCCATAAAACCCGGATCGCTCGCCGAAACCGACATAAACGTAAAAAAGTTGTAATTTTCGCCGGGCAAAGGGACGGAATAAGTTGCTCCGGCGGTTGGCGCTCTCTTGTCTATCGTTGTCATCCATACCTTGCCCCACGGGCTGTCAAAGGATGGGATTCTGCATTTCGCGTACTCCCGCCTATCTGTAATTACACCGGCACTGGACACCTCGGCCAGCATTACATAATCACCGGAAGGTGAGACAGCGGCGGCTTTTGCCTCGCACTTGTTGGCCGTTTTGTTATTGAAAAGATAGACATAGTTTTTTGCAGACGCGGAATAGGTCAGCTCAACCCCCGCGCTGTCAACGGTAATTCGTGTGCCATCATCAAAAAAAGCTGTCCCCGGCGAAATCTTGATCTTGCCGGACGCGCTTCCTGCAACAACCTTGCAGGAATTCACGCTGTCGGGCAGGACGCCTTTCGTTGATAGTGTGGCCCGAATGCTGTTTACATCTGCCGCCGCGTAAGAGACGGTATTCATAAAATCATATTGTATTGCCATTTTCCAAATCCTCCATAATAGGCTCCTCGCCGCTGTCGTTTCTGCCGCACCAAACGTTGACGCCAGTGATCCTGCACCGGCGGGCAAGCGCAAACCCGGCCCGCTTGTACTGGGCTGTTACAATGTCGCCCAGGCTGTAATCAGTGCCGTATTTGTATTTCTTCATCTTTGCCTGTACCGTATCAACCGCCCGGCTTTTCGCAAGGTCTTGTTTCGCTTCTGATTCGTCAGTGCCGGAAAGTATCTTTTCAAAGCGGTATCGGCCGGATTGGGGGGCGTCGGTTTCCATGTACCGCCACTCTGATTCCGCCGGGATTTCTTCCGTTCCGGCTTCCTCCGGCGTGTACTCATACCACCCGGCGGTCGCCATGTCCAGTATATCCGCATTGTATTCCGTGTCATAGGCATTCCGGTTATCCTCCGACAACACAATCGGCAGTTCACGGCCTGTAATAACTTCAAAAATCCATTTTTTTCGGTCAAAGTCAATTCTCAGCCGATGTCCAGCCCCGGCGGCCTCCAGCGCGTCAATGATAACACTGTCCAGACCGTTCCGGGTGTTGCACCAAAAATCATAATCCGGCGCATCCGGCAATCCTGCCAACTCTCCGAGAATAAAATCCGGGTCTCTTGCGGCCGCGGTCTCGTTATCGGTATAACCTTGTCCAAAAGCCCAGCGTGCCACAGCTTCCGCGTTTCTGGGGCGGGGCGTCAACTCGCTTGTCTTAAACGCCGGGACAGACCGCTTTGACAGGAGCCAGTTCACCGTTCGTCCAAATATTACAAATTCATTTGCGGCGTTCAGGCCAAGTCCTACTGCTTGTTTTTCTCCCTGCGTGATAATAAAATACCGCCTGCCCGTACAGGCGGCGGCTATCCTTGCACTTATGGGGAAATGCCCCTCAAAGGTTCCAATTCCGTTATAGTTGATTGTCCAGTTTGTTGTTGTAATATCATGCTGTATGTGGAGCAGGTTCAGTTCAAAATCGTAGATTCTGACGTCCTCCATCATATCACCGCCTCAATGTATAGGTTCCTGTGACAGCAGACCACACCAAGGCCGCCGCTGTGGTCTGCTGTATCGGCCCTGATGTGATTTTTTCCGGGCTGGAGCCAGAAATCAGACAGAAATGTATCTGTGGTTATCTGTGATGTTATATCCGTGCTGTCCAGCAAAATCTGACGTGCTGCTATGTTGACCTGTATTGCGGATTCAAGGCCCATTGAGGCCCGAAACGAGACCTTCTGCCCGGTGGTGTCGTTGTATATGCTGATAACCTTATCCGTAAAGGCAGACCCGGTGTTATAGATATAAAACTCCGGTTCTGTGTCCACGTCCCCCAGATTGACAATATCCGCTTCGGCGACAAGCGTCGAAAACGGCATGGGGAATGAAAACCGCGTTTTAATCAGGTTCGTAACTTTTATAATGTCATTTTTGTGAATCTCCCCGTCCGTGAAGTATGGAAAATCACAGACGAACTGCGCCGCAAATGCCCGGATTTGCCTGTAGCGGTCAGCTGGCTCGAACGCCCCGCAATAACAGTTGATTGACCGCTGTCTGTTGCTGTTGTAGATGGTCAAGGTGCCGGGATGGTACAGTATGCGGGTGATCTGTGACACATCCTGTATAATGTCGCCGCAGGAGTTTAGATCAAACTTGATTGTAATGGTTCTGGGCTCATCTGTGGCGGATAGGGTCTCCTGTCCCGGTTGTCGGTAATATGCGGCTGTTTCAAAAGTCCTTGGCGGAATGCCGAGGCCGTCAATGGCAATGATTCTCAGGGGTGCACCCCCGCCGCCGCAGAATTCCAGCCGTCCGGCCTCGTTCTCATAGGTGATATATGTCATTCCGTCAGCCTCCTTAATCGATCAAGTCTTTCGCGTTCCTTCGCGGCCCGGATGGCGGCGTTCGCGTCCCCGGCTGGATTGTATATCTGGTAAGTGGGGGCATAGGTGTCACCGCCGCTTGCAACGGGGATGCCGCCAATTCCAAACGAGAACTGTGGCGCAATTTCTGCCATAAAATTTGATACCTCATGCCGGATGTCCTCGAACAGCTGGAATATTCCGTTTTTCATCCCAACGCCGAACTGTTCTGCAGAATTCACGCCGCACGAGAAGAAATCATCGGGAAGCTCCCCAAAATACTTCTCCAGCTGTGCGCGGCTGGAAGCAAGCTGTTCCGCAACAACCTCCTGATAGTCGTTGTGGTAAATAGATTCCGATATATCAGCAAGAGAATTTTGGTATCTGTTGTACGAATCCACATATTCCGAAAACTTATCGTCTGACAATGATAGCAGTTGCTGTAGAATATCTGCTCCTTCGGAGATTCCCATTTCCCGGATTTCCTGAAACAGGGCATCCGCTTTTCTGCCGCCCAGCCTGTCGCGCACGCTAAGCAGTGCATCACGGTAGGCTTCCAAATTTCGAGTTTCCTCTTCGAGATTTGAAAGGCCTTTGATTGTGGTGGTCATCTTTTTGCCGTCTTTGTCCGTCTCTATATATGTGTGGGTCTCCAATAAAGAAACATTGGATTTCAGTTTATCGGTCATGGAGGACTGTGCGGATTCTACCTCGCTCAACGCGTCCTTAAAACTGTCCGCTATGCTTTCTTTGATTGTTTCCGCGTGATCCTGAACGTTATCGCAAATGGTCTGCGTGAACTCATTCCATGCGGCGGTTCCTTCGGTAAAGTATGCGTCTCTGATCCGGGTAACTTCGGAATAGTATTCCTTTTCGCTCAGTTTACCCTTGTCGTACCGTTTATTCAGGATGTCGAGTTCTTTATCCGCCTGCTCCTGATCGTATTTGACAAGCTCCAGCGTGTACTTGTGCCACTCCTCTGTTCCAGCCTTGATATGTTCGTCCCGCAGGGCCTCCAGCCGCTTGTAGTATTCGGCTTCACCGATGATGCCATAATCCCGCAGGAGGTCAAGGTCAGCAAGCGCATTTTCAAAGGCCTCGCCTATCTCGTAGCCGTGATCCTCTATGGCGGTTGTGATACCGTCCACAAGCGGCACACCGACTTCGTTGTACGTGACACGGGACGGCGAGTGTATGCCCATAATGGCCTTGGAGTCTTTGACCGCGCCTGTGAGTGAGCCGGACAGCGCGGAGGACAATGCCCCCGCTTGCCGATTTATGCCGGATACAATGCCCTCAATCAACGGCATTCCGATTTCCCGGCGGGTCAGTTTGGATGGGGAATTTACCTCTGCTACCACCCTTGCCGCCTCCACCGCATCAGTAACAACCTTTGCGGCGGCAGAAGCTAAAGTTTGCGCCCGTGAGTTCACGCCGGAGGTCACACCATCAATCAACGCCTCGCCAACGGAAACAGCGGAAGCGGCGGCAAATTTAGCCACGTTGATCGTGGAATCTATCGCTTCTTTTGCGGCGTTTGACAGTGTTTCCAGTGATTGCGCGACACCCTCGGCCGCCTTGTTCATGATCTCGGTTCCTATGGAGGCTGCACCATCTGCGGCAGATGTGGAATTATCAATAGCTGTGTTAACCGCATTTTCAGTACTGCCCTCCAGCCCGCTTGCGTCCACGTCGCCGTTGAGACTTTCGCTGAGAGCCGCCGGGACTTGTTCCCCGTTTTGTGCCGCATTCACACCCGCGTCAACCGCGCCTTGCGTTTCGCTCTCTGCGCTTGAATTTAAGTTATCCAAGGTCACGTTTTGATCCGCGTTGTTTTCTACGGCCTCTGGTATTTCGCTTGCCCCATCAGCCGCCGCAACGCCGGATTGCGCGGCGTTTCCAACCTCCGATTCCGTGGAGCCTCCAAGTTCATCAAGATTTACGGGCTGATTTGCACCCTCTTCAAGATTGTCGTGGGCCTCCTGTCCAGCTTCGCCCATTCCTGGGATCAGCAAAGCCTTGACCTGCTCTACGCTTAAATTGGTTATCTCGGCAAGCTTTCCGTAGAACGCCGCCGAACCGCCCTCTGCGCCGTCGCCCAGAGCGTCAACCAAGTTAACGCCCTGCGCCGCAAAAATAGGTGCAAGTTCAGCCAGTCTGCCGCCGGATTCAATCCATACAAGCACAGTGCTTCGGACAGATTCCCTTGCACCTTCAACAATCTGTTCGTTTACAGCGGTGTTCCCTTGTTGAAATTGTGATAATGTATACTTAAAACCGCCTAGATATTCCTGCATCTGCTTGACGCTTTCGGCTTTTGCCTGTTCACCGTATTCTTTGGAAAGTTCAGCAGAAGATTTAATAGAATCATTATAGCTCGCAAGCGCGGCTTTCATTTTTTCTACATCCTCGGACGCCATTGCGGTTGCAAGAGCCTCATAGTCCGTGATGTCCTTCCAGCTTTCTTGTGCGGAATCGCTTGCGGTTTTATAGGTTTGCTCCAGACGCTCTACCTCTTGCCGCCAATATGTTAGAGATTTTGAGGCTTCAATACTTTGTTTTTTTGCAAGGTTTACTTCTGCGGCCTCCAGTTTGGCCCGCGCTGTTTCTAAATCTTGCAACGCTTTACTTGCCGCATTTGCGTTGGTAGTATATTCGCCCTTTGCCTGGTTGTATTCCGGCTGCTTGGCATCTATAATGGTTTGTAATTGCTTTTTTGCAATATATTTATCGACAGAAGAATTAAGTTCGTTATATTTCTGAATTACTCCGTCGATAAGTTTGTATTCCGTGCCAAACGCTTGATTTAGTTCGTTCAGAATAAAATTGACGCGATCCTGATAGCCGTCTTTCACCTTCCCGTTTGCGTCAACAAGGGTTCCGAGCTCATCTTTGAGGCGTTTCAGATAAGATGCTTCAGCAAGGCCCGATTTCATGCTTTCTTCTGAGGCTTTGTTTGCCTCTATTTGAGATTCCCGGACTTTTTTTATCGCCTCTGCGCGTTCTCTTTGTGCCTTGGTTTCCTCGTCAATGGCCGATTTGTGTTTTTTGGAGCAGCTATAAGCTAAAGCGATGCCTGCTGCCAAAGCGGCGAGTAATGTAATTATGATCCCTATTGGATTGGCATTCATGACTGCATTCCAGGCCGCCTGCGCCGCCGTGGCCAACGTTATCTTTCCGGTAAGCACACCAACGGCCAGCTGAAGCGGCGTCATTGTTAACGCAAGCAACAGGCTTACATGTTGGCTCGCCGCAGTCGCCGTTGTGTATGCCGCTACCGCCGCGCTCGCACCTTTTAAGGCGTTGCTTATGGCTGTTATAACGGTGTAAGCTTTCATTGCCGAAAAACACGCAGCGGCAACGATTGCCAGTTTGTCAAAGTTATTCGCAAGAAATGCCAGAGAATTGATAACCACGGGAATAGCAGAGGAGGCAAAGTTTGTAAGCGTTGTCACCAGTGAGGCAAGCAACCGGCCGACGGATTCAACAGCGGACTGCAATCCCCCGCTTTGCATGCTGGATGCAATCTCTTGTATTGATTCTGTTCCGGTAATTGCGGCCTGTTTTAAAGGCTCCTGTATACCCTCATAGAAGGAAATTCCAACGCCCTGTGCTGATGTTTTCAGTTTATTAAATGCCGCCTCTGTGGTGCTGTTCATTTCATTGTAGGCGTCATCAAGAGCGGTTGCGTTTGTCTCCATTTCACGCATGGTCTTGTTCATCAGTTCCATGCCGCCGGAGCTTGTAAGCGTGAGAACGGCATTGAGCCCTTCAACAGAGCCGAACAGCTGTGCCATTGTGTCCGTGTTCCCGCCTGTCTTTTCGGCAAGCTCGGCCATGAATCCAGCCAATCCCTTAGACTGCATGGCAGTCACGGAGAAGTCAATACCCAACTTCTTCGCCATTTTTGTTGCTTCGCTGGATGGCTTGATAACGTTGGACAGGGCCGCCTTAACTCCCGTAATCGCCTCGCTCGTCCCCAAACCATTGGCAGTAAGCGCCGCTATAGATGACAGCAGTTCTTGTGTGCTGACACCCGCCGATTTAGCCACCGGGGCCACAAGGCCGATTGAGCTTGCAAGCTGGCCAAAGGTTGTTTTGCCTAGATTCTGGGTAATCAGGAATTGATTTGCCAGTTTGTCTGCGTCGGCAGTGGCCATACCATAAGTATTTAATACAGATGTCAAACCGTCCACGGCAGTAGCGGTGTCGGTAAAACCGCCTTTTGCCGCCTTTGCCGCAACCTCCACAAGCCCAAGCGCGTGTTCGGTGTCTGCGCCCGCAGAAATCGCCTGATATAAGGCCTCGTTTATTTCCGTGCCAGCAATCCCGGTCTGCTGAGACAGGGAGACAGCCTCTTTGCTGAATGCGTCCAGAGATTTGACGCTGGTATCGGCTATTGTTCCAACTTTTGCGAGAGAGGTTTCAAAATCCATCCCGACTTTGACCGCCGCCCCAATTCCGGCAACCGCCGCCGCCCCAATGGCGGCCAGAGATTTAGTCGCTATGCTTTTGAGTTGTGCAAGACCGGATTCCAGGCCTTGCCTATCAACTTTTGTATCGAATTTTAAGGAACCATCATAGGCCACGGTATCACCCCTAATTTTACGCATAAGAAAAGCACCCCGTCAGGAGTGCTTACAAATCCGTTACATATATTGAATTATTGCGTTGCTTCGTGTATAATGCTGTCAGCAGATAAAGGAAATTGGAGAGCGGTTAGCCACTTCCGCCGGAAGTCTTTTGACTTCGGAAAGGAGGTGGAGCTTATGGTGAAATTACTTAGAGTAATTGTCTCAATCGTGATATTCTTTGCGATTGTGTCCATAAATGCAAAATAGCCGCCCCCTCATTGGCCATGAGAACTGGGACAGCTATTTTGTTCAAATTCAACCGGCTAACCGTTTAACGGTTTACCTTTATCTGCTTTTATTATATCCACTTATGTTGTTTTTGTCAAGCCGAATCAAAAGAAAGTTTCGAGGGCCGCCACAAGATCGGCGTCTTTTTGTGCCTGTGTGCGGCGGTCTGGCAGTTTGTAAGCCTGTTTCATCTTCTGGTAATACTTTTTCATGCTTTTGTCCTTTATATCGGACAAATTGACAGCCCGGGCCTCCATGATCTTTGATATTTTACAGTCGTCGGCCAGAGACCGGAACAAAGCCATAAACTGAAACCAGTGCAGGTCAGCGGTTGACAGGTCAATCCGGTATTGGTTTAGGTACGCGGAATAGATGTACTCCGCGTCCTCCGCGAAACTGATAATCGGGGATTTATGACCCGTGTCCTCCTTGCGGGAAAGCTCGTGGCCGCACAGATAGAACGCCGTCAGGGCGGTCACGGCCTGTTCCAGCGTGGCCGGGAGGGAATCAATATAACACAGCGTCAGGATTTCGGCGATATTGCCCGCCAAATCTGTGCAGAGCTCGCCGAAACGGATCCATGTGCGGAAATCTGTCCTGATCCGGTATTCGCGCCCATTTACTGTAACGCAGTCCGGGAGCCTACTGGTCAGCAGGTTCATTTTTTACCGACTTGACCGCGGTTTTTTTAGCTGTCCTGCGTTGTTCGCGGCTGCCCGTCAGCTCGGCGTTAATCTCCTGTGTCTTTGCTGTAATATGCTTCGGAATCTCCTGGCCGATAAACCGCGTAATGTCCAGCACGTCAAAATAGGACACAGGCCGGTCTTTGAAAATCCGTTCAATGCTGTCAGCGCCCAGTATGGACTTAATACAGTCCGCCAAAAAGTCCCGAAGTTCAGAAATAAATGCCGTATCCTCGGACTTGGCAATGCTTTTGGCGCGTTCTGCGTATTCCTGCGATCCAGTTTCCAGTGTCTGCAAAGCACTCACTGTCTGCTCGCTGGCCGCGTCAATTTTGAATATCTCACCTGCTATATTCAGTTCAAGGAGGTTGTCCCTGAATTTAAAAGTTGCCGCCATAATATATCACTCCTTAAAAAAGATAGGGGCGGTTTCCCGCCCCGCTGTGGTTACTCCGTGATCTTGCTTTCGGTAAAAGTGATGGTTTTCCACCCGTCGGTCGTGGTAGCGGAGCCCTCGACTTTTTCGCCGTTTGCCTTAAAATTGCCGCTGTAGGTATAGGCGTTCTCATCGCCGCCCTCGCTGTCGGGGATGACGGAGAAGTCTCGTTTTACAGCCTTTTTTGCGCCGCTGGCGGCCCCCTCTGTGAGCATATCCACCATAACGATCCCCACAATGGCGTCCGCGCCTGTGAGCTCTCCGTCCGTGATCTCTACAATCTTATTCTGTACCTCGTTGCCGACATAATGGTCGAAGCTGTAGCTCATACTGCGGCCGTAACCAGTGATGTCGGTGCGGTCGGATTCCTCGTCAATGTATTTCCGGGTGTATTCCTTGGGGTTCAGACTGACAGACACCTCTGTAAAGCCCTGCATGCGGAATCCCTTCGTGGTGCTCTCGTTCTGGATCAGCATGAATGGAACTTTATCGCTCCGCTTTGAAAATTTACCTGTAATATCCGGCATAATAAACCTCCTAAAAAATATAGTCTTGATAATATACTAGCCTGCATTGTATCTGGTATCTGGCCGTATTCGGCCCGCCCTGATACAGATAAGCAGAGGATAACACTTCAATCCCCTGCGCTGTTCTTCCCGGCCCCAGTTCCGGCAGTACGCGCCGGGCGGATTGTTCCTCAACCCACGCCTGTAAATTCTCGTAAAAGGCTGAGTTGTCAATGGATTGGAGCACGTCAAGTCCGTACTCCTCGCGGGACGCAAACACAAATACAAACTGGCGCAGAGAGCCGCCGTCTGAATACTGGCGGATAACCGGGCTTGTCGGAACCGCGTCAATGGTGTATTCGCACGGTTCCGGGCCTAGGAAATCAATGTTGAACCGTCCTTCTTTCAGGTACGGGCATTCCATAAAGAAATCCCGCAAACTTTGGATTATGTTCATCGACTCGCGCCTGCCATTCTCCGCGCCCCGTCAAGGATTTGGTCCTTGTGGTCGGTTTTCATCCTCTCGAACCAATGCCCGCCCCGCATAGGGTCATAGCTCCGGGTGTCGCCGTACTTGTAATACTGGAACCGCGCGTAGAAGCAGTTCCATGTCACCATGCCGCTTCCGATAACGGTACTGGCCCGCCCGCTCTTTGACAGGGTGCTTGTGACAAGCGGCGTGTATGGCTCGGCGTGTGTCAGCACTGCGTTATCCACGAACTGCTGTACCCTGCCGCCTGCATTCAGCCCCCGGGCCGCTATGATATCGGAGGCGGGAGCCATTTCAAATTTTGTCGAAAAACTAAACACAGTCAACCCTCCAATGCCATACGTTTTGCGGAAGCTGAGGCTTCCGGTTGTCACTGTATCCTATGACGGTCCAGCAATCCTTTGGCGGTCTTGCGTCACGGCATTCACCGGAAACAGCCTTGTCACCAGTTTCGACAATCACAACATCATCTGTAAAAATACGTATCTTATATGCGTTTGCGTGACTGATCCCGTTGCTGTCAACAGATACTTTGTTGTTGATATATACCGTCTCTCCTGTGTATGTGTGCCGCGTCCACGTGTCGGCCCTCATTTGTGGGTCATAGCCCTTATGGTAGATGGTAATCATAGATCCACCCCCGCATAGAGCAAGGCGGGCGGGAGAAACATTCTGGCCGCCTGATACGCTTTGCGCTCAATCGCCGACTGGCTGGTGCTCCCGTATGTCTCTGCATACCCGTCATTGTTTACGGATTTGATATTCCGGTCTGCCGCGTCCATAGCCTCGAACACATCGCACACCGCGCATATTGCGCATAAAATGTTGTTATCCCACTCCGCAATTTGTTCCACCCTGCCAAATGTAATGCGGTTGACAAAGGCCCGGGCTTTTACCGCTCGGGCCTTAAAGGCTTTGTCGCTTTTGATTGCGGTTCCTCCATAAGCATCTTCACCGCGGTAGAACTCATAATTGAGGTTATAATGGTTCACACCATCACTCCTTTGCGGGCGGTTTTGCCCCAGATCTGCCGGCCGGTTTTACGGGCTTTGGAACAGGAGTATAGCCCTTTTCCTGATAAGCCCGGAGCTTGCTTTCGTCCACCTCTCGATAGATGTTGCCTCTCTGAATAAGCATATTAACCTCCTCTTAGGCAGTAGTCTTTTTGTGCAGATAGATCCCCTTCGCCTTGTTGTCATATACAAAAGCGTCATGATACAGACGGAACTGGAACTTCCACGCATCCTTTTCCTGATTGACGTCAGGGTCAAAAATCTTAGGAAGCGCGAATTTTTTAACCTGCAAAATTGCCTCTCGATAAATAATCATGAAGTTAATCTGTGTGGCCCCCTCCGCCGGTGCAAAACCCCACTGATCCGCGGAACCATCTTTCAGCGTAATTCCTGTGTAGAATCTGGATGGGTTCACGTATACAATCGGCAGTCCGTTATATCCCGCAAGGCGAGTGTTGACCGTGCTGTCACTGCCCCACTGCCGCGTAAGCGCGGTATTGAGGATTGGCTGTAAATCGCTGTTAATGTACAGTACGCGCCCCTCTTCGGGCACTTCGTCAGCGTTGAGCTGTCTGACGGCCTCGTCAATGGCGTCGAGAATATCGGCTTTTGTCAATACCGCCGCTGCGGTTGTATTAATGCCAGTTGCTCCGGCGTATTTTGCAAACCGGAAAGCATCAAGCTCCGGCGCTACATGGTCACGCACAAAGCTATTCACAAGGTTGCCAAACACCATGCCCAGAGTTTCCTCATCATCCATTCTGTCAATGGAGAGTTCCTTGCCGCGCTCCTCAGTAAGTTTCAGCGTCTCCCAGCTGGCCGTTACATCACCTTTGGGATAGCCGTCTTCTCTGGAGTAGTCACCCAGTCCGGTAGTCCCGATTTTCAGGACTTTAACCTCGTTTGTTCCGCTGAAATCCGCTCGCGTTGCCGCGTCCATGCCTTCGGTGATAGATTGCTTCTTGTATACCTCATCAATGATAGGTAAAAACTTCTTTGGATATTCCAATGTGTTAGCCATAAATTATCATTCCTTTCCTGTTTCAGTTTCCAGACCTGCCGCTTTTCTTGCGCTTGCAATAAATACATCAGCGTCGAGATCGCCGCCGGACATATGGCCGCCTCCGGTTTTTCCAGTCGGTTTCTCGTTTGCAAAAGCGTTTGGATTGGCCTCTTTGATTGCGTTCAGAGCGTCATCAAAGCCCAGGATTTGCCCATTATCCTGCTTTAAGCCTTTTGCTTTGATTTCCTCAAAAACTCCTTTTCTCGCGTATTCAGACGAGAACGACACGCCCGAAAGCTTCTCCTTTAGCATGTTGTCCAATTCCATTTCTGCCAGTTTTTCCTCGTAATCCTGTTTGGCATCGTCATATTTCTGCTTGTAATCGTCTGCCGCCGCCTTAATACCGTCAATATCCATATCTTTGAAGCCTTGAATCGTGTCATTTGCCTCGGATAATTGCGCTTGTAAATCGTCAGCTTCCGCTTTCAAGGCGTCAAACTTTTCCTTTCCGATATACGCGCCTCCGGCCAGGTTGGCCAGTTTGATTTCCTTGTTGTCTTTCAATGCGGCTTCCAGTTCGGCATAGGTAAGCGACTTGTCTCCGAATACGTTTTTCAAGAATTCCATATAACCTCCATCCGCTGATTTTTTTAAACGACTGTTCACTCAGTCAGCTGCGGTCGCGTCATTTTAAGCCCAGCCGCGCAAGGGCGATTTCAGTACAACGAAAAGGCCTTTTAACGCCTTGCCCGGGGCGTGAATGAAATTATCTTGCAATCAAAGGCCGCACCTCCTGATTCTGGGTATAAGAAAAGCCCGCCATATTGGCAGGCCTGATTCTTTTTCTGTTAATGTATTGCTAGATCAATCTGGACGAATGGCTTTTGCTAATGAGCCCAATCTGTCATCTTCCACAATGTCAAATCTTCCGCCCATATACTGTCCGGCCACTGCCCTGGGCTTTTGCGGGTGATATAAGTAATCCTCTCCGCTTTCGTCTACAATCCTCAATGCTCCGGTCAATTCGTCAACCTCTAAAACCTGATAGATATTACCGTCAAACAATCCGTCAACGCCAATGTCCGGCCCTATATATTTTACTTTCATAGCTTTTTCACCCCTTTTATTTTGAACTCTTGCTCCGGTGCGATTCCGTTATTTTCATACCAATGAACTACATATTTGAAGTTCTCACCATACACATCAGCGGATTTCTTTTGCCAGTTTGCCGGGCGGCCTCCATATGTATTACTAAGCCTTCTTATATCCTTAATGCGTGTACTCGTACTTTTACCTGCCATCACATATACATTTGTGGCATTGGCATTTTTGGGAACAACGCCTTGAATAAGCGGCAAGGCAACATCTACAGTCTGCTTGATCTTTTCATCTGGCAGTTTAGCCTTTTTGGGCAGATGACTATTATTTTTAATTATATCATCCATTCGCCTGATGTCAATCTCTTTTTTATTCGCCCACACGGCTTTCTGTGCCTGCGAACGGCCAAAACCCTGCACTTGCTGACGCACTGTATCAATGTCACGCCCGGTCTGATGGAGAAAGTCCGCAAGTTTTGACTCTTTGTCTTTCAGCTTGACACTTGCGCTTGCAAATTCCGCTTTTGCGGCGTTTATAACACGCGCGTCAGCAGAAGCGTTTGCCGCAGTATCAAAGCCCACCAGTTCGCGTTTTTTTGCCCTGATGTCCCGCTCGAATTTCCGTTGTATTTGAGAGGCCTCATAATCTGTGTAGGTCTGCCCGTCATATGTGACAGTGCGGTTTTCCCGGTCTCTGAGCTGGCCGTCCGTGTAAGCCCTCTGACTGAATCCCTCGAAGAAAGGGAAGAATCCGTGGCGGCAGTTCCAGCCTCCCAGTCCGTCTCCTGATCCGTACCCTGTGGAGGCAATAAAATCCGGGTATTTTGACGTATCGCCATTACGGCTATACACTCTTCCCTGCCAAACTGTATGCGTAGGCCTGGCCCCAAAATGCGCCGTTGTCTCCACCAGTGTGCACCCCATTTCATCCATGCGGAGTATTTGAAGCTCGTTGCCGGTCTGCGATACGCCCGTCAGCACCGCACGGCGAACAGCAACATCCAGCTTGTCGCTCCGGCCGCTGGGGTACAGTACGGACGCACCTGTATCTGATACGGACTTAACGGCCCATTTAACCGCCGTTACATAGTCCAGCGTCCCGCTTGATACCTGCATGTATGCACGGTCACATGCATTGATAAAATCAGCCTGAGACTTGACCGCCGTTGTCATGGTCAAATTTTTAAATGAGTTTGACGTCTTGCTGACCGCCGCTGTTATGTGCTGCATAAGCAAAGGTGAGCCGGAAAGAGGAGGAGGAAGAAGCCCGGCTTTTTTGTATATGGCGTCATCATATACCAATGACTGCACAGATGAGGATTGTAGCAGCTTTTTAATTTCCCGCTCTGACTTGCCCGTGTATTTTGACAGAGATTTGATCATATCCTCATAGACCGCGCCGGATTGCTGGAGCCGCTCAATTTGCCAGCGCGCCGCGTCCGTGACAGAGAAATCCATCTTGACAATCCGCCGCGCCGCGTCGCGTACAATATCATCTTCCAGCTGCTGATACAGGCGCACCAGATCGTCCCCGCAGGTTTTAAGGTATCCCGGCGTAAGCATGGGCTATTCCTCCGGCGGGAATCCATCCCCTTTGTCGGTTCCGTCTCCGACAATCGCCTTTGCTTCCTCATCGGTTCCGCCATACCATTTCACGCGGTACTCCCATAGCTTCATTGCGCCCATTGATACGTCCTGCCGATCCTGCATCCGTTCAGCGGCCTTATCCTCTATGATGCTGTCATCAAACATAACAGTGACTTCTGTTGATTCCGGGTCAAACCCCTCGATACTCAAAATTGACTTGATAAGCCGCGTCAAAGCCTGCTCAACATTTATCTCGTGGCGCTTGATATTTCGGAATAGCGAAGAATTCTCACTTACAACCTGTGTCGCCGTTGCCACGCTCCCCTGGTTGAAGCTGTAATATCGTTCGCCAAGGCCGCACTTGCTGGACAAATAATTAAGCTGTGCCTGGACGCCCTCTGTATTTTCGTTTACGCGCAGGGCGGGATTGTATTCTTGACACATCTTGCCGTCAATGACGGAATCGCCAATCGTCTGAAACAGCCGTTTTTTGGATGTCTGCGGGGCAACCTTACGCCCGTCCTTTTCCTGTCCAATCAGCGCTTCATTCATCATGACCATTTTTCCGCCCAGATAAAAGTCCGTACAGAGGTTGTCGAACGCCAAATCAACTCCTTTCAGCGCGTCTACCGCACCAGAAAACACAGAAACACCAAGAGGACTGTTTAAGTCAATGTTATTGGTAATGTTAGGCTTCATCACGGAAAACCACGGGTAAGGCTTGCCTGTATCATATTCCGGGATTACGTCATCAAAAAGAGTAACCTTTTGAAAGTTTCGGTCAAAATATTCGTTTGTGATAACATAGTTTCCGTTCTCGCCCAGCATATGGGTTTCAAGGTATGTATATGGTTGCCCTTTGTGTCGGAGCTCGCTTGCAAATGCTACCTCGGTTATAACGCCCTGTTCAAAGCTGATCGGGATAATACAGTCTGCGGTGATATACGCGATCCTAATCTTGCCGTTTACAAGCCTGAGAACAAAAGCGCCGGTCCCGAGAGCAAATGTTTTTTCCAGAAGCTCATTTGCGTTATACCAAAAATTATTATCTCCAAAGACACCGCCCATCATATTGGTGCCCTGAATAACACGGTTTGCGGCTTCGTTGTTGATAACAATGCTCGTTTTTTCGTTAAGCAGGAGACTGGCCCAGTCCTCGCATACCTTTTTTGCCATTTTGAGGCTGTACCGTTCAAGCCCTATTGTTTCCTTGCCGTTGAAGTCTGTATAGTGATGGAACGGCTTATAATAGCCCTTGTACCAGTCCATCCACACCCTGATATTGTTCTCATAGCCGGTCGACAGCTCAAATCCGGTTTTATTCCGAAGATGATTGATAATTGCAGATAAGTTCACGCCATCACCTCTTTGCCTTTCTCATGTATTCTATCCCATACCGCAGCGCCGCCATTGCATCATCAAACACAGGAACCGGCTCATCAATATACTTGTCTGTCTGTTTATCTTTCAGCCACTCCCATTGCTCGATTTCGTCAATCGTATTAACGCAGGAAGGGTGGATCACGATATGATGCCCCATCAGGTAGTCAATCTGCGCCTTAACGCTGTTCTGTTCTTTCGATACTCCGGCGGCTCTGTATCCCGCCTTAGCCCACGTCTTTATGCGGTCAGGCTCCGCACAGTCGCACCACATAATTTTGGATTTGTCAAACATACCCTCGGCTCTCTGAATTATTTCGCCGGTGTCCATCATATGCACATACAATTCTTTTTGGACGTATATTGTGTCATCCAGAAATCCAAGCTGTAAAATGGCGTTCGCGTGATTAAACCCAAAGTCCTGCCCCAAAAATTCCACATCAAAGTCAATGTCAAAGTCCCTGACTTCCCAGTCACGCAGGATCAGCCCTTCATTTCCTACGATTTCTCCGAGATAATTATGTCTATACTTTTCTTCGCAGGTGCTTTTCAGATGTTCCGCCTCTCTGTAAAACTGCTGGCCCAACCACTGCGGCGGAACAGTCAAATAGGTGCTGTGATGTACCACGCTGTCAGCGCTTACGGCCTGCACTTCTTTGTTGACCCAATTCGCGTGAATTCTGGGAGGATTGTATGAATAGAATACACAGAATTTGTCGCCGCCGCGCAGCAGGGATTGATTTATGACGTTGATTTCGTCAATGCTGGTAAACTCGTCAACTTCCTCATACCAAACATAACGGATATACCCCTTGCGCACCTTGGTTGATTTTAGTTTTTGTGGCTTATCCGCGCCCCGGAACAGAATCCGCTGTCCCGTGGGCAGATAGATCAGCTCAAGGGGCGACAGCTTGGTCTGCCAGAGATGCGCGGCCCCCAGCTTGTCTATGGCCCAGACCAGCTGCTCATATACGCTGTCTTTCAGGTACAATCCCACCTTGCGGATTGCCACCGCGTTGGCCTCCGGGTGCTGCATGATCCCCAGCACAATCTCAATGCTGACAAAGGATGACTTGGTGGATCCGCGCCCGCCTTTCAGCCAGTAATGCGTATGCCTGCCGTCCTCAACGTCATAAAACAGCTCATAAAACGACGGGGCGACAAGCTCACTCAGCTTAACCACCGCTGTCACCTCTTGGGATGTCGTTTATGATCTGCACCGGCCCGATATTTTCAACCTGGCTCCGGTCTGTCCATATCGCGTGATACTTGCCCAAAAGCTCTGCCGCTTTCAGGCGCTCCTTTTCGTCCGGCGGCTTGTCAATCTCCTGCGCTCCCATTGGAGTACCGATTACTACTCTCGACTTGCTCTCCGCCCTCAAAACAGAGGTAAGATAGCCCAATACCTCATCTGCCGTGGCAATGCTGTCTTTGTGCATTGTCTCAAGCTGGCGCTTTATGTATTCGGAGATTTCAAGTTTTTTCAAGTTTTGTTCACCAATTTGCCCTGCTGTTTTTTCTGAATACCCGGCTCTGACTGCGGCCTGTGTCGCATTCAGATCAATCAGGTATTCATCACAAAACCGTTTCTGCCTCTCAGTCACAATCATCACCTCATCTTTATCCCGCCCAACACAAAAGCCGACCCGGAGGCCGCCTCGCACAGAAAGGGGAGTTTGCTGGACAAACAGGATTGATCCCACCTATCCATTACAGCAATTATATCACGTTAAACGTTCCCAAAGGGACACACATCACAAATAATTTAGTTTTTTTGCTACTTGATATACAAACTCCGATCTATACCGTTTCCACGTCTTTTTACACGGTGCCTCATCCTTGTCCGGCTCGCTCCGGTAATAGCAGAACACACCGTAATCCATCACAGCGCCATATGCGTCAAATATCTCACCCGTGCAGGTATCGCAATACTTGCCGCGCATCTCCGATATGGTATCATCTATGGCCTCAATCTGACTGCCCAGCTCAATCATTACTGCCGCTTTACGGGCTGTCGGGTCTCCTGTGGTACTGCCGCGCGGCATACCGTCGGCAGGAGGGGCACCCCCGTACAGTGCGTTGTTGTATCGTACAATCAAATCATGATACCGCTTGACTAAGTAACTGACCTGCATATACAAATTGTGTTCCAGGTGATACGGGTTATTCCGCTTTACCTGATATTCTCTCGGCATTGTCTACCTCCGTCCCTCTGGGCTTGTACAGCGTACACCTTTTATATCCGCAAATCAGCGGCGTCCCGGCATTAAGGATACTGCACCGCTTCCCGCCGCCATAGAACGCACAGCTGTCCTTTTGTTCGTTTCCCTTTTGCAATTTACTCTCACGCCTCCGCATTGCTTACCTCCTGTCCCAGCCACCATACCACGTCACTGCCATGCGGACACACACCGTCTGCAAAATCGCATTCGTGCAGTTCCAGTTCGATTGCGTATCCTTCCGGGGTGCATTTTACAGCTGGACAGTTATCGCAAAATGCACGGCTAAACGGATCAGACCAGGGCGTATGCCTTGCGTATGCGATATCCGCCAGGACGTCCGCCAGTTCCTCAGTGGTCATGGATTGAATGTATTGCTGATTTGTCATAACTCCTCCTTGTACATCTCGCACAGAAACGCCACATTACAGGCAAGGTGCCACAGGTGAGGCAAACCGCTTTCCTCGTCCGCGCCTGTCGGATTTTCTGCAAATGCCAGCATATCAATCCGCTTTGACTACACTGCTTGCGCCTTGTACCTCGACCCAACCGTGCTGTAACCTTGCCTCAGCTTCTTTCATTTGGATCAGTTCCGGTGTGATAGACTGGCTCACAAGACGATTTGATTCAGCCTGCCCACGAGCTTTTTCAATGGCCACCGCCGCCGCGGCCTCTGCTCTAACCTTATCTGTTTCCGCTTGCGCCAATGCCGTCGCCTTGTCCAGTTCAGCCTTTTCTGCGTCCTGCTTGGCCTGCTCTTTTGCTCTAACTTTTTCCTGCAGCGCCTCATCAAGCTGTACGTCAATAATCAATGCGCTTGCAACGTTGATCCCGTACTCTCCATTTAGTTTTTGATTTAGATATTCAGTAATTTCCTTTCCAACCTCAGAACGCTTTGTGCTGTATATATCCATAACCGTAAATTTCGGAGTTACCTCTTTTATGTATGCGACGATTGAATTCTGGACCATGTTTTCAACCAATGTGTCCCCATCCATGCCACGGAACCGCTCATACAGGCTTGTTACCTTGTCCTGAATAAAATTATAGTTAATCGTAAGATTCATCTTAACCATGCCACCATCGGCCGGAGCATCCACATGCCAATCCGGATGCTCATTTTTATTATAATCGGCTGGATTATTGCTCAACACCAGCTGTTGCTGAGAGACTGGGAACTTGTTAACCTTGTGAAATGGATTTATGAAGTGAAATCCCTGCGGCAGCACTTCGTCCTGTACGCCGCCGCGCATAGAATAAACAACACCCACCTCTCCAGCTCCTATTCGCTCCACAGATACCACACAGAATATTCCGCCTACGACTGCCGCTATTACAATAATTGCTTTAAACATTTTAATCTTCATTTGTCTCAAACTCCTTTGTATTTTTATTATATTTTTCTTGATCTTTTTTAATTGCCAAAAACACTCTGTTGCCTATGTAAGCAATGATCATGGCACATACTGCCACAGACATCCCGGCCAGCAAAAATATTACCCACATCCTCTATCCCTCCTCTCCACGCCACGGACACCCCGCACAGTCTGCGCCGTCCGGCATCTTGCCGCAGTATGACGGACGGACTTTGCCGGTCGGTATGGTGCAGATGGGCTGTTTATCACACATTGGGGTCCAACAGGACCCGTCATCCTTGCGGTATTGACACTTTTTGTTTTCCGTGTAATCCATGTGACATATTCCCTCGGCATGGATGCAGTCACAGCACATTCCCTCTATACAGTTCAATGTTTAATCCTCCTGATCGAATCCAGATCAATATTATCGCTCTGCCTGATCTCCAGCGGCGGCGGGAGTTCAGTCGGAAAGTCAGACAGCGGCCTTTCCCAAAGCGTAACGCCGTCTCTAATATGCGCGAATACAACTCCGTAAATCTTGCTTGCCGTCAAACAGCGGTTATGCTCTTGGTCTATGTAATTTGTCGTTACCATATGTTCGCCAAACAAGTCCCGGCCTATGTACTCCTTAAACCCCAAAAACGATTGACACGGATTCTCCAACGCCCGGATCTCACAAAGGCATATATCCTTCTCTGCTTTGTCAAACATTCCTGCATGTTCCGCTGGATATTTACCAAAAGCCACAACTAAAACATCTCTGTGCAGTATGCCCCGCTTCTCCAAACAATGACCGTTTACAGGAAACGCACCCGCGCTTATTTTCTGTATGAGCCCTTCCATCTGGCCCACTGTCATTGCCGGATTTCCCTGCTTGTATTCTGACAATTTGATCATTCTGGTTCTCCTCCTAGTATTCATATTTTGCCTTCAGGGACCGTAGAAGATCATCCTGAACATCATGCTTTCCCCGCAGGCTTTCAATCACTTTTTCATCAACCGTTCCGGCAGTAATCAGATGGTGTACAATTACCGCCTCGGTTTGTCCCTGCCTGTGAAGTCTGGCGTTCGCCTGCTGATACAGCTCCAAACTCCATGTAAGCCCAAACCACACAATAACATTACCGCCTGCTTGGAGGTTAAGCCCGTGGCCCGCTCCCGCCGGGTGTGCCAGCAACAGAGATATTTCACCGGCATTCCACGCTTGTATATCTTCTGATCCCGTCAGTTTTCTGGCGTTTGGAAACCGTTTTTGAATGCGTTCCAGATCATGCCTGTAACTGTAGAAGCATAATACGGGCTTGCCCGCTGAGGTATCCAGCAACTCACCCAACGCATCCAGCTTCTTTTCACTGGTTGTCACATATCCACCGTCCGGCAAATATACCGCCCCATTACTGTACTGCAACAATTTATTTGTCAAGGCCGCAGCAGATGCCGCCGTAATCTCGCCATCCATAAACTCCATATAGCTGTCCCGCTCAAACTTATCATAGGCACTGCGCTCTTTATCCGTAAGCCTCACTGTCTGAATATTGTCTATCCGATCCGGAAGCTCCAGCCAATCCTCCGCTGACATACTGATACAAATATCTGAGATGCGGTTTTTAATGGCCTGCTCTGCTTCTGGCTTTGGCTTGTAATTAAAGATCGTGGTCTGATTCCTCTGCCCTGGTGTAAAATACCTTTCGCGGTATCCGGTAATGGTATGCCCCAACCGCTCCCCGCTGTCAAGCAAATAAATTTGGCTCCACAAATCAATCAGCCCATTTGGGGCCGGTGTTCCGGTCAGGCCAACTACGCGGCCGCTCCTTGTTATGTATTTGCGGAGAGCCTTGAAGCGCTGTGCCTTTGGCGATTTAAAGCTGGAAAGTTCGTCAATCACCACCATATCAAACCCCCACTCATTTCCGACGCCGGACAACTCGTTTGTCAGCCAAACCACGTTTTCACGGTTTATAATATAAATATCGGCATCCTCCGCCAGGGCTTTTCTCCTCTGGGCCGGTGACCCCAGTATTTTTGAAATCCTTAAATGGTTCAGGTGATCCCATTTTTTGCTTTCGGTGCTCCACGTATCCTCTGCAACCCTCAGCGGGGCGATCACCAGTACCTTTTCAATCTCAAACCGATTATACATCAGATCCTCGATTGCGGTCAGAGTAATAACTGTTTTGCCTCAGTCAACCCAACCCCATATCAAGGAACAGTCCAACCTTCGGTGTGTCAAACACCTTTTTAATCGCAATTTCCTGATACTTGTGCGGGGTGCTGTCTCTTATACACATCTCCGAGCCCACGAGACAGGCAGAAATCTCGTA
>ERZ1026916.528-NODE-528-length-25312-cov-8.404482_pt1 | contig 25312 bp, 24 predicted proteins | sample MGYA00519465_ERZ1026916 | MGnify/ENA primary metagenome ERZ1026916 (study PRJEB26926, sample SAMN06164880) | human gut metagenome | biome: ENVO:00009003; feature: ENVO:2100002; material: ENVO:00002003 | host: Homo sapiens | place: USA | collected 2012 ... | reverse complement strand
TCATTATATATACTATTTTTGAGAGATTGGATTTATTTCCAATAATAATTTGTATCGGGAGTGTAATTAATAGCATTTTCCTGTACCTTTTGCCACAAAGTTTGTAACTCCTCAAAAATTACCCTATGGTTATCCTCAGCCAACCACACGGTCAAGTCGTGTTCTTCTTCAGCTGTAATATCGTGTTTCAGCTTTTGAATAATTAGATTCCAGGGTATTTCTTTTTTCATTTCGTATGTCTTTTTAGCTTTTTACAACCGTATGACACATCAAAATGAAATAACCCTTATTCAAAAAAGAGTTTTTTTTAAAAAAGATAGATATATTTTTCGTCCAAGAAGTTCTTTATTAATTTTAAAGCTTTAGTTATCTGAGCTTCTACCGTTTTTATTGAGATTTGCATTTTTTCTGCTATTTCTCTATTTGAGAGGTTTTCATGCCGACTATATTGAAAAACCTCCCGACATTTATCGGGTAATGCACAAATAGCCTCCATAATAAGATGTTGCAATTCCTCCATTTCAAGAGCCGAGATATCTTCATCTCTTATTTCCTCTTCCACTTCTTCAAGACGAAGCATTGAACGATTGTCACGCAGATAATTTAAGCACCGGTTGCGGGCTGCCTGAAAAAGGTATGCTTTAAACGAAAGAGTAATATTTATTTCATTTCTATGTTCCCAAATATGAACGAAAAGCTCTAATATAAGCTCTTCAGCATCTTGGGTATCTGATACATAGACATGCGCAAAACGACATAACGATGCAAAATAAGTATCAAATAAATACTTAAACGCTTGCTCATTACCGCTTTGAATGAGTTTCAATAACAATATATCGTCATTAATGCTCATAAAATAATTATTGAACGCAAAGATAGGAATTAAATAAGAGAAAGCCGCCTGAAAGATAATACTTATCTCACAAACGGCTCTTATTATTATACCTTAAACTAGATTACAACCGAATTGCTTTCATAATCTTCTCCAAGGCTCCGGAATTATTCTTCACATAATCTCCGGCTGCATTTCCCGCCTGCTGCAAATAGCTGTTATCAGTCAGGAATCTATCCATCAAACGTTTAAATTCCTCATAATCATTGATTTCAAACCCACCCTTCTTTTCTAAAAGATGTTGAGCCTCACGGAATTTCTTATTGTTCGGACCAAAAATAACCGGAATGCCGTACACAGCTGCCTCAAGCACATTATGAATACCAACTCCAAATCCTCCACCGATATACGAAATTTCCCCATAACGGTAAATGGATGAAAGCAACCCATAACAATCAATAATCAGGCAATCGGCTTTCGATACATTTTCTGCTGTTGCCTCTGTATAACGGACACAAGGACGCTTTACCTTCTCCATGATTTCTTTCAAATGGCTGTCACTCACCACATGAGGGGCTATGACCAACTTCATTTCGGGGTGTTCATTAAAGTACCTGATAAAAATATCTTCATCAGGTCCCCACGAACTACCGGCAACAAAAGTCTTCGAACTTCCTTTAAATGCTTTTACCAAAGGGAGATCCTTGGCAACAGTGCAAATATCCAATACCCGATCAAAACGAGTATCACCTACAATCGTTACATCAGTAACACCGATACTTGCCAACAGTTTTTCAGAGACTTCATTCTGCACAAATAAATGTGAAAAAGTCTTCAGCACTTTACGGTAATCCTTACCATACCAACGGAAAAAAATCTGATTCGGGCGGAATATAGACGAAACACTATAAACCGGAATACCTTTCTTATAAAGTGTATTCAAATAATTCTGCCAAAATTCATACTTTATAAAGAATACCATACAGGGATTCACCATCTCGATAAAACGCCTCACATTACGAGGTGTATCAAAGGGCAGATAACACACAATATCAGCCCCTTGATAGTTTTTTCTCACTTCATACCCTGAAGGAGAAAAAAAAGTCTGCAATATTCTATACTCAGGGTGCTCCTTACGAATACGCTCAATTAATGGACGTCCTTGTTCAAACTCGCCCAAAGATGCTGCATGAAACCAGATATAACGGGCATTCCGGTCAATCTTGTCACGCAGGATATCAAATACCTCCCGATGACCTTTCACCATCTTGGCAGGCTTGGAGCTGAACAATGCAGCCAGCTTAACCCCGAATAGATAAATATAGATGACTAGATTATAAATCATGATTCACGGTATTACTTGAGCACTTCCACAGCCCGGCGAATGCGTCTCAATGTTTCTTCTTTTCCTAAAACAGCAGAAATATCAAACATGTGCGGCCCTTTGCCCTCGCCTACCAATGTCAAACGGAAGGCATTCATGATATTGCCCAAATGATAACCTTTATCTTCTATCCATTTCATTACTACCTTTTCCTGATTCTCCAATGAGAAATCATCCAATGCTTCCAATACATCGGCAAGCTCTAACATACGCTCGGGAGAGTCTTCTTTCCAGCGTTTCTTGGTAGTCTTCTCATCGTACTCCATCGGAGCGACAAAGAAGAACTTGCAGGTTCCCCACAAATCTTTAATGAAACTAACGCGGTCTTTCATCAATCCCACCACTGTTATCACCTTATCCATAGGAGCCTCTATGCCGTTTTCTTTCAGGACAGGCATAAACAAAGCCGCTATTTCAGCATTGTCTTTCTTCAATATATATTCGTGATTAAACCACTTTCCTTTTTCAAAATCAAATTTTGCACCGGCCTTACTGCAATGGCTTAAGTTAAACAATTGCACCAATTCATCCAATGACATGATTTCTTGGTCATTACCCGGATTCCATCCCAACAAAGCAAGGAAATTGATAACAGCTTCAGGCAAATATCCCGACTCGCGATATCCGGATGATACTTCTCCGGTTTTAGGATCATGCCATTCCAATGGGAATACGGGGAAACCAAGACGGTCACCGTCACGCTTACTCAGCTTTCCATTTCCATCCGGCTTCAACAATAACGGCAGGTGAGCGAATTCAGGCATCGTATCTTCCCAACCGAAAGCACGGTATAACAATACATGTAAAGGAGCAGAAGGCAACCATTCCTCTCCACGAATAACATGAGAGACTTCCATTAAATGATCATCCACGATATTTGCCAAATGATAAGTAGGCAACTCATCTGCAGATTTATATAATACTTTATCATCAAGAATGGACGAATTTATCACCACTTCACCACGAATAATATCATGTACATGAACATCTTCATTAGGTTCTATCTTAAAACGTACCACATACTGTTTTCCTTCTGCTACCAATGCATCAACTTCTTCTTTCGACATTGTCAAAGAGTTGCGCATGGTCATACGGGTTGAAGCATCATACTGAAAGTTAGGAATCTCCTTACGTTTCGCATCCAACTCTTCAGGAGTATCAAAAGCAATATAAGCTTTGTCGTTATCCAACAAGACTTGCACATATTTTTTATAAATATCGCGACGTTCAGACTGACGATACGGACCGAAATTACCACCAAAACTTACGCCTTCATCAAACGTAATCCCCAACCACTTGAACGATTCGATAATGTATTCTTCCGCTCCCGGAACAAAACGATTTGAATCGGTATCTTCTATACGGAAAATTAAATCTCCACCGTGCTGACGAGCAAACAGGTAGTTATACAAAGCAGTGCGCACACCACCAATATGCAACGCTCCCGTTGGACTCGGAGCAAAACGAACTCTTACTTTTCTTTCTGACATTGTTGTTTTATATAAAATACGCCGCAAAATTAATCTAAATTTCCCGATTTTTTCGTATTTTGCGCGCAAAAATATACGATTATGAAAAGTTTAAAGACCGGTAAACGGTTTTCATATAAAGATTTGCTGTATAAAAGCCTCATTTTCATTGCCACAGTGTCAGTTATAGTTTATTTTTTGCCCAATGAAGGCAAATTTAACTATCAATTTGACATCAACAAACCATGGAAGTACGGACTATTACAAGCATCGTTCGATTTCCCCATTTATAAAAATGACATGCAGGTGCAAAAAGAACAGGATAGTATTCTTGCTACTTACCAGCCCTATTTCCATATAGAAAAGAATGTGGAAAAAGAGATGATTGAGAGACTGAGAGAAGACTATAACAAAACACTTCGCCATTCCTTGCCCGGCACAGATTATATAAGATACATAGAGCGCATGCTGAAAGAGATGTATAGAAATGGAATTATTGCCGGTAATGACCTCACCCGAATGGAAGAGGACAGCATCACTGCCATACGAACGGTAGAACAGAATACGGCCACAAGTCGGCCGGTCGGTCAGTTATATACTGTAAAAGATGCTTATGAATACCTGCTGAACGCCGATACCACCCATTACAAGAAGAAGGTTTTGCAGCAGTGCAACTTAAATAATTATATTACTCCAAATCTTATTTATGACGAAGCCAAATCTGAAGCAGCACAGAAAGACCTGCTATCCAATATTTCCTATGCAAACGGTTTTGTCTTAAACGGTCAAAAAATTATAGACCGCGGAGAAATTGTAAACGAACAGACCTACAATATATTAGAGTCTTTACGAAAAGAATGGGAAAAGCGCAGTGATTCTTTACAAGAGAAACGGCTGACACTGGCCGGACAAATACTTTATGTCGGCATCTTCCTGTTTTGCTTCATGGTCTATTTGGATTTGTTCCGTGCCGATTATTATGAGCGCAAAGGCAGTTTAAGTTTGCTTTTCGCACTGATAGTGCTATTTCCGGTTATCGCCTCCGTCATGGTATCGCAAAGTCTATCCAGTATTTATATCGTTCCTTTTGCGATGATACCGATTATAGTGCGTATCTTTCTTGACTCGCGAACGGCATTCATGGCTCACGTCACCATCATCCTGCTCTGTTCCATCACATTGCGTTTCCCTCATGAGTTTATTCTCTTGCAGGTGGTGGCGGGCATGGTATCTATCTATAGCTTACGCGAATTATCACAACGCTCGCAACTTCTGCGAACGGCTTTGGTAGTTTTTGCCAGTTATGCATTGTTGTATTTTGCTTTTGAGCTGATTCACGAAGATGATTTGACCAAGCTGAATACACGTATGTATATCTACTTTATGATAAATGGCATTCTACTGCTGTTTGCTTATCCGCTGCTGTTTATTTTGGAAAAGACTTTCGGCTTTACTTCCAATGTTACGCTGGTAGAGCTTTCCAATATCAACAACAGCTTACTACGCGAGATGTCGGAAATAGCTCCGGGCACTTTCCAACACTCCCTTCAGATGGCTAATCTGGCAGCAGAAGCAGCCAATAAAATCGGTGCAAAAAGCCAGTTGGTTCGTACAGGAGCACTTTACCATGATATAGGTAAAATGGTAAACCCCGCCTTCTTCACCGAGAACCAGTCGGGAGTAAATCCGCATAAAAGCCTCAACTATGAACAAAGTGCGCAAGTTATCATCAGCCATATCACAGATGGCTTAAAGCTTGCCGAGAAACATAATCTGCCTAAAGTCATTAAAGACTTTATCAGCACGCACCATGGAAGAGGACTGACTAAGTACTTCTACATTTCCTATAAAAATGAGCACCCTGACGAAGAAGTGGATGCCGAAAAATTCCGTTATCCGGGTCCCAACCCATTCACCAAGGAGCAAGCCATCCTAATGATGGCCGACTCCGTAGAAGCTGCTTCACGAAGCCTGCCCGAATATACAGAAGAAAGTATAGGAACTTTAGTAGACAAAATCATCGACGCGCAAGTTGCAGAAGGATTTTTCAAAGAATGTCCTATCACTTTCAAAGATATCGCCTTAGTGAAAGCGCTGTTTAAGGAAAAACTGAAAACGATGTATCACACTCGAATCAGTTATCCTGAGTTGAAGAAATAGCACGAATACTTTCAAGCAGTCCGGCGCAAGCGTCTTCCAGAATATCCAATACATTCTCGAAACCTTGCGCCCCTCCATAATAAGGATCGGGTACATAATCCACCATCTTCACCCGACAATAGTCTGTCATCCGGCGGATTTTCTTCTCTGTTTCCAAATCAGGCGCCCGTTCTATCAAATCCTCTATATTACGGTCGTCCATACCGATAATCATATCAAAGTGATAAAAATCATCTGTACAGACAGGACGGGAACGATGAGTCAGATTGTATCCCCGACGAGAAGCATGCATACGCATACGGCTATCAGGCAGTTCTCCTTGATGATAACTCAAGATACCGGCAGAATCAACTTCTATTTCTCTCTCCAGACCTTCTTTTCTAATTAAAGTACGCATAACTTCTTCTGCGGAAGAGGAACGGCAAATATTGCCGAGGCAAACAAAAAGTATTTTCTTCATATAGTTCTACAAACAAAGATATTCTTTAAACGATTTCACATCACGGTTCATAATCAGTGACTCCGGGAACTCGGTAAGTTGCAACAAGTCATACAAATAATCATATCGGGCAATATCAAATGAAATATGTGCATCGCTTCCCAGAATCACCGGCACCTCATATCGTTTACACAGCCGCAGGATAGAAAGGTTGTTCTCCCGGGCATTCGGCTTATTGCGTGTTGGTTTTAAAGAACTGTTATTTATCTCCAACAGGGTATGATGTTCTTTTGCCGCCAATACAATAGGCTCGAAATTTAATTCGGCCGTACCATCTCCGGGGTGACTGATAATATGAATAAAAGGATTACTGACTGCCTTCACCATCCCATGCGTATTTTCGTCTACCGTGCCATAACTATAGCATAAAGAATGAATACCGGCAATACGAATATCCAACATTCTCATACAGTTCTCATCCATATCAAGATTTCCCTCCCCGTCAAGAATGTTAATCTCTGCCCCTAATAACAATTCGATGCCGTACATCTGTCGGGGAACAACATGCAGATTTCTAAAATAAATGGGATTACAGCTTCCCGGAACACCGGGAGAATGCTCCGTTATTCCCAACAATTTCAAACCCTTGCCGGCAGCAGCCTGTGCCATCTCCTGTAAAGTACTGAATGCATGCCCGCTGGCAATGGTATGGGTATGCACATCTAATTCTATTTTCATAATTACTGTGGATCTACATCATAATATACTAATAGGGAACGAAAACGCTCGTCTTCAATAATTGCACGTTGCACGGCAAGCAAATAATCGCGCACTTTCGCTATCGAAGCGGTCTGTTCCACTTTAACCATAATCTTTTTAATAAATAAGGTTTGAATACGGGCTACCGGTGGTTTATCCGGTCCCAACACACGACTTCCCAAACCGGAACGAAGTTGTGCAGCCATTGCATCCGCCGCCATATCAAGCACATCTTCTTTCCGATGTTTCAGATAAACATAAATGAGACGGTAATAAGGCGGATACTTGAATATCTGCCGTTCTGCCGACTGGTCATAATAAAGTTGTTCATAATCATTCGATATCACCTGGCGAATCACCGGCAAGTCAGGAGACTTTGTCTGCAAAATCACCAACCCCTGCCTGTTCTTTCTTCCGGCACGTCCCGCCACCTGTGCCATCAGCTGGAAAGCACGCTCATGGCTGCGGAAGTCCGGGTAGTTCAACATCGTATCGGCATTCAGTATACCTACCACGCTGACATGGTCAAAGTCCAATCCCTTTGAAACCATCTGCGTACCAATCAATATATCTGTCTTACCCTGTTCAAAATCAGCGATTATCTTCTCGTATGCCGTTCGGGTTCGGGTAGTATCCAAATCCATCCGGGCAACTCTCGCTTCGGGAAAAATCAGTTTAATATCATCTTCAATACGTTCCGTTCCGAACCCCCGATTCATCAGTTCCACACTACCACAGGCAGGGCACGAACGGGGTACCTGATACGTATATCCGCAATAATGACAGGTCAGTTGGTTTAATCCCTTATGATAAGTAAGGCTCACATCACAATTCTTACACTTCGGAACCCAGCCGCAAGTATGACATTCTATCATCGGAGCAAAGCCACGACGATTTTGAAACAAAATCACCTGCTCTTTACGTTCCAATGCCTCTTTAATTTCTTTGACCAAGCGAGGAGAAAAAGGTCCCTGCATCCTTTTTTGATGAGCAAGTTCTTTAATATCCACCAATTCGATATGAGGAAGCTGAATATCTTGATAGCGTTCCTTCAATTCTACAAATCCGTATTTACCCGATATCGCATTGAAATAACTCTCCACACAGGGAGTGGCTGTACCTAAAAGAACTTTAGCACCAAACATCGATGCCAGCATAATAGACGAATTGCGGGCATGATAACGGGGAGCCGGGTCTTGTTGCTTATATGTATTTTCATGCTCTTCATCTACGATTACCAATCCCAAGTTCTTGAAAGGAAGAAAAATGGAAGAACGAACCCCCAATATCACATCATATTCTTCGTCTCCCAACTGCTTCTGCCAGATTTCCACACGTTCGGCATCCGGAAACTTAGAATGGTAAATGCCGAGACGATGGCCGAATACCCGCTTCAGGCGTTCGGTTATCTGAGTAGTCAAAGCAATCTCCGGCAATAGATAGAGCACTTGTTTGCCCGCTTTCAGCACCTCTTGAATAAGATGAATATATATTTCGGTCTTGCCGCTGGAAGTTACTCCGTGCAGCAGACAGACATTCTTTTCTCTGAAACATTGGAGAACAGACTGATAGGCCTGTTGCTGTGCCGGGTTCAGCGGATTGATATCCGTTGTCTTCAGCATACCTTTATCCAGACGCCCTATTTCCTGATAATAGATTTCAAACACTCCTTTTTCTACCAGCCCGTTAAGAACGGCGGCAGAACCACCGGCCTTCTCCAATAAAGTTTTCTTAGTGACTTCCTTTAAGGTAGTTTCACGCGATACCCAACCGGAAAGCTCTATATATTTCATCAACAGTGCCAATTGTTTGGGAGCACGTCCCAAATCATTGAAAAGTTGCTGTAACCGGGCTTCATCCATACCGGAGTCTGCCAATTTTACACGCGCTTCCGTACGGGGTTTATAATTACGCTTTAATTCCTCCTTCACGTAAATAGCTTCCTTGTCAAGCAATGACTTAATGACCGGAAGAATATTTTTCATCCCGCTTGCCTTTTCCAGTTGGGTGACACATTGTTCTGTGTCATTACTCAACAAGTCTAATATTTTCTGTTCCTTTTCGGGAAGCGAAGCCGATGCTTCAAAGTCCGGGTTATACACCACCAAAGTCTCACTTTCCAACTTCATGCCGGACGGAATGGCAGCCTTATAAACATCTCCCAATGTACAGAGATAATAAGAAGCCAGCCACTCCCAAAATTCAAACTGTTTAGGCAGCAATACAGGAGTTGAGTCAAGCACCTCTTCTATATCCTTTGTCTCATAACCTTCGGGAGCTGCATAATGCACATTGGTGACAATAGCCGTATAGAATTTCTTCCGTCCAAACGGTACTACAACCCTACACCCTATCTGTACTTTCTCTTCCATTTCTGCCGGAAGCGAATAAGTGTACTGACCGGCAATAGGCAACGGCACTATGACATCTACATATTTTTTCATACCGCAAAATTACAAAAAAGGAGACACTCAGTAAAGAATGCCTCCTTTTTATCTTTTATTAAATGAACTTGCTTAGAACAGATATGCAAGTGATACTTGCCAGGTATTGTTCTTAATCTTAATGACTTCTTCATTCGTGGTCTCGATAGTAGCCGTATGACTTAAAGCAAAGTTATAATTTACGCCTATCTGTATATGACGAATCAACTTCACACCCGCACCTACATTGAAAGTTGTATTATTCTTCTTCAACTCATAATCCATAAAGCCTTTTTTATTACCGATATTAAAGCCAAACTGCGGGCCGGCAGCAATATAAGCCCCAAACATACTTCCCAATCCAAATGACCATTTCAAATTCACAGGAATTTCAAACGTTTTCAGTTTAGCATCTGTATCATATCCTTTGGCAGCCAAATCTGTTTGTGAATACAAAGCAGCAATGTCAGCTCCCACCCCGATAATAGGCAATGTGAACTCAGCCATAGGACCAATAAACCAACCGGTCTGGTTATCACCTTTCAAGGCATCCTTTGAAAAGCTTGCTTTTGACAGGTTCAAACCACCCTTCACACCGAAGTGTAACTGAGCTTGAACAGGAGCAGCCATCATCAAACATACAGCTACCATAAATACACTAATAATCTTTTTCATGTTCGTCTATTTTTAGTTTACATTGCAAAGATAAGGATAAAAAATGAGAATCAGTAATCAGGATAGAAACAAAGTAAATAAGCACAGGGCAGAAACATAGAAAGGTTAAGCTGTTCCTTGCCGACAGCTAAGGCATTTTAATCCGTGGATTATTACGTTCTACCGCAATGGGACATACGTCCTGCCACAGTGGGACGTACGTCCTGCTGTAATGGGACGTATGTTCCGCTGTAATGGGACGTAATAATCGACCTTATAAAATGGCTTAGTCCAAAGAAAGGAAAACCTTAACCCGACCGGGAAAATGACTTAAGAGTTCCCGTCGTTCTACAGATATCATGGAGAGCCGATGTAGGATAAACAATAACAAAAGGGGCCATCCACTTTTTGGACAGCCCCTTCATCACACCACCCCGGTAGTGCTTAATACTCTTCTTCGTTAAAGTGGTTTTGAGAGGTTTGTCCTGACTGTAAAACAATGAATTACATTACAATCATTTAAATGTTGATTCGCAAATTCTACGTCATTTCATGCTAAGACAATGAATAATAGCTATTCTGCGAATCAATCTACATAATCAATAAACACTTGAAAATCTATAGATTCGATATATCTACCGCTCATGTCTTCTCCCATGCTACTATTGATGGTAACATGATGGGTTGTTACAATCTGTCCTTGAGGTAACAAGGATGAAAGATAGCGGCAAACAGAATCTTCAAATGCCATTACTTCTTGATAGCATTTCTTTTCACATACAACCCTTACGATGGTGTTACCATTGGGAGCAAATGAAACTTCAGAAATATGTTGATTGCACTCTAAGCCTTTTGATGCAAATTTTACTTTAATCATACGTTTTACTTTTATGATTGCAAAGTTAAGTCTATTATCGGAACTATACAATAGTATAACGACTTTACTACTAACAATATAAACAAAATCCTTAATTAGGTTTATCTATAATACTATAAGAATACTTTCAGTGGGTATTTTGCGGTATTGTAATAGACTAATTCTATGATTAACAGACGGGGAGGGAGTACGAGAGGGGCTAGGTAACCCTGCACTCCCATATAGGGGGATAGGGAGGTAGGGGCATAGCATCGGAGTGTCGCAGAAATATGAAAATTTTTTGGCCCCAAAAATTCCATGATAAATCAATAATCTGATTTTGCGGTTTAGACTTCTTGCGGTATGTTTGAAAAAACCATGTAGAGATAGGCGAAATTCCTATCCATTTAAATAATAGATTATTTTGAAGGAATGAATGAAAGAAAATGAAATCGAATATCAGTTTACGGCAATACCGACAAATTTAATGGCGTGTTTGGATTTGAATTGTAGAAGTATGTTATTTGCGCTAATTCAATTGAGTAGTTATTATGCAAAAGAAGATGGATGGTTTTTCAGAACCAATGAAGATTTAAGAACAGAAAGCCAATTAAGCGAAAACTTGGTTAGAGCAACACTAAGCACCTTGTATAGTATAGGTATTATAGATGTAAGAACGGTGGGAAAAGGTAAATCTAAAACGCCTAATAAGTTCAAGTTGAATATTGAGAGATTCAAGGATTGGGAAGAATATAGTCTTGAAGATTGCATCAAGCATCCCGATTTGAAGATTGAAACAGATAACTATAAGGATAAGGGGTGGCAACCATCATATATTAAACAATTGAATAATATAGTATCTTCTACGACAGAAGTTCCAATATCATCTCCGATACTCTCACAAAGTGAGGACTATATAGAGAATATAGATAATAAAGAAAATAATAATCTCTCTGAAGCAAATCAGCAGGTTGGAGTAAAGCCGAATCAATTTGAAGAGTATAAGAGGCAAGAAGATAATCTGATGGATAAACTCTATAAAGTTTCAAATTGGACAGACTTTAAATATATTCGCAGAGATATTGACAAGTTAATCTCAACTGCATCTACAGAGAATATTGCCGAGAATACAAAGAAACGATGCAAGAAGATAGAAAAGGGCAAGATTAAATACTTCAAAAACAGACTGAGCAAAGAGCCATACAACAAATATTACGAAGACTTCTACAGAGAGCATGATTGTGGATGGTTTGGCAAAGTTGAGAAACATATACCTCAACGCATAATAGAGGAAGAAGATGATAACGCATTTCTTCGAGGTATGTTTGAAATAAACGGTTGGGATATTCCTGAGAGTTTGAAGCCCAAACAACCAATGAAAGAAGAATTTGGCTTTAGCCCGATTGACGATGAAAATTTACCGTTTTGAGGGTACAGATGTGTCAATATAGCGAGTGTATCAATTTAATCTCTATGCAAGGTATTGATACGCTCCTTTTCTGTATCAGTATAACTTAAAAGATTATATAGCCTCAACGCTGGATTTAAGTTAAAATCGGACTTTGACTCCCGACTATTGATATTTTGAGTTAATTTTGCATTGAAATAGCAGCTCAACTTTGCGTGATAAGAAAATTCTTGCTATATTTGCATCGTTAATTGGTGTAGTGGCTTCGGTTGCTTTCCATTGACAGACATATATAGGAAGGTTTTCGGCTTCCTCTGACGATTGCGAATCACCACCTTGCAAAATCAGAAGTCAGAGATGCACTGAAGACGCTTCTCACGTGCCTGCATATCCATAACACGATATACAGCATGGTGAGTTGCTATTTCGTGTTATCTTTACTTCTGAGCCTTGTGGTGAGGCTGCAATCGAAAGATGATTCTGAAGGTGGCTCACCTTTTTTTATGTGCCTACGTTAATCAATAATTCACCACATCCGAGAGTGCCATAGGGTGTATAAATAAACTTCTATGGCTAAAAAGTTAAGCCCTCATGATTTTGATTTTTTAGGTAGCATCATTGATTATACTGCTGAAACGATAAATAAATGCAACAATAGTCCCGAACCATTTGTACGAGAGTTGGGAATAAAACTATCGTATATCCAAAAAGGGTTTGTTTCACAAAAGTCTGATGCGGAAACTTACTTAAACAAATTGGACGAAGTTTCAAAAAGAGAAACTCGTACTGATATAAATACGCGATTCAGTGGAATTATGTTTGATGATTATGATCAAGCTAAGAAACAATTATACCTTGGTTATGCCTTTGACGGAGAACCCGCTCATCCCGAACTTTTCAATGTCTATGAAGAAGAAGGAGACCGATTCGCAGGCAAAGAAGGGTACAAGGAGTATACATTCAAATATCACTGCCCGAAAATAGGCGGTCAAAAGTTTGCTTTCAAATGTGGAACGAATCAGCGAGAGGATGATGGTGACTTTTGGATCGAGTTCGGAGACGTGAGTACGTTAGGCCTCCTAAATACCCTTGCTAATGGTGGTGAGGCATGTAATCGTTTTGAACTCAGATTGATTCAAGATGGCGAACTACACTCATTGCGGAGCGATGGTGTACTTCTTAGCACCCTTCTGTCATTAGGAGTAGAAGATGAAGAATATGAATTAGCCTTTGTTGATGGTTATATGAATGGTGACGGAGAATTTAAAGAAACCGATACCAAGCCGCTTTCTAAGGATGAAATTTCCATTTTTAAGTCCTATATCCGTGCTTTTGTTGAAGCATTGGAAGGGAAAGATGAATTTTCCGAAGACCTTGAAAAACTAATTTCGCAACAGTCACAAGATGCCTCGGTAGAAAAGAAAGGATGCTTGGGGATGCTCCTCATTCCGATATTTGTTGTTGGTAGCATTTTGATATTTATTCTCTAACAAAATCAAAATGGATATATATTATCGTCCAGAATGGACTTGTGGTAAATATAACACACAAGCCCAAACTGCTATTTTATACAATTTAATCGAAGGATGCTCTCACTTTTTTGAGGGAGCTTCTGCTATGGTTATTGGCGAGATAATAGCTTATGGTCGAAATCATAGTCTTTCAATTAATAGGCTTGCTGATAAATCAGGCATTGAAATTGATAGTATTATTGATTTCTGCGAACAACTTCTTCAATTGGGGCTTCTTACCAATCACATATTTTCATCAGAAGAAATCATTCAGTATAGACAAGCAGTTGCCAAACGAAATCAAGACACCTATGACCAATCCAAAAATATGCCCAATGGTGTAGATGTAATGGAACTTGGCCTTTTAGGTGCAGAAGAAGATTACGCAAAATCTATAAAAGGTTGGTCAAATGTCGTTTTTGAAATGACATATAGATGTAGTGAACATTGTATTCATTGTTATAATGTCGGTTCAACTCATTACAAAACGGATATTGACAGACGTGGAGAAAGAATAGAGTTGTCGTTAGATGAGTATAAGCAAGTAATAGACCAACTTCTTGCTATGGGAATGTTTAAAGTTTGTCTTACTGGAGGAGATCCATTCTCAAATCCAATAACTTGGAAAGTTCTTGAATATCTATATGAACAAGAAGTTGCTGTAGAAATTTACACTAATGGTATTTCTATTACGAACCAAATAGATAGATTGGTTTCATTGTACCCACGAATTGTGGGAATGACGGTTTATAGTGCAGTAGATGCTATTCATGACAAAATTACAAGAGTTCAAGGTTCTCTAAAAAAGACTTTGTGTTCAATGAAAAGATTGTCCGAAATGGCTGTTCCTCTTCAACTAAAATGCTGTGTGTTTAATACTAACTTTGAGTCCTACAAGTCGGTATATCCTCTAGCAAAAGAGTTTTGCGCATTACCGCAAATAGAAATTAATATCAAAAATACGATAGACGGAAACAAATTTGCCAGTAAGTTTCTGAGACTAACAGATGAACAATACGAATGTCTGTTTAAAGATCCCAACATTTACCCTTTTATTAAAGATGATAGTTTGAACCACTTAATCCCACGAAATTATACAGAGAATGTGTGCAAGACTGGGGTAAACAGTTGCACTATTACACCCGAAGGGAACATAATACCTTGTCCCGCCTTTCATTTGGTTCTTGGCAATATCCGTCTATCATCTGTTTCTGATATTTTTGAAGGGGCAGAATTGAATAAATGGAAAGAAATAACACTACAAGATTATTCTGAGTGCGGTACGCATAATTATTGTGATTTTTGTTCAATATGTCCTGGCGAGAATTATTCTGACACAAACAATCCTCTTGCTCCATCTGAAAATAAATGTTTCATGGCGAAAAAAAGATGGACGTATGCGAACAAGATTCATCATAAATCAAATGGGAAAATCTGATGCCCTAAACTATCAGATATAACTATTAGACAAGCAATTTTATGAAAGTAAAACTGACTGTTTCAAAAACCTCTCCTGTGTTAGCAGCTGCACATTGTAGTCACTATCCAGGTAGAAGCGTTTGTAGCGTCTATGCCATGTCATAGGCTGGAAGTTACGTACATAGAGAGCGTGTCAAACAAGATTTGATATGCTCTCTTTAATAACCCACTCAATAATGAAAGCAATAATATTTTTTTTAATCATCTTACCGTTTCCGATTTATGCTCAGAGAATTAATGAATATGGGCAGAAAATCATTAGTGAGATTTTAATCGTCCATGAATACGAAGGAGAAGAATTGAGAAATAATACAAAAAAGTATGTTTATACCTATTCGGATGATTTAAAACTAAAAGGACTGAAGTATTATTTGACTGGTTTTGATGTGCGAGAAGGACGTATCGTTAAAGATGATTTGCAAGAAGAATTTATTCTTAATAATAATGCTCTTACAAGAAAAAGTCATGTCTATGAATATAGTGACATGAAATGGGAGTATGACTTTGACCTTTATGGTAATATCGCCAAAATAACTGAATATAGTTACGGTAGTGATGGTTCTGTTGCAAAATATGAGTATAATTACACATACGAATATTCTAAAGAACATAATTGGTGGCAAATGGTTGGAAGTGGATGGACAGAATGGTATAAGCCCCAAAACGGCAAATGTTTCTATAAGCAAGAGTTAGCACCATATTGGGAATATTGTTACATAGATGGCATTCGGTATGATAAAGGAGTTTCACAAAGAGGGATAGAGCATAGACGAGAACACTTCAATTTTAATATAAAAAATGATACCAATATTGACCTTTATAGAATAGTTGATAGAAACGATATTTTTATAGGAATTGAAGCGACTGAATGGAATCGTAGTCGTAATGAGTATTTAAGAAATGAAAAATATTGTAGTCCTTATGAGTATAAGTATGACAATAATAATTTAATAGAGATACGCCACGGAAAGCATACACGTATTTATATAAAATATTTGTGTTAGTTCTTCTTGGCAAAAAGATGTAAGAACTGATTTTTACAAACATCAAAACAACAATATGGAAACAATCAAATGCCTTAAATGCGGATGCGAAATGTCGGCAATATCTGAAGCGTGTCCGATGTGTGGAACGCCTACACAAGTCCCTAACAAGGAAGTCGCAATTGAACCTCAACAACCCGACTATGTGAAGCGGTCAGATATAAAAATGCTTGACGGCCTCAAAGAAGTTATGGACACAATGATTGTAGACAAGCGGATTGACCCAATGTCGAACATCGTGGTGACAACAGAGGATGGCGGCTATATTGATGGTCGAGAATATTTTGTTGATTGGATTATTGGAGTACCTTCCATCTACACCAACAAGGCTTCGATAACCCTCTATTTTTGGGGCAAAACGGATGAAGACAAAAAGCGTATAACCAAACTCGAAAATGCCTCTATTTTCAACTGCGAAGAGTACGATTGTGGAACAGATACCGATAAGGCCGCATATCTTTTCTCGGAATTTGTCCGTAAGGTATGGCTGTATGATGGAGAGCTCAAATTTGAGAGTGTAGAGATTGAAAAGGCTTCTTTGGATAGTGTAGAACTATATCTGTCTGAAGATACTTCTAATCAATGGAACGAGTTGGCGATATTGGTTAATGACTATAATACATTGGCAAAAGAAAGCGACTATCCTCTGTTGTCAATAGATGAAAAACAACATCTATTCAAAGGTTCTTTCCCCTCAAACAAGAAAATAGGCAACTTTCTCTCAAAAAGTGCCAAAACTCACAAGAAGATGAAAGCTGATTTTGAAAAGATTCTGAATCACTGCCATACATTCTTAAAAGATTGGCAGCCAAAATAAAGGTAGAATGGGGATGTAAAAAGCGACATCCCCATTTTTGTATTATTTAACTGCTTTTTTAAAGACAAAGAAGTAGGCGTGGGCTGGCACCGAGGCTGTGAAGCGAGTGCGGCGGCGGTCTATTCCACTGTGTTTGGGGTCTATATAAATGAGTTTGTCAGCCAATTCAAAGCCTATTTCTTTTGCCATTCTCAGCACTTCATCCGATAGCCAATATGGAGTATTCTGAAAGGTAAAATCCATGACTTTATAGACTAAAATACCTTTGGTTTGCATTTTTCGATGCGCAAGTCGTAACATCTTCTCATGCTCTTCAAGCAATTCGCCAAGACTTGAAAAATGTGTAGATACGTCAAATCGGCTTTTGGTTGAAGGCATTTCAACCGAACATGGCAAGTCTATGACTATATTCTCAAATGTACCGTCATGCCAATCGGTATCAAAGTCTGCCAAATCTTTCACCTCGTTATTGTTCAGCATAGAGGCATATTTGTCGTAACACTGTATAGGTTTTTGAAGACCATTTTTATAGAATCCTAATTTCCATGCAGTTAGGTCGCATTGAAATCTCATCCTCTTAGGCAAGTGAATAGCAAGAATGACTTTAAGAATATCGGTCTGAGTATCTGAAACAGAAAGAAAATGCACCTTGTCGATTTGATTGAAGATGGTGGTTTTCTTTTCTTTCGGTTTAGGTGGCTCTGACATTTTAAGGTATTTCCTTACCGTATTTGCGGTAAGACCAAGAGCTTCGGCAATCTGAGGTGCTTTGTCTTTGGGATTCTGACTTACATACTCCTTTACCTTATTATAAAGATATATTTGTCTGTCAGTAGAGCGGTCTATTCCTTTCGACTGTATATATGACCGTATGGCAGCGGTCGTGACGTTGTTGTTGGCTGCATTTTCTTCCACTGATAGCGTGGGGTCGTATTTGGTAATCCTTGAAGTCTTCATATTTAATTGCAAAGTTAGTCAGAATCGGTTGTAAACGCAATAATTGATAGTTATAAAATCGGGTAATTCATCATTTTGAATGAGTTTTTCGTTAATAGATACATAAATTAGCCCTTTGAGGAACAAATATTTGGAGTCAGGCGATTTTAGCTATACCTTTGCATCGTAATCGAAAATCGGTTATACCAACATGAAGGGTAAGAAGTCTCATTAACGACTTACTTTGACAACCAGCCTACTTGATACTCTAAGAAGTTGAGGGCAACGGTGTATCCCGAAAGGGCATGTGGTTTAGGAATAAACAAATAATACTCAACTGTATGATTACCTGTATTTTTTCTTCTTCTATTGTACTTGACCGTGTGGAGGCTTACGATGCCTCAACTGTTAATTGTTACGCCTTTCGCCGTGGCACTGACATGGTTGATGGTCATGCACTTGCCATAGGCAATATGGTTAGTGGTTATCCATTTGAGATACAAGGGAATACCTTCTACAATTCAGAGTGCGCTTACATCGCAGGGATGTTTAGCAATGATAACGACAGTCATACCGAACTGCAAGAGGCTCTTCGAGATGAGGCTAACGGCTTTATGGCAAAGAAAAAAATCCGCCGTCTAAACGAGGATGCCAAGCGTGCTGATTGGGAAGAGTTTAATATTCAGTGGATGTTTTATTGCGTGTGGTGCAAGGTAGCAAATAATGCGGCGTTTCGTAAGATGTTGCTTGAAATTCCTTCGGATGCGGTTATCATAGAGGATTCCACGTTTCAGAACGGAAGGACTGCTGCAATATGGGGGACGAAGAACAAGGTTCAGAGACAGTTAACCCTTGATTACAAGAAGAAGTTAGCGGCAGAAGGTCTTAGTAAGGTCGCAATTAAGAAGGCGTGTGACGAGAAACGACTTGGCGAATGGCGCAAGCAAGGGGTATTTGAAGGTAAGAACCTTATGGGTAAGATTCTGATGCTTTGCCGTGATGCCGCCATGTGTGGCACTACACCCGACATCAACCTTGAATTACTACGTTCCAAACACATCTATCTATTTGGCGTACAGTTGTATTTGGACGAATTGCCAACAGTAGGCGGTTTTTCTGTAAAGGTCGATAAGGCTATTGTTCTTGACCACGAAGAAGTATATGACCCTAAGCAACAGAATGTATGGCCGTTTAAACACGTTGACGATATAGTCGAGGGTGCGAAGCTCAATCTATGCAATATGACATCTTGCTATCCGTTTGAGGTTGAGGGTGTGATGTGGCGTAGTAGCGAAGAGCTTTATCTCGCAGGTGAGTTCTCCAATGATACCGCCGAACATCAAGCTATTCAAAAAGAACTAAGGGCTGCAAAAAGTCCGTATGCCGCCAAACGATTCATTAAAGGTAAGCATCGTAAGGAAGTGCGAAAGGATTTTGCAGAGTTCCGTACACAGTGGATGCTATGGTGCGTATGGCAGAAGTGCAGGAGTAATATAGACTTTCGGCACAAGCTACTCTCCATACCCGATGACGTGATATTGATAGAAGAAACAACCACCGATACAGGCGGAAGCGGTCAAGTGTGGGGCTGTTCCAATCGTGAACTTGTTGAAGCAAGAAAGGCTATTGCTCAATCAATTACAGAAAATCACAGCAATCTTGCCAAGAAAAATCTCGACTTCCTTATCAATGTCGAGACCAATGCCATACGCAATGTCGGTGTATTCAAAGGTCAGAACAACATAGGTAAGATTCTTATGATATGTCGCCAATGCCTCAAACGTTGCACATGGCCCGAAATAGACCTTGCACTATTACGTAGCAAAAACATCTACATCCTCGGTAAGCGTCTTCCATTTTTCGATTAATCCTCACCACATTATATGCTCAGAAAGAGTTACGAAGTAGCAACCATTCATCCGTTGCCACGCTCACCATGTGTCCTTATGATATCAATTTTACGATTTATAATTAACATTAGAAACATTATGACAGATAGCATAGTATTACTAAACGGCAATATACTGAACTGTTATCCTATACAGAACTATGTACGACCATGCCATTGGTCTTTGAGTCGTGAAGCGATTAGAATAAATAAGCGATTGTTTTATCCCAATGTGTACAACTTCATCGCCAATGCAGATAAGATATTGGATGACAGTCGATATTTTCTCGCATCCGTGGGCTATCATACTTCTATTGGAAGTACGATAATGCCATGCTTGGGGATATTTGTCGAATGGTGGAAGTATTGCAATCAATATTCATGGGATGCCGACAACCTGCCCATTTGGGCTATATCGGGCAATCCAATGACAGGCTCACATGGCTGTGCAACGGTTGATACTGAATGTAATATACATCGTGCTAAACTACAAAGCAGATTTATTGAAATTGTCAAATCATTTAATTGCATTTCAAATAGATATGTAGAAGCACAAAAAGAGTGTGAATCATATTCCCTTGACTACGTGCTTCATCAATTACCGATAAAAATTAACAATAATTAAAAGAAACAGATTTTGCAGTACCGTACCCTTGCGGTATGTTTGAAAAAGATAATTAATTATAAAGATTAGATAATATGAAACAAATGATTAACGGTGTGACTACCCAAAAGTCAATTGAAGAAATGGAAAAGGAAGTAAAAGTATTTAATGAGAAAATGAAGCCAATAAATGATTGGCAGAAAGAAGAACGGTGTAAAAGAGCATTTATCGCTCAAAATTCCACTGAACATGATAATACAACTTGTCCTATCTGTGGCAGAGAAATCACCATTAGAGAGAGTTGTAACGGATTGCCATTAGTGGATGCTTGCGTATGTAGTGAGTGTGATATGCGTTATGTATTTCCGTTCAGAATGATGACGAGAGATATGTCTAAAAGGGATATTAAGGGGTATGCAGGATTCTTTTTGAGTGCATACATGAATGCAGAAATGATAATAGAATGCACCAAGAGAACCAAATTACTCATCGCAAATCATTCTGACGTGGCTTAAGAGGTCATTGAGATTATTGGCGATATAGGTCTTATTCTTAAAGACAATGATTGAGTGTAAGGAATTAGGTGTAGTCGAGGACGAAATGATATTGTTTTCAACTCTATCTGTAAACAAATCGGCTACCCCTATATTCAATGCTTTTGCAATGTTTTCAAGGCTTGATAGTTGAGGATTACCATTCAATGTACGACTCAAAGACTCGGGCTTGACATTCATTATGGCTGCTAAATCTTTCATTTGCAAACCCTTTTCACTGCATATTTCCTTCACTCTATTAGCTAATTCTTTGCTCATAATTTCTGATTTTGATGCAAATATACGAAATTAACTTTAGGTGTCATTTGTGTCAATTCAACTTAACTATTTCTAGCTAAAGATATTTTGATTCAGATGATTTAAGCTGTAAATTTGTAGTATAAAAATTGATATAACAAGTCATTCAAGATTAAAATGATATGGAAAAGATTAAAGCTATTATATATGCAAGAGTTTCGACCGTTGGACAAGATTACGACCGTCAACTTGCCGAGTTAAAGCAATATGCCGACCGTATGGGATATGATGTAGTCAAGACTTTCAGCGAGAAGATAAGTGGAGCAAAGAAGGTAGAAGAACGACAAGCCATGTCGGAACTCCTTGCCTACATTGACACAAACAAGGCTGATAAGGTGTTGATTTATGAATGTAGCCGACTTAGCCGCCGTGCCGTTGACTTCCTTTCTATTATAGAAATATTCAATGAAAAGAAAATTAGCCTTTATATCCACCAAAACGGCCTTGAAACCTTACTTCCCAATGGTGAAATCAATCCCATTGCTACGTTGGTATTAGGCATTCTCGCACAGTTCAACAGCATGGAAAGAAGCCTCATCCGCAGTCGTATGGAAAGCGGTTACAATAACTATCGCAACAATGGAGGTGTCGTAGGTCGCAAGACTGGCTACCGCAAGACCACTGAGCAAATGAAGGAAGAGTATGCAGAGGAAATAAGACTACTTAAAAAGGGCTATTCACTCCGAAATATCGCAAAGATTACAACTACAAGTGTAAACACACTAAGAAAACTTAATGCTATAATATAATGAGAATAAACATAGAGGAATCCATTTTGACAAAATACAAGCCGATTGTAGAGGTTAATAAAGAGAAACGTAAATTGAAAGGATGCTATTCAGAAACCGAGCCGACAGAACTTATATTTGATGAGGCATTAGCGGCAGACACAGACTCTAATGGCAAATCTATTCAATATCCTTGGAAAATGTATCATCTTCTCAGTAAACAGTGGGTGTGTGACCTTTTCGGCGATGATTGGCAAATCATAGAAAAACTTTTATCGGTTAAAGAAGCTGATATTGTAGAAGTTGATAACTGTCTTTACTATCGTGAGTCATATATACAAAGTGTTTTAGATGTCATGACAGCGTTGGCAAAGACGCAACTCGTAAATTATCTAAGACCTATGCCTCAGACAATAAAGAATGCTTCAAAACCTATTTACACGAGTCAAGATTTGATGGCGATATTAAATGTAAAAGAAAGTACATTAAGAGGATATCGTGACAATTTGTTGCTTGATTATTCAAAATGCGGTGATAAAATTTGGTACACACAAGATAATCTGATGGATTTTCTCAACCGTACTAACATCAATAACAACTAACAAAATGGGAAATATAAGAACCTTGATACCAAAGGGGAAATTCTTTCTCCGAAGCATTAGTAAATCAAGCGATATGAAATCAATTTATATCCGCTATGTATTTAATCGTACATCTATCGTGCGTCCTGTGGCTAACTACCAATGTCGGGAAGCGGATTGGAATCCAAACGGCAATATGGGACGTGGCGAAGTTCGTGCCAATTATGGCACAGACTTTAAGCGGGTGAATACCATATTAGCTAAGAAAGTAGCAGATATAGACAATGCTCTTGTTGAGTACAACAATGTTCATCCCAACAAGCTTACAGTTCAAATCGTGCGTGATATAATGGATGGCAAACCGCTCACACGGCAGGACGAAGGGAAGAAATTTATTGAACTTGCCGATGAAATTACAGAGAATAAGTACAAAGAAAACCGCATAAGTCATTCTACTTACAAGAATAGGTTGTGCTGTATGCGTAAATTCAAAAAATTCTTGAAAGCCGAATGTCATACGGATTCAATCTTTGTAGGTGATATGAACAAAGAGGTTGTTAGCAAGTATATTCAATGGAGAAAATCCACTGAGGATAACTCCCACGAAACAATCAATCATGCCCTCACTCCGCTTATAGATGCGTGTGAACGTGCCGCCGACCTTGGCCTTATGCAAAAATCTGAATATGCTGATATCAAGAAAATGAGGTTGCCTAAATTCATTTCATTTAATATGGAAGAGGAGGAAAATGCAGTACGCCATCTTGATAAAGAACAATTAAAACAGTTGGTTGAATACATAAAGACTGAAAAAGAACCGAGGCGTAAAGAATACCTTGATATGTTTATGTTCGCCTTCCATTCATGCGGTCTTCGTGTGGTAGATATTATGACCTTACAATGGAAACATATAGACTTCAGCAAGAAACAACTTCGTAAAATCTTGGTAAAGACGGCAAACTACCGTTCAACAACTCACACTATACCACTTACGGCAGAAGCCATTGAGATTTTGAAACGATGGAAGCAAAAGTGTGGTGACAAAAGATTTGTATTTGGAATGCTTGATGATGAAATCAACCTTGATGATAGAGAAACATTATACAAGAATCGTAACAACGTGACCAAATGTATAAATCAATCTCTGACAGTGGTGGGTGAAAAGTTAGGCTTCTTGCATCCGTTGACAATGCACGTGGCAAGACATTCATTTGCCGTTCTTGCCTTAAATGATGGTATGGCAATGTCAGTAGTAAGCAGATTGTTGGGACACGCCTCCACTGGTGTTACCGAGAAAGTCTATGCAAAGTATTTACCCGAAACCTTAGAGGAAGAGATGAATAAACTCGATTATTCATTCCTTGCAGGATAAACATAAGTTTTGGCGCATTTAGAAGAGATATATTATGAATAATAACACATACTAACCCATTAATATCCATATAGAATGAAAACTCCCAAAGAATATGTAAAATATCTCACGCAGGGGATATGCAACGAGCAGATGTTAGCAGACGTAATTTATTCGTATAATAAACGGGCAAAAAATTACAGGAATAAGAAACGTGATTATAGAAACTATTACAAAACCAATCATATCTATGATAAATACGATAATGAATGGCGAGCGCAAATGATGATGGATAAGTATTATGCAAAAAAGGAAGACCTGCTAATGAAACTTTGTATTGATAAAGTTACCTGCATTCATAAGCACAAAATTAAGGAAAGGAAAAGAGTCTACGATTATGAGAAGGAGTATGAAACTGTTACAGACTATTGCTATGCTAACCGATATTTTGATGAGGAACGAGATGATTATGTATATTTTATTGACTTCTACGAAGATTCATTCAGATACTACTTGTTTTTCAATGTAGGGGACAAATCATTTCATTCACAGATAAAAATCGACTTGGAAAAATTTCTTGATAAGGAACAGTTCAAAAATACGGAGATAGTCGAATTGTCTGATGATTTCTATACGCATGGCGAAAAAGCCAGTCCTTTACTATCAGTGCAATTCTGCGATAAGGTTTATGAAAAATTCATATCAGAAACCACTCAAAATCGGGTATAATACCCATTACATTCACCATATTATAGTATTTGAATATGGTTGTCACGTGACCAGCATTTGATTCGCATTGGTGCGCAGGCTGATTCGCATAAAACGTAACTACTTGATATATGGTGCGTTTTTGATTCGCAAATTTCACGGCAAAATGGGGTAAAACAAAGGTGACTCACATTCGTATGCAAGTCACCTTATTTGATTTTCAATTAGTTACATACTCAAAGAGAGTTAATATTCCTCCTCGTTGAAGAAGAAATCTTCTTTGCTCGGATAATCCGGCCAAATATCCTCTATACTTTCATAGATTTCGCCTTCATCCTCCATCTCCTGCAAGTTTTCGATTACTTCCAACGGAGCACCCGAACGCATTGCATAGTCAATCAACTCATCCTTTGTAGCAGGCCAGGGAGCAT
>ERZ1026916.500-NODE-500-length-26606-cov-11.498588_pt1 | contig 26606 bp, 19 predicted proteins | sample MGYA00519465_ERZ1026916 | MGnify/ENA primary metagenome ERZ1026916 (study PRJEB26926, sample SAMN06164880) | human gut metagenome | biome: ENVO:00009003; feature: ENVO:2100002; material: ENVO:00002003 | host: Homo sapiens | place: USA | collected 2012 ... | reverse complement strand
TTGTGAAAAAGAAAAATACCGCCCACGCAGCGCAGCGATGATTTTGTCGGGTGAAACGGCGGCAAAACAAATCGGGTGTGTTGCGGGGCGGTAAAAATCTTCATGGGGAATAAACCCTCACCGTTCTGTACTTTTCTACAAATTTGGTGGGATTTGCGATAGAGGGTATCATGGATTGCAGCGAGCGTCAAAATGGTTTTGCAAATTTTATTGCAGTAAAGCGGTGATAGTAGGACTTATATTTAACACACGGCAAGAAACAATTTCCGTTTCGCACATTGTAATGTTCGCAGAAAAAACTTATAATGCTTTTGAACCTGTAGGACACACAAAACGCAGAAAAGAGAGGGAATCATGAGAAAACTGTTCCTTTTGGAAGATGATCTGAGCCTGATCAGTGGGCTGACCTTTGCATTCAAGAAACAGGGCTTTGCACTGGATACAGCCCGGACACTGGCAGAAGCCGAGGTGCTGTGGTCAGACAGAAAATATGACCTGCTGGTGCTGGATGTTTCCCTGCCGGATGGCTCTGGCTTCGATTTCTGCCAGAAGGTGCGGCGCACATCCAACGTGCCGATTCTGTTCCTGACCGCTTCGGATGAGGAAATGAATATCATCATGGGACTGGAACTGGGCGGGGATGATTACCTGACCAAGCCGTTCAAGCTGGGTGTCCTGTTGTCGCGGGTCAATGCACTGCTTCGCCGTGCAAATGCGTCCAGCGCAGGAGAACCCGTGCTGGAATCCAATGGCATCACCGTCCGGCTGTTGCAGGGGCAGGCATACAAAAACGGAATCTTGCTGGAACTGACCGGCGCAGAGTACAAGCTGCTCTGCTTCTTTATGCAGCATCCGAATGCCGTGCTATCCAAGGAACAAATTCTGGATGCACTGTGGGACTGCGATGGGGATTACATTGACAGCAGTGCCTTAACAGTGTATATCCGGCGGCTGCGGATGAAGATTGAGGACGACCCCGGCAAACCGCAGATGCTGCTGACTGTCCGCGGCATGGGCTATAAATGGAATGGGTAAAGGTGCCGTATGAAAGTATTCGCAAACCGGGAGATCCGAAATTTGTTCCAAGCCGTGCTGGCGGTCTGGGCGGTGGCATTGGCTCTCACGCAGGGCATCGTATGGCATACGACGCATGTATTTTCTTTCGGGTTACTGTTGGTTTTTCTGCTGCTGGGCGGCTGTCTCTGGGGCGTGCTTTTTCGCTATTTCCAAAGGCAGAGCGCGCTTCTGGAACAGGCAGTCCGGCAAATCCAAAGCTGTCTGGATGGCAACCTGGATGCACGACTGGACTGCGACCGGGAGGGAGAATTTTACCGTCTGTTTCACTCCGTTAATGCATTGGCGGCAGTTCTGAGCGCACACGCAGACAACGAGCAGCGGGAGAAGCGTTTTTTGAAAAATACCATTGCAGATATTTCGCACCAGCTCAAAACACCGCTGGCGGCGTTGAATATCTACAACGGTCTGCTTCAGGACGAAGCTGTTTCGCCGTCGGAGGTCAAAGAGTTTGCAGACCTGTCCGAACAGGAGTTGGACCGCATCGAAACGCTGGTGCAGAATCTGCTCAAAATCACCCGGCTGGATGCCGGTTCGGTCGTCTTGGAGAAGAAAAACGAAAATGTTGCTGAAATGGTGCAGGATATCGCGCGGCAGTATCACTATCGTGCAGAACAGGAACAGAAAAAGCTTGTTTTGTCCGGCTCAGAGGAGGTTACACTTTGGTGCGACCGTGACTGGATGCAGGAAGCTGTGGACAATCTTGTAAAGAATGCCCTTGACCACACAAAGAGCGGAGATACGATTCAGGTAGAGTGGAATGCACTGCCGTCCATGGTTCAGATCAAAGTGTGCGACAACGGCAGCGGCATCCACCCGGAAGATTTGTACCATATCTTCAAACGGTTTTATCGCAGCCGCTTTTCACAGGATACCCAGGGCATCGGGCTGGGTCTTCCGCTGGCAAAAGCCGTTGTGGAAGCCCATCACGGCACCATTGAAGTAGACAGCGAGCTGGGAAAGGGCACGACCTTTACTCTGAATTTTCCGATTCCTACAAAATTGTAGGCTGAGTGTAGGCTTGCAGTAAGGTTGACGTGTTATCCTTTTCTGCACAGACAGAGATCATCCGTCTGAATCGAAGGAACCTGCAAAGTGAGGGATACACTATGGAACTATTAGAAGTCAACCATCTCTGCAAGACCTACGGCAGCGGAGAAACCGCTGTCCATGCGCTAAAAGATGTTAGCTTTTCAGTGCCGAAAGGCGAATATGTGGCGGTCGTTGGCGAATCCGGCTCCGGCAAAAGTACCCTGCTCAACCTGATTGGCGGACTGGATACACCGACTTCCGGCAAGGTGCTGATTGATGGTAAGGATGTTTTTGCCATGAAAGACCGGGAGCTGACGATTTTCCGCCGCCGCAATATCGGTTTTATCTTTCAGGCATTCAACCTCATCCCGGAACTGACCGTAGAACAGAACATCCTGTTCCCGGTGCTGCTGGACTACCAAAAGCCGGACAGGGCATATCTGGAAGAACTGCTGACCGTGCTGAATCTGAAAGACCGTCGGAAGCATCTGCCAAGCCAGCTTTCCGGTGGGCAGCAGCAACGGGTAGCCATCGGCCGCGCCCTGATGACCCGCCCTTCACTGATTTTGGCGGATGAGCCGACCGGCAATCTGGACACCCAGAACGCCAGCGAGGTCATTGCCCTGCTAAAAGAAACATCCCGGAAATACGAGCAGACCATCCTGATGATCACCCACAACCGCAGCATTGCGCAGACGGCAGACCGGGTGTTGCAGGTATCGGACGGCTGCCTGACCGATTTTGGGAGGTGCCGGGAATGAGCAGCACAGAAATGAAAAGCTATCTGAGCCTGATCCCGATTTCTGCCAAGGTACGCAGACGACAGAACCGTATGACGATTTTGTGCATCGTCCTTGCGGTGTTTCTGGTCACGGCGGTGTTCAGTATGGCAGATATGGCGATTCGGATGGAAACCTCAAACCAGCTGAACAAAAACGGAAACTGGCATATCATGGTAAAGGACATCTCCCCTGAAACAGCCGCAGAGCTTGCCGCACAGGAGGATGTTGCTGCATTTTCGGCGTATAGCGACATCAACGCTTCCCTTACGGAAAACTATTTTGCCGGAGATAAACGTGCCGCACTGGTAGGAGCAGATGATGCGATCCTTCAAATCTTTCCGGGAATGCAGTGTAGCACTGCCCCGGCGGATGGCGAAGTGCTTGTGACAGCAAACATCCGGGATTGGCTGGATGTTACGGTCGGTACAGCGATTCCGCTGACGCTCCCGGATGGACAGACCATTTCGCTTACTGTCGCAGGTTTCAATGAGGATACCTCCGATGCGAACCAGTATGATGCTGTTGTGCTGGTGATGAACCGCAGTACATTTTCTCAGATTGCCGCACAGGTAGAAGAATCCTTTGAAACACAGTATTTCATCCAGTTCAAGCCACGTACCAATTTGCGGCAGTCCATTGTGAACATCGAAAACAAGTACGGAATTTCAGAAGAAAAAATCTCCGAAAATACTTACCTGATGGCGTTGAACGCAAGCAGCAACAACGATTATATTGTAGGCTTATATGCGGTAGCGGCTGTGTTGGCTGGCATGGTCGTCCTTGCCGGAATTTTTATGATCACAGGCAGCATCAACAGCAATGTAGCGCAGCGTACCAGCTATTATGGAATGCTGCGTTGTCTTGGGGCAGGAAAAAATCAGGTTCGGATGCTTGTCCGGCTGGAAGCTCTTTTCTGGTGTAAAACTGCTGTTCCAGCAGGATGTGTGCTGGGAATCGTTTCCACATGGGGATTGTGTTCCTTTCTGCGTGGATTTATCGGCGAGGAGTTCAGCTCTTTACCAGTGCTTGGCATCAGCCCGGTCGGTATTATCTGTGGTTCCGCGCTGGGACTTATCACGGTTTGGTTCGCAGCATCTTCTCCGGCACGGCGGGCGGCAAAAGCTTCTCCGATCACAGCAGCAACCGGGAATGCGGTGGAAAATGCAGCGGATTCTCCGTGTCATGCTCGGTTGTTTGGAAGTCGTGCAGAGCTTTCTTTGGGCGTGAGCCATGCAACCTCGTCCAAAAAGAACTTGCTTCTGATGACAGGTTCCTTTGCGTTAAGCATTCTCCTGTTTTTGAGCTTTTCGGTTTTGCTTCGATGGGTTGGATTTGCGCTGAATCCGTTGCAGTCCTACGCACCGGACTTATCGGTGGCTGAAACATCCGGGCAAAATGTCCTTGACCCGGTGCTGGTGGAGCAGCTGGAAGCTCTGCCGGAAGTCAAACACGCATTCGGGCGGATGTATTGCCCGCTCCCGGCGGAATATCAGGGAAAACAGGGGTCCATCGACCTGATTTCATACGATACGATACAGTTTGGCTGGGCGAAAAAAGACCTGATTGGCGGAACCCTTCCGCAGGAGCCGGAGGATGGCACATACCCTGTGCTGACGGTATTCGACAAAAGCAACTCCCTGACCGTGGGTGATACCATTCAGCTGGAGGATGCAAAGCTCACAGTCGTGGGTGTATTGAACGACAGCCCGTTCAGTAGTACCGATTCCCCGATTGTTATCTGCACCGAAGAAACCTTCCATCAGCTGACCGGGCAAAACCGCTATGCGGTGATCGATATTCAACTAAAAGATACCACGGCAGACGCAGCCATTGCACAAATACACACCCTGCTGAGCGACACGTTAAACAAGCAGGTTGTTTTTTCCAACCGAATCGAAGGAAATCGGATGATACAAAGCACCTACTGGGCGTTCCATCTGGTGGTCTATGCGTTTCTCATCGTGATTGCAGGAATCACCATTCTGAACATCGTCAACAGCATTTCCATGAGCGTGTCGGCACGAATGAAGCAGTATGGCATCCTGCGTGCCATCGGGATGGATGATGCACAGCTGAAACGCATGGTCTCTGCCGAAGCTGGCACCTATGCGGTGTCCGGTCTTGTGGTGGGCATTGCGCTGGGTCTTGTGCTGAATCGGAAGCTGTATATCCTGCTCATCACCCATTATTTCGGTGCAGTGTGGCAGGTGCCGTGGGGGTGTCTTGCCGTGATTGTCGTAGTCGTGCTGGCGGCTGTGGTGCTGGCAGTATATAACCCGGTCAGGCGAATCCTCATGCAGCCCATTACTGCAACCATCAGTGAATTATAAACCAGAACAACAGATGCCCACCAGCTTATGGCGAAAACCATAGGTCGGTGGGTATCGTGTTCTTTATAGGGGCTTAATCTTCCAGTCTGCCGTGGTCGCAGCCGAGAGAAAGATAACGCTTCATCTCCCCTCTCAGCACCATCTGTGCATACTCCAAGGGCTTATTATACAGCAGCCAGTCCAGCTCTGCCCGCTGTGCCGGGGTGTTGCCGTACTCATCCTCGACGGCGATGCAGTCGATGGCAAGGGTGGTGCCATCCTCGAACCGGGCTTCCACCCGGTTGCTGTCCGTGTTGTAGCGGCAGGGAAGTAGTTTGTTCATGGTGAACCTCATTTCTATATCAAACGGTGTCTGTTCGGATGTCCTAAACCCTGCCATAGAACCGATGTGTCATGTAAGATTGTTGTTTGGATAAAACTGGGAATTTTTGTGCTGCTGATGCCTCAAAAATCCAGCAGGAAAGTCGCTCATTTTGAGACCATCTTGTCGGGCTGATTTTAGCTCTGCACACTTTTGCACATTTTCTGCACATCGCAAGGATGGATAACAGGTGCAAAGGCGTGCAAGCAATGCAAAGGATGCAACAGAATAACAACGGCAAAATAACGGTGATTCGATTAAAATGACGTTTTAACGTCAAATGATGAAATGGACAAAATGTGCCATTCGGTTCCTACGAATCAGTAGGCCGGGGGTTCGAGTCCCTTCCATCGCACCAAATAATGAAAATCCGAACCTTTTCTCAATAGGAGAAGGGTTCGGATTTTTTGTTTCTTCGGAAAACAAAATGCCGCGGTTGCGCAGCAATGAAAGCCCCAGTGGGGCTTTTGAGCGACCGAACGGTCTTGCGTTAGCAAGATGGAGGGGCCTCCGCCCCGACAAGTGACCATAAAAGAAAAATACCGCCCACGCAGCGTAGCGATGATTTTGTCGGGTGAAGTAAGCGGCAAAATGAATCGGGTGTGTTGCGGGACGGTAAGTTCTTTCGTGGACTTTTCCTCACGGAAGTGGTGGGTCTCACGGTGATAACCAACCACTTTCTGTGCCTGTGTTCAAAATGAACACGACCACATTTTGTGGGTGGTTTCAAACCAATCCACAAAGACGGTGGGATTTACAGGAAAAATACTACTGTATGTGAAATTCGTCAAGAGGGTTTTGGAAAACCCCTATTCTCACACTCATCCACCCTATCATGTGGGGAACCACGGACATGATCTTGTGATCATGAGTTCTCCCAAAATGCTGACCCCAAATGAATACGATGTGTTTTTCAGCTTTCTGGAAAACACGGTGATGAAAAACGCATACTGACAGTAAAACCGCTCCGAGCGTTCTGCCCGGAGCGGTTTTGCGTCAGCAGTATTTATGCAGAATGGTCATAGACGGAGGGAGAAGTCATGCGTCCTTGCACAGCTTGGTCAATTCTTCGATGGCGGCATCCTCGTCCGGGCCATCGGCGGCGATGGTCACGGTCTCGCCGCACTTCACGGCCAGACCCATTACGGCAAAGATCTTCTTCATGTCGGCGACTTTGCCGTTCTTAGTCATAGTGACTTTGCTCTCAAAGCCTTTGGCAGCTTTGCTCAGGATACCGGCGGGACGGGCGTGCAGACCTTCTTTGTCCTGAATGGTGATATCGATGCTCTTCATAAAAAATCTCTCCTTTTTGGAATCGTTATTGTAAGTGCTCCAGCACATAGTTCATATCGGAAGTGGTCTTGAGCTGTTCCAGCGCATCCTCGTCTTCAAGGATCTCGCAGACATTGCCCAGCAAGTCAAGATGGTCGTTGCCGACACCGGCAATGCCGAACACGAGGTAGGCTTTTTCATCGCCGAAGTCCACGCCCTGCGGATATTGCAGCAGGACAACGCCGGACTTTTTAACGGTGCCCTTCTTCTGGCTGGTGCCGTGGGGAATGGCTACGCCCATGCCCATGTAGGTGCTCACCAGCTTTTCGCGCTCCACCATGGCATCGGCGTAACTGTCATCCACATAGCCCCGCTTTGCCAGCAGCGCACCGGCGGCACGGATGGCCTCCTCCTTGGTGACGGAAGGCAGACCCAGCTGGATGTCCTCCGCCTGGATCTTCATCACGGAACCGTTGGCTTTGGAAGCCTCGGTCACGGCAGCCGCCAGAGGGGCTACGGCTGCATTGCGCAGGTCGGATACGATCTCCTCGTTGGCGGCAGCTTCGGCCTTGGCATCCAGTGCCGGGGTAGTGGAGGTCAGTGCGTTGTACAATGCGTCCAGATGCGGATCTGCAAGGAAGTTATCCAATGTAACAAGCTGTGCCTGCGGGGCGCACTTGGCGGCGCGGTCAGCCAGAACGCGCTGGCAGACCACCACGTCCGCGTCGGCGGGGATGGTATCCACGCTGGAGTTGGTCACGGTCAGGTCGGGGCGCTCCGCCTTAATGCGGTTGTGGAACTTGGTAGCACCCATGGCGCTGGAACCCATACCGGCATCGCAGGCAAAGACGATCTTGCGGATCTGGCCGACATTCACGGCAGTAGGCTCGGGGATCTCGCCCTTAGCCTGTGCCTTCATCTCCTTCATTTCGTTCTGGGCGTCGGTCAGGCTCTTGGTGTGACCGGAGGTCGCTTTCAGAATGACCGAGGACAGGATAAAGGAGACTGCACCGGCGATGACAACGCCCAGCAGAACGGTGAGAATGGAATCCCGGGGAGCCATTGCCATGTAGGCGATGATGGAACCGGGAGAAGCAGGGCCGGACAGACCTGCACCGGTCATAGAGTAGAACAGGATGGCGCAGAAGTTGCCCACGATGGGGGCGATGATGATCACGGGGTTCATCAGGATGTAGGGGAAGTAGATCTCGTGGATGCCGCCCAGCAGGTGGATGATCACAGCACCGGGAGCGGACTGGCGGGTGGTGTCGTCCTTGCAGAAGAAGCAGTAGGCCAGCAGGACACCAAGACCGGGACCGGGGTTGGCTTCCAGCATATACATGATGGAGCGGCCGGTCTCAGCAGCCTGACTTGCACCGATGGGGCTGAAGATGCCGTGGTTGATAGCGTTGTTCAGGAACAATACCTTGGCAGGCTCAATAAAGATGGACACCAACGGCAGCAGGCTGTGCGCCACAAGGAAGTCCACACCGGCGGTCAGCACGGTGAGGATGGCGGTCATGAACGGGCCGATGACGTAGTAGCCAAGGATGGCCAGCAGCATACCCAGAATGCCGACGGAGAAGTTGTTGATCAGCATCTCGAAACCGGCGGGAATATGGCCTTCCACCTTCTTATCGAATTGCTTGATGACCCAGCCGGCCAGAGGACCCATGACCATGGCGCCCATCAGCATGGTGTAGTCCGAGCCGCAGATGCAGCCCACCACGGCGGCGCTGGCTGAAAGCATCGGGGTCAGCCGCCGCACCGTGCTGCGGGAGCTGCCCGCTGTGGAGCAGTGGATGCAGGCTGCCGGGGCGCATTTTGTGCGGAATCCCGGCAAGGGTCTGCTGCTGGATGAAGCGCCGGAGCGGCGAGACGCACTGCGCACCCAGCTGAACAGCGGCGACAGGAAAGAACTTTCCCGCGCAGAGCGGCGGCAGCAGCTTTTGACAAGGCTGCTCAGCGAGCAGGAGCCCTGCAAAACAGCGGTACTGGCACGGGCGCTTGGCGTTTCGGAAAGCACGCTGTCTGCGGACTTGGATGAACTTGAGACCAAGCTACACCCCTACCGGGTGGAGATGTTCCGCCGCCCCGGCGTGGGGGTCTGGCTGCAGGGGGATGCTTCTTCCTACCGGAGGGTGGTGTCTGCCCTGCTGCGCAGCAGTATGCCGGAAAAGGAACTGGCAGAGGTGCTCTGCGGACGGATGCCGGAAAACGAGATCTTCTCGACCCTGCTGGATACAAAAACGGCCGAAAAGGTCTGGGCGGTTTTGCAGCAGTTTGAACAGGAAGAGCAGCTCCATCTGCCGGATGCAGGCTTTCTGGCGCTGGCAATCCATTGCACCCTGACCATTCAGCAGCTGCGGCAGGGCGGCGACAAGGGCAGTGCCCCCAGAGGGCTGCGCCCGGCGGGCAATCATGCTGCCCGGCTGGTGGCGGCGCTGAACCGCGCCTTCGGGCTGACCCTGCCGCCTGAGGAAGCGCAGTATCTGGAACTGTATCTCTCCGCCTATCTGGGTGCGGAGGATCCTTGGGGCAGTGCGCAGGAGATGGAGCTGCGGAATCTGGAAGCCGCCCTTATCCGGGAAATGGAAAAGGCGCTGCACACAGACCTTTCCGGTTACACCTCCCTGCGGGATGACCTGTACTGCCACCTGCGCCCCATGCTGCTGCGGGTGGAGCAGAACATTCGTACCGAAAACCCCCAGCTGGACACCATCCGCACCGCCTACCCCGGCCTGTGGAAAGCCACCCGCGCCGCCTGTGATGCGGTGCAGCAGCAATTCGTCCTGCCCGCCATCTCGGACGCCGAAGCGGCCTACCTTGCCATGCACTTTGGCGCAGTGCTGGAACAGAATGCCATGTTCCGGCTGCGGCTGCGGGTGGTAGTGGCCTGTCCGCTGGGCATGGGTTCCAGCCGCTTTCTGGCTTCCCTGCTGGGAAACGAGTTTCCCTCTTTGCAGGTGGAGGGGTGCTGCTCGGTGCGGGAGCTGAACGCCGCCGACCTGTGCCGGAGAAAAATCGACTTCATTATCTCCACCGTGCCGCTGGAACTGGATTACCCGGCAGTGTGCATCAGCCCTTCCCTGCTGGAGCCGGATCGTGCCGTGCTGAAGGACGCTATCACGCGGTACAGCCAGAACCGCGCAGAACCGGAACCGGCGGTGCAGCCTGTGCAGGATGCACCGCACGCAGGCTCCAAGCTGCAGTATTATGCGCGCCTGACCCGGTCCATGACCGGGCTGCTGGAACATCTGACCATCCAGCCCGTCAAGGCTCCCGGCAGCCGCGCTGCCCTCATCCATGCAGCGGCGCAGCTGTTCTGCCCGCAGGAAGCGGACGCCCGGCTGGTGGAGCAGCAGCTTCGCCGCCGTGAAACGCTGGGCGATACCTACATCAAACCCCTGTATGCCCTGCTGCTCCATTGCAGGACAAGTGCGGTAAAGGACTGCCGCTTGGGCTATCTGCAGGCACAGCCGCCGGTCTATGAGCCGGGGCGCATCGTGCTGGGGGCACTGGTGCTGCTGGCCCCGGATGACGGGAACGGCGTCCCGGTGGAGGTCATGCAGAATGTCAGCGGGCAGCTGATCGAAACGCCCCGGCTGATGGAGGCACTGCGCACAAGCGTGTGCATCCGGATGTAGCCGAGCACCCCGCCATCATGGGTCACGAGTTCGCCGGTGATATCGTCAAGGTGGGCAAGGCGCATCAGGACAAGTTCAAGCCCGGCATGAAGTTCACCCTGCAGCCCGCCCTGAACTACAAGGGCACCATGTGGAGCCCCGGCTACTCCTACGAGTTCTTCGGCGGCGACGCCACCTACTGCATCATCCCTGCCGAGGTCATGGAACTGGGCTGCCTGCTGGAGTACAAGGGCCGTGCTTACTACGAGGCTTCTCTGGCCGAGCCTATGAGCTGCTCCATCGGTGCTTTCAACGCCGCCTACCACACCAAGATGGGTGTGTACCATCACGATATGGGCATCAAGAAGGGTGGCAAGCTGGCGATTCTGGCCGGTGCAGGCCCCATGGGTCTGGGTGCTCTGACCTACGCACTGCACCGTGATGTGCGCCCCGGCATGGTGGTGGTCACCGATATCAACGAGGATCGTCTGGCCCGTGCGGAGTCCCTCTTCCCCCCGAAGGAGGTCAAGGAGAAGGACGGCATCGACCTGTACTTCGTCAACACCGCCAACATGGCAGACCCCGCTGCCGAGCTGCGGGAGCTGACCGGCGGTACCGGCTTTGATGATGTGTTCTGCTACGCCCCCATCGCGCCGGTGGTGGAGCTGTCCAGTGCTGTGCTGGGTCGTGACGGCTGCCTGAACTTCTTTGCAGGCCCCACCGACAAGCAGTTCAGCGCCAAGATGAACTTCTACGATGTGCACTACAATTCTACCCATGTCATGGGCACCACCGGCGGTAATACCGCCGACATGATCGAGTCGCTGGAACTGACCGCCGCTAAGCGCATCGATCCGGCTGTGATGGTCACCCACATCGGCGGTCTGAACGCCGCTGCCGAGACCACCCTCAACCTGCCCAAGATCCCCGGCGGCAAAAAGCTGATCTACACCCACCTGACCATGCCCCTCATCGCCCTGACCGATCTGCGTGCCAAGGGCGAACAGGACAACGACCCCCGCTATACCGCACTGGCTGACATCGTGGATGCCCACAACGGCCTGTGGTGCCCGGAAGCAGAGGAATATCTGCTGGCAAACTTCAACCCGGAGGACTAAGCAGAACGTGCCATGGGACAGGACAAACGCAGACAGGAGGAATCCCCCATGGAACAACGCCGCAATCAGATCGTGGAGCTGGTGAACCGCAAAGGCAGCATTAGCTTTGCCCAGCTCAAGGAAGCTTTCCCTTCCGTTTCGGAAATGACCCTGCGCACCGACCTGAAAGCACTGGATGAAGCCCGCCGTGTGGTGCGGGTGCATGGCGGTGTCAAGTCGGTGGAGCAGGTGGTAGGCACAGACGACCTGCTGAGCCGCCGTGCCGCCCGCAATGCCGAAGCAAAGCAGATCATTGCCGAAAAAGCCGCTGCTCTGCTGCGCCCCAACACCACTCTGTTTCTGGATTCCGGCAGCACCGCCACAGCAGTGGCCCGGTGCATCCCGGATCAGCCCATGCTCATCTACACCAGCGGCCTGAGCTGCGCCATGGAGCTGGCAAAGCTGGAAAAGCCCCATGTGTCCCTGCCGGGCGGCAGCCTGAACCGGTTCAGCATGAGCGTCTGCGGTGCACAGAGCATCCAGACGATGGAGGGCATCAACTTTGATCTGCTGCTGCTGGGCGTGACCAGTTACAGCCCGGAAACCGGTTTTACCTGCGGCGTGGAGGATGAAGCACGGCTCAAGCAGACCGTGCTCCGCCGCTGTGAGCAGAAAGCCGTGCTGCTGGATTCCTCCAAGATCGGACTGAAAAGCACATTCCACATCTGCGAGCTGTCCGATATTGATATTGTGATCTCGGACGGAAAGCTGCCCGTAGAATTTTTACAGGCCTGCCGGAACGCAGGCGTAACGGTACTATAAAAGGAGTATTATTATGAAGATCATCCGCGCAAAAGATTATCAGGATATGTCCCGCAAAGCGGCCAACATCATCTCCGCACAGGTCATCATGAAGCCGGACTGTGTACTGGGTCTTGCCACCGGCGGCACCCCGGTGGGCACTTATGCCCAACTGGTGGACTGGTACAACAAAGGCGATTTGGATTTCTCCGATGTCACTACTGTCAATCTGGACGAGTACCGCGGCCTGCCCAAGGAGCATCCCCAGAGCTACTGGTATTTCATGAATGAGAACCTGTTCAGCAAGGTGAATATCGACCCGGCCAAGACCAACCTGCCGGACGGCACCAATCTGGACACTGCCGCCGAGTGTGCCCGTTACAACGGTATCATCCACAAGCTGGGCGGCATCGACCTGCAGCTGCTGGGCATCGGCCCCAATGGTCATATCGGCTTCAATGAGCCGGGCGAAGCCTTTGAGCTGGAGACCCACTGCATCGACCTTGCGCCCACTACCATCGAAGCCAACAAGCGCTTCTTTGATGGCAACGAGAACCTTGTCCCCAAACAGGCATACACCATGGGCATCAAGACCATCATGCAGGCACGCAAGGTGCTGGTGGTAGCCAACGGTAAAGCCAAGGCACAGGCCGTCAAGGACGCCGTGACCGGCCCTGTGACCCCTGCCTGCCCCGGCAGCATCCTGCAGCTGCATCCGGACTGCATCCTTGTGGCAGACGAGGAAGCACTGAGCCTGCTGTAAACTCCCAAAGCCAACTTCTTCATTTACCATAACTTTGCTCAAGATCCAACCAAAGCACAGAAAGAGCCGGACTCGTTGCACGGGTTCGGCTCTTTCTGTCAGAAATAAGATTTATCTTGCAATCTTACGCAAAGAGCAACTCCAAAAGAGCCGTCATGGAGATGGTGGGTTCGCCTGCTGCGGGATTTACGCTGAAAATATGCTGAAAAGAGGTCACCCCGATCGGTGGCCTCTTTTTTGCTGCCGCGAACTGTCTGGCTGCGGCAGCGGATAACAGCAATGTCCATTGCGCTTTGTTTTGCCCGGATGCGCACCCGCAGAAAGCTCTCCCTCGTCAAACTGCCCAAAATACGCCCTTAAAAGTTTACTTGACACAATTTTCAAATCAATATATAATTGGGTCAGAAACCAATTATGGAAAAGGATGATTCCCAATGGCGCGCAGATACGACAGCAAAGAAGCAAAACGGCGGATCCTGACCGCCTGTGTCCGGCTTTTTCTGGAAAAAGGCTACACGAACACCAAGGTTGCAGAAATTTTAAAGGAAGCAGATGTTTCCGCCGGGTCGTTCCAGAATATTTTCCGCACCAAGGACGGTGTGCTGACCGAGCTGATCGGCATGATGTTCAGCAGGCAGTTCGGCGCGGTAAGGCCGCTGGCGGCAAACGCCCCCTCGCCGGTGTACCTCTACGCGGTGGAGACGGCTTTGCAGCTGGCGGTGACCGAGCTGAGCGAGAATCTGCGGGATATCTATGTGGAAGCGTACACCTTCCCCGCCACGGCAGAGATCATCCACCGCAGCACCACGACCGAACTGCAGGCGGCGTTCAGCGCGTATCTGCCCGGGTGTGCCGAGTGCGATTTCTACGAGATGGAGCTGGGCACGGCTGGCATGATGCGCGGCTACATGGCACGGCGGTGCGACCCCTACTTTACGCTGGAGCGCAAAATACGGCGGTTTCTGAGCATGAGCCTGAGTGCGCTACAGGTCCCCGCGCAGGAGCGCGAGCAGGTCATCGCTTTTGTGGCGGAGATCGATATGCTTACCCAGGCGCGGAAGGTGGTAGATGCCGTGCTTGCATCGCTGTCCGTGCAGTTTGATCTGAAAGGATAACAAGGTTTGATGATAAGGAGGGAGCAACATGAAAAAATGGCTGATCCGGTGTTTGACGGTGCTGGCAATGGTGTGCCTGATACCGGGGATCGTGTTAAACGCTAAAGCAGTAGCTTATGCCTTCACGTACTGCATCCAATGTAAGGCTGATAAAACCTGTGATATCCTCGGATACGTATGGCAATCAAATGCTGATCCAATCTATCATAAGATCCGTATAAAATGCAGGACCTGCCGCACGGAGAACGAGATCATTTATAAACAGTTTTCGTATCATACCGGCGGCACCGAAACCCCCACCTGCACCACAGGCAAAATCTGTCGCTTATGCTGGTCGGAATATGGCATTCTCGGTCACGCATGGGGCGAGTGGTCATCCGCCGGCAACGGCACACACATCCGCAGCTGCACGCGCAGCAACTGCGACGCGGTTGATACTGCAAACTGTACCGGCGGCACAGCAACCTGCAGCGCCAAAGCGGTCTGTGTGACGTGTGGTGCAGAATACGGCGAAAAAGACTCAAACAACCATGCTCTGGAGCAGCATGCAGCAAAAGCCCCCACCTGTACGGAAATCGGCTGGGATGCTTACGACACCTGCTCCCGCTGCGACTATACCACCTATGCAGAGCTGCCCGCGCTGAACCATGATTTGAAGCAGCACGCAGCAAAAGCCGCCACCTGTACGGAAAAGGGTTGGGATGCTTACGAAGCCTGCTCCCGTTTCGGCTGCGACTATACCACCCGCAAAGAGCTGCCCGCACTGAACCATGCTCTGGAGCAGCACGCAGCAAAAGCTCCTACCTGTACGGAACCCGGCTGGGATGCTTACGAAACCTGCTCCCGCTGCGACTATACCACCTATGCGGAGCTGCCTGCACAGCATGATCTGAGGCATCACGCAGCAAAAGCCCCCACCTGTACGGGAATTGGCTGGGATGCTTACGATACCTGCTCCCGTTGTGACTATACCACCACCTATGTGGAGCTGCCCGCACTGAACCATGCTCTGGAGCAGCACGAAGCAAAAGCTCCTACCTGTACGGAACCCGGCTGGGATGCTTACGAAGCCTGCTCCCGTTTCGGCTGCGACTATACCACCCGCAAAGAGCTGCCCGCACTGAACCATGCTCTGGAGCAGCACGCAGCAAAAGCTCCTACCTGTACGGAAATCGGCTGGGATGCTTACGAAACCTGCTCCCGCTGCGACTATACCACCTACGCGGAGCTGCCCGCGCTGAATCATGATTTGGAGCAGCACGCAGCAAAAGCCCCCACCTGTACGGAAATCGGCTGGAATGCTTACAAAACCTGCTCCCGTTGTGACTATACCACCTATGCGGAGCTGCCCATCTTGGGACACGACTATCAGGCTGTTACCGTAGATCCCACCTGTGAAGCAGACGGCTATACCATCTTTACTTGCAGCCGCTGCAAAGACAGCTACACCGCAGACCCGACGGATCAGCTGGGACACCAGTTTGGTGCATGGTCCCCGAACGGAACCGGCTCTCAGAGCGCCGATTGTCTGCGGCAGGGCTGCGCGCACACTGGCAGCACCGATTGCCGGAAGTTTACTTTCCGCACTGCGGAAGGTGAAACCCTGACCTTCTGCCCCGTGTGCGGGCAGGCAGAAAACGCCGCGCAGCTGGAAAAGATCGAAGCCGCAACGGCGTGGGCTAACAGCGGCAGTCTTTCTGCGGAGGATGTGACCGCACGGACGAATGGGGAATACCTGAGTGTGGCATTTGAAACCGCAGGCAGCCTGACGCAGCCCACCGGTCGGGTAAGGCTCGCGCTGCCCGCCGGATTGCTGGAAGGCAAAACGCTTGTGCGCATTGCCCCGGACGGCACACAGACGGAGATGCCTTTTGAAACAGAGCGCGGAACGATCATCCTTACGCTGGATTTTGCAAACAGCGAGCTGCCCGTAATGCTCTTCCGGCTGGTACCCCAGACCGCCGCCCTCTGAATGCTTTTACAGCGCGCAAACGATAAACTATAAAATGCCCGCCCACCGTGGGTCTCCACAGGTGGGCGGGCATTCTTTTGTGCCTTTTTGGCATAAAAATACCCCCGGAGGATGCAGCGTTTTTTACGCTGTCTACTCTGGGGGCAGGATAGCAAGCGCTGCGCGGCAGCTCCCGGAAGCGGACACTGTCTTGCTGAAAAAGCACTTCCTAGCGCTGCTCCTCCGGCGGGCAGCAGCTCTCCCGGGGGATGAGCTTGTGCGGCACGATGATCTTTGTGGCCAGAAGGTTCGGGTTCTCGATGTGGTTGATGGTCTGGCTGGCAGCCTCCATGCCCAGCTGGTAGGGGTTGACGTCCACGGTGGTCAGCTGTGGGCTGCCCTGCCCTTTGTTGCGGAGTGCCCCCTTGGCAAACCCGGCGGGATTGCGCTATAATAGAGCCGTAACAGTTCCACAAGGGTTGTGGTAAGGGAGGTGTGGTCATGATCCGGGTGGCGATCGTAGAGGACGACGCGGAGGTACAGGGGGTATTGCAGGAGTATGTCCGGCGGTATACCCGGCAGTACGGGACAGAGTTTGAAGTGACGGTCTTTGCGGACGGCGTGGATATTCTGGAGGATTACCGCGCGGTCTACGACATTATTTTTCTGGATGTGGAGATGAAGCATCTGGACGGCATGACCACGGCAGAGCGCATCCGGCAGATGGATGCAGACGTCATCCTGATCTTCATCACCAATATGGCGCAGTACGCCATCCGGGGCTACTCGGTGGGAGCGCTGGACTATGTGCTGAAGCCGGTGCCCTACTTTGCCTTTTCGCAGCAACTGCTCAAGGCCGTTGCCCGGCTGGAAAAGCGGGCAAAGCATTACCTGACCGTGCCGGTGGAGGGCGGGCTGCGCCGTCTGGACACCGCAAGCATCTATTACTTGGAAAGCGAGGGGCACCGGGTGCATTTTTATACCGATGAGGGCGATTTTTCCGCCCCCGGCGCCCTCAAGGCCTTTGAGGAAAAGCTGGCAGACTGCCCCTTTGCCCGCTGCAACAGCGGCTACCTTGTCAATCTGGCACAGGTGCGGGAGCTGCGGCAGAGCACCGTGCAGGTGGGCCCCTGCGAGCTGCAGGTCAGCCGCCCCAAGCGTAAGGCTTTTCTTGCCGCACTGACCGACTACATCGGAGGTGAAGGCTCATGACCGCGCTGCCGGATATCCCCCGGCTGTACACCGCCCTTGCCGAGTGTCTGGCGGTGCTGCTGTTCACCCCGGCGCTTGCGCCCCGCTTTTCCAGAGCGGTCACCGGGGGCATCACCCTGCTGTGGGCCGCGGGGCTGTCGGCCTTTCTGGAGCTGACGGGCAATGTGCCCGGCGGGCTCTGGATCCCCTGCATGGTAACGGCCATCGGGCTTTCCTACCTATATTTATGGGGTGTGTGGAGCATCACCCTGCTGGAAGCCGGGTATCACTGCGCCCGGGCGTTTATTCTGGCAGAGCTTGCCGCCAGCGTGGAGTGGCAGCTGCACTGCGCCCTCTGGCCCGCCCGCGGCCCATGGGAGCCGCTGTCTTTGCTGCTGCTGGCGCTGGTGTATGGGACGCTGTTCGGCATTATGTGCTATCTGCAGCACCGCCGTCCCCAGCCCGCCGGGCACTTACAGATCGGCGGCAGCGCCGCCCTGACGGCGGTCATGCTGGCGCTGACCGCCTTTGCGGTGAGCAATCTGGGCTTTTTGCCGGGCAGCGAGATCAATATGAGCATTTTTTCCATCCGCACCTTGGTGGATTTTTCCGGCGTGCTGATCTTATCTGTGCAGCACGAGCAGCTGCAGGAGAACGCTTTGCACAGCGAGCTTGCCGCCATGGACGAGGTACTGCACCGCCAGTACGAGCAGTACAAGCGCAGCAAGGAGGGCATCAACCTCATCAACCGGCGGTACCATGAACTGAAAGTCCAGCTTGCCCGCATCCGGGAGGAGCAGGACCAGGCCAAGCAGAACGCCGCCATTGCTGCCATAGAGCAGAACATCCGCCAGTACGAGGCCGAGAACAAGACCGGAAACCCGGTGCTGGATACCCTGCTCACCGCCAAGACCATGGAATGCCAGCAGGAGAACATCACCATCACCAGCGTGGCAGACGGCAGGATGCTGGGCTTTCTTACCATCCGGGAACTGTGCACCATCGTGGGCGTGGCGCTGGACAACGCCATTGCCGCCGTGCGCGCCGAGCCGGACCCCGAAAAGCGGCTCATCAAGGTGGCGGTGTACAGTCAGGGTGGCTTTGCCATGCTGCGGTTCGAGCATTATACAGAGGCCGCCCCCGCACTGGATGCGGACGGTCTGCCGCAGCAGGGGTCGGACCTGAAAAGCGTCCGCACCACCGTCGGGCAGCACGGCGGCAGCATGACGATGCACTGGGAAAACAACTGGTGCACCCTGCGCATCCTGTTCCCGCTGCCCCAAAAGCAATAATATTTTTACGGCAGGTATCCCCTGCCGTTTTTTGTATTTAGCAGGGTGCACAAATGCAATGCGGTGATATTTGTGTATTAGCACAATAAAATTTGAAACCTTATTGTAACTTTTGCAAACTGTGTGTCCAAAACGACAGATTGTGCAAAAGATGATAACGATGCGCAAATATCCGTTATAATGGGTCACAGTTGGGTACGGCCCAAAAAATATAAAAGAATATGGAGGAGACAACACAATGAAGCGCGATCCGAACAACAAAAAGCCCACAAAGTTGCTGACAGCTGTTACAGCACTCTTACTGGCAGTTGGAATAGTGGCAGATGTAGCAATGTTTGGTGTGTTTCCCAGTTCTCTGGACAAGGCATTCCCTGGCCAGAATGGAGACCCGGAATTGCAAAAAACATCTTATGCAAATGGTTTGTCAGTGGCTCAGAAAATCGAGGAGGAAGGCGCAGTCCTTCTGAAAAATGACGGCGCTCTGCCGTTGGCAGGAACAAACCGAAAAATCAATCTTCTGGGCTATGCTTCCGCAAATCCGGTTTATGGCGGTACGGGTTCCGGTGGCAGCAGCTACACTGCAAACCGGACAGATTTTGCAAAAGCCTTTACGGATGCAGGTTTTGAAGTGAATCAAAATCTGGTCAATCTCTACAGACCCAAAAACAACGAAGGCGGAAATACATTCTCTGTTGATTTTTCCATCCCGGAACTGCCTGCAACCGAGGAATTGGCTAAGGACATGGGTGTGGAGTACCAGTATACTGGAGACTGCTCATTTGAAGCAATGAAGGATTTTTCGGATACTGCTGTGGTCGTGTTCTCCCGCAAGGGCGGTGAAGGCAATGACCTGCCCACTTCGATGGCTGAAAATACCTCGTATGCACCGGATCAGAGCAAGCATTATCTGGAACTGAACAGCGCGGAACAGTCTTTGCTGGAACAGGCAGAAGCGACATTTGATAATGTTATCGTTCTGATCAATTCAGGCAATGCCATGGAACTGGGCTTCCTGAATGATGAAGGCGTTGATGCAGCCCTCTGGATCGGTGATCCCGGTGATGTGGGCACGATTGGAATTGTCAACATTCTGACGGGCGCAGTCAACCCCTCTGGCCGTCTGCCGGATATCTACCCTTATGCAGTAGAAACGACCCCTTCTTACTACAACTTTGATACCTTTGAGTATACCAACTCTAAGGACTGCTTCAAAAACTTCGAAAGTCATCCTGCCTACCTTGTAGAGTATCAGGAAGGCATTTATGTGGGATATCGTTATTACGAAACCCGTGAAAGCTACGATTACACTACCCGTGAAGGAGAAAATCTGACGGGACTTTCCTACAATGATGTAGTGCAGTTCCCCTTTGGCTATGGCTTGAGCTACACAAGCTTTGACTGGGAACTGGAAAACACGATTCCGACTACCGTTACCGCACAGGATACGCTGGAGTGGAATGTCAAAGTTACCAATACTGGCAATGTGGCTGGCAAAGATGTTGTGGAACTGTATTACAGTGCGCCCTATTACAGTGCAGCTGAAGGCGGCAGCGGCTTGCAGAAGGCTGGCGAAGTACTGGGCGGCTTTGCAAAGACGAAGGAATTGCAGCCGGGTGAAACGGAAACGGTTACGATTTCTATGCCGGTAGAGCAGATGGCTTCTTATGATGCACAGAAGTACTACACTTCTACCGGTTCCTACGTGCTGGAAGCTGGCGAGTATCAGATTTCTCTGCGTACGGATTCTCATACGGTGAAAGATAATCTGACCATGACCTGCAAGGTTGCTGAGAATGAAGTGTTCCAGGACAGTGCGTTTGGCAGTGGTGTGGAAAACTGCAAGTATGTCGGCAAGCGCTCTTCGGACGAGGTGGTAGCAACAAATCAGTTTGATGATGCAGCTGGTGATGTGGCTTACCTCAACCGTGACACTTGGCAGATCGTTCCCGGTACCAGCAAGGAAGCAACTGCTGAACAGCTGGAAGCCTTCAACAATGCGCTGTTAGTGGATGATAGCTATGTGAATGCAGATGACACTGCGCCGACCTTTGGTGCAAAGAATGGCCTTACTCTGAAAGACATGGAAGGCCTTGCCTATGATGATGCACAGTGGGATAAGCTGCTGGATCAGCTGACCCTTGATGATATGTACAAACTGCTGGGCGCAGATGGCTGGGGAAGTGCAGCAGTTGATGATATCGGTAAGGGACAGACTTATGAAATGGACGGACCTGCCGCTCTGAGTTATGTGTTCGATGCCTTTATGGGTACCTGCACATATAAGACGGTTACTTATCCGGCAGAAGTTCTGCTGGCGGCTACTTGGAATGTAGACCTGGCTTCTGAATTTGGCGATGCAATCTCGCAGGAAGGAAAGGCGTGGAATATTTCCGGCTGGTATGCACCTGGTGCTAATACCCACCGCAATGCATTTGCTGGCCGTAACTTTGAGTACTATTCTGAGGATGGCTTCCTTTCTGGTTCCATGTCCGCTGCTACGGTTGGTGCGGCAGAGAAAAATGGTATGTACTGCTACATTAAGCATTTTGCACTGAATGAGCGTGAAACCTGGCGTCATTATGGTCTGTGCACCTGGGCCGATGAGCAGGCAATGCGTGAAATTTACTTCATGCCGTTTGAAAAGGCTGTGAAGGAAGGCGGCAGCACGGCTGTGATGTCTTCCTACAATAATATTGGTACTACTTGGGCCGGTGCAAGTACTGCACTGCTGACCAATGTTCTGCGTAATGAATGGGGCTTTATTGGCACTGTGATTACGGATAACAACGAGGAGCATGGCTTTATGGATATTGAAAAAGCTGTCTTGGCAGGTGGTACCAGTCTGCTGTTTGGCTGGGGCACTAAGACCTTCGATAACCTGAGCCAGACTGCTACCGGTCAGCTGAAGATGCGCGAAGCAGCACATCAGTATCTGTATACGCTGGCGAATAGCTACGGTGTAGATGTAGATGCGCCTGTGCCTATGTGGCGCACGCCTGCACTGGTAGGCAGTGTGATTGTCTATGTGTTGGTTCTGGCAGGTGTTGTGGTGGTTCTTCGCCGCCGCAAGTATAATAAAACGCTGGCTAATACCAATGCAGGTGCGGATGTGAGTAAGGCATAAGCACTGACCCGTAATCAAAACTGTCTTCCTTCTAATCCCGGAACACGGCTGCACGGCAGTTACGGCTCGCAGCCGTGTTCCCTTTTGGAAACAGAATCACGCTTCTTCTCCTTATGCGTGGTCCTGTTTCCAAAGGCAATACCGTTTCTACTGAAAGGAGATTTCCCCGTGAAACATCAGGATATTATTGCAAAACTGAGCCTGGAACAAAAATGTGCCCTGCTGAGCGGCGGCACGGTGTTCACCACCCGGGCGCTGCCGGGCAAGGGCATCCCGGCCATTACCCTGTCGGACGGCCCCAACGGCGTGCGCAAGCAGGCGGGCGCGGCCGACCATCTGGGTCTGAACCCCAGTGTGCCCGCCACCTGCTTCCCCACCTCGGCCACCGTGGCCAACAGCTGGGACCCCGCGCTGGGCGAGGCTGTGGGTGCAGCCATGGGCGAGGAGGCAGCGGTACAGGGCGTATCGGTGCTGCTGGGCCCCGGCCTGAACATCAAGCGCAGCCCCCTGTGCGGCCGCAACTTCGAGTATTTCTCGGAGGACCCCTACCTTGCCGGTAAGATGGCGGCGGCCTACGTTCGCGGCATCCAGAAAAACGGCATTGCCGCCTGCCCCAAGCACTTTGCCGTGAACAGTCAGGAGCTGCGCCGCATGGCCTCGGATTCCATCGTGGACGAGCGCACCCTGCGGGAAATTTACCTGACCGGTTTCGAGATGGTGGTCAAAGAGGCGCAGCCCAAGACCATCATGTCCGCCTATAACCTTGTCAACGGCACCTACGCCAACGAGAACGCCCACCTGCTCATGGAGATCCTGCGCAGGGACTGGGGCTTTGACGGCGCAGTGGTCACCGACTGGGGCGGCAGCAACGACCACGCTCTCGGCGTAAAGAACGGCTCTACGCTGGAAATGCCCGCCCCCGGTGGGGACGCCATCCGGGAGCTGATGAAGGCGGTGCAGACCGGCAAGATCACCGAAGCGGACGTGGACGCCCGGCTGGAGGAACTGCTGGAACTGGTGTTTACCACCAAGGCGGCGGTGGACGCCGCACCCGGCAAGTTCGATGCCGACGCCCACCACGCACTGGCACGCCGGGCTGCTGCCCAGAGCATCGTGCTGCTGAAGAACGAAAACAGCCTGCTGCCCCTTGCAAAAGGGGAAAAGGTGGCGGTCATCGGCGACTTTGCCCAGACGCCCCGCTATCAGGGTGCAGGTTCCAGCGCCGTCAACTCCATCAAGGTGGATTCCTTCTTGGACTGCCTTGCCGAAAGCGGTCTGAACAGCGTCGGCTACGCCAAGGGCTTTGACCGGCAGGGCAAGCCCGATGAAGCACTGAAAGCCGAGGCGGTGCTGCTGGCAAAGAACGCCGATGTGGTGCTGCTGTGCATGGGTCTGGACGAGATCAAGGAGAGCGAGGGCATCGACCGCGCCGACATGAAGCTGGCAGAGAACCAGCTGGAACTGCTGGCGGCTGTGGCGGCAGCGAACCCCAACGTGGTGGTGCTGCTGAGTGCAGGCTCCTCGCTGGAAAGCGATTGGGTCAAGGACTGCAAGGCGCTGGTCTACGGCTGTCTGGGCGGTCAGGCCGGTGCGGGCGCACTGGTCGAGGTGCTCACCGGCGCGCAGAACCCCTGCGGTAAGCTGGCGGAGACTTGGGCGCGCAGCTACGCCGACACCCCCGCAAAAGCGCATTTCGGCGGCGACGGCCCCACTGTGGAGTACCGCGAGGGTCTGTATGTGGGCTACCGCTACTACGACACCGCCGGTGTGCCCACCGCCTTCCCCTTCGGCTACGGCCTGAGCTATACCAGCTTTGCGTACAGTGACCTGAAAGCAGACGAAAAGGGCGTGACCCTGACTGTCACCAACACCGGCAGCTGTGCCGGTGCCGAGGTGGTGCAGCTGTATGTGGCAAAGCCGGATGCAAAAGTTTTCCGCCCCGTCAAGGAGCTGAAGGGCTTTACCAAGGTGCAGCTGGAAGCCGGAGAGAGCAAGACCGTCACCATCCCGCTGGACGATAAGGCGTTCCGCTACTGGAACGTCAAGACCGACCGCTGGGAGGTGGAGGGCGGCAGCTATCAGCTGCTGGTGGGCGCTTCCAGCGCCGATATCCGCTTGACTGCCGCTGTCACGGTGGCGGGCACCGGTGCACCCGACCCCTACGCGGGCAAAGACCTTGCACATTACCGCACTGCACAGGTGCAGAACGTGCCGGACGCGGAATTTGAGGCGCTGCTGGGGCATGCTATCCCGGAGAACAAGGTGCACATCGACCGCAACATGACGCTGGGCGAGATGGGGCACGGACGCAGCCCCATCGGCTGGCTGGCGGCTGCCGTGCTGGGTGCCCTGCTGCGCCGCAGCATCAAAAAAGGCAAGCCCGACCTGAACATCCTGTTCCAGTACAATATGCCTCTGCGTGCGCTGGCCAAAATGACCAACGGCGCCATCAGCATGGGCATGGTGGACGGCATCGTGATGGAGCTGCAGGGCTTCTGGATCATCGGTCTTGTGCGGGTGATTTTTGAGGCCGTGAAGAACCTCGTGCTGAACAGCCGCATGGAAGAGCGCTTGAAAAACAGCTGAAAGGAAGCAGGCTATGAATTTCTGGAATAACTTTGCGGCAAAGCACCCCGCCGCTGCCAAGTGGGTGCGCGAGGGCGGCCTGTTCGTCATCGTGTCCAACCTCATCACCGTGTTCAAGTACCTGCTGCTGCAATTTCTGCCCAAGGCCTTTGCAAGCCTGCCGGTGGTGGATTTCGGCTGGCCGGGCATTGACATTACCCTGTTCGGCGAGACCTTCAAGTGGAACATCCTCGGCTACGATGCCGCCCACGGCGGCCTGCCCTACTTCTGCGCCTACATGATCGCCATGGTCATCGGCGAGTGCATCAACTTCCCCATCCAGCGCAATTTTGTGTTCCGCAGCAAGGGCAATCTGGCAAAACAGATCGGCTGGTATGTGCTGGCGTTCTGCATCATCACCTGCATCGTCAACTCCATCAACTGCATCTGGGTGGCGGTGGCCGGTCTGCTGGTACCGGACTTCATCTACAACATCGGCACCACCGTGCTCAACGGCGGCATCTCCATGGTCATCTTCTTCTTTGTGAATAAGATCATCTTCCCGGAGGGCGAAAAAGCCGCCAAATAATAAGCTATTCTCCTTCATTTTCTTCTCTTCATCATAAACCAGAAGGGCTGCTCCGTTCTCCGGGGCAGCCTTTTTGGTTTGGGGAGAGAACCCTCTCAGTCATCTTATTTTTGTTTTTTCTGCACAAAATGTTCTGCGGGCAGGGTTTTCCTCTTGACAAGCGGGCAAATGTTTCGTACTATATTTAGTAGTATGGAATCAAAGACGCTGTACGCAGGTTTCAGTGTGACCCTGTACCCGTTTCAGGCATAGCGTGCCTGTTTGATATAAAATGGAACCGTAGAGAGAAAAGCCGTATGCTTTTGCCCGTGCCGCCGGTTTTGGGTGGTGCGTATGGTTTTGGTGTCACTTTTTGCATTGAAAGCTCTTTCTATATCATTGCCCGTGTCCTGCTGCGCAGCGTCTCCTGCTTTTAATTTTGCATTGAATTGAAACAAAGGAGAGTGAACGCAATGACCGCGATCGGAGTGATCGTGGCCTTGATCGTTGCTGTTGTCGGCGTGGCTGCGGGCTATTTTATTGGTTACAACAACCGTAAAAAGACCGCCGAAGCCCAGATCGGCAGCGCCGAGGCCGAGGCTACCCGGCTGGTGAACGAGGCGATCAAGACCGCCGACCAGAAGCGCAAGGAAGCGGTTCTGGAAGCAAAGGACGAGGCTTTCCGTCTGAAAGCCGAGGTCGATGCCCAGAAGGCAGAGGCCGACAAGGAGATCAAGCAGCGCCGTGCGGAGATCAGCCGTCAGGAGAACCGCATCGACCAGAAGGAGACAGCGCTGGACCGCAAGACCGAGGCGCTGGAAAAGAAGGAAGAAGAGCTGAAAAAGCGCGCTGCCGAGGCCGAGGAGCGTCTGGCAGAGATCGACGCTCTGCGCGCCAAGGAGATGGAGCGTCTGGAAACGCTGGCAGGCCTGAGCCAGGAGGACGCCCGCGAGGTGCTGCTGCACAAGGTGGACGAGGAGCTGACCCACGAAAAGGCCGTGCGCGTTGCCGCCTACGAGACCGACCTGAAGGAAAACTGCGATAACATCGCCCGCAACCTCATCGGACAGGCCGTCAGCCGCTGCGCTGCCGACCATTGCAGTGAGACCACCGTCAGTGTGGTGCCGCTGCCCAGCGATGAGATGAAGGGCCGCATCATTGGCCGCGAGGGCCGCAATATCCGCGCACTGGAGACCGCTACCGGCGTGGATCTGATCATCGATGATACCCCGGAGGCCATTACCCTGTCCTCCTTCGACCAGACCCGCCGCGAGGTGGCCCGCATGACGCTGGAGCGCCTGATCGGCGATGGCCGTATCCACCCCGCCCGCATCGAGGAGACGGTGGAAAAGTGCCGCCACGATCTGGAACTGCAGATGAAGCGCGAGGGCGAGCGTGCGGTGATGGAGCTGGGCATCCACGGCCTGCACCCCGACCTGATCAAGCTGATCGGCCGACTGAAGTACCGCACCAGCTTTGGCCAGAACGCCCTGACCCACAGCATGGAAGTGGCTTGGGTGGCCGGTCTGCTGGCAGGCGAGATGGGTGTGAACGTTACCATGGCACGCCGCGCCGGTCTGCTGCATGATATCGGCAAGGCACTGGATCACGAGATCGAGGGCAGCCACGTCCAGATCGGCGTGGACATCTGCCGCAAGTACA
>ERZ1026916.486-NODE-486-length-27086-cov-8.708779_pt1 | contig 27086 bp, 20 predicted proteins | sample MGYA00519465_ERZ1026916 | MGnify/ENA primary metagenome ERZ1026916 (study PRJEB26926, sample SAMN06164880) | human gut metagenome | biome: ENVO:00009003; feature: ENVO:2100002; material: ENVO:00002003 | host: Homo sapiens | place: USA | collected 2012 ... | reverse complement strand
CGAGATTTCTGCCTGTCTCGTGGGCTCGGAGATGTGTATAAGAGACAGGTAAAGTAAAATCGTCAAAAAAAATCGCCATACCATCAATATTGATACAGCGATTCCATTCACTTTAAATTGTAATTGGCAAGTTCATCGAAAATCATATCGTTGAGTACCTTTATCTTGGTACCCTTCATCCCTGACGATCTGGCATCTATAACGCCCGCACTCTCCAATTTCTTAAGTGCATTAACGATTATCGATCTTGTCACTCCCTGTTGGTCTGCAATACGGCTGGTAACAATTATCTGTTCCTCGCCCATCTTAAGTTCTGAAAAAACATGCTTAATCGCATCTATCTCAGTATTGGTAAGGGTACTGATTGCCGACTTCGTAACCTGTTCCTTGCGGATTAAATCAGCCTGTTCCTCTGTAGAAGACCTTAACATCTCAAGTCCCACTACCGTAGCACCATACTCGCATAAAATAATGTCATCAATTTCGTACTGGCTGTCAGATTTGTATATAAATAATGTTCCAAACCTCTCTCCTGCAACATCAATAGGTGTTATTATTGCATGATATTTCTTTGTATATCCTTCTGCAAAACCCAATGTCTCAAGATTAACATTCTCCTTAGTGGATAATACATTAAGCATTCTCTCATTGAACATCCCGTCCACAAACCCGCCAATCTTATCCTGTACCAGTTCCTTAATCTCTTCAACGCCATCACAATTCGCAATTCCGAGTAATTTGCCCTTCCTGCTTACAACCAGAACATCCGAGCTTAATATCTCACTCATAACCTTGCAGATGTCATTAAAAACCACTTTCTGCGAACTGTTGTTATGCAACAGTCTGTTAATCTTACGTGTCTTATCCAACAACTGAACACTGCTCATATCCTTTCTCCTTTCAGTGCTCTGTAAAATATATTGAAATTGTACCATATCTATTGTTTTAATGCAACAATTTTCAGATATTATTTATCACATACATACCCGCAGTTATCATCTGAACATACGAGTTTATTGCCTTTTTCCACCATATAACTTCCACATTCAGGACATTTCTTCTCTGATGGTCTGTTCCATGACATAAAATCACATTCCTGATTGTCGCAGCCGTAATATCTTCTGCCCTTTTTGGTTCGTAAAATAACAACTTCGCCACCACACTTAGGACACTTTACGCCTGCTTTTTCAAGATAAGGCTTGGTATTGTGACATTCAGGAAAGCCCGGGCATGCAAGGAACTTACCGTGAGGACCGTATTTGATAACCATATTACGTCCGCAGTTCTCGCAGATTATATCCGTCTTCTCATCTTCTATCTTGATGCTTTCAAGATCCTTTTCCGCCTTTTTGACAGCTTCGTCAAGGTCCGGATAAAAGTTCTCGATTACTGTTTTCCACTTGACGCTTCCATCCTCAACCTTATCAAGAAGCATTTCCATATTGGCAGTAAAACTTACATCCACAATGGACGGGAAAGATTTCTTCATTACCGAATTAACTGCTTCTCCAAGTTCTGTTACAAAGAGATTCTTCTGTTCCTTAATAACATAATGTCTGGCAATGATTGTTCCGATAGTAGGTGCATAAGTAGATGGTCTTCCAATTCCCTGCTCCTCAAGTGCTTTAACAAGAGAAGCCTCTGTAAAATGAGCCGGAGGCTGTGTAAAATGCTGCTTCTTATCATATTCCTGAAGTTTAATGACTGAATCCTCAGATACTGCTCCAAGTGTGATATTATCGGACTTCTGGTCCTCATCCGACATATATACAAGCATATATCCCTCGAATTTAACTTTGGAAGCAGACATGCTGAACCGGTAATCACCGGCTTTAAGTCTGACATTGATTGTCTCATATACGGCATTTGCCATCCTGCTTGCAACGAAACGCTTCCATATTAATGAATACAGTCTGAACTGGTCCCTGCTTAAAGACTCTTTAATCTCTGATGGAAGGAAATTAATATTGGTAGGTCTTATTGCTTCATGGGCATCCTGTATCTTCTTGCCTGAATTCTTCTTACCGTCAGGTGCAAGATAATATGTCTCACCATAATTATCTCTTATAAATTCCCTTGCAGCAAGGTCCGCTTCTTCCGACACTCTTGTGGAATCGGTACGCAGGTATGTAATTATACCAACCGTACCCTGTCCCTTAATGTCAACACCCTCGTATAACTGCTGTGCTATACGCATTGTCTTCTGTGTTGAGAAATTCAAGGTCTTAGCTGCTTCCTGCTGCAATGTACTTGTGGTAAAAGGAAGCGGAGCTTTCTTAACTCTCTCACTGTTCTTAATATCATCAACAGCAAAATCGCAGCCCTCAAGGTCTTTCATTATCCTGTTAACGTCTTCTTCACTGCCTATTGTAACCTTGCCCTTGCTGTCAGATGTTAATCTGGCGGTAACTGGCTTTTTCATTCCTTCTATATTAAGTATTGCATCTATTGTCCAATATTCTTCAGGTATAAAAGCATTAATCTCTTCTTCCCTGTCACAGATAATTCTTAAGGCGACTGACTGCACACGACCCGCTGAAAGCCCGCGCTTTATCTTTGCCCATAACAAAGGACTTATCTTATAACCAACCATTCTGTCCAACATTCTTCTGGACTGCTGTGCATTAACAAGATTCATATCTATCTTGCGTGGTTCTTTTATTGAGGCCTTAACTGCATTTTTGGTAATCTCATTGAAACTGATTCTGTTAATATCCTTATCTTCAAGTTTAAGTGCATTTGCAAGATGCCATGAGATAGCTTCTCCCTCACGGTCCGGGTCAGTTGCAAGATATACTTTATCAGCTTTCTTAACCAGCTTACGGAGATTAGCAAGAATGTCACCCTTGCCTCTGATAGTAATGTACTTAGGTTCATAATCATGTTCAACGTCTATTCCAAGTGTACTTTTAGGGAGATCCCTTACATGTCCGTTTGACGCAGCCACTTCATAATTATTGCCCAGAAATTTTTTGATTGTCTTAACCTTAGCAGGTGACTCCACAATTACAAGATATTTTGCCATAAAAAGTATCCTCCTCAATAATAACCTTATTGAATCCTTACATAAAAGTTCTTACTTATCTCTCGTATTATTCCCTTGATTTCAAGACATGTAAGGCTGCGTAAAACCTCAGCCGGAGACATACCACTGTCATTTACTAATGTCTCAAGACTCTTAGGGGTAAAATCTAGTAATAGACTATACAACATTTTTTCATCCCTTGCAAGAACAATATCGTTTTTTATATTTTTTTCATAATTCGGGATGGAAAGCCCAAGTTCACCGGGCAGGCTCTCAAAATCCGTTACAACCATGGCTCCGTCAGCAATAAGCCTGTTGCATCCTTTGCTTGAAACATCGGTAATACGCCCCGGTACGGCATATACTGTCCGGTTCTGTTCCAAAGCTGTTCCCGCAGTGATTAACGAACCGCTTCTAAATCCTGCCTCAACCACTATGACATAATCAGACAGTCCGCTTATTATCCTGTTCCGTAGCGGAAACATTCCGGGAGTTGTAATACTCTCTCCCGGATATTCGGATATTATTCCACCGCGGTTCTGAATATCCATATACAGATTAAAATTCCCGGCCGGATAGCATTTTTCAACGCCGCCCGCAAGAACTCCGCAGGTATATCCTCCTTTGTATAATGCACCTTTATGGGCTTCACTGTCGATTCCTGCCGCAAGACCGCTTATAATACATGCTCCTGCTTCCGATAGAATTCCTGCGATTTCCCTTGCCGCATATCTGCCGTACTCCGAACAGCGCCTTGATCCTACTATTGCAACTGATCTGACATCATTTCGCGGGAGCCTGCCCTTGTAATACAGAATGTACGGTTTATCATATAATTCTTTCAGTCTGCAGGGGTAATCTTCCTCGTCCGGGAAAACAAAACGGACATTATTCTCCATATCCTTTTGATATTTTTCAAAAATATTCTGTCTTATATCCTTGGAAACAATTCTGTCTATATCCTTACCTGTAAGAACAGGCAGGCACTCAAATTCCTTTCTTTCCATATTATATAGCTCTTCAGGTGTTCCGAGAGACAGCAGTGTACGAATCTTAACATTGCCTATTCCCTCAAGATTATTAATCCAATACCAGTATTTTCTGTCCATTCATTACCTCACATTAATTTATATCCGATTGCTTCACAAATATGACCTTCTTCTATCCTGTCGGATTGTTCTGTGTCAGCTATGGTTCTTGCAATTTTAATTATTTTGTAATATGTCCTGGCCGACATATCATATTGGGAAAAAGCACTTTTCATAAGAATCTCTGCGGATTGTGACATAGTGCAATACTTGTTGACAAGTTGTGAAGGGATTTCGGAATTATATCTGAAACATTCCTTTTTGAAGCGTTCCTTCTGGATATCAATGCAATTATTAACAGCCTCTCTCATATCCTTGCTTGATATTTCGGTTCCGCCGGCACCCGTTATCTCATCATAGCCTGATTTGGTAACTCTCACACACATATCAATCCTGTCCGTTACCGGTCCTCTTATCCTGTCAAAATAACGCCTGATATCCCTGTCATTGCAATTGCATCTTGTTCTGTCGGGATAATATCCGCATTTACAGGGATTCATCGCACCTACAAGCATAAAATCAGCAGGATATTCATAAGTTCCGCCAAGTCTCCTTATTCTTATCCTGTGTTCTTCCATCGGAAGCCTTAATGAATCTATTACATCATTGGAAAAAAGATTGATTTCATCGAGAAAAAGCACACCAAGATCACTTAAACTAATCTCTCCTGGTGATGGTATGATACCTCCGCCCGTAAAGGCAGGTCTTGAAATTGTATGATGGGGAGCCCTGAAAGGTCTTGACCTTATAAGTGCCAATCCGTCCTTTAAAAGTCCGGCAACGCTGTATATACTTGTTATTCTCAACCGTTCCTCATCGGTGAGTCCCGGAAGTATGGTAGGTATTCTGGAAGCAAGCATTGATTTACCCGCTCCGGGAGGTCCGATTAACATAAGATTATGTCTCGCTGCGGCAGCAATCGTAATGGCACGCTTAGCCGATGCCTGACCTCTTATGTCTGCAAAATCAATATTATTATCATCAGTATTGTCAATATTATTATCAATATGTGCCCGGCAATTACAGCCGTTATTAATATAATCGACACATTCCCTGAGGGATGATATTCCTATTACCCTTATTCCTGTTACAAGAGATGCTTCACCTACATTTCCCATAGGAACATAGCATATTGTAAAGCCATTATCCCTGGCACAAAGAGTCATGGGAAGAATTGAACTGACATTGCATATTCCTCCATCAAGTCCAAGTTCGCCTATAAATAAAGCACCTGATACCTTCTTAGCAGCAATCACTCCTACGGCAGTAAGAACTGCCACAGCAACAGCAAGATCATAAGATGTTCCCTCCTTGCGTATATTGGCAGGAATCATATTAATTGTTATCTTTGAGGGATTAATCTGAAATTTAGAATTCTTAATGGCAATACGGACACGTTCCTTTGCCTCTTTCGTCGTACCGGCAAGATTTCCGGTAAGTTCAAAATACGGAATACCCGGTGCCACGTCCGCCTGTACCTCAACAGGTACTGCATAAATGCCGGTCACAGCAGCGGAATATACTTTACCAATCATAAAAACCTCCTTTAATAAAGGAAGCATTATAAATAAAAATTAAGACATTTGTAATATAACATATTTCAATAAAAAAAGCCACGCTTTTTCAAAAAAACGTGGCTTTAAAAATTACATATCAGTCAAGGTCAAACAAGTCATGATTCAAAATTGTTGCATCCGCACTTCCAAATTCGCCCTTTGAGTCAATAGCTACAAATTTGAGTTTTACGGTTCCTGCTTTCACATATGTGTCATAGCACTCCTTCATAACAGCCTTATCTGTATACTTAACATTGGTATTCTTATCGTTGTTGTAAGGGTCACATATATAAAATGTATTTCTCTCACCATTTAACAGAATGTTGTCGGTTCCGTATTGATAATGAATGAGAAGTCTCTCATCACCGTTACCGTCAATCCAATATACATCACCCTTGTCAAATCGTCCGATATGGCTTAATATATCAGCTTCATTGCTGTACATGGTCTGAACTGTCTCTCTTGTTGCAAGGTCGGCATCGGTTGCCTTGAATTCTACCTTAATCTCACTATCCAATGAGCTTGTATAGATGACATAGGAATTGCTTCCCTTTACTCTTGAACCGTTAAGTACTTCAACCTCAGGCTTATAATTACCTGCGGCAATTGCTTTAATAACTGTATTTACGAAAAGCTTATGTTCATTGGCCTCACCCATAGTCGAGTGACCTGCACCCGAATAGGTAATGTTACCCTTTGAGTAGATGTAGTAGTTAGTTGCGGCATCACCTTTGTTATCACCATAGTAATTTGATCTATCTGATGACAATGTATACCATACAACAAGATCATCTTCTTCCATGTTTAATTCATAATACTGTCCATGTGTGGTTGCAAGTCTTATTGTACCATCACTGCTTGTAGTATTATATGGATATAAGGAAATCTGTCCTTTATTAATCTGATCGGCTCTGTTGGTTGTAAGAATGGTATTAAGTCCATAGCTATATGCATTCTTTGTTGTTGTAAGAACTTCGCAATTCTTATCACGTCCCCCATTATTCATCCTGTGATATGCTCCGTTATCAAGGGAATAATATGCATTGTCACGACGTCCCATTGAACGCAAATACAATACCCAGTTATTAAGACCCTGTATCTCCCTGACATAAGTCTCATTGCCATTATTATCCATAACTGTAGGTACATGGGCATTAGCAAGGGTATCACTGTTAAGATTAGGTATTGTTGTTACACTATACTTATCCATGCCTGCCAAGTCCCTGAAAAGTCTTGTAAAGTCAAGGGACATCTTATCACCATATCTTGTTATATCCTGTGATGAACCTGTCTGGATATTACCCCAACTGTCTTTATATATACCATAGTTGACATTATTAGAGAAAGCAATTGTATCATGGGTAAATAATACAGAACCTCCCTTAGCAGCAAAGTCAATAATATTACTTAATGCTCCGTTATCATCGGATATATCTTGCTTACCATAGGTGTCAGCAAAACCGATTACAACCATTGAATAATTTCCACCATAATTTTTTCCATTAACAGTTCCGCCTTTTTTAAGGAAATTTTTGTCTGTATCGTAATCTTCTACAGCCGTATACTTATTACTTCCTGTATACAATTGCTCAAATTCATCGGAATAAATTGTTTCAACAACTATTTCATAGTTAATTATCTTAGCAGCTTTATTCATAAGTGCGGTAAAACTTCCATTATTGGAAAGATCCATTGTAATCGTTCCACCTGATGGAAGAATCTGAAGAACCCTTGCAGTCTTACTTTCGCCTCGGATTATAGTATAATCATCATATACAGCTCTGTTAATAACATTGTTACCGGAAATTTCATTAACCTGGACTCTCCATGAGAACATTCCGTTGAAGTTAGCTGCAATAGGTGTAGCAAACTGCACACTCTGGTTCTTGCTTTCAGCCTTAATTGTAGTACTGTATAATACTTCATTATTATCATCGGTTGTGGCTTCATCATTAAATTTACCGTCTGTATTCTTATCATATATAAGTGTTACTCTGTAAGTATTACCCGGTGTTGCCCTGAATGTAGCATTAAATCTTAATTTCTCAGGTTTTTCTACAACGCTTGACTCTTTAACAAGGCTCTCACTGTCGTATTCAATTACAGGACATTTAGTCCATGTAATACCTTTCAAATACTCACTTGTACACGATTTGATTTCAAGTTTCTCACTCTTCATAGCCTTCATAAGGTCAGAAAAGATTGTAAGTACTGACATAGTCTCATCTGATGACTGATAAGAATTAACAAATTTGTACAAATTAGATGTAGGATATACAAATCCACCTTTTTTGTTGTAATACTCATCTTTAATACAGTTGTAGACATCATCCGCCATTATTACAGGATTACCGTAATCTATGAATTCACGGATTTCTTTCATCTTCTTCTCGGTGAAATCATTGCATGAATATCTTGCATTGCCAAGTTCTATATCATATCGTGTAGGATTTGTTACAGGTCCTCCAATATCATTTCTTAATTTCTTAACTGTATATACAGCTTTATTTCCTGATGTCTTATATGTATTATATATAAGAGGTGTCCAGAGACTCTCAACGTTAATATCAAAAAGTACCCTTGAATTTTCTTTCAGACCGGTAGTCTTAGGTTCAGAATACAATGCATAACCTTTATTTGTCGCATCCACCTTCTCATAATCAGAAGGAAGATATCCTAAAAGTGCCTGCTCAGTCTTAATTAAATCACCAAATGCAAGATATGCATATCCATCCAACTTCCTGTCATTGTAAGTGACGAATCTGTTTGAAAGAGATGCATCCTTATATACAGAACTGTAACGGATGGTACCGTTAAGGTCTGCAAGTTTGTTTTCGCTATCCCCGTTCACTATTCTTGAATTCATCATGCCTGATCTGTCACCAATATAGATAATATCGTATTCCGATATAAGATCTTCATTCATACCATTAAACTGAAGACTCGTCATACACTTAAATTCAATCTTCTTATCTGCAATTCCATTATAAGCTGCTACAGTACCGTCAGTTCTTGTATAACTTCTTATATGCAAAGCCCTTGCAAGTTCCATAATACGGTCAACCGTTGTCTGATTGTTTGTATCCGAATAAAGGAAATCCTGACATGGTTCAATTTCAAGAACTTTAATTACTTCATCGTTATTTTCATCAACACCAAGGAGGTATCTTAATATATCAGTAACGTAATAGTTATTACCACTTATAATTTCCCTGTCCTTGGCAGTTCCGTTATCAGTAAGCATACCCACGTTTGTCTTACCTATTGAGAAAATGGAATCATTACCGTTATTGCTGGTCTTATATACATAGTTAAAGGTAAATTCACCGCTCTCGGTACATTTCATGTCAAAGAAAGGTACATTGGTGTTACCCCAGTCTGAATAATTCTCGCCGTTATATTGATATGCACCTGTTACAATACCATAGGAATTAGTAAATTCTTCTGTATCGCTTTTCTTAGTAGTAAGTGCAGCAAGTACATCTTCATAATAAGTGCTGACACCATTATAAGCAGCCCCTTCCTCATTAGAGGTCTTCATTATAAGATTGACAAGTTTATGGATATTGGCATCCTTACTCTTAGGATTACCATAATTTACAACTACAGGTATAGGTGTATCCCCTGTATAAGAATTACCTTTATAGATAAATTCCATAAGTTTGATAACCATATCCCATTTCATATCGCTTATTTCAAATTCGCCTGCATCGTTCTTGTAATAGCAGTTATACCAGATATCACCGGCATTTTCGGATTTATATTCATTACCATCGGCATCATAAGCGCCTGTAGGAGTGCTACCTGTATCTGTAAGGTCTTTTACAGATGTAGAATTATTAACATAAAAATTATTAAAGTTAATTACTTCTTTGTCCTCAAGGAAACTTGATATATATATAAATGATACACCTTCAAGGTCTTCTTCCTTAAGTTCTCCTGCTACAACCGTCCTGACTTCCATATTCTCACTGAAATATGAAAATGCCGAAGGATTAGAATATCCGTCAAGGAACTCTTCAAGGAAGAAATTAGGATAATTAACCGTATATTCTTTAGTCATCTTGTTATAGGAAATGGTATAAGGATGATGGAATGATGCTGTACCCTGAACGGTTACAGTTGTGATATTACCATTCTCTTTCTTATTATATAAAAACTGATTGTATATTTCCGCTTTGTGTTTTTCCAATGTCTCTCTTACTTTAGAAGATCCTGTAAGCATATTAAATACACTTGCATTCTTATATGGTACAATCTCAAGAATTACAAGTTTTTCATTAGCAGCCATAAGCCTGTCAAGTATTGGCTTCTTGTTATCAATGGATATTGGTGTCTCACCATTATCATTAATAACGGCAGCATTAGTATTTGTGTTGCTTTTCAGAATAACTCCCGTAATTATTGCGGCTACAAGCACAGCTACGGAAATAACTATTCCAAATGTCCTTTTTTTTGTTTTCATCTGCATCAACCTCACTAAAACTTAACTTTAATCCTGTTACTTTTCTACGTGTACAAGTTGTGAACCATTTGAGCCTATTTGGTATAATTCACCATTAACTTCAAGGCTTTGAATTTTATTTCTTAAGGTAATTGTCTTATTCTCAAATCTTGACGTATCGTTATGTGTTACTTTGATATATACATCAAGCATAACGGGCTGTGTTATAACTTCACTATCGGCTACTTCAGTCTTACATTTATCACTGATATTTACTGTAATTTCTTCAATATTGTTGGAATACCTGTATCCCGGCTTATCTTTTTCGCTAATATAACCTGTGTCAGCTTTATCAAAGACGTATATTCCGGTTCCATCCCTCAATATGTATCTTGACGATCCTTTAACGGATGTAAATAGCTTCTTTCCTTCTTTAATTTCATAAGAACCTGTATATACTTCAAGATTTTTACTGTTCGATGTAATAGATAAGTATGTTGCCTCCTGAAGAGTATCCGTTATTACATTAGATGTCTCCTGAAGCTCATTCTGAAGGTTAATAGTATTGCTCTGGGTCTTATAAAATCTTGACCCTTGGGATATAAATGCAATAACTATTGTTATGACAACAGAACTTACCGCCAGTGCTACAAGAACCTCTGTGAGGGTAAAACCTTTATTATTATGTTTTTTACCTTTTTTTAATTTCATAGTCATGTGCCTCATATCTGTGAATGTTTACCGGTTACAAAATAGAGTCTTACGCCCCTGTCCTTCTCCTTATAATATGCAATGAAGTCGCAATAAGAACTATCGGTAACATCTATTTTTGAACCGTTTGAAAAATATACCGATGCTACATTTCCTGTGAGGGAATTAAATGCAACACTTACCTCTTTAATGGTATTATCCAGTCTGATTTCATTACCTTTATCATCAATAATCTTGAACTTAACATTCTTAGGAAGTGTTTTGCTATCCATTTTAGCTTTGTCGGATTCTTTTTCCGCTTTCTTAACATAGCTGACTTCTGTTCCGTCATCGCCTACAGAAATTGTCATATTCCACTCATAAGCGGAAACAGTCTTAGCTTTTTCCCTTGCCAGAGAGAGGTAATCATCAACTATACTTGCTGCTTTATTAACATTACTTTTATTAACGGTTCTGTATGTAATCGAAATAATTCCCGTAAGTACTGCCATAATTGCAACTACAACCAAAAGTTCCAGTAATGAAAAACCTTTGTTATTATGTTGTCCGGTTCTGTTAGTTATAATCGACATTCTCATTCTTTCTCCATTCGCTGAAATTAAGAAGCTGATTCATTTCGACTTCATCAAGTTTATTAGTATCACTTGTTTCCTGGAAAGCATTAAAATACTGTGCTACATCTTTATATACATCAAGGGTAAGTTCTGCCCTGTTGTTTATTCCTGTTGTCACCCGGGCTGAACCTTTAACAGTTATCTTGCCGTCAGTGATTATAAGTCCTTCAAAGTTACTATTAACAACAATATCAACACCATATCCAAGGACAACACCGTTAGTCACGCCACTAGGAATTGTATAAGAGCCTGACTGCCCTTCTGCATTTGAGGTAATTACCGCTGCTATCGTACCATTTTCATTATGTATGATGTTTTCTTTAAGGGTGTCAAGTTTTTCCTTATTAACTGTTCTCTCATAAGGTGTCAAAAGAACAGGATTATTGCTTGTATCAAATTCTATTTTGTGAATAGAACCATCAATAGTCACATTCTCAGGGAAAGCGGTATAATCCACAGTATCATCAAGAGCAAGGAATGACTTGATTAATTTATATTTATTAGCAGCATTAGTGCTGGCATTCAAAACGGATGAATACTCCATATTGGTTCCCAAAATACTTGTTGAAGAATATCCACTCTCTTTGGTTACCTGTAAAAGAGTGCCGCTTGTATATACTGTTGCACCTGACGCAATCTTTATTTCAGTATTCTTGTCAAAGAATCTTGCAAGACCCATTTCGATTGTGGCTTTAATTGCATTCATTTCTACAATATCATCATTTGTGTATGAAAGACCTTTTGATTTAAATAAACCTTCAAGGTAACCATTCTGTGCAATACATTTAACATATTCATTCTGTGCAGCATTGTCTACGAAATCAAGATAGTAATATGTCTTACCATTTGCATCCTTTTTCTCCACATATCCGGTAGTTGTAAGAAGTCCAAGTCTATATGCAAAGAAAGGGCTTAAATCTATCGCTACATTTTCAGGTTTAGATGTAGGATTAGCTACATAAGTACCGTCTGAACTATCCTGTTTTTTCTTCAGATAACCTGATGGTACAAGATATATTTCCTGATTACCTTTTAATCCCATGGAATCACCTGTCACATAAGAGGAATCATCAGTTAATTTTACATAAGCCTTACCTGCAAGTAAAAGGTAATTAATATCCGTCATATCAAGGGTACAGTTTCTTCCGTTTACAATTATTGCTGAACTCGTAGACGCCTTTCCTGTTGGATCACTGGTATTGGCATTATTTCTTCCGAAGCCTAAATATTTTCCTTTTATTGTTATATTGCAGTCGTCACCATTAAGTGATAAATCATCTGCTACATAAGTCCTTGCCTGATTTGAAGTATAAAGTACATCTCCTCTTCCTCCATCGCCGCCGGCTGTAATTCCGTTACACCAGATACTTCCATTTCCTGTTTTTAATACGGATGCACTGCTTCCTCCCGGAAGGTTAATATCGCCTTTTGATACAAGCACTGAAGGTACTTTAAGCTGGCCATTTAATAAGAGTCCGTCTTGAAGTGTAAGGGAACTTCCGCTGAATACATCAACATTACCACCGGAGTACATTCCCCCATAAACATCAACAATACCTCTCGATTCGGGACTCGCACCGATTTCTATCTTATCATCTGCAATAAGACAATAATTAAAGTATGATTTCCATTCTTTCTCATCAGCTATAAAATCAATATCTAAATCCGGATAAGTAATCTTAATATCTATCTTTATGGTTGAGTAATAAGGTTCCTTTTTGTCTTCAAGGTATCTGATTGCAACATCCTTGAATGTGTAGGTATATGAATCAGCATCCACATCAATACTTGAATATCCTACTACCTTTGCCTTTTCTTGTTTAGTAATAAGTGTATTAAAATACTTAATTGCACTGTCTTTGTCAGCTGTATTGAAAGATTCTCCAAAGATTTTCTTACCGATTATGTAATAATACTTTTCTTTCATATTTTTATTTACCATCTCGTTATTATATCTGTTCATGGTAACTACACCACCGGTAACAGAATACTTTCCGAGATTGGATGCCGCATAATCATAAGCTTCTTCCAGGGATTTGTAACACATAATTCCAAGACCTGTATGAATCTCTTCTGTTATGGAATCAGCACTATAAAAGGTATTCTTAGAATACTTATCCATAATTTTAAGTCTGTAGTTGGTTGCCGCTGCAGAAAGGATTGCACTTGCAAGCACGCCTACAAAAGCAATTGCCACAATGGCTAACACTAAAGTAACACCTTTATTATCTTTTCTGAATCTTCTAAAATGCTTCTTCAATGATTATCCCTCCTTAACGCTGTCAACCTTTGTAAAATAATCATCTGCTATATCCAAAGTATTGTCTGCTTTGATAGTCATACCATCAGTCTTATCTTTCCAGATATATACACTGACATTATATAATTTATTAATAGAGCTTCCACCCTCTGTAAGGGAAGAATTCTCACCCGTCCAGCCGGCAACATTGGTATAAAAACCAAGCTTATCACTTTCGCTTGAATTGTTATAACATTCAATTTTTATATTATCTTTGTTAAGAGATACTTTAGTATCTTCTGTACTTCCATAGTTAGCTGTCTGCTCTACTAGATATACATTTACCGGCTTTTCCCAATCTGCTTTTTCGCTGTCGGGTCTGTATTTAACAGTAATCTCATCCTTTGCAACATTTTCATTGCCATACATGCCAAGTACAGGCGTATAGATAATATAGAGGTTAGGTGCTGCAATGCCTGCCTTATCCACTGTTCCGATACCAAGTTCTATATTCTTGTACTCTATATTCTTGTTGTTATATGTATATGTTATGTCCAGGTAATATTTATATTCTACCTTACCGGCATATACTGTTGATTCATTCTCATAGATTGTGAAAACGGATTTCTTAACTATCTTGCTCTTATCAGTTACTTTCACACCTTTTTCTTCAAAAGTATTAACAATATTCTTATCATATTGTTCTAATTTACTACGACATGTAATGCTGGAATTTTCGTTGAGGTTATTGATACCGGGTCTTATATAGTCATTCATTCCCGTCTTATCATCTTTAGAATATCCGGTAGGGTCAACAATTACCGATACATAGAATTTTTCAGTGTCAGAGCCTTTATAATATCCGATATTTTTAGAGTCCTTATTAATACCGTCACCTATATTGGTAAATACAATCCTGCCATCAGGCAACTCTTTATAATTACTGCTATAGCTGGTCTTGAGTGCATCTAAAGGCATTGCCCCAAAGTATTCTGAGATACTTTGGGCAATGTCTGTAGCATTCTGCATACTTTTTGCTTTGCCATTCACCCTCGCTGAATTAATGAAGGTCTGGATAAGCGGAATACTTAAAACTGAAATAAGTGCTAAAGTAACAAGAACTTCCACCAGTGAAAATCCCATATTCTGTTTTCCGGCTTTACGTGGATGTCTCATCATAATCACTCCTATTCATAAACAACTACTTCACCTGATTTTTCTCTAATCTTAAATCTTGGATTTTCGTCATCATCAACTATCTTAACGTATAACTTCATATCTGTGTTGTTAATAATAGTTGCGTCTGCTCCGTTTATATCTTCTCCTTCAGGGTCTCTGTCTGTTCCTACTACGAGAAGTGAAAGCATTGAACCAGGTGTAAATTCTACACCACTTTCATAATTAGTTGCAGGATATACTGTATCGCCGATTGCGTATGATACTGTGTATTTACCATCCTTGCCACTAAATGTAATTGTAACTTTTTCTCTTTCAGACGAATTCTTAGAAATTCTTGTTGCAGCGGAATCACCCTTAGGACCGATTACAACACTGTCTGCGTCTGACTTAAATGAGTCAAGTGCGATATAGTAATCATAGTCTGTTACAATATTATTACCATTTTCTTCATCAGCATTAGTACCAGGTGTAAATGTTGATGAGTTAAAGATATTTTCTGTTCCCGTAAACTTATTCTGGACAGGTGCTCCGAGGAACTTTCTGTCTGAACCTGTTATTGCATATATATTAAGTATCATTGATCCTGATACTTCATCATCATCAGCATTATATGTAGCATTTACAGAATCAATCCTGCATTTGAACTTATAAGTATTAAGATATTCGATAAGTTCCTTATAACCCGCATAAGATGTCTTATAAGAAAGTGTAAGTGTTGTTCCATAACCTACATAATCTGAAGTATATACCGCTGCACCCTGTGTCATAGGGTTAGAAGATGTAATTGCACCAAATGTATAAAGTGCTGCCGTATCAGCCAGTGATACCTGTGAGAACCACACTCCTGTGTCCTTCTCAATCTGGTCAATAAACATAATCGAATATTCCTGTGAATATCCTGTGTCGAAACTACCAAGAAGAGTATTATATTCTGATGTATAATATTCTGTATCTTCAAGGTACTGTTTCTCTCTTGCCTGCATCTCTTTAAGATTGTTATATAAGGTTCTGTTTTCCTCAATCTTATCATCAAGTTTATTATTAGCAGCTGAAATCTTTCTGTATCCAATAAAGTAAGAAAGAGCAATAAGTATTACACCAACTACTATAAATATTAATTTCTTTTCTCTGTCATTTAACTTCATTATTCATCGCCCTCCTCTGTCTGTGTAGGAAACTGACTAAATACACATGTAATTGTATAGCTGTCTGTTATCGCATCGTTCTCATCTGTTGCCTCGGATACAGATGCACAATTAACCGATGATATGTTACTCTGTTTCTTTAATGTAACGAGGAACTGGGCAAGGGTTTCCTTGGAACTGCCGGTACAGTTCATTGTAACGGCTCCTCCGGAAACAGAAAAGGACGTAAGTCCTATATCCGAAGGCATATTCTCTTCAAGGAATTCAATAAACTTATGAAGGTCATCATCAGCATTGGATGCAAGTGCATAGAATGTTGATATGTCTGTGAATTTATCTTTTGAAAGATAATAATCATTAACTACTGTCTTAATGCCCTCTATCTTTTTAATGTTTGATTTAAGTCCGTTATTCTCTGTTCTCTTACTTATGTTGGCTACAAGAGGAATAAGCACGATTACTGCTGCAACAAAAACGGCTCCCATAATTATAAGTCTTAAATATTTATTATCATTAGTCTTCTTAGCCTTAATAAGTGCGGACTTTGGAACAAAGTTAACAGGCTGGATAACACATCCGATATTGGAAAGGTATCCTGTAAGTTCTGACAAAGACATATTAAGTCTGTCATCCGCAATAACCTGGTTAAGTTCATCAATTTTTTTAATCTTAAGACCAATTTCATAAGAAAGAAGTGTCTCAAGTGCCCTGATTGACTTACCCTCAGTTACCATTACAGCCTTCTGGATAGTAACATCAGGATTCTTTGTTGAATAATAGTCAATTACACGGCTGATATTATTAGCGAGATATTTTAACGAACCCGTTATGTAATCTCCGTCGGAAAAACTTTCTTTAAGTACACGTTCATTGTCAAGAACAGTTAACGCTTCTTCATAGGAAATATCCCTCTTCTCCGCTATTGCATTGGCAACGGTTGATCGTCCGTATGGAACAGATCTCATAAGCTGAAGGACATTCTTATTAAATATACTAATGATTGTTGCTTCATCACCCATCTGGATAGAAAGGGTAGGTGAATCATCAATCTGCAATCTCATTAACTGCAATGTAGAGTTACCAACATAATCAAGATCAAGTACCCTTAATTCAAGCATGTCTGCAACGTCATAATATCTTTCGACAATACCCATTGGTGCTGCCATAACCATTAATCTGTATTTTTTCTCTGATACATCAATAATGTTCTCAAGTATGGAATATGTAAAGACATATTCATCTATATTAACAGGAAAATATTCTGTTGCATTCGTAACAATATATTCCATTAATCTGGCTTCCTTCATATAAGGTGCCACGATTTCTTTACTGATAATTTTATTTGACTGAATGGCAAAAATTACATCTTTAGTGATGATTTCGCCCTTCCTAAGTTCGTCTCTTATGGCTGTTGCCAATTCCTTAGGATCTCTTATCTGACCATCTTCTACACAATCCTTTGGTGTAGGAATTGTATTAGAATATGATACTCGAACAATTCGGTGTGAAGAATACATTACTTCACTTATTTTAGTGGTATCGTTACCTACCGTAATAGCTAAAACTGTTGACGCCATTTCTATATTTCCTCCCTGGTCGATGCCTGGTAAACATCTTAATTTATTTTATTGAAAAATACCTAAATACCAATTTAATAACCGGTCTCCACACAACATTGATATAACTATTCCTACAGACAGATATGGTCCAAATGCCAACATTCTGCCTTTATCACTTACTTTCATCAATATAATGTGAATAACAGAACCAATGATGCATCCCAGAATCAGTGCCAGTATTATGTGTTTCCAACCAAGTAAAAGTCCTGCGGCTGCCATTAACTTAATATCACCGCCGCCTATTCCTCTTCCCTTTGTAATAAGATATAACAAAAGTAGGAATCCGCTTACGCAGACCATTCCTATCAGATAATATAGGAAATTCTTATAATTAAATGCCATATTAATTATTCCAAATACCAATATGGCTATGTTAAGTCCAAACGGAATCTCGTATGTACGCCAGTCAATTACGCTTAAGGCAATCAGCATGGATACCGACAGTGCGTAACATATACTTGTTACATTAATTCCGTTAAAAATAAATATTAATACATAAAATAATCCATTAATGAATTCTACTAATGGATATTGAACTGATAACTTTGCTTTACAATACCGACATTTTCCTCTTAAAAAAAGGTAGCTGAACAATGGAAATAAATCATACCATTTTAATTTATGTCCGCATGTCATACAGTGACTGTTTTCTGTTACTATGTTCTCATGTAAGGGCAGTCTGTATATCAATACGTTCACGAAGCTGCCAATTATTATTCCGAAAATAAAGCATATTACATATATTGTAATTCTCATACTTAAAGTCCATATCATAATGTATACCTGCTCAATTTTTCTTTATTATATAACTGAGACAATACCTGCTTATGCAGATATCATCCCAGTTAAAATAAATATTACCCGTAATATTTAATCGATTAATTCAATCTCTGACGAATTAGGTTGTTTACTCTGTTGTAGCTCCGCCTGCAGCACCACCAGGTACTGATTCATTTTCTGCTTCTCTGTATACAGTTACCATCTGATCTTTAATTACAAATGTTACCTTATCTTTTGCTTTATAAGCTTTAGATGTAAATTTCCAGTCTTTAACATCAGCACTTACTGCTGTTAAGAATGTTTTAACCTCATCATCTGTGATTGGAGATACTGCTGTAATGCTTCCAGTAGTGCCAGGATCATCAATATCAATTGTTGTATCATCGTAAACGATTGTAGCTTCAATATCTGAGTATGTAGGATCTGCTAATGTTGTTACCATTGTGCTTCTGATTTCTTCGATAGCTGAAGCATCTTTCTGTTTCTTAGACTTCTCAACGTTCTTTACAAGTGTTGGTACTAAAATACCCATAAGTACAGCCATGATAGCTACTACTACGATAAGTTCTACAAGAGAGAAACCTTTGTTATTTTTCTGTGACATTTTCTTCATGAATATCATTCTCCTTTTCCTCTTAATCAGTGTTATCTCTGATCATATTATTTTGATAATAGATATATATACAAAAGCTGATGACGGGTACGCAAAAGCTTTTAGTATCAAATTTACATCTGGCCCATTGCATTGTACATTGTAATCATTGGTCCGTAAATTGCAGCTAAGATAAGACATACAATTCCGGCAAGTACAATAATAATCATAGGCTCCATAAGTGCCATAACCTGCTGTGTGGCAGCTTCTACTTCTTCATCAAAGTAGTTGGCACAGTTGTTAAGCATCTCTTCAAGATTACCTGATTCCTCACCGATACCTGTCATATGAATGATAAGTGGCGGGAACAGTTCCGATTTCTTAAGGGGCATCGTAAGAGGCACGCCTCGCTGCACCTGTACGGCACAGTCACTTACAACGTCCTTGAATAACTGGTTATCCATGGTTCCTGCCGTAATATTAAGGGCTTCAACCATTGACATACCGGAAGAAAGCATTGTGCTGAAAGTTCTTGCGAATCTTGCTGCCGCCGTCTTCCTTGTAAGATTACCGAATGCCGGCATCCTGACCTTAAGCCTTGCAAAGAAATATATACCGGTCTCGGTCTTTGAAAAATACTTAAGTCCTATTACTACTGCGGCTATAACCGCTATAATTATGTACCAGTAACCTCTTATGAAATCACTGAGGGAAAGAAGCCCCCTCGTAATTCCCGGAAGCTTCGCATCCATATCTGCGAACATGCTGGAGAAACTTGGGATAACGGCAACTACCATTATGACAAGAACTGCTATGGCAACAATACCCAGTATGATAGGATACATCATAGCCTTCTTAAGTGCTGCCTTGGCTCTTCCGTCCTTCTCGAAGTGTTCAGCCATTCTCTCAAGAGCAATTTCAATATTACCTGACTGTTCACCGGCTTCCATCATACTTACAAGAAGTGATGGAAAGCAATCTTCCTTCTTCATTGAGTTAGCAAGGGTATCACCCTTCTGGACTCCGTCCCTGACATTATATATGGACTGCTTAAGTGTCCTGTTCTCTGTCTGGTCGCCAAGCATGTCAAGTGCGGTTATAACACCTACACCCGCTTTCAGTAAACTGTTAAATTGTCGACAAAAAGCGCTCAGGTCCCTGACCTTGACTTTCTTGCCACTGCCAAACTTAATCTCGGTATTAAGCTTGCTGCCTGCCTTAACGGAAATAACTGTGTTGCCTTCCAATTTCAGTTGTGCTACAGCGGTTATCTGATCTTCTGCATCGAGAGAGCCGCTCTTTTCTTTGCCTTCTTTTGTTATTATTCGATAATTAAAATTTGCCATTCTTTACTCCATCAAACCCAATCCTAAGTATGTATGTATTATACTACATCGACAATTTTCATACAAGATTTTTATTTATCAAATTTTTATGATTTGTTTAGTATATTTTAATTTTTTTCTCCAATGCAACAGGGTCCTGTGCAAAGCTCAGTGCGGATTCGGACGTAATATGTCCCATCATACAAAGTTCATATAATGCATCATCCATTGTTATCATGCCTTTTTCCCTGCTGGTCTGTATCATTGAATCAATCTGGAATGTCTTGCTTTCACGGATAAGGTTCTTAATTGCTACTGTCATAAGCATTACTTCAAATGCTGCTACACGGTGATGCTTATCCGTTGTAGGAATAAGTTGCTGTGAAATAACCGCTTCAAGTACCATTGAGAGCTGTATTCTTATCTGCTGCTGCTGATGAGGAGGGAATACGTCAATAATACGGTCAATTGTACTTGCCGCACCTATTGTATGCAATGTTGAAAGAACAAGATGTCCTGTCTCGGCTGCAGTAATTGCTATCGATATTGTCTCAAGATCTCGCATCTCACCTACAAGGATGACATCCGGATCTTCACGGAGTGCAGCCCTTAATGCATTGGCATAACTCATTGTATCAAGTCCGACTTCTCTCTGGTTAATCATCGCCTGTTTATGTGTATGCAGATACTCGATTGGGTCTTCAAGTGTAATAATATGCGCTTTACGATTCTCATTAATCTTATTAATTAATGAAGCAAGTGTAGTAGACTTACCACTTCCGGTAGGTCCCGTAACGAGGATAAGTCCTCTCTTCTTATTATGTAATTCTATGACTGATTTAGGTAGTCCCAGATCTTCAGGTCTTGGAATCTGTGTTCCTACCAGACGGATTGCTGCCGCAAGGCTTCCACGCTGTTTAAATGCATTAACCCTGTATCGTCCAAGGCTTGGTATTGAAAATGAAAAATCTGCTTCTCCATATTCTTTAATGATGTTTTTCTGCTTCTCATTAAGAAGCTGGCCTACTATTTCTTCTGTGTCTGTTGGCGTAAGCCTTGGGTAATCCATTCCCATAAGTTCACCATTGACTCTCATCTCAGGTGGAAGTCCTACCGTAATATGTACGTCGGATGCTCCGTTTTCTTTACCGATTTTTAAAAGTTCTTCAATTGTAACCATTTTGTCCAAAACCCCCGTTTTTTAGTTGGTATCGTCTGTTTCGTAGGTAATCTTCATCATCTCGCTAAATGATGTCAATCCCTGTTTTACATAGTTTGAGGCTGACATTCTAAGTGTATTCATGCCCTCCGTTACTGCCTGTGCGGTTATCTCGTCCGCATTGGCTCCCGATGCAATGAGATTCTTGATCTTTCTTGAGATAGGCATTATCTCATATACACCGATTCGTCCATAATATCCTGTATTACCACATGCCTCACATCCGCAAGCCTTATAAAGCTTAAGAGGTTCATTCTGTGGTACCTTAAGAACCCTCTTTTCTTCCTCGTCTGCTTCGTAGGGCTCCTTGCATTCAGGGCAAAGCCTTCTGACAAGTCGCTGGGCGATAATTCCTACAAGGGAATCACCTAAAAGGTATGGTTCAATACCCATATCAATAAGACGGGAGATAGATGCCGCAGTACTGTTAGTATGAAGTGTACTTACAACAAGATGTCCTGTGATGGAAGCTTTAACTGCTATCTCTGCTGTCTCTCCGTCTCGGATCTCACCTATCATAATGATGTCCGGATCCTGTCGGAGAATTGAACGAAGGGCACTGGCAAATGTAAGGTTAGCCTTAACATTAACCTGAACCTGATTTACATTGTCTACATTCGCTTCTACCGGGTCTTCAACAGTGATGATATTAACTTCATCACTTGCGAGTTCGCTTAAAGCCGTATAAAGTGTTGTAGATTTACCACTACCTGTAGGTCCCGTAACAAGGATAATTCCATGTGGGTTTCTAAGGATATTATCAAATTTAACAAGGTCTGTAGGTGAAAGACCGAGGTCTTTCTTATCCCTCTTAAAACCTTCTTTGGAAGCAAGTCGCATAACGACTTTCTCTCCAAATACCGTAGGGAGGTTGCTGACACGGATATCGTATTCCCTTCTGTCCACGGTTATCGTAATTCGGCCGTCCTGCGGCTTTCTCTTTTCAGAAATATCCATTCCTGAAATAACCTTAAGTCTGGCAATAATCGCCGCATAAAGTGCTCTGTCATAAGATATAATCTCACGGAGAACACCATCTATCCTGTATCTGACTCTTACATTGTATTCAAACGGTTCAATATGTATATCGGAAGCTCTCTGGCGCACGCCGCCTTCAATAATATTATTAACAAGCTTAACAACCGGTGAATTATCAACATCTTCCTGTCTCTTATTCTCTTCGGCATTATCTGCGTCATCACCCGAACCCTGTTCTTTCATAAACTGTTCCGCAATGGCATTGGCCTGTGATTTACCATACAGCTTATCTATTGCCGTAGATATATATGCATGTGTGGAAAGATATGGCTGGACCGTCATTCCGGTGATGATACCGATATCATCAATAGCCATAATGTTCATAGGATCTTCCATGGCTACTTTAATTACGTTAGCCTGCCTGTCATCAAGTGCAAAAGGAAGAAGCATATACTTACGGACTACCTTCTCTCCTACCATTCTGGCTATGGAATCATCTATCTCAATCTTTCTCAAATCGACAAAATCAATATTAAGCTGCTGGCACAGTAAATCATTAATGGCATCCTGTGTAACATAGCCAAGCCCTATAATCGCTTCACCAAGCTTAATGCCCTTAGCTTTCTGTTCTTCCAGTGCTATATTAAGCTGTTCTTCAGTAATGAGATTGTTCTCAAGTAATAATTCTCCGAGACGGAGACGCTTTCTGTTATAAGCCATTGCTAAACCTTCCTCTTATAGTTCTATTAATTAAGCGGTACATCCGTATACTCATATCCGGCTCCGATAAAAGTCCTTGCGTCATCTCTTACGGCATCAAAGCTGCTGTTGCAGATATACCTCTGTTCTATATCATTAACTGCCATTGTAAATTCTCCGGTACGTGTTATCACTGCATCGCAGAATACAAAACAGAAATATGCATCTATATATTCATACGGATCTTCTCCTCCCGAATAATCAGGAGTCCTAATCTGTCCTTTAACATAAATAAGGACATAATTGCCGTGGCTGCCCATAGTATCCGTTGTGTTATCCGCAAGTTCAACCTTATATATATCAAAATTAACAGCCTCTTCATTACCATCCCTGTAAAGATAATCCTTCTTACCGGTTACGGTATATGCCATATGAAATGTTGTGTCAGCGGTAAGATTGGTAACCACATCCGCCGATTCTTTTGCAAGTGTGCGTATAACATTCATATCCAGATCTTCTGCCTTACCGGCATAACGGTCCGCTGTTGTTATAGTATATGTCATACTCGTCGTTTCAAAATAATATCCAAGTGCGGCAGCCTCGTCTTCATCTGCCAGACATCTTATCGTTACAGTGTCGCCTATGGCATTACCTTCAGGCTTATCGACTTCATAAGAAAGAGTGCTTATATACTCATCCTTAGAAAGGTTATCAACAGTAACCGTCACAAACGGACTTATACCATCTGTGACTATCTGTAAATCCTTAAAGGCATCAACTGCCGTTCCCTTGTTAAGTCCTGTCACCTTGTACTCCCTGATATTATCATCAATGGTAACCCCTGCCTCTCTGGCAGCCTTGCTGTCATACGAGACGGTAATTGTAATTGCATCTCCATTGGAAAGTCCATCAGTTCTGTCGGCTTCATACGTTATGCTGTCGGCAAATTTCTCATACAGTGTCTTAGTTCTTTCATCGGCATCGCTGCCGCATAATGCCTCTACAAGGCTCACTTTGTCGTAAGACAGCAAAATCCTGCCTCTGCCATCTATTCCCTGAGTATCAATAAGGACATATCTGGCAGGATTAAATCCGTTATCAGATACTTTTCTGAATCTGATAACCAAAACTACTAACAGAATCACCACAGGCAGAATAATTTTCAATATTGTGCTTAATGTTCTCTTATTATTCATAGTACCTGCTTTCTGTCATCGTAATATTTATGTGCATATTTTATCACTTATTGTTGGTAAAATCAACCGCGGCGCAGATAATTTTCCATATTTTTTATAGCAGATTTCTCAAGTCTGCTGACCTGTGCCTGTGAAATCCGCACCATTTTTGACACCTCCATCTGGGTTTTGCCATCAAAATATCTAAGTTTTATTATTTCTTTTTCCCTGTCCGGAAGTCTTTTTATGGCATCCTTAAGTGCCATCTCATTCACCCAGTTTTCTTCGGTATTTTTTTTATCACCAATCTGGTCCATTACATACAGCATATCTCCTCCGTCCGTATATATGGGTTCATATAACGATACAGGAGTCTGGATTGCATCAAGTGCCATTACAAGTTCTTCTTTGCTTACACCTATTTCCGTGGCAAGTTCATTAACCGTGGGTTCATCCTTCCCTGTTTTCATAATTCTTTCTTTGGCATATATTGCCCTGAATGCCACATCTTTAAGCGACCTCGACACCCGTATCTGGCTGTTATCCCTCAAAAAACGTCTTATCTCCCCAATTATCATGGGCACAGCGTAAGTCGAAAACTTTACGTTCAGGCTCATATCAAAATTGTCGATTGCTTTTATAAGTCCTATGCATCCTATCTGGAACAGATCATCCATATTTTCGCCGTTGCCGGAAAATCTTTTTACAACGCTTAAAACAAGTCTTAAGTTGCATTTTATATATCTTTCCCTCGCTGCTTTATCTCCGTTTTTTACTTTAATAATGAGTTCTTCTTTTTCCTTGGTAGATAAGAGTGGTAATTTTGATGTGTTCACTCCACATATTTCAACTTTGTACATTGTCATATTCTCACCTGCCTAGCTAAATATAAGAATATGATTAACAGTTTTAACAGTGGTTATTCATTCTTTATCATTTCTTTTTTCAGACGTTTTATTATCTTTTTTTCAAGTCTTGATATGTAGGACTGGGATATTCCAAGCATATCCGCCACTTCTTTTTGTGTAAGTTCTTTCCCGTCAGGGGAGTTAAGACCAAATCTCAGGTCTATAATGGTTCTTTCCCTTTCGCTCAACTTATTCACTGCCTTTAAAAGCAGTTTTTTCTCGGCTTCGTCTTCAAGATTTCTATAAATTATGTCTTCGTCCGTTCCCAGAATATCCGACAAAAGAAGTTCGTTGCCATCCCAGTCCACATTCAGCGGTTCGTCAATGGATACTTCCATTCTTGTCTTATGATTTCGTCTCAGGTACATGAGAATCTCATTTTCTATACATCTTGACGCATAGGTCGCCAGTTTAATTTTTTTATTAATATCAAAGGAATTGATGGCTTTTATAAGTCCTATCGTTCCTATGGAAATCAAATCTTCCACTCCAACACCTGTGTTGTCGAATTTTTTTGCTATGTAGACCACAAGGCGCAAATTATGTTCAATCAGCATCGTTTTTGCTTTAGTATCATACTCCGTCCCCAGATCTGCTATTACTTCTGCTTCTTCGGCTGGTTCTAACGGTGCCGGCAGAACATCCGCCCCGCCTATGTAATGAATATCTCCTTTTCTGTCCAACAGAAAATTTTTGAAACTCGGAACCATCCGAAACTGAAACCTTTTAGGCATCATTACTTTTAAATACATTGTTATCCTCCTTATTTGACTTGTGTAACATTTCCGGATGAAGAATAATGTTATATTCTTCTTTTCCGGAAAGTCTGCCTGAATACAGGGCAAACCATGGCTTATCTATATGGAACTCCCCTCCCGATGTGTGTATGGTTAGTCCTGTAAACTGCACAACAGGTATAAGTCCCGATTCATTTCCCACTGAGGCAAACGGTATCAGATGATATCCCATACCTATACCGTCTTCCATTATTTTCCGTGCGGCTTCTGATTCTATCAGATTAACCGGAACATTAAATATCGGATCATACAGAGAGTTTCCCGTATCAAGGAGTGCCATGAGCTTTATCTTTTTGTCTTTGTTTTCAAGAATTGCTACTGTTCTGGTCTCCTTAAGATATAATCTTTTGGATATACTTTTTATCATGCTTTGCAATAACGGCGCAAACATTACTCCGCCTACCCCTACTAACACCCACGATACTCCTTGTCCCCGCAGAGCAAATCCTGCGAAGGTATAATAATAAATAACGTGCAGAATTCCTCCAAGTGTTATGGCAAACAGATATATTAGTCCTGCCCCTCCTATTATCTGCCTTATCTTCTTTTTCCCCGTCAGTATGAAACTCATAAGCAGTACAATTACCGCGTAGGTCATTATCTTCCATACGGCACCGTTTAGTCGAAAGGCTATTATCAAAGTGGCATATAATGCACCAACAGCTGCAGCTCCTATTCTTCTAATATATACATGTTGCGTAATTTTTAGAATTTTGGTTACTGCCCACATGATTATGTAATCCATATAGAAATTTACCAGAAAAAACATATCCAGGTATATTTCATACTCCATAATCTTCCTCCTGTTGTAACACGAGTTAATTATAGGAAATTCCTTCTACGAATTATGTCGAAATGACTACAGAGAAAAATTTTTTTGTGCGACAGGATGTTACAGGATTCTTTATGATGTTACAGGGAGCCCCGGGTGCGGGGTGGGGATTCGGGCCCCTGCCTCTTATACACATCTGACGCTGCCGACGAACTCTAGGG
>ERZ1026916.479-NODE-479-length-27231-cov-9.723874_pt1 | contig 27231 bp, 30 predicted proteins | sample MGYA00519465_ERZ1026916 | MGnify/ENA primary metagenome ERZ1026916 (study PRJEB26926, sample SAMN06164880) | human gut metagenome | biome: ENVO:00009003; feature: ENVO:2100002; material: ENVO:00002003 | host: Homo sapiens | place: USA | collected 2012 ... | reverse complement strand
GGCCGGAGGCATGGGAGGCGGACAAGGCCCAGCGGGATATGCTGCTGCATGAGTTTGTTCCGTATATGTCGCTTCACTGTAATCTGGCCGCTATGGAGCATGAGGCCCGTCGTCCTCTGCAATCCGGGGAAACCCTGACGCCGGAACAGACAGCCTATTTCCAAGCGGTGCTTGACTATGTGAAAGAGTGCCGTCCGCTTCTCAATCAGGGCCAGTATCAGTTGCCGGAGCCGCCGAAACTGACCGACTTTGACCAGAGCTTGCAGGACTACAAAGCGCAGGTGGAGGCGGAAATTGCACAGGAGGCCGCCGATGCCGGTATGACCGTGGAGGAATATGCGGCGGCTGGCTATGAGGCCCCGGCCCCGGCGCAGGTAGTTACTTCCGATGCCGAGCCGCAGGCGGCCCCCGCAAAAAGCCAGACGGAGTTGCAGGAAAAGGCGCTGGAAATCGCTGACCGCTACAAAGACCTGCCCTTGCAGGCCAAGATTGATGTGATCGCGCAGGCGTTTGGCTGCAAGACCGGCGAAATCCATACGTCCCCCTGTACCGGCAAATGGCGCGGCACCAGCGACATGACGATCCGTTTCGACAACGGCGCGTCCCTGTTTATCGGCAACCACCTGACGCCGAAAGCCAAAACGGTTAAGGTGCAGACGGAATGTGTCAACCGCACTTTGGTACAGTACAACCCGGAGATCGTCAAGGCCACCAAGGAAGCGGCCCTGCCCGCGCTGTTGCAGCGGGAGGCCAAGGACAACGAGATTGCAGCCCAAAAGGGCTTGAAGCCCTACACGCTGCTCAATGTGGAGTTCAACGAGGGAGCCGACGAAAAGACCGGCGGTTATATTGGCTGGTACTATGTGACGCTGGCCGTGGACGGCAAAATCTGTACCCATCTGGAAACGGGATTGAACCATGATATTGCGGACGGCAAGGTGAGCGACACCCCCACACGGGCCGACTACTACCCGGCAGGAGCCTTGAAAGAGGCCGATGTGGACTACGTTTTCAATAACGTGGGCTTTTCCTCTGCGTCCACCCTCTATACGGTGCCGCTGCGGGACGATGTGCGGGAACGTGCCGAAAAAACACTGGCCGAGCGCAGCACCGCCGCGCCGGAGGCAAGCCGGGAATGGGGCTTTTACATCATTCCCGACCTGAAAACATGGGCCACCAATGCCGAACAGCAGACCCCGATAGAGCATTTCGCTACCTTTGAGGAAGCCAAGGCCCGGTTCGACGAGCTGCGGAGCCAGCCCTATAACAGCGAGGCCAAGGATTTGAACACCGATGGCCGCCCCTACGCCCATCTGACGCTGGGCATAGAAAGTAAAGACGGCATGAGCGCCGTCGATATTCTCCATGTACGGGTGGGCCAGAATTATCTTGTGGAGGACTTCACCCGCATGGAACGGCTGCGGAGTGATCCCGTGGTACTGGAAAGCCTCTCCCGTGTGGCACAGGAAATCGGCTTTGACCGGGTGCGGCCCTATGTGATGGAGAACGGCAGCTACAAGGCCATGCCGGATATGCCTTTCACCCAATGGGAAAACCCTTATTTCACCGTCAATCCCCCGGCGCAGGAGCAGGGCGACACCTTTGCCATCTACCAGCTCAAAGGCGGGCCGGAAACACGGGATTATCGCTTTGAGGCTTACGAGAGCTTGCAGGAAGCGGGGCTGGCCGTTGACCGGCAGAATTACGATCTGGTTTACACGGCCCCGCTGGACGGTAAAACCACGCTGGAGGACATTTACCGCACATTCAACCTTGACCGTCCCGCTGACTTCACCGGCCACAGCCTTTCCGTTTCCGACGTTGTGGTGCTGACCCGCAGCGGCAAGGAGGAAGCCCATTACTGTGACAGCTTCGGCTTTACGCCGGTGCCGGAGTTCTTCTTGCAGCGGGAAAAACAGCTTACGCCACGGGAATTGCTGACCGGCGAGAGCATCCAGACCCCACGGGGCAGCTTCCTTGTAACCGACATGAGCCGGGAGCAGTTGGAAGCCGCAGGCTATGGTTTCCACCACCAATCCGAGGACGGCAAGTATCTTATCATGGGCAACGGCACAGACGCCTTTGCCATTCCCGCCCAGCAGGAAAGCCCCATCAAGGCCGCTGAAATGACGACCGAGCAGAACTACAACATGATCGACGGCGTACTGAACAACGCCCCGACCATGAGTGAGCTGGAAGCCAAGGCCAAAGCCGGGGAACAGATTTCCTTGTTTGACGTGGCCGAGGCAGCCAAGGCGGAGGCCCGAAAGCCCAAGCAGACCCAGCGCCCGGCGCAGAAACAGAAAAAGCCGTCCATCCGGGCGCAGCTCAAAGCCGCCAAGGAGGAACAGCAGAAGAAACCACCGCAGCGGGAAAAAGCACAGGAATTGGAGGTGTGACGCCATGAACAGGTTTGAGAATGTGGATGTTCTGGCCGCGCTGGAACAGCTCATGCGGCAGAACACCGCCTTTTATCGCAATGATTTTGAGATCGACAAAGAGATCATCGGGCGGGCCGCTGCCAGCGACAAGGCCGAGGACAAGACGCTTTTGTGGATGTCCCGCCCGTCCGGGACACACTGTTTCCGGGAAAGTGATGTGTACCTGCAAGGCACCGCGCAGCACAACACATGGAAGTTTTACGGGGAGCAGACCCGTGACCGGGTGCTGGCCTACGCTGTGGAGCTGACCGGCAAGGTGCGGGGTGTCATTCGCGGCAATCTATATGAGCTGGACTATCCCCAGCACTTCCGGCACGTCGCAGCCGAGGCGGTACAGGCCGACAACATCATCCTGCACTATGAAAAGGGCAACCGGGAGCAGTCCGCCGGTCTGTATTTCGACGGGCGGCCCGATCCTAAGCTGGGGGCGTTCCTGCGGTATGAGGCCAAGCCCAATGAGCCGGAACACCTGCGGGAGCTGTTGCGGCAGGAACAGAAAGGCCGGGCGCAGCTTGCGCCCGGCGACTTCAAGGCCCACGTCACGACGCTGCATGACGGCATGATTTTGGCCGAGGCACAGCGGATTGTGGCCGGGCTGAAAGACCTGCCCGCCCCCAACAGCCCCAACAAGACGCATTTCATGGTGGAGCTGTCCCCGTACTTCGTGCAGATCGCGTCCAGCAAGGACACCGACCGGCTGTTTTCCATGCTGCCCTATAAATCTCTGGCCTTTACCGGCATGAAAGACCGGCACGGCCTGTATGCGGTGATCGGCAAGGACGAGAACCGGGACAAGGAAGTGCGGCGTCCCCGCGCTTCCATCCGAAAGCAGCTTTCCGAAAATAAGCAGGCCCAAGCCCCGAAAAAGGCCCCGACCCGTACCAAGAAAAACGAATTGGAGGTATGACAATGCAGTTTAATGTGGAGGAAGAAAACCTGATCTGTCTGTATCACAATGCCGACCGGCGCAGGACGATAGCGAAGCTCCGTGCCGCGCTGCCGGATATGGACGGGGAAATGACGGCGCTGGCCCGCCAGACCCTTGCCAAGCTGGACGCCATGACCGATGCCGACTTTGAGGCGTGGAAGTTCCATTTCACAGACGAGTAAATAAAGCATAACGAAGCGCCGGGCGCGGGGGCTGTATGGCCTCTGCGTCCGGCGCTGTTTTTTGCGTTTATGCCTGCTCCATTGGGAAATTCGGCAGGGCTTCCAACAGTTTCATAATCAAGTGCTGCTTCATATCCTCATCCACAGCCAGCTCGTCAATCATGGGGGCATAGTGTTCAATCACCTTTTCCGTGGCCCACGTTTCACCCGCGACGGCGGCTTTGATTGTGGCGCTGTCCAACAACATTTCCTGTTCGGCCATCCCTTAAACACTCCTGTCATAGTTTTTATTCAGCATACCACAGAAGCGACGGGAATACCACCATCAGAAGAATTTTCCTACGCATTTAGAAGCCCTCTCTGGCGGGGAATGGATAATCTGTCCCACCTGCCCGCCGACTATGCCGGGAAAACCTTGTTACAACTGGGCTTTCACCGGCTTAAATGCGTAGAGAGTAAGGCTTATTCCGATGTTCGCAGGCGTTCCACAACAGTACCCTTGTTGAAGAAGCGCAGGACAATGACCGGGATCACCGCAGCCAAAAGCAGATACACCAGCGCGATAATCAATGCCGGAACCAAAGTGAAATGCAGCGTGAAAAACCACATCGAGGGCGAGTTCAAAACGCTTTTCAGGACGGTCAGGCCAATCATAGCTGCAAAGATGATACCGACTATATCGGCGGCTCCCGCATAGTAAAGCCCCTCATAGATCATCATACGGCGAAGCTGACGGTTCGTCATGCCAATGCTCTGCATGGTAGCAAATTCATGGCGGCGGGTGATAATGTTGGTAATCATCATATTGGTAAAGTTGATTAACCCAGCCAAAGCCATAATCACACCAATCATACCACCTACAAGCAATACGATATTTCCGACAGAAGCAAGCTGCTGTTTTATTAGCGCCGTAGAAGTGTAGGAAACAGAGGGGTTATTACTTGTAAAATCATTTAGAAAACCGTCTATCTGCTGATCGTAACCGTCTGCAACATCAAATCCATAGCTGAATAAAGTGGGGGTATCATAAAGCTGTCCAAACATTTCATCTGTCATATAAATAAATGGCGCGTCCCCACCTATGCGTGCGACAGAGAGAGTACCCGCAGAGGTTTCAAATTCATTACTCACAAGTTTTGCGATTGCAAGAACCTCGCAGGTTTTTACCAGCTCTCCATTTTTATAGAACGATAGAATATCGCCTATTTGATATTGTTCGCCAAATGACCCAAAGTCCGGCTCACCAGTTAGAAAATCCATGTAATAGCCAATAATCACATATTCCCCGGTGTACATCTTCTGCTTGAGCGTGTCAATATTTTTCTCTCCGTCATAGATCGTTATATCATCCCAAAAGGCATCTGACACGCCAAAAACATTACCATACCATTGATTTTCTGTATCTGGCGCAACAGCTACCCTACACATTTCCCCCAAAACAAAAGTGCGTCCATTCCACTCGTCGGTTCCTTCCATTGTAAAGTTTTCAATACCGTAATCTACGGTTACATCTGTATCATCCAAGGTATTCCGATACAAGTATCTTCCATTTTCTACACCGGCTTGTTGGTTTATCAATTCCGGCACAGCCAAAGACAGTCCATCCTCGTGATACATAAACGGATCAGTTTGATTGACGGCAGTGGAATTGTAGACAGTATAATCTGTTTTAGTTAGACGGCTTATAAACTTGTTTTCATCCAAACTTTGTGTAATCACAAAAGCGGAATTGAGCAAGACAATACACAAGAGCATGGAAATCACAATGAAAACTGTGCGTCGCTTACTCCGGCCTAAGTTTGCAAGAGCCATGCGGGGCAGCTTTGCCCCCTGTGTCCGTTTTGTTGCTTTCTTCTTGATATTTCCCTGCCCGGTATAGCGGATCGCCTCTAACGGGGATACCTTTGCTGCCTTTTTTGCTGGTTTCCGGGTACTGATAAATACAGTCAGGATGGTAAACAAGGCGGCTATCACAAAAATCAACGGAGACACCGATACTTCGGTTGCGTTCAAAGCGTTGTATCTTAAAAACTCCGTGACAACGGGGAGCAGCACCCAACTCACGAGAAATCCTGCAACCAAGCCGATGGGCAGACCAATCACTGTCAACCATACGGCCTGACGGTTTACCAGCTTTTTGATCTGCCGGGTAGAACATCCGATTGTCCGAAGAAGCCCGTACTGCTGAACATCCTGCATGACAGAAATATCGAAAATATTATAAATCAGCAAGTACCCGCAAGCCATAAAGAGAAGCACAAACCCCACAACGGCAACCGCCATAAGCGGATCTATGGATTGTACGGTTACATCATTCTCTGCACAGAGAATATAATTGCTTGCATTCATATCGTCGGTGTTCCCGCCGACAGAACGGGCAAATTCCTGTAACTGTCCCTTTACATCGGTCTTATTTTTCAAAACCACATCGGACAGATAGGTGCCAGCCATTTCTCTATCTTCCGCATAGGTATTACGGAATAAATCAGGATTTTCCTCAACAAAACTCTCTGACACAATCATTAGGCTGCTAACATCGTTCGCTGCTTCCCACCAGCCAGAAAGTACCATGTCAAAATGATAGCTCTGGCCCCGCAATTCAAATTCAACTGGAACCTGTGCGCCAATTTCGGCTTCCACTCCCAAGGCTTCCAAAGCAAGATCACTGGTGGAAATCTCATTCGCCGCTTGCGGAGCCTCCCCGTGTGTCGGCACACAGAAAGTCAATTCCTGCTGAATGGCGTCAGCATAATCAATTTCAATGCTGTGTCCGGGCGAATTTGTCGCAAAGCCAAGAGGCCGCCTACATCCTGCCTGCTCAACAAAATCGCTGTTGATAAGCTGCTCATATTGTGCTTCGGTCATATAGCGAATATCGCCGTCTGCCTTACTGCCTTTTTGCATCTGCATGGAGAGTTGAAGCGAAGATACCATGCTAAACGCAAGCGATGTAATAGAGGTAAACAGGAAAGCCGTCAGAAAAATGGCTAAAATTGCGGCGATATTCCGCACTTTGTTTTTCTTAAAATATCTCTTTGAAAGGCGTTTGATAACGGCCATGTTGTTGTTGCCAAACAGAATATCATTCATGTACGATCACTCCTTTCATTCCTGCACTTTCAAACGCTCTACAATGCTGTGATTATTGAAGAATTGAAGCGCGATAACAGGTATCGTAAACGCTAACGCCCCAAAGAAAACCAGAATAATAATTGCAGGGAATAGCGTCATTTGAAACGACATCATAAAGTTGGTTGGGCCATTTTCTACGAGTATCTTTATCAGGGTGAACCCCATCACGCAAGAGGTTAAAATTCCTACAACTCCGGCCCGCATTACATAAGATATACTTTCCAAAATCAGCAGTTGCCGAAGCTGTCTGTTTGTCATACCAATACTCTGCATGATGGCAAACTCATGCCGCCGGGTAATAATATTCGTCATAATTAAGTTAGTGAAGTTAATTAGTCCCACTAAAGCAAAAATAGCTCCAATCATCCCGCCAATCAGTAATACCACGTTTTTGAGGCTTAAAATGGTGGTTCGTAATGTTGACGCAGAGGAATAAGAAATATCTGTATTCTGCGCCAAATAGTTTTCCATTTCCTGTTGGTATTCATCCTCTACATCAAAGAGAAAACCATATAGGGTTGGTGTTTCGTAAATTTCTTTGAAATTGTCCTCGGACATATAAATCATAGGCCCACCTACATCTGTTGCGATATTTGAGCCACCGCCTGCGAGAGTAATTTCACTATCCGTAGCCGCAGCCTTCGCTATAACCGTAAACATTTTTGTCGGTGTCCCGTTTTCGTAAAACTGAATAGTATCACCGACAGACACCCCGGCATATTGAGGATCGTCTGCGCCGTCCAAGTTGCCGCTATTATCATAACTTGCCATTAAAATTACATTGTTTCCGTTCCATAACTTTTCTTTTAGGAGCGCCAGATCCGTTTCACCCTCGATAATGCCTATTCTCTGCAACAGATTTTCAGAGAAACCAAACACATTTCCTAACGGAAGATTATCAGAGGTAAGCGCAGCATAACCAAAATTGTCATTATATCCCCAATCAAGGAAGTCCGGGAGGACAGAAACATATTTATATGTGTTATCAACGGGGTATGAGATACCCCAATCGCAAGCAATATTATCATCTTCAAATGTATTACGGTACAGTTTGACTTCATTTGTTACTCCCGACTGTTGTCCAATCTCGGAAACGGTATTGTCTGAAATACCGCTGTCATGTCCGAAATTGCCATTAAATGCCAACGCAACGCTGGGATTATAAACTATAAAATCACTCCGGGTCTGCTTTTTAATATAGACTTCTTCATCGAAGCTATTACTAAATACAAATACTGAATTGAGTAATATTACACTTAGCGTCAGCGAAACAACAATAAATGCCGTTCTCCGCCTATTTCGCTGAAGATTGGCTTTTGCCATGCGTGGAATGATTGCCCCTTTATCTGCATTTTTAGACAAGACAGATATATTGGCCTGTTCAACATATCGAACAGCCTCTATGGGAGATATTTGTGATGCTTTTTTCACAGGCTTTCGGGTGCTAATGTAGACAGTAAGCCCGGAAAACAAAATTGCACCGGCAATGATAGCAACATAAGGCAGAGCGCCAACTTCTATTTTATCTCCGCCATAATCGACTGAAAAAATCTGAATGACGGCAGGCAGAATAGAGCGACCAAGCAGGAGGCCCAAAAGCAAACCAATCGGAGTACCAATTAAAAATAAATACCATGCTTGACGGTTGACGAGGCGCTTTACCTGTCTGGATGTTGTACCAATGGTACGAAGTAAACCGTACTGCCGGATGTCGTTCGTCACAGCAATTTCAAATACATTGTAGATAAGCAAATAACCACAGAACATAAATAGGATGCCAAATACCCCGGCTGCCAGCCAGATTACCAGATTACTGTCATTGGAACTTTGGGGAGTTGGGGCTATTCTCACATAGTTATCTGCATTAGCATTATCCGGATTGCCGCCTATGCTTAGGACAAACTCTGAAATACACTCCTGAACCATGTAGGTGTTCCGCATTACAACATCAGCGTCATAAATACCGCATCCACTTCGTCCCTCGGCAGCTTCGCTCAACATATCCTGATTGCTTTCCATAAACGCTTGAGAGACAATAACTGACTCGGATTTCTCGTGAGGTGTGTCATAAATGCCGGATACCACCATATCAAAATGATAAACTTTGTCTTGAATTGAGAACTCAATCGGGATTGATACTCCAATTTGTTCCTCAATATTCATATCTTCCAGTACATTTGCAGATACCAAAACTTCGTTTTCCTTTTGGGGAGCAGAACCGGCTCGCGGGGTCAAAAATCGCAGTTCCAGTTGGGCCTGATCTGCATAATCAACTTCTACGGGAAGGTGGTTCGTGTTGCTCATAATCGCCACAGGTATCCAACATCCCACCTTTTCAAACATAGAGTTGTTTTTTAGTTGCTCAAACTGTTCTGCTGACAGCCCTTGTACCAGCGCATCAGCCTGTGTACCCAACATCCTCTCCATGTTGTATTTGATTGTACCTGTACTTCCTAAGCCAATCGTCAATACGGCAGTAAAAAGAAACGTCGTCAGGGCAATCGCAATTACCGCAATTATATTCCGTGTTTTATTACTATGAAAACTTCGGCTCGTAAGCTTCTTGATAATAGCCCTGTTATTATTCCCAAAGAGAATATCGTCCATATAGCTGCCCCCTTACTTTACAATCTTACCGTCCTCAATACGGATAATCCGATCTGCAAGCTGGGCAATCTCGCTATTATGGGTAATCATGACAAGCGTTTGATGGAATTTCTGGCTGGTGACTTTTAGCAGGCCGAGGACATCGCTGCTCGTCCGGCTGTCAAGGTTGCCTGTCGGCTCGTCTGCCAGCACAATCGCCGGTTTTGAGATCAGGGCGCGGGCAATGGCAACGCGCTGCTGCTGGCCGCCGGAAAGATTGTTCGGCATATTGTTCAGCTTATCTTCCAAGGCCAGCATCCGAACGACTTCCTGCATGAATTTCTTGTCTACTTTGTCGCCGTCCAGTTCCACGGGCAAGGCAATGTTTTCATAGACATTGAGAACGGGGACGAGGTTGTAGTTCTGGAAGATAAAGCCGATTTTCCGCCTGCGGAAAATGGTAAGCTGCTCGTCATTCAGAGTAGACAAATCTCGGCCATCCACAATGACCTTGCCAGAAGTAGGGACATCCAGACCGCCGATCATATTCAGCAAAGTGGACTTGCCGCTGCCGGATGTGCCGACGATGGCGACAAATTCCCCGTGTTCTACCGAGAGAGAAACGCCGTCCAGAGCCTTTGTAATGTTCGGCTCATCTCTATAATATTTTTTCAAATCTGTTGTCTGTAAAATAGGCATAAGTTCTACCACCTTTCTTTTTGATGGTTCCATTGTAAAGGGAAATCCTCGCAGAAATGTCACGACAGTTCTTGAATTTCCCCTTAAAATGCCTTGAAATGTCACAATCCTGTGACATTTCAAGAATGGGGCTTCCACACTCAATTTGCCGCAATCAGTTGTCCTTCCTCCATACAATAAATGTGATTGCAAATTGCATCTATGTCCTCTCTGTGGTGGGAAGTAATAACAATCAGTTTTCCGTCTTTGCGGTATTGAAGCAATAAATTACGCACAATCAATACAGTGTCCTCGTCCAAAGCATTAAACGGCTCGTCTAAAATCAAAATATCCGGGTTCTCCATAATCGCTTGAATAATCCCTATTTTCTGCTTCATACCAAGAGAGTATTTTTTGACCGTCTGTTTAGAATTTGGTTCCAATGAAAACTTTTTCATCAAGTCTTTAATTTTGTCATCGGTAACACAATGCCTAATTTCTGCCATCATTTTCAAGTTTTCAAAGCCGGTCAAATAATTCAGAAAATCCGGCTTTTCGATTATTAACCCCAAATTCGGCGGAAAAGAAATATCGTGATGTAGCATCTTGCCGTCCACTGAAATACTGCCCTTTGTAGGGCGGATCAGCCCGGCAATTTCACGCAGCAGCATGGTTTTGCCACTACCGTTTTTTCCGACAATACCATAAATATTCCCGCTTGCAAATTCACAGGAAATATCTTTAAGAACCATAGTCCCATTTATCTTTTTCGATAGTGCTTCGACCTTTATATTCATTTAGCTTCCTCCTACCTCGATACTAAAAAATATCCTCATTCTGGGTTACGACCAATAAAGCGCCTGTTAGGATAATCAGAATGACCGGCATGGCAATAACCCACGTTGTTCCATCGCAGAACATCCATGAAAACACAAGGTTTATTTCAATTCCAAATTGCTGATCCAGTTCCGGGATAATCGTAAGCACTTCTAATACGAAAATCAGATATACCATAATGTAAGAAGCGGACTTCATCAGCTTATTGTTACTCTTTTTCAAGAGGACAGAGCCATTTATCATAATCATAAATCCAAGCAGGAAGCGAACATACCACGATAAAATACGGTTCGCATCTGCGCCGGAAAATACGCCCCCAAACTTAAAAATGGAAAAGAATATTATTAGGACAAACCAGACCGTTAAATATACAAATCCCCCAAAGTATTGCTGAAGCAGTTGTAAAATCAGCGCGGCTATTCTTCCCTTAGTGCGAATGATTGTTACCGGCATCATGCTTCTGTCAATTAACAATGCCCCAAACAGAAACGGCGGCGTTAAAAGGAATACAACTAATTTGTCGAAGAAAAGGTTTGAAAACCATGTGCTTTGCCCGTCGGTAAACATAGTCAAGCAGAAAAGTATTGCTAAAAATATCGACAAGCATCCACCCGCATAAATTAAAAACTTCCGATGTAGTATAATCATAAGGCATCCCTGTTCCTGCGGCATCCAATGAACGCCACTATGACATCAACAGCAAAAAGTGAAATAAAGACCAACACAACATCAGCCATAGTAATACAGGTGGAAAGGGCGCTGGCTGCTCTGGGCTGGATAATGATGGACAGATTATATTGCATATAATTTGCAAGCAACAATCCCTCTGCATAGTTGACTGCATAAAGGATAAGGAACGGTGCCAGAAAAGCAATTAAGCGATTTTGAAATCGGAAAATCATGTGTATTCCAAGAACCAGAACGGACATTAACGCAATCGCCAAGGCATTGAGAAAACTATATGCCAGTTCCATCATAATCGGGCTAATCTGATACAAATTTCTTGCGAATGTTTCTTCTTTGGGAATAAGAAAGTTATATTGTTCCGTCAGAGGTGCATCTGCGGAAAAACATAAGTGCGTCACTATTAAATTCACAATGAAGATCAGCAGAAAATTAAAAAGGGTCACAATAAAAACAGAACCGATTTTTGAAATCAAATACTGTGTCCTGCTTTTTCGGACTATCAGCAGCTCATATATTGATGTTTTCCTCTCGTTAAAGAAAATCAGACCTGTTGATAAAACAGGAAACACAAACAGCAAAGTCCGATATACGGTATGCCCCCAGCCAGACGAGTTCATCAGCAACCAAAATTGAAAAGGATTTGCGCCCACTTGTTCAGAAAAGCCCGGCTGTCCGCCATATACGAAACGCACAAACAAAGGATCAGATACAGCAACAATTATGAAAAGTAACAGAGTAATTTGTACCAATCGGTTTTTATATATCTTTTTTACATCTGAAACAAAGTATGACATCAAGAACTCCTTTCAGTTAATATAAGGGCAAAGAAGTATCAACTACCTTTGCCCCTACACAATAATCAATCACTTAGTTTATTAGTTTGGCGTCCAAGAGCCAGATACTTTAACCGATGTGGCTAAATCAACGGGGTTGTCCAAATTCAAGACAACATTTTCGCCAATTTGAGGCTGCTTCGTATAAGACACACTGCTCGTCCCAATGCCAACCTGATTGTAAGGGCTGGAATAGTTGGTTCCTGTCGAATCGCCCTCTGTCCATGCACAGACCTGATCTGTACCTGAACCAATGGAATCAATCGTAATCGAAAAGTTTTTGGCATTCGTTGCTTTTCTTACCGTACTAACCTCTGTGTCGCCCTGATGAGCTGGTAGGGTTGCCGAAAAACTTGCTGATGCCGCAAAAGCAGTAATAGAAAGCCCCAGTGTAAGTACACATCCCAAAGCGATTGCCGCGATCTTCTTCCTCATAGTACCCCTCCTTTCTTTTTACATCATTATAAAGGGTAATCCTCGCAGAAATGTCACAGCCGTTCGATAATTTTTCTATAAATCGCCCTGAAATGTCACAATCCTGTGACATTTCAAGAATGGGGCAGGAACACCGAGAAAGTAGAGCCAGCACCGACTTCCGAGGCAACACGGATAAAGCCCCCTTGCCGGGTGATAATTTCACGGGTAAGATATAGGCCAATCCCGATACCGGGGGCGTCATGCACCCTGTCCTCACGGTAGAACCGCTTAAAAATCGTCCCTTGATGTTGTTCTGGTATACCAATGCCTGTATCGGAAATATCAATCTTCACATACATTTCCCAGCACACCACAGCCACATGGATTTTCCCGCCCTCTGACGTGTACTTCACCGCATTATCCAGAATGTTGAACAGGGCTTCGGTTGTCCATTTCCTATCATGGGCCGCAGTTACCGTTTCCGGGCAATCTACCGTGACCGCAATCTTTTTCTGTTCTGCGTTCAGCAGAATACCACCCAGCGCCGCAGCGAGAGTATCATAGATGGCCTGTGGCTTTGGTTCCAAAGCAATCACCCCGGCTTCCAGTCGTGACGTTTTAATCATTGCCTGCATGAGAAAATCCAGCTTGTCTAACTGGCTGTCCATCGCCAAAAGAAATTCTTCCTGTTTTTCCGACGATACATTTTGCTCCAACAAAGTGGCATCCAGCATTTTCAGGTTTGCAATCGGCGTTTTGACCTGATGGGATATATCCGAAATCAATTCCTGCAAGTCTGCCCGTTCCTTTGCAATACTGCTTTTGCTTTCCCGCAGCACTTCATAGAGCCGGGAAAGTCGGTGCTGGATTTTATAAAACAGGTTTTCTTCCTCTGTGTACTGCGGCGGGGCCTGATCTGCTGACATCATATCGTCCAGCAGCTTGCACAGAGCGTCCGAAAACAGCGTTAATTTCCGGCGCACATAGGCCAGAAAAGCAGCCATACACCCGGCGACGAAAACCACATAGAGCAATCCGCAGCATAGCGCCAGTACATTCCGCGTCAAAAAGTAAATGGTACATGACATGACGATTGAAAGCAGGAAAAGGGCTGCACACACGACCATGCACACTTTATTGACAGAAAGTTTTTCCGTCCTCATTTGTTACCGCCCCCAATCCACATATAGCCCATGCCGTAGACGGTTTTAATATAGGCATGGTCTGGCTTTTCGATTTTGTTGCGTACCCGGCTGATTGTGGAAGTCAGCGCGTGTTCATCCACAAAATTCCCGTCAATATCCCACAGCTTTTCCAATAGCACCTGCCGGGTCAAAACGATCTGCGGATTTTTTGTCAACACTTTCAAAAGCCGGTATTCCATCGGTGTAAATGAAATGCTCTCCCCGTTGAGCGTTGCGGTCATTTCCGTAAAGTTGATAAACAGATTGCCGTCGTTGTAGAAGTCGCCGCCAGATTGTTTCCTGATCCGGGCCAGCAATGCAGACACTTTTTTCTGAAATACGCTCATGGGGAAAGGCTTTGTCACATAATCATCCGCCCCCAGTTCATAGCCTTTGAGCATATCGCTTTCCATATCGTTTGCCGTCAGGAAGATTACAGCAGTGTCCGGGTGGCTGTCCTTAATATCCCGGCAAAAATCAAACCCATTTCCGTCCGGCAGATTGATGTCAAGGACAATCAAATCATACGCTTGTTTTCTGCAAAACCGTTCGGCAACGCTTTTCGTCAGGGCAGCGTCTACTTCATAGCCTGCGGCAGACAGGTTATAGCAAAGGGTATTATTCAAAAGGCGGTCATCCTCAACCACTAAAATTCTCATTCGCTCACATCCTTTTCTTTATAGAGTATCAACCAAATGTCACAGAAACCTCACGATGAAGTGCTTTTTTTGAATTTCTTTTATCATATCTTTTACTGGCATGAGCGGCAAGCCATCATTCAGAAATTTTGAAATGTCACAAACTTGCGAGATTTCAAGGGGTGTATTTTGTCAAAATCCGTTTTCCTGTGAGATTTCTGCGAGAATTGGGCCTTAAAATAATGGCAGAATAGAGATACCACAAATCCTGCCGGACGACGGCAAAGAAAAAAAGCCGTCGTGCAGCAGCCCTTTTCCCGTGCCTGACAACATCACGGCGGCTTTGAACAAATCAAGGCCGCCGTTCTCTATGCCCTCATACTGACGACGCCCTGACGCTGACGGGATCGGCGGCCCACGGAGGGAGCTGCCATGAAGCAAAGAGCGTTTCGACAGAATACGACGGGGTACGCACCATCAAAAAAAGCCCGTTCCTAAAGGCGGGGAAAAGCGTCTATCAATATGTATTATACCATGTAAATCAACTGCATATTGCTTCTTCTTTCGCTCGGTGGGTCTATGACCTGCCGGGCGAAATTTGTTGTTTTCTGCGGTTTTTCGGTGCGGGCCGGGGCCGCCATATTGCTGTCAATGAAAGGAGTGGTTTAAGCAGCTTTATCTTCTCATTCTCCCGCAGATCGGGGGTGAGAAGATGAAAGAATACACCCCTGACTATGTGGAACGCTGTCAACTCGACCATTACTGCAAGCTGGTTCTGTACCATGAAGCCATTGACTACCTGCGGGAAATGCAGCGATACCGTAACCGGCAAACATCCTTAGAGGATATTTCCCCGGCTCAATGGGACAAGCTCTCCACGCTGGACGAGTACCCCAGCGACAGTTTTGTGTTCTCGACCTTTGGCTATGACCTACATATCCGGGACGAGCTGGTGGCCGGAGCCTTTGCCAGCTTGCCGGAGCAGGAGCAGCAGATTTTAATTCTGCACTGTGTCGTAGCTATGGCGGACGGAGAAATCGGCGGCCTTGTTGGGATGTCAAAAAGCGCCGTCCAGCGTCACCGCACAAAGACTTTGAAAGAATTGCGACAGAGATTGGAGGACGACGGAGGGAGGGAACAGACATGAAGCAGCCCACATTTCACGGCAGGGTACTTCTGCCCCTGTCAGTCTTTGCTGACGCCCGCGCCGGTGATCCGCTGGCAATCGAGCGCATCTTGCGGTACTATGACGGCTACATGAATAAGCTATGTACCCGGACGCTCTACGAGCTGGACGGTTCGCCTCATGTGCGGGTGGACGAGTACATGAAACACCGCTTGCAAAACAAGCTGATCCGGGCCATCCTCAAGGACAGCCCATGAGAAAACGCCGGGCGCAGGGCCAGCAGGCCGCCGCGTCCGGCGCTTTCTCATGGGTTGTTTTCTACGCATTTTGAAGTGTGTTCTGGCGGGGATTGGATAATCTGTCCTGCCTGCCCGCCGACTGTGCTGGAAAAGCCTTGTCACGGCTGGGCTTTCACCGCCCTAAATGCGTAGACAGGAGGTATCTTTTCCGCTGCCGTTCGGCCTCTTTCTTCCGGCGCATCCGCACCGCGCAATCCGGGCAATATTTGGCCCGGTTGGACTTCGGCGTGAACACGGCCCCGCATACGGCGCAGCGTTTCACCTCGTCCCGGCCCTTGCTGATCTCGGCGTACAAGGCCGCGTCCAACGGGAGGACGGCGGCCCGAAACCACCGGCACAGCAGCGAATAGGAAATGCTCTGGACGCACACACATTCCTCTCCATCGTCCAAAAGCAGGCAGTTCCCGTCACAGTAATTGCAGCACTCATGCGTCAGCTTCCGGGCCTTGCGGTACTGCCGGTAATTCATTCTCGGTATGCTCATAGCTCTTGTGTCCTTTCTTGATGGGGCGTCACCCGCAAAATGCTGTCCACATTCTGCTTGATGATGCCGTAGTCGGCCAGTTCCTTTTTCACTTCGCCGTACTTCTGGTACAGCCGTTCTTTTTCCTCGTCCAGTTTTCGGTACTCGGCTTTCAGGTCGGCCAGATTGGGGAGCTTTGTCACGCCTGCGTCCCGGATGGCCTTTGCCGCTGCCTCGTACAAGATAAGCTGGCTTTCATGTTCGCGCCGGTATGCGGCCTTGTCTTTGGCCTTTTTGTATTCCAGCGCCACGGGCCGGGTCTGCCGGTAGGTGGAGATATTCTTTATCAGCACCGCCATATCGGACAGGCGGCGTTCCACCGCTTTCAGCGCAGCGGCGGCCTCGTCGTTGGCCGCGCTGATTTCGGCCACCTTGCTTTCCAGTGCCGCATAGTCGTCTATGCCGTGTTCGGTCAGGAAATTCAGCGTCCGGGCGGCTTGCTTCAAATTATGGACTTTCGCCCACTTTGCATAGCCCGCGCTCTGCTGGGCCTTGATGCTGTTCTCCAAATCAATCCGCAGGGTGATTTCCTTTGTGGTGTTCCGTTTCGGGCCTCTGTCCACGGCCAGCCCCTTGATTCGACGGGTAATGGTTTCTTCCGTGTAGTCCTCACCCAGCGTCTTGCAGCGGGTGAAGCGTTCTTGACCGGGAGCGCGGAAAGAAACGAATTTGCCCGGTTTGATTTCATAGCCCTGTGCCTGCATGAGCCGCAGGAAGTCGTCAAAGTCTTTGGCCTGCGGGATAGCGGCGTCGATGGCAATTTTTAGTTTGGCTTTCCAGCTCTTTCCCCTGCGCTGGGCGTCCCATTCGGCGTAGGACTTTCCCTTGTCCTTGCCCGGCTTCACCACGGACAGGCCGTTTTCCCGGCACAGCCGGTCACTGGTGCGCCGGATATAGGCGTAGCTCTGCCGATTAGAATTGTACTTGCGGTGGTTCACCATATCCACAGCGCAGAAAATCAGGTGATTGTGGACGTGGCCCTTGTCGATGTGGGTTGTCAGCACATAGGAGTATTTGCCTTGCAGCACTTCGTCGGCAAGCAGCGTTCCGATCTCATGGGCCTGTTCCGGCGTGGCCTCGCCGGGGGCAAAGGATTGGATTAGGTGGTGGGCCAGATTGTTGCCTTTCTGGATGGCCTGCGCCAGCAGCATTTCAAATTCTATGTCCGCTGTTTCATAGGAACAGCCAAAAGAGGACACCAGCATTTTGTCCTCGGTCTTGTCCGGGTTCTCGATGTAGTCCAACGCCTGTTTCAGCGTTGACTTGATAGGATGTATCTTTGTAACTGCCATATCTTCGCCAGCGCCCCTTTGATGTCCTCAATGTCCTGCGCGTACACAGTCCCGGTACTGTTGATACGCCGGGCAATCTGATTGACATTGACGCCGATCTTTTGCAGCTCGGCGGTCTGCGCCCGAATGTCGCTGGTGTCCATGTGGACGATATACCCGTCAATGAGCATTTTCCGGGCATAGGCGGAAAAGTTCTTCGTGTGGAGCTGGGCCATTTTCTGCTGGATCAAGGCCCGTTCTTCCGGCGTCACAGGGACGCGTAGTACAATGTTTCGTGTTCGGTTTGCCATTCATTCACCGTCCTTTCTGAACAGGGGTTTGGGGCTTTCCCCAACAAGCAACCGGCCACGGCCCGCAGGGACAGGGGCGGGCCGGTTTTCGGAAGTGTGGCTACACTTCCTATGCTTGCTACGTTTCTTCTTCTCCGCAAATAAGACGCTCCCAACACGTCCAACTACCCGCAAAATACGGTAATTCTCCGAAAAAAGGGCAAAAAAATAAGAGGGCCTTGCGGCCCTCTGGCAAAACGGAAAACGGAGGATGTTTTCACACATCCCCCGTTTCTTTCGCTGATTGTTCAATTTTCAGCGCCCCGTCGATTGCGCCCTCAATGACTGGTAAATAGTGTTCCGGGCAAAGTTTCAGCTTGTGGCTGACCCGCTGCCGCTGTTCGCTGTCCCCTCGTATGATTTCCGGGTTGAAATACTGCTCCACGGGAAGCCCGCAGACTTTGATAAGCTGGATCACAACCGGGAGGCTGGGGATCGTGCCTTTATTTTCAATATTGGCAAGATAGCGCCATTCAATTCCCACTATTTCGGCCAGCACCTTGCGCGTCAGGTGCTTTGCTTTCCGCGCAGCTTTCACATCCGCGCCGAAAGTTTCAAAGCCGGGGCAATCTTCAACTTTCGCCATATAACATCACCCATTTACATTGTATAGTTCATAGTATCTCAATGGAATGTTGCTATATGCAGGTGAATTAAACTTTATTATTCATATTTTGTTCGTTGCATTGTTCGAGCAAAAGAACTATAATGTATGTTGTGGAGGTGCGCTATGGACTATATGACCCTGAAAGAAGCGAGTGAAAAATGGGGCGTGACCCCTCGACGGGTAAACTACTATTGCGCTGGTGGCCGTATTCCCGGCGCTGTGAAGATGGCCGGTGTCTGGCTGATCCCAAAAGATGCAGAAAAGCCGGTAGATATGAGGACAAGGCAAGGAAAGGATAAAAACTATGAGTAGGATATTGATTATAGACGATGATAAAGAAATTTGTAGACTGCTCCAAAAGGCGGTTGCTTCTGAACAGATAGATTCTGATTGTAGGTATTCTGGAAAAGCCGGGTTAGATGCTTTGGCAAGCAATACTTATCAACTTGTTGTATTGGATGTTATGATGCCGGGATTAGACGGTTTCGAGATTTTGGAACAGGTACGGCAGTCCAGCAGTATTCCCATTTTGATGTTAACCGCCAAAAATGATAATGCAAGTAAAATTCGAGGACTGCGGGCAGGTGCAGACGATTATCTGACAAAACCTTTCGATACAGGAGAATTTACTGCGCGTGTAATTTCTTTAATTCGGCGCTATACCCGCTTTAATCCAAATTCTAAAGAAGATATGCCGAAACGGTTGGTCTATCAAGGATTAACGATTGATTTGGATAAGCACGCTGTTATTATCGGACAGGACAGTTTGGTATTGCCCCCAAAAGAATTTGACGTTCTTTTGCTTTGTGCAAAACATCAAGGAAAAATTCTCACTAAGAAGCAAATATATGAAGCTGTTTGGAATGAACCGTACATTTATGATGATGCAAATATTATGGCGGTCATTAGTCGTCTGCGAAAAAAAATTGAGCCTGATCCTGCCAACCCCATCTATATACAAACAATCAAAGGAATTGGGTATCAATTTAATTCGGAGGTGTAGCAAATGGAAAATTCTGTACCAATAATTATAATTATTGGTCTTGCTCTTGCTGTCGGAGGTTGTTTGCTAAAACTCTATCACATAAAAAACAAGGTAATAGAACTGACAGATGCTTTGAAAGATGTAGAAATCAATAATATCAACAGAAAAACCTTAATCAAAGAAACTGATATGTTGGCTCCACTTGTTTATCAAGTTAATGGTATTATATATTCCTACGAAGAAAAGCTACGGGATTTAGAGGTGGCTGATGAAACCAGCAAACAACTTATGACAAGCCTTTCTCACGATGTCCGTACACCATTAACGACTTTGATAGGTTATCTGGATGCAGCTCATAATGGATTGGTTGTGGGCGCAGAACGTGAAGAATATATTGAAACCGCACGGCAAAGAGCTTACGACTTGAAAGAGTATATAGATGTTTTATTTGATTGGTTTCGATTGAACTCCAACGAGTTTACTATGTCTATTGAGCCTGTTGAAATTGCTGAATTAACTCGCTGCATACTGAAAGATTGGATTCCTGTTTTTAGAGAAAAATCGTTGAGTTATGATGTTGAAATTCCAGAAAAAAGACTTATGGTAAATCTTGATATTGATGGATATTCCCGCGCTATCAATAATCTTGTGCAAAATGTGCTTGCTCATAGTCACGCCAATAAGATAGGGATAATTATGCAAACATTTAATGACTGTGTGGAAGTCCGTATAGAAGATAATGGTATCGGCATTGTCAAAAATGATTTGCAGCACATCTTTGACCGACTTTATAAATGCGATAAAGGCCGTTCGGAAAAAGGCAGCGGATTGGGATTGTCTATTGTTCACCAAATCGTTGAACGCATGGGCGGTACGATCTATGCTGATAGCAAAGTAAATGAGTTTACTGCTTTTACAATCAAATTTCCGATCGTTTGACAAAACATCCCCATGCTTGTTCGAGCATGGGGATGTTTTGAAATTACAAGGATAATGCAAGGTTCATGTCAGGTTAATATCAGACGAAGATGCTATACTAAAAAATAGCAAAGGAGGTCTTACTCGTGAACGAATACCTAATTGAAACTCACAATCTCACGAAACAATACGGAACGCAGAAAAGTGTGTCCGGCCTAAATATTCATGTGAAAGCAGGCCGCATTTATGGCCTGCTCGGAAGAAACGGCGCTGGAAAAACCACAACTATGAAAATGCTTTTGGGTTTGACACAGCCGACTTCCGGATCAGTGACTATTTTCGGCAAGCAAATGGCAGGGAATGAGAAAAAAATCTTACCTCGAATTGGTTGCCTGATTGAATCGCCCGGCTTCTATCCCAATTTGACAGGCACAGAAAACCTAAAGATATTCGCGCGCCTGCGTGGAGTTCCGACTAAAAATGCCATCAAGGGTGCGCTTGAAGTTGTTGGGCTGCCATATAACGATAAAAAACTTTTTTCCCAATATTCTCTTGGCATGAAACAACGACTGGCGATCGCTTTAGCAATTATGCACGATCCAGAGCTTTTAATTTTGGATGAACCTATTAACGGCCTTGATCCTATTGGCATTGCGGAAGTTCGTGGTTTTATCAGAGAATTATGTGATGCCAGAGGAAAGACTATCTTAATTTCCAGTCACATTCTTTCGGAAATTTCGTTGCTTGCAGACGACATAGGAATTATCGACCATGGCGTATTGCTGGAAGAAGAAAGTCTTGCGGAATTAGAAGAAAAAAATAGCAAATACATTCATTTTTTGGTTTCGGATGCTGCACAGGCCGCAAGACTAATCGAGCGTCATTTCCATACCAGAAATTTTTCTGTGGAAAGCGATCACAGCCTACGAATTTATGATACATCCCTGCCGGTGTCTGAAATGAACCGCACATTTATCCAAAACGGATTGGAGGTTTCCGAGGCTCATACCTGTGAAGATAGCTTGGAGGATTACTTTAAGCGTGTGACCGGGGGTGAGGGTATTGCTTGATTTAATTTTCTGTGAATTTATCAAATTTAGGCGACGCTCTATTTTTGTTTTGGCGACTTTAGCGGCATTTGTGTTTCCCGTAGTTATGACTGCGCTATACTGGAATATTCCAACACAAGTCAATTACGATAATCTCTTTTCCGGCATTGTAGACTATGGTAATTTTCTCTTGTTACTCCCTATTTTAACCGTAATTGCCACGTCTTTATTCTTTACAGAACAAGATAATGACACACTGAAAAACCTTGCTACAATCCCTATAAGCAAAGCGAAGATTGTGTTGGCAAAGATCAGTGTCATGGCGATTGTATCTGTTGCCTATACCTTGGTTGGTTTTTTTGCAAGTACCATTTGTTCTGCGGCTTTGGGAATTGCCATGGAAAATATGGTACAGAAATTTATTTTGAGTTTTGCTCTTGGGCTTATGCTTTTAGCTGCGGCATTACCCTGTGTTGCCTTAGTTGTCTGGTTCAACAAAAGCGATTTGATTTCCATTGTATTTACTCTTTTTTACACAATCATCAATTATGTGGTTCATGTGACAGATATGGGAATGTTGACACCGGTTGGATTTAATGTCGGAACAATACTTCCTATTCCGCTTATCAATCGCTGGATTTATCAATTCTACGACGAGGGAAGCGGAGCCGCCGCAGAATTTTATAACACAATGCGCCCATATTTTGTTTCCACACCAGTATGTATCTGTATTTTGGCCTTGATTGCACTGGTTTCTATCTATGCAATCATTCAAATTTACAAAAAGCGTGAAATATGAAAGGAGGGACAGGTATGCTAAATTTGATGATTACAGAATTTCAGAAATTAAAGCGTTATAGTATCATTTTGATTGGTGTTATCGGCGTAGCCTGCTCCCCGATTATTTCCATAGTCATGCAGAACATTATGACGGATGATGCAAAAAGCATCCTCAATTATACTTTTCCTGATTTGCTGAACAGCACGATTTGGAACAATATGACGATCTTCTTCCCTATGATTTTGGCGCTGATCGGTGGTTATATGATGAACCGGGAATACACAGACGACACTTTGAAAAATTTGCTTACAATTCCCGTTACATTTTCTAAACTGATGATGGGGAAAATGGCAACATTAGGAGTTCTGGCAATTCTGCTGGGCTTATTTAACGCATTTATAACCGTTATCGTTGGATTGATTTCCTGCCGAGAGAATATGACTTTCTCCGTTGTACTCATAGGAAGTCTACAAATTGTTGCTATGGCGCTGTTCACCTGTATTGGTGAAATGCCCCTAATTGCATTTTGTGGAAGAAAGCAGGATGTTTTTAAGGGTGGAGCGATTGCTGCTTTTCTTTTGGGGTATATCAGTATCTATTTCAAAAACCCTCTGATCCGTAATTTATATCCACTTTCTGCCGGATTAAGTATTGTTGGCTTTGATGGCGAAGGGTTTGTTTCGGATACTGCGGGAGCGTATTCGTCCTCGCAAAATAGTTTAATTGGTATTTTTGTGATTATCGCCATGGTAATCCTGACAAATATCATTATCTATCTTCCAAGAAAAGAAACTACTTCCGGCTCCACATCCAAAAAGAAAGGAAGCCGAAAGAAAAGATAGGAGGAAATTATGCGAAAAGTAATTGCATTATGCTTAATACTGTGCTGTATGTTTTCATTGTGCGCTTGTTCCAAAGATGAAATCGTGGAGCAGTACAATGAGGCACTACAAGCTGTTGGTGACAACAATCTTACTAACAATAAAGACCTGCAAGGAACTCGCCAGTTGGGTGAGGACAGTTATGTAGGTACATATCAAGCGGACTATGATGATTTTACTGGTAAAGAAATTGTTTTCGGAGGTACGTCATTAGAGCGCGACGCCGGAAATGAAATCAATATTTCCTGTGATTTGCAAATTACAGACGGAACAGTGAAATTGCTGCTGCAAACAGGTGACAGTGATCCACAAATCCTTTCTAATGAAGATGGTTCATATTCCGATACGATAGAGCTACCTGCTGCCAGCAACTACATCGTCATTGAATCAGAAAACTTCACAGGAACCGTAAATCTAACCATTAAATAAAAGAAAGGCAAATACTATGAAAAACAAAATATTAAGTATCATTTCACTTATCACTATTTTTATCCCGATTACCATGTTGTTCGTGTGGAAGCCGACTTCCCCCAGCGCCACCGTGATTGCGATTGGTTACTGCATTTTTATTGCGGTTAGCTTTTTTTACGCACTGTTTCTGTTCACAAAGATGCACCTGCGGGATGTTTACACAAAAATCGGTCTGGGCGTCAATGCTCTTTATTTGATTGGAATATTAGCTCTGGTTGTACTTCCTCGCTTAATCTAAACAGTCTGATTTGAATAAACATATAAAAAAACTGCCGGGCGACGGCAAAGAAAAAAAGCCGTCGTACAGCAGCCCTTTTGACACGCCCATAAAACCAGCGGCGGCTTTGAGAAATCAAGGCCGCCGCTTTCCTTTGCCCGGCGCAGGATCGGCGGCCCACGGAGGGAGCCGCCATGCTGATATACCCTGTTTTTCAAAAGCATAGCTTGTTAAAAAAAGCCTGTATCCAACAGGGGGCAGCTCCGGCCAACAGTATGAACTATACCATGTAGGAAAACTTCATATCGCTTTCACTTTCGCCCGGTGGGTCTACGACCTGCCGGGCGAATTTTGTCGTTTCCTGCGATCTGATATTCGGGCAAAAACCTTTTTCAAGTTTTTATGTAAAAGGAGGCGTTTTGCGGGTAGTAAAAGGGCTTGCCGGTGTCATTTTGGCGGAAAGGGAGAGAACCACCTAATCCCCCAACAGAAAGGGGGTGAGAAGATGGAAACTATCCCCCGTAATTATGGCAGACAGCACCGCTTTGACGCCTATTGCAAAGTGGTACTGCGGAATGAGGCCAAGAACTATCTGCGGGAACAGACGCGGCAGCGGAACCGTGAAAAGTCGCTGGAAGCTCTGACGCAGGCAGAATTGGACAAGCTCGCCACGGTAGATCATTACCCCAGTGACAGCTACGTTTTTTCGTCGCACGGTTATGACCTGCTGATCGACAATGAGCTTGTGGCCGACGCCTTTGCCAGCTTACCGGAACAGGAGCAAAGCATTTTGATTCTGCACTGTGTTCTGGATATGGCAGACGGTGAGATCGGCAGCCTCATTGGGATGTCCCGTAGCGCCGTCCAGCGCCACAGGACAAGCACTCTGAAAGAGCTACGTATCAAGTTAATGGCGCTTATGCCGGGAGGGAGGTAACGCGGATGAAGCAACCCACATTCAACGGCAGGGAGCTTCTGCCCCTTTCGGTAATCGACGCCGCCCGCAGCGGGGACGCCGAGGCTATGGAGCAAGTGTTGAGGTACTACGAGGGCTACATATTTAAGCTCTGCACCCGGACGCTCTATGACGAGGACGGCTATCCCCATGTGTGCGTGGACGAGTACATGAAGCGCCGACTGGAAATCAAGCTCATTCATTCCATCGTCAAACAAGAGATTTGACGAGTGACCCCCGGCAGCACGGAACGTCTTACCCTTTCCGCGATCCGGCATTTCTCCGGGTGGCCCCTGACAGCTCCTTGACAAATATGCCCGCAAGATAACGGCGGCGCATCATAGGGCAGCGGACACATTCTGCAATTTCCGCGTCGGCGTGGTGCGCCATGACCTCATATCCTATGAGAGAGCGAGAAACACCGGGCCGAGGGCAAGGCAGCTCTTAAACAGCGGTATTGCGATAATGATACTCCCTTATAGCTAAACGAAGCTCCGTCTTTTTCCGGGGCTTCCAAGTCCGAGCGTTAAAAGCGTCGCAGGCAATAGGTAGGGCCGCGTGAGAACCACGCGGGGGTGAAATTCCCGTGGAGCTGTGCCAACAGCCGTCCGTACTGCCCATTTCGTTTTACACCAATGTAAGCGAAAGGGGGATTACTGTATGAGTGCAGTAACAAGTCAGAAACAGACCGCCCCCGTAGTACGTCAGTACGAGATCGGAGGCGTTCGATATATTGTGAAAGCGACCGTCAAAGACGGCGCGAAAGAAACCGCAGTCAAGAAAATTCGTCGGCTGCTCCAAAACGATTTGAGCAAAGCAGCGACTTAAAAATTAAAGATTTTTTCATTTCCTACGAGCAGACGAACGGGGCATGATATGGTATAATATACTTGTATCATGCCTCGTTTTCCGGCTGCGGAATAGGAGGAACTTATGAGCAAACAGCCGGAAATGGTGATTGCACGGAACCCCCGTGCGACACGGAATAACGATACTACTTTGAACCTTGACAATCAAATGTACCAACAGCCAGTCACTTCCTTTCAGCGCGTATCCAACGACGCGCCGTTGAGCGAGGAAACCAAGACGGCCATCCAAAACACGGTGCTGCAATTCTATGTTCACAGCCAGCCGCAGGAGGACGCCGAGGGCATTACTGCCTGCTATGAGCGTCTTTCCCAAGAAGATAAGCTGGACGGCGAGAGCAACAGTATCAGCAACCAGAAACGGATTTTGGAAAAGTATTGCCGGGATCATGGCTATACCGCCATCCGCCACTACGACGAGGACGACGGATATTCGGGAACCAACTTTGCTGAGGTTAGATAGCGATACTTTTTACATCTACCATGTTGCGGCGGTCATGGTTGACAACTTGCGTCGGCTCCTGCTCGGTATCAACCTGTCCGACAAAGCTATAATGGATTTCGATTTTCCGGGTGTTGGTTTCCCGGTCTAATTCATGTATCAAAATACGGTCGATAAACTCATGGACGTTTTCATAGGTCAATTCCTGTATGTCGCTGTATTTCCCGACAATCTGAATAAACCTTGATATATCCCTTTTTCGCTCGGTAACGGTTGCGATCTGCTGTTGTAACTCGTCTATCCTTGCGGCAAGGGATTTCTTTTCGTCCTCATAGCCGGAAGTTAGAAACACAAACCGTTCATCTGTCAGTCTGCCTAATGCGTTGTCCTCATACAGCTTGCGGAAAAGCGTGTCAAGTTCGGTCATACGCGCCTGTGCTTTGAAAAGTTCCTTTTGCTGCTGCGCTAATGCCTTTCTCGCTTCCATGTCGCCGTACTCGGTAGCTTTACAGATAAAGTCCTGTTCGTGTTCCTTAACATACCGCAAAACCCGCCGCATATCTTCCAGCACTAAATCAAGAAGTACGTTTTTGCGGATATAATGAGAGGTACACTCGCTGCCTGTCCTTGCCCTGTTGCGCCATGCGCCGCAAGAATAGGAAAACTTGCGCGGCTCGATATTTACGCCCTGTTGGTAATACATCTTATGTCTGCAACCAGCGCAAAACAGCAAGCCGGAAAAAATATCAATCTCCGCTGCTTTTGTCGGGCGGTGGCGGGTAGCAATCCGCTTTTGCGCAAGTTCAAAGGTTTCCTCGTCAACAAGCGGCTCATGGGTGTTTGGGAAGAAATAGCGTTGTTCTTCTTCGTTCTTCCGGGTCTTTTTCGACTTGTAGGATACCTTGTGAGTTTTCGCGGTTATGGTATGCCCTAAATATTCCTGCCTT
>ERZ1026916.475-NODE-475-length-27357-cov-19.563146_pt1 | contig 27357 bp, 28 predicted proteins | sample MGYA00519465_ERZ1026916 | MGnify/ENA primary metagenome ERZ1026916 (study PRJEB26926, sample SAMN06164880) | human gut metagenome | biome: ENVO:00009003; feature: ENVO:2100002; material: ENVO:00002003 | host: Homo sapiens | place: USA | collected 2012 ... | reverse complement strand
GGTAGCTTGTTTCAGTGCGCCACTTTTTGGCTACCCTCTACTTTCTTTCACACTAATATCTCCTTTTATTTGAAAATATTTTAGCAGCAAACTATTGTAAGAAATGAAGATGTATCTGTAGTAAAAATAACATCTCCTGCTTCTACATTCTTTCCATCAAGTTCCTTTATTTCGTCTTCCAAACTTTCTGATAATTGTAAACTATTTATCCGCTGCTCATTTCTTTCTGAACATGTTTTCATTTTTTCTCCTCCTTTGATTATTAAAATAATACCATATTTTTAGATTTTGTCAGTATTATGTCTTAACTTACAATTTTTTGACCTTCAGAAAAGGGTTATGCTAACTTCAAATATATTTTGCTTATTATCATATTCTAACTGTCCTTCATATTTTTCAACAATTTTCTTCACACTCTTCATACCAATTCCATGAAAATGTTTATCTGTTTTTATAGTTAAAAGTTCTCCATTTTCGTATTTAGGCTCGATTTCGTAGCTGTTTTGTATACAAAGCATAAACATATTATTAATAAGCCTTAATGATAAATAAATCCATTTTTCTCTTGTGTAGATATTTTCACAAGCTTCTATAGCATTATCGAACAAGTTGTATAAAATAACAAATATATCACTTTCTTCAAAATGGTAGTTGCCAAAATCGATTGGCATAATATCATATTCTATTTTAATATTCTTTTCTTTTAGTTCTGATAATTTATAATTCATTACCAGATCAATAACTGCATTTCCTGTATAAATTTTCTTTTCCAATTCCGCAAGTGGTTTATTAATACTATTGAGATATAAACAGGCTTTATCTATTTGATTTTCTTCCAAATATTTTTGCAGCAAAGTAATATGGGCTCTATAATCATGAAATAAAGTTCGAGAATCATTATAATATACTTTAAGATCTTCATAATTACGTTCCAACATTCGATTTCTCAATTTAATAATTTTACTTTCTTCCAACGCACTTCGATAAATCGAATATATAGCAAAAAACATTATCGCTAAAATAATGATAACGAAATACATATAATATCCTTTTGCTAAATCAGGAATAGAATCGCCTGCATACACTGATTGAAAATATATAACTCCGATAATTTCCGATAACAAAATCAACACGAGTGATCCTATGCGGTTTTTATCTATAAGTTCTTTATACCTCACTATGGCTAAGGAAATTAGAAACATTAAAGCTCTTCCCAAAAACAATGCCAATATTCTGGATATACTGTTTTGTCTTCCTATAATAATCCCCAAATCCTCTTTATGTAACACTATTCCCATTGTGAATATGATAAATAGATCTAATAATTCTAAACTCAAACAATACAATGAGGTATACCTTTTCCGCCACCACCTGCTGCTGCCTTTATCATAATTGGAAATCCAAGCTCTAATGCCACTTTTTTTGCTTCACACACATCAAAAACGGGAGTCCTGCTTCCTGATATAATCGGAACTCCCGCATTTCTCATCATATTACGTGCTTCAACTTTATTTCCCATTTTACAAATCACTTCTGGTGTTGGACCAATGAATGTAATATTACATACTTTGCACTTTTCCGCAAAAAGACTATTTTCTGATAAAAATCCAAAACCTGGGTGAATTGCCTGAGCTCCTGTTCCTACAGCTGCACTAATAATATTTTCCATATTGAGATAACTATCTCCTGACGGTGCAGGTCCTATACATATCGCCTCATCTGCCATTTTTGTATGTAAAGCGTCTTTATCTGCCTCTGAATATATAGCTACAGACTTAATTCCCATCTCTTTACATACTTTTATAATTCGTACAGCTATTTCTCCTCTATTAGCAATAAGTATTTTTTCAAACATAAAAACTCCTTTCAAACTAAAACAAATAAGGGCTGTCCATACTCCACCAGTTCTTCATTTTTTACTAATATGCTTTTAATAGTTCCGCTATATTCACTCTTAATTTCATTCATTAATTTCATTGCTTCGATAATAGCAAGTGTTTGCCCCTCTTCTACTTTATCTCCCACTTTAACATAATTATCACTTCCGACAGCAGGGGCTGCATAAAAACGCCCCACCAAGGGTGATTTTATAATATTTTCTTCATCAATTCTATTTTTACTTTCACCCTCTATTCTTTCAGTTACAGTTTCCACAGTATCAACTGCCCTTTCATCAATGCCATTTTTGATGATAATCTTCTCATCTCCACTTTTTATACTAAGCTCTGATATATTATATTTGTATACATTTTCTAATAAGTGTACAACTTCTTCTGTTTTCATTCCTTGCCTCCATATTACATGATGTTATAAAAATAAGATTATTAGATAGAATATTCCCTTTTCTTACGCTATCTTTTATACTTTTTTTAACATAGCATATTTTATATTCTTATAGACGATTTTGGATTTACTTGCATATTTTTGTCTTTATTACACAGAAATATCCTTATAAGATGCTCATTTTGCATTATCCTTATAAGATGCTCATTTTGCATTTGAAATTTTTCTGTTCCTATGGTAAACTACTCATTATTATACTTAGGGAGGATTTACTCGTGCTAGTGCTGTATTTATCAACTATTTCACTCGAATGGAAAAATATAGATTCTGATTTAATGCAATTTGTTTCCAAAGAACGAAGAAAGAAAATAAACCAATATTTTCATGTACTTGACAAAAAACTTTCTCTTTATTCTGCTCTTATTACTCGTATCGGATTAAGCACTATATCTGGTTTGAAGCATACCGAATTATACTTTTCATATTCTCAAAATCACAAGCCGCTATTTTTATCTAAGCCTAAATATGACTTCAGTATTTCTCATTCAAATGGTTCTATAATCAGTTGTATATCAGCTAATTCTCCAGTTGGAGCCGATGTAGAAAAAATATCTTATCCACCATTTGATATTATGGATCTCATTTTCAGTCAACCGGAAATTCAATACATTAACAATGCCTCAGATGTTGAACGAATTTTTAGATTTTACAAAATATGGACGCAAAAAGAAGCCTATTATAAAATGCTTAGAATCGGTCTTACTGGTACTGCAACCCAATGCAACTCTTTAAATCCTGATTTATCTAAATTATTTTATACCTGGCAAGAAGACCATTATATGTATTGTATTTGTGGGAAAAATGTATCTGAACGCTCCTTAATAAAATTGTCAGAAACGGAAGTCCAAAATTATTTTATACCGATATAAAAACAGATTTACAGGATATGTAAAGATTCTATTTCCTGTAAATCTGTCTAACCTTTATTATGAACTTTTTTAAATTCTGTATCTTCAATTAGTCCCTATAGTAAAAGCAGCTATGTCCTCCTCATATCTGCTCTATTTTTCCTCTATGTGATACATCTCATCGCCAAACTCCAGTTCCCTTTTATTACACATACCTGTTCTATGGCATTGTGAAGATGCTGGGAAACGTGATACAATTTTTTAATCAATTTTATTTTCTCTTACAACCTTTTTACAATTTTAGAAGTTTTTACAAGTGCTTCTATTAAAGTTAAACCTGTCAAAATTACAGCAACCCCCATCATAAATAATGTCCATGCTTTGCCCTTATCAAATGTTACCAAAATAGCTATCATTGCTACAGGCATATTTATATACCCTAAACTTGTTGCCCATTGAATAAAAAAATTCGGCCAAAACTTTTTCTCTTCTTCCACTTCATTCACTGTTTTCACTTTTTTAGCGAAATAAAACATACAGACTATAGATACAGCTATCAGTATTATCTTCCATACGCAATTAGCTTTCGTTTCCTCTGGTGGAAAAAAGGTATCTATCATGATAACTGCTATTCCAATGATAAACGCTATTTCACTATACAATCCTGAATAAGCGGAATCTTTCATGTCATTTACTTTTTTCTTTAAAGCAGTAATCATAAATTGGTGGTACCGTTTCGCACTTTTCTTATTTTCATTCATATCATATATCCTCCATTCGTAATAACATACCGTTTCATCTCAATTATATCTCCAGGAAACTACAGCTTTTTCAACCGATACCCCACATTGACCAATGTTTCGATAATATCATGTCCCATCTTTTTTCTTATCTTCCATATCACATATTCTACTGTTCTATATGGTATCTGATCGTCATGATAATAAATCCCCCATACAGAATGATAAATATTTGTCTTTGGCATTACCCAGTTTGGCTTTAAAGCCAGTAGGTATAAAACTTCAAATTCCCTGGGTGTCAGGTCTATCTCCTTTCCTTCGTAGATAACCTGATAGGACATTGGATTTAACTGTAATTTCCCATTGCCCAACACTACATTCTCTTTATATTCTGGAAAAACATACTTCATGTGTATGCCTCCTCTTGATTTGTAAATTCAACTTTTCTCATTCCAGAAAGAAATACTGGACGAAAACTTCCCGCCCAGCACTTCTTCAATTATCAGTTATTTTAATGTACTCTCTATATCCTCCGCTGCCTTTTCTATAATTTGAAGATACTCCTGGAGCTTTTCAGATTGGATATTTCCCTTTTCTGCAAGTGAATTGATTAGAAAACAACTTGCTTTTATGCAGCTTAGCGGATTTCGGATATTGCTCTGCAATTGTGCCCGCATAGTGCGATAATCATTGTCTATATTCAGTGTCCTTGTCGCTGCCTTTTCGCAAAGGTCCAGTAATGGATTGATGTACTCTGCTAATTCCTGCACTAGACTATTCAAATATCCACAACTAACTCTCTGCTCCAAACACTGTTCTAAAAGAATACTGTTCAAGTCATTTAACAGCAGTCTACATTCTTTTTTACATTCCATTTCAACAGCTCCATTCATACACGATAATCAATAATAGAAAATTTCTTTTCTCAGGTCACTATTTGTATATAAAATCATAGGCACCATAATTTGCATCTAAATCTTCGCTTATGTACAGAGTAGATATTCCCAAACTTTTTACCGCATGATAGATAAGTGTAGTAAGCTAAAACAGTAAAGATATAGTTTTACATTTAAATCTGAAGAATCAAAATTAAACATCGTTCGTAAAAAATAGGGAGATCCTTAAAAGTTTCTCCCTAAAAAATCATCTCATAAAATTGTTGTTTTATATAATTCTCCCATCAACAATTTGTATGATCTCATCGGCATTCTGAGCCAGATTCATATCGTGTGTAATCATAATAATTGTTTTTCCATATTTTTTGTTCAAATTACGAAAATATTCCATAATTTCATACGAAGTATTTTGATCCAAATTTCCTGTAGGTTCATCGGCAAGTAATACCTCTGCTTTCGTAGCCAGTGCCCGCCCGATACTTACCCTTTGCTGCTGCCCGCCTGACAATTCTCCTGGCAAATGCTTTTCTCTCTGTCTCAGCCCAAGAAACTGTATCAATTCATCAATATATTCATCATCTACGGTTTCACCCCCAAGAGTAAGAGGCAGAACTATATTCTCTCTTACATTCAGCATAGGAAGCAAATTAAATTTTTGGAAAACAAAGCCAATTTTTTTTCGATGAAATTCTGACATTTCGTTTTCTGAAAACTTCATAATATCTAATCCATCTACTTTTATACTTCCTTCTGTAGCCATATCCAAACCACCAATCAAATGCAGCAAAGTGCTTTTACCGCTTCCGCTTGGCCCTACAATTGCAACAAATCTTCCTTTTTCTATATTTAAGTTCACATGCCTTAAAGCCATAACTTCAACATTCCTACTGTTTGAATATTTCTTACTTAAGTTCCTTATTTCGATAACGTTCATACTCTTTCACCTCCGAAAAAAATACTAATTAATAACTATATAATCACAAAAGTTATAATATTAATCTCCAATTATTCAATATAGTTCATGTCCTCAATGATATTTTTACTAGAGGATTTTTTTACTATCCAATAAGATATAAATGCACAAACTGCCAATGTAGACAGGCATACTAATAAGTAAATCGCTACATCAAATTTATACACATATCCAAAGTTTTTCAAATCAGATTGACTATACAAATATCTGCTGATAATTTGTGAAGCTCCATACCCCCCAATAAACGACACAAAACAGATGTTAGCAATTTCTAAGATAACAATTTCTTCAACCGCCTTGTATTTTAATCCGATTGCTCTTAAAATGGAGTTTTCACGCTTTCTAGTTTGCACCCGAAACTTCATATTATTTGCAATATTAGTTAATGCTAATATCAAAAATACCAGAGCAATTCCCACAATGTTAATAATCTCTTTTTGGTACAACATATCCGCCTTGTCTCTTTCAGTAATCAAGCTTCTTGTTGAAACCTGGGAGTTTTTTGTGCCTATATTGATCAGCTGATTTTCTAATTGTATTTTTTCTTCATCGCTCAAGTTCTCTTTTCCATTTATATACATACTTTGTATTTTTGAGTCCCCAATCAACCCTTCTATATAGGCATCCTTTGTAATGAAAATCGGATATTGAGAATATTTCACGTCAGAAATATATGGGAATGAAACAACAGCCACTATTTTGTATTTCTTAGTTGTGTAATCTGATACATTATCCAAAAATCTTTCATAATCCTGCGTACCTGTTTTCATGTCTTCCCTATATTTTATACTGATCTGCTCTCCGACTTTATATTGAAATAACGGTTCGCCATCTTTATACCACCCTACTTTTTGGATTCCGGTTTTGTCATCACTTTCTCGCATTTCACAAAGAATCACCTCATTTTCTTTGATTTCTTCGGGAATAAACTTCCCATCAATAACATATTTTTGCAATTTTGCAAGTGCATTATCATTATATCCATACAGTACCGACTTATAGACTTGATCTTCTCCATCAAATCCATCATCTGAATACCCATAAATTTCTTTTTTCTTCGCATTTGAAGCATTAAAATATTCATTATTTTTTTCCACATCCCCATTATCTACAACACGAATTGGAAGCCCTGTAGCTGTTTCTATCTCTTTGACCTTATCTAAAGAGAGAATTTCTTTAATTGACTCTCTTGAGATTCCATAATCTGCCGTTTGGAATGTCAATACGTTCATAGCATATTCTCCATTAAAAAAGTACATTTCTTTTGTTTCATAATGAATATCATGTGCTATTTGTGCTTTATAAAACAACCCATAAAATAAACTTACTCCCATACATATTGTCAACATCATAAAAATGCTAGTTTTGAAATCACGGAGTACATATTTTAAAGACAAAATCCAAAAAGTGCGAAGTTTGCTGCTGCTTTTATCAATACGAAGGAATTTACTACTTCTATGGACATTAGGATCAACTTCATTAGAAATCACTTCTATAATTGATTTTTTATAAATGCTGTGACAAGCAACCAAACCTACGCAGGAAATCGCTACAGCTAGCAGAAGCAATCCAATTATAATCTGTATAACTGGAACAATCACTCCAAAGCGTACCCTTTCTCCATACAAATAAATAATCTGTTTTTCGTCTCCAGATAGTTTCATCACGCCCCGAGCAATTCCATTGCCTATACCTACACCCAATGGTACTGCTACTACATATATAATTCCTAACTCTAATAAGATATTTTGCTTAAAAATATTTTTTTTAATCCCTATTGCTCTTAAAACACCATATTGCTCTTGTCTCGCAATCAGCTGTATACGGTAAATTCCCGAAAAAATAATACAGAAGAACAAAAGAATTGCAGTAATGACAACTATATCTATACATAATAATTCCTCCATGTTCTCTCTTCCCGGGCTAGTTTGTATATTTTTCACTGGAATATCTAGCTTTGCAGCGGTTTTCTCTTTTTGATGTTCAATGTTCCAATTATTCTTATAATTTATATAGCTGATGTAGGGACCATTATATTCTTTTTCCAAACAGGAATACATCGTCAATAATCCAACTTGTTTATTTCTCAATACATCCGATAATATTCCAACAATTGTAAATTCTTGAACGACCCCTGTGTTCTCATTTTCCAAAGTGATTTCCTGATTTATGTCCGGTTCTTTTCCAAGGTTCAGTAGCACCCACTTTTCCATAACCACTTCCGTTTCATTTTCTGGCATTCTTCCTTTTTCAAGTCTGCCTGTAAGCGTGATTCCTAAATCATCCCCACATTGAAAGTAAATCCTGTTCTCATCGCAAAGTACGTATTCTGGTTTCTCAAAGATAGCCATTTTAGAAATATCGCTGTCATTTCTTAATATTTCCACCTGATTTTCATTTAGGCTTGTAATTCTAACGTCTGCAGGAGTGTGTGTTAGCATATTCTGCAACGCTTCTACTCTATGGTTGGTATGCATTAAAATAAGAAGGCCGCTTATTAACACTACAGTTAACAGAAAGCATAGAAATACTGTTACAGTATTCTTTTTATATTCTTTCATATATCGTAAATATAATTTCATAACTATACACTCCTTTCTTCTACAAGCTGATAATAATATTGTTTTTTTTGCATTAATGATTCATGATTTCCAATCTCTACTATTTTTCCCTGATTCAAAACTACTATCTCGTCTGCTTTCCTTATTGTTGAAAGTCTATGCGCTATCATTATAACAATCCTATTTTCATAATACTGTCGAAGATTGTCTAAAATATATTCCTGCGTTATATTATCTAATGCAGAGGTTGCTTCATCAAAAATAAGAATATCCTTAGACTGTAAAATCATACGTGCGATTGCAATTCGCTGACGCTGTCCTCCAGAGAGTTTCACGCCATTTTCTCCCACCTGAGTCTGATATCCATCCGGTAATTTTGATATAAATTCATCAATACCAATCCGTTTACAAGTTTCAATATAGTCCTCCTTTTTTATTCTATTATTATTAAGCGTTAAATTATTTTCTATGGTATCATCAAACAAAAAAGTGTTCTGTGAAACAATCGCGATATTTTTCCTCAAAGAGTATAAATTATATTCTTTTATATTCTTATCGTTAATAGTAATTTCTCCTGATTCCACGTCCCAGAGTCTATACAGAAGATTTATGATTGTTGATTTTCCGCATCCTGTTGCCCCAACAAGAGCATAAACTTTACCTGGTCTAAATTTGTAATTTATATTTTTTAAAATCTTATTATTAGAATAACTAAAGTTCACATTCTTCATATTAATTTGTGTAACATGATCCGGAATTTTCAGTCCCTTATTGTTTTGAACAATCGTACTAGAGGATTCCAGAAATCCATAAATTCTATCCAAAGATACCCACACACGCTGAATACTTTCGTTTATTTTAAGCAAGCCCATACACGGACCGATGAACATTGCAGTGTACTGTTGAAACGCAATTAACTCACCAAATTGAATACTTCCATTAATAATTTCCATTCCGCCAATAATGTAAACTAAAATAGTAGTCAAACTAGATAAAAATGTAGCTGACTGGCTACTTGCAGAAAATAATACATCTAACCGAATTCCTTTCCTTGCAAACTCTCCTTCATTTTTAAGATAGTGAATCAAAAAATAACGCCGAGCTTTAAGAATGACAATTTCTAATATGTTGCTGATATACTGTTCGATGATGTTATATACTTTCCCTGATTGTTCTCGAACTTCAGCAGTTTTGTTTGCAAGCACTCTGCTAAACTTACTCTGTACTACAATGGTAATAATCTGAATACCAATAATGATGCATAAAATAGTACTTTGAATATGGACTAACATAGATAAAGCAAAAAGAGAGGTAATAACATTTCTTACAAAATCAAAAACAAGATCGATTCCATAATTTTCAACCATGTCGGTATCATTATCTATAATATTTAAAACTTCTCCCGACTTCTGCTCTGAATAATATGCACCGGAAAAAGTGCTCAATTTTTTTAGAAGAAGATATTTATACCGAATTGTCATTTTTGTCTTCAGATATGAAAGATTATACTGCTGAAGCATATTTAATATGGCAATAGCTATCATAACGGCCATATATACCCCACCGTATACAAATAAAGCACTGGCATTTTTACCTCCAATGGCTACATCTATAATCCGCTGTAGAATAATCGGCAAAAATACACTCAATAATGTAAGCACAAACATTATCAGACAGCAAATTATACTTTTTATCTTGCTTTGCCTAAACGACTCCCTTAGAAATTTTCCAATCAGTTTGTATCTTTTTTTCATATTTTCACCATACGCTTTCTTTCATTGTAACTCCCATCTTCAAAGTGACTTTATGTATTTCACTAAAGTTCCAACCGTAAGTAAATGATACCTATTTACTTTTAAATAGTCTATTTTTATATCCATAGTTTTCTTCACATATTCCAAAAACGGAATAACCATTTCCATTTTTAGTGGTCCGGTTCTGGTCAGCAGTTCAATATCGCAAATCTGCTTGTCAGAAAATCTTTTTTCAAAATATTGACCTATAACCTGATACATTTCATTTAATATAGAATCGTTATTTTCCACAAACCAATCATTCTTTTCTGGAACTCGAAATCTAGTGGAAAGCTCACTCTCTCCCCATTCATTTCGCAAAGCTTTATCATATAACCAGTCACATACCGTTTCATAACTGATTTTATTAGTTTTTTTCTCCCAAAACATTTTACTCACAATGCCAGTTAATCTAGCAGCCGCAATACTATTGCAGGATGGTATCATAATATACTTATTTGAGGGAACAGCAACAACAGGCGTCACACAGTCCATAATGCATTGTACCGATTCACTTTTAGAGAACCAAAACCCACATTCTTTTTCAAGTATGCCGGCCCGTACTCCAATTACATTATCATAAGCAGCTGGATAACTGACATTCCCTTCATTTGACATTGATGCAATGATAGTAACATTTTGTTCCGATAGCTTTTTCAGGATTCTATATAATTTCTGATCAACTAATATATTGAAAGCCAAACTCATATTAATTATAGATACATCACTATTTATAAGGGATTCCAATGCAAATTCCAATGCAGCGAGATTTGATTTTCCATTTCCATCCAGTATTCCAATACTCACAATATCTACATATGGGCATTCGCTAACAATCATGGAAGCACAAGCGGTGCCATGACCACTTGTGTCATAAATATCCTCATTCTTTTCCAAACAGCATCCCCTTTTTATAATCCTAGTTCCGCTGACATGGCTATTTTTAAATGCTTCGTGGTATAATTCGATTCCACTATCAATAACGGCTACTTTCACTTTCATATACTATTTTCGTTACATACTCTCCATACATATTCTGTACTTCATTCTTTCTACTCCGCAGGCTAATGGTGATGGTTTCAAATAATCATTGTTAGCAACTTTATTAATAATCCTACACCTTGTTTCACTACAGTATTTATACAAATCACACCCTTCGCATTCTGGAATAGTACAGTCTGAATAAGCAAGTATATGATCCCTCTTCTTCGTATCAATTCCGTGATATATATCTCCAATTAGAAATTCTGGATTACCAACTGCTAACATACATGGATATATATCCCCTTTGGGATCTATATGCATACTCGTAATCCCGCCAGAACAAATTCCAAGTTTATGTATCTTCCAATTATTCAATAAATCTTCGTTATTTTTATATGTCTCACATATTTTTCTAATCTCACAATTCAAGACTTTCAAATCCTCATCTGTAAAATTCCGATCGTAGAAATCATGCACAGGCACAATCAAATGGACACCTAAATCCACAAAATACTTTACATTTTCAAATAAGTTTTTAACTGTTTTATGGTTATATGTCATCCGTATTCTTACATCCGGCTTAATCTGTAAAACTTTCCTTATATTTTTATCGACAATTTCAAAAGATGGGGTCCCATCTACAAATGGTCTTGAATAATTTTGTGTACTCTCCTTTCCATCCATGCTTATTGTAAAGTCATCAATCTCTTCTGTTACAAATGAAATTATTTCATCATTTAATAGCGTTCCATTTGATGTCGTAGAAAAGCTGATAGAAATCCCACTCGCTGCTGCAAGAGCCTTTGCATTTGCTACAAGATATTGCATTTCACGGAAAGCCATAAAGGGTTCGCCTCCATGTAAAACAATCCATAAATACTTATCATTTATTGTATTCATATGTGTGATTACCAGCTTAAGAGCCTGATCAATTACCTGCTTATTCATTTTTTCTTTCTTCTTATTTTCACCTTCATAGCAGTAAACACATTTCATATTGCAAGAAGATGTCAGCCAAAATGATGCCTGCATATTTTATTCCTCCCATATAACATGAAACAAATTATCATGTACAGTATTGCAATGCTCTCTCATGCTTCCATTTTTGGTATATTCCATAATCTCTACCGGGCACTTCCAACAAAACGGCATTACCTTACACCGGCGACATTTATGATTGAATTTTAATAAATCTTCAATCATGAGCATTAAATTATTATTTGTAATTTTATCGAACTCTGAAATCTGATCAATATGACCTAAACTATATTTTCTGTCTTCAATTGTCTGGCAGGCATATACATATCCGTCATATCTTATATGATACTTTGAAACCAAATTCTGGCAATTCCCATATGTACACATACATTTTTCATCTTTTTTGATTTCTGCACCATGTTCATAAAGAACCCCACTAGAGGTAAGTTGTTTTTGATTTTCTAATGCCCTGCCAATCCATGAAATTCTTCTGAGAACAGGAAATGTGCCCAGTTTCCGATTCAAATCCAGAAATTGCTCTTCCAACTTCTCGTTATCCTCTGTTAATACCATTGACAACGAAATTGAATCAAATCCATTCAGTTTTAACAGCTCAACACTTTTTAAAACTTTTGCAAATACACCCCTTCCTCTAATTTTTCTGCTGCTTTCCTCATCGACTCCATCTACACTAATATCTATCCGATCAATATACTGAATAATATCAGATACATTTCCTTTGTGAATTAAGGTACCATTTGTTGCTAATATGATAATTCCCTCAAAAGCTTCCCGTAAAAACTTTAGATGTTCCAATAAATCATTACGCAACAGTGGTTCTCCACCTGTTATCGTTATTTTATCTGGTTGCCATTTGATAATCTTTTGTAAAATTTCTGTAACTCTTTGTGTTGTCATCTCTTCGCCCTGCTTACCAGCGCTAAAACAACAGTGCATGCAAGTTAGATTACAACGATTTGTAATCTCAAATGCAACACTTTTTTGGAAAAAAAATTCCGCATCTCCAAGAATACCGATTTCTTCCATTTTGTCTAGCAGTTTTCCTATATATATTTGATCTTCCTCTCTCATAAAAGAGCGAACAAAATCCTTTCTTTCATAATTTAATTCCAATGCTTTAATAAAGTAATTATAGATTTCTTTTGTAATTCTCAGCCACATTCCAGTTAGTTTATTTGCCAGAATCACCTTGTTTTTATATTCTATACATGCGACATTACTATTTAGTTTCATCATACCAACACATCCTCATCCCAAATTTTTTTATACAAAAACTTCTTTTGGAATTTACATATTTTTTCAAAATTATCTGTCTGATTTAAATCCGAATAAAGATACAATTCCCCTGGACACGGCCAACAAAAAATATTTACCGGACATGTGCTACATTTTTCATAATTCTGTGGAAAATAATTCCACACTGCAGCCATATTCATATTTATTTCAAAAGGGAAATCCTGATTTTCTAAAATATTTCCCATGCAAAATTCATCCTGTACGAAATACTGACACGGATAAATATTCCCCCTGTAATTAATAAGAAGTTTTTCTTCTCCCGCTTTACAGGAACATGCCTGAATGACAGGCTTATTTATTGCAGGAATTGGACTATAATATTGATCATGCTCCAAAAATCCTCCTGATTCTTTTCCTCTTCCCACAGGTGCAAATGAACGCACAATCGGAGTTGTTCCTAGTTCTTCATTCATTCGATAGAATTCTTCTTCCATTTTTCTATGAAATTTATCTGAAATCATTGACAGTGTTATTTCATAAAATCCTTTTTCATGAAGCAAATGAACTGTCTGAATAATCTGCTCAAATACGCCCCGACCTCTGATTCTGCTACATGTTGCTTCATCTACGCCATCTATGCTGATATCAATTTGATCTAAATATCGAATCAAAACACCCACATTTTCCTCATTAATCAGAGTACCATTTGTGGATAATGTCACTCTGCCATTAAATTTTTTGTTAAGGTATTTCAAAATATCAAATATGTCTTTTCTCACCAATGGTTCACCACCAGTAAGCGATATCTGTTTCGGTTTCCAGTTAATAATTCTATTTAAAGCCATTACAAGATTATCAAATGACATTTCGTAATCTGTTTCTCTTTCTGCGTTTACGCAACAATGCCGGCAATGCAAATTGCATCTCCTTGTGATTTCAAAAAGTACTGTACGATTACCTCTTACTTCGCCTTCTGTTTTTTCAACTATGCCAATTTCTATCATTTTATTATAAACGGACTTCATATATTCTCTATCTTCTTCATCATATAAAGATTCTAGCAACTGATTAAATGAAAGTCCTTCTTTTTCTACAAGAACAAAAAGATTATAAACCTTTTGAGAAACTCTAATCCATAACCCATTAGAAGTATTTAGTAATATTCTTTTTTCTTTATACCTTAGAATTCGTGTATCAACAGAAAACATACGCCTTCTACCTCCCTACCAAACTTCTTTTTCTTAAATATGGGAAGTGCCAAAAGTATATACTGGAAATGCGTATTTAAAATTTTCCGCATCTTTGTATAATACTTTTGGCACCATGTGGTCACATTACATTAATAGTATGCTGATGTTGCCGCATTTGCTGCCCATTTTCCACACTTTTTACACTTCTTTGTCGGTTTACAATCACTGTGGCATGGATCAATCTGTCCATAAGGATGTGCCTGTGTAGAACAATTGTTTGCAGAATAAATACTCGTTCCAGAGCCACACTGTGATAAAACTTCGACTTTTTCCTTTTCCTGGATTTTTTCAATTTTTAATTCAGCCATTGTTTTCCTCCTCTAAGGTATTATTTATAAAAAGCTACTCGACGTCATAATAGCTTTTTACCATAAGAAACAATTAAATATTTTTTCTATAAAATCAGAAAAAATGTCCTTTGCTGATAAATAAACGTTTCTAGTAAAATATTTATAGGTCAGCAAATTAATTATGTATCTTTTCTAAAAACTACACGTGTATTTTGTTTGTCCCCTTTTATTTCATCCGGAATTTAAGGATCAAACATACCTGGAATCATACATTTTCCAACTGCATGTTTTCCTAAGTTAATTGCCAAGTTACCAATAGTACTTTTTACATTTTTCTTCATGTTATTGTCCCCTTTCATCTCAAATCTCTATTTGATATCTAAAGTATACCCTATGTTTTTAGCAAATTCATATTTTAGGAATAAAATGTATTTTCAATAGAAAAAGTGTGCTATATTCTCCAAAAACAAACGATTTTTCAGTAATAACTGTTGATTTCAAAAAATCCAAGTAATATAATAAAACTAATCAAAATAATCCAAATTGAAAGGTAATAATAAGATGCACGTAATTCAAATACTTCCATATATATTAAGTGTTTTTTCCTATTTAATTCCTATTTGTTGTTTTTTGCCATTCAAACTAAAATTCAAACAAAAGGCACTCCTTTTTTTTATTTTACTAATAAATATTCTCATGATTGGATTTGTTCTCGGCAATATTGGTGTAATTGTATTAATTTTAAGTACATGCATTTTTATTTACTGGATTGCTCCTGAGCCATTAATAAACGCCTGTATATTTATTGCGACCTATCTCTTTTGCGTTTTGTGGGATAATCTATATTCTTTACTATGGGATACCTATGTATATCCTATTACAGACCTACAATCCCACACAATCTACTATATTATTTATATAATTTCATATATTGGACTTTTAGCCTGTGTCTGCCCCATAATAAGCCATCTTTTTCATCTAGTTCTACGTAGAATACACGTGAAGCTTTCCAAACAACTTTTATTGTTGATTACGGCAAATCTGGCTACTTGTTTATTTATTTTTTTGTTCAATATAATAATCGGAGAATCAATTGAATACAACCGTAAAATCATAATGTTTAATTGTATATTATTTGCATGCTATTTCATCATCAGTACTATTTTAATCATAACTATTGTAAAAACTCATGTTGAAAAAATACACCTTAACATGAAACAGGATTCTTACAATAGACTTCAAGAATATACTAATCAAATAGAAAGCATGTATTCTTCATTACGCTCCTTTAAGCACGATTATTCAAATATTATGCTTTCTATGTCTGAATATTTTGAAGCAAATGATATGGAAGGATTACGTTCCTATTTTAATAAAGAAATTCTTCCACTGAGTAGGAAAATCACCAAAAATACTGCACATATTAATCAACTTATGAATATTAAAATCACTGAACTTAAAAGCATCCTATCATCTAAGTTGTTATATGCAATAGAATTAAACATTGATGTCAGTATAGAAGTTACTGATGAAGTAATTTCACTCCCTATGAATACATTAGATTTATGTCGCATCGCTGGGATTTTTCTTGATAACGCAATTGAAGCTACATTAGAAACAGCTTATCCTTCTATCCGCTTTGCATTAATAAATCTGGATGCTGAATACATTTTTATTATTTCCAATACTTTTTTGGACAAAGGAATTCCGTATGCTACATTAGCAAAACCAAATGTATCTACAAAAGGGCATAATCGCGGAATTGGACTCTATAATGCTCATGAAATCATTTCAAAATATAATCACGTATTTTTAGATACTGAAATACAAGATAAATATTTTGTGCAGCGCCTTCAAGTGTCTAAAAAAAATATATAAAAAGCAGGATCAAACAATCCTGCTTTTTATATGCAAAGGAAGAAGAGATAACGTTTCAAATACTACGGCAATAAATGGTATATATAATATAATATCCATGCTGACCGCTATGATAATAGTTCCTAACATATATATTAACACCAAAAATATAGTTCTTTTTTTCAATTTCTCATATAACAAAGGAGAAATCGGATTATTTTCAGTGCCTTGCGGTCCAATTATAGCTAAGACACCAAGACAAATCAGGTAAATAATAATAATACAAGATAATGGTGTATTTAACTGTTTTGATATAAACACACCACCTTCTACAAATATACCAGTTCCTATTAGGCAAAAAGAGCTTCGTTTAAAATGTATTCCACCAGCACACATTTTTAGTGTTCCATATAAAAACAGAAGGAACATTGCCTCCCATAATATTCCTGAGATATGAGCTATCAAAAGTATTGTTCCAATCATAATAATATTATGCATTAGTACTTGAATCCCTAGATTCATACGCATCCGATCAAGATCATCCCAGGAGGTTCGATCGTCATCTAAATATTTTATAATTTGGTTTGCTATTTTTTCCATTCTTATTATCCACCTTCCTCGCTTTATAAATTTAATTATAGTCTTATAATAAGAAACTATTATGTTTTTATAATAACCGTTCATATCAACAGAATAACTGTTAATTCACCTACGGTTTTTCTATAATAGATAACGCATAATCTTTTTCTTTAATAATGATAGCGTTTATTGTATAATTTAATAAAACACATAAAAAAGGAGTAAAATGGATATGATTGATATTTTCATCTGTGAAGATAATAAGAAACATTTAAATATTTTGCGGAGCTGCATATCTAATTTTATCCTCATGGAAGGATTTGATATGCAAATTATTCAAGCTACACCTGATCCGCACACGATATTAAAAGAACTTACGAACGCAGAAAACACAGGGCTTTTTTTTCTTGATATTGACTTAAAATCCGATATGAATGGCTTAATGCTCGCACAAAAAATCCGCCAAATCCAACCGCGTTGTTTCATTGTATTTATTACATCTCATTCCGAAATGAGTTTCCTGACTTTTCAATATAAAGCAGAAGCTCTTGATTTTATTATAAAAGACACTACAGAACATATAAAAGCTAAAATTCACGAATGTCTTTTAGATGTAAATAGCAAATATACATCATTAAACAATGATATAACCCGAACCTTTACAATTACTCAGAACGATAAACATATTGTGATTGACTATAGTGACATCATTTTTTTTGAAACATCTCCTAATATTCACAAAATTGTTCTTCATGCAAAAAAACGAGTCATTGAATTCACTGGCCAATTAAAAGACATTGAACAGCAATTAGATTATCGTTTCTATAGATGTCACACATCCTATATTATCAATAAAGACAATATTACAGACATAGATTTTAAGGAGCTAATTGTTCATATGAATAACGGTGAAACCTGTCCCGTTTCTGTAAGGAAAAAGAAAGGTCTAAAGAAGTTAATGGCATAATACTCCCTCTTTGACATAAAAGAAGAGTATTCTGTCATTGTTTCTGTCAAAGAGCAGCCGCTTTATATCTTATACTCATTAAGTGACTGTTCCATTGATGTTTTGTCTTGTAATAAACATTTCCGTCATTTTGCCCAAATATCTATTTCCTCAACAAGCTGTTTTTTCTTTTCAAAATACAAATAATCTCCTCTCTTAAGCAATACTACTTCCGAAATATCCAAATTCCTAAAAGGGCATTGAAAAAATGAGTGATTTGTCACCTATTTTCAATGCCCCTTCAGTTAAATATAAAACTTTTACTCTACAAATCCATTCACAAAAGAAACAATCCGTTCCTTCTGCTCAAAATGCAGATAATGTCCCCCTTTTAACATTACCAATTTCTTTTCCTGATTGTCTCCCATCACGCTTCTATGCAACTTTTCCCATTCTGGAAAAATTTCACAATTATCTTCCGAAACAAAATTCAGCACTGGTACTTCTTCTGGGAATTTCATATCCCGTACTATCTTCAGATTTTTTCTACCTGCTTTAATTCATTCATTACAGTCTTATTATAAGTGGTATCAAGGGAAAGTATCCGAAAAACTTCTAAGTCTTCCTGTAAATAAGAATAATTCTGATCAGCATAGATAGCTTTTTCCGGATTTCCAACTGAAAGCAGTCAGCTGATTCCCAACGCATTCTTTGCTTTGCTTAAATAAGCCATCAAGAAATTTAATTTTGTTGTATTAAAAGGTTCATTCTCATTTTGCTTTGGTACAGAAGAATCTATTCCTATAAAACCATGAATCTTCTCTGGATAAGTATTGGCATAATACAGGGAATACAATCCACTGATAGAATGTGCCATCAGATAATATTGGTGAACACCAATCTCTTCCAGACAGGTATATAATTCCTCTATGATATTCTCTATGCTTCTTTCTGTATCTACTTGGTCAGATAGTCCATAACCAAAAGGCTCCACGGTAATCACTTTATATCAACTATTTCTGCAATTTTTAAATTTACGGTCATTTCACTATTCATTTTAAATTATGTTTAATATGCTTTTGTAGGACTTCTTGTTTTCTCTAAAATCATTGATTTATGTCTTCACCTCCTGCGTTATTCCTAATCCATATGTATTAGATGTTTTGATGTATAGCACTCAATGCAGATAATAGTTACTTTTGTCCACCAACTACTGATTTAATGACCATAAAAAATGCCGCTACAGGTTTTTATCATCACCCGTAACGGCATTTTCTCTTATCTTATTCAGCCTTTTCTTCATTACCAGATTTTAAATACTTCATTACCTCTTCCACAGTTTTTCCGGAAGCAATCAATGCGCTAAATATCTCATCTTTCTGTTTATCTTCGATTTTCTTCCTGAGGTCTTTTGCTTTCAGACGCAGTTCTTTTAATTCTGCCTCTGTTGTTTTGATCTTCTGTTCTACAGTTACAAGCTGTTCCTCCAGAGATATATTCTCCATTTTTTTGCGTCTTGGCATATCTGCTCCTCCTAATATGATATTTTCTTTATTGTATCACTCTTTATCAGAAAACACCACATATTTTTCTGTACGTTTCTTATCTTCCGTTTCTTTGCTGCTGTTTCTGGCTTTTTGCATATTCCAGCTTTTTATTGTATTCGTCCATGATTGTACTTTCCAGCTCTGCCTTAAATTCTGCATTGACTGCATGGGCAATGTCCTCCCGCTCCCCTTTTGCAGAATTTTTCTGGGGCATACCTACAAAGGTTTTTCCGTTCCACGCCTGGATCACATGAAGCTGTTGGATTGCAAGCACATCCTGCAGACGAATGGCTACATCTGCCTTAAATGTATCACTTCCCTGTACCGGGTTTACACTCAGATTGTAATACAGCTCTTCCTCTCCCCAACTACCCTTACAGTCCATTTTGGTTTCTGTCATATTTTCATAGGCTTCCCTTACCGTATCCAGAACTTCCTTCTGAAATTCTTTATCGGTAAACCGGTAAAAAGGAACATACTCCCCTGTTTCATAATCCCTGTATCGGGGCATATCGAGATACAGATTTCCCTTAGAGGACTCTTTAATTGCAATGCTTTTTACACAAAAGGCATCGTCAAAGGTAATAGTAGCAAATCCTTTTAGGTTATTGATCTTCCCTTCTTCCTGTTTCAATTCCGGTTTATATACTCTGATATTATATTCCATATTGTGATCTTCCTTTCTCTATTCTACTTTTCGTTATCGGACCGCTTTCTGGCATGGAAGATTTGGGGTTTCCTCCTGTACTTCCACACACTCCTCCTGGTCCTTGATTTCCAATTCTGCATCTATCTCCATCTGCCTGGTAATATTTTCTTTTAAAAGTTCTTCATACGGGAAGGGCTTTTCGTATTCCTGCTTTGCATTTTTTATTTCATTTTCACAGATTTTAATTTTTCTTTGGACTTCTTCTATTGTTTTGTCGAGGGCATTCAACCGGTTTTCCAAGCGGACCATATTGCCAGAATCACTCTCTTTTAATTCTACCATATAGTCCGATTCTCCCCGGATATACAGAATCTGTTCCGTCATATTTTTTTCAACAAATAGTGGAAAGCCTTTGTAAGTGCCAACCTCATGTTCTGTAAAAGCGGTAACACTATCTACGATTGCACGCAGAATTTCCCCAGCTTCTTTATGCTTCTCATAAACATTTCCCTGTAGGGTGATTGCAAACCCTGGCTGTACTTCCATAGCCTGGTTCCTACATTCCAGATCCTTTTGAAGGGCTTGCAGCTCTTTCTTCAGGCTTTGTATCCTTTTTGGATACTGGAAAGTAACGGCATCTTGTAAGGCAAACCTTTTCCCTTCATGTGCTGTTTTCAGGATTCTCAGACGTGCCACTTCGTTATCTACTTGTATTTTTTCCATAATCAAAGGATTTTCAGAAGCTACCGCCTTAATCTCTGCAAAATTTAATACGGTTTCATCTATATCCTCACAGATCCTTGCCAGCTCCCGACTGGTAAATACCTGGCTGATAAATCGTTGTTTGGTTTCAACAATGCCCCATAAATATGCATCAAAAGAACCTTTTGTTACATAGCGGTAAATATTCACTTCTTCATTTTCATTCCCCTGTCGGATAATACGTCCTTCCCTTTGTAGGCTAAGTACCCAGCGCCTTGCCATATTGCTATGGTAGGTTTCCAAATACTCGCCCCCGAACCGTACTTACAACTCTCACTGTATACGGCTCTCCATTTATAAACTCAATTTAACTGTCCACAGTGTAATTTCTTATGACATTCTCTACACAAAGCTATTGTTTTGCGATTTCTCGCTATCATAAGAGCTTCCCAAAAAGTTTTACCTTGTAAATCTTTAAGCCGATGAACATGATGAATTTCTATGGGAGTATTAGTTTTTCCGCATAGCTCACATTCTCTGGCTTTTATTCTGTCGATTAGCTTTGTACTGCTGAAATATTTGATTGTATTTGGAACTAAGTCTGCATTAGATTGGAATGCTTTTTTCTGCCGTTTAAAACCCTCGTTATAAAACACTCGCATTTTCTCAACTCCTTTGGAATTACGGAACTTTACAGCAAAATCTTTTCCTGCTCTGAATTTTCCGATTACTTTTGAAATTGATGTTCTGTATTTTGTGCCGTAGGTTTTGTACATACTGTATTCCATAATATACTTGTAGCTGTTGATGATTGAGCTGTTATTGGCTATACAGTAATAATTGTAAAAACCTCGTATCATACTGTTGTAGTAGTCGAGTATTTCCAGATCATCACAGTTTTTCAATCTGTATATTGCCTTGGGTTTCCAAATTTCTTTTCCATTATGGTAGATTAACTTCATAGCACCTGTATCAATCAAGTGTTTCCTGATTGTATCACTTGAAACTTCCAGTACAATTCTGCCCGTGTAATTACGAACGAGCTTGCCTGTTTTATCTCTCTTGGTTAGATTGCTATGCCGTACTCTGATTTCATAACTGAGAAATTTCGCACTTTTTTGGGCATTGGTAATCAGCGTTTTCTCTTCTGATAGCTCCAACTGTAATTGTTCTTTGAGAAAATTCTTAAAATCTTCTTTTATTTTCTTACAATCCTCTTTCGAACCGATAACTCCGCACAGCCAATCATCAGCATATCTGACATAGACCAGCCTTGCATAATTGTTATCCATAGGGTCACTTGGGGGAATATTCACCCGTTCTTTTTCCAACTGCCTTATGCGTGCAATCGCATTTTCTCTTTCACAGTCGTCGTTTGCATTTTTCAATGCGATTCTGGCTTTGCTTAATTCGACTTCGTTCCTGCGGTACTCTTTTGTACGCATACGCTTTTTACCTTTTTTAAATTTTCGGACATACTCATTTACATACTTATCAAATTTATCCAAATAAATGTTTGCAAGAATAGGACTGATAATGCCACCCTGCGGTGTTCCCGAATAGGTGTTATGAAAAGTCCAATTCTCAATATAGCCTGCATTCAGAAATTTTCTTACCAGTCGAAGAAATCTCTCGTCATTGATACGTTCTCGTAAAATTCCAATCAACGTAGCATGGTTGATGTTATCAAAAAAACCTTTAATGTCTCCTTCGATAAACCATTTCACACCCGTGAAAGTTTTTTGAATTTCATTGAGTGCCGTATGACAGCTTCTATTAGGTCTGAACCCATGAGAAGTATTTTCAAAATGCCCCTCATAGATAGCTTCTAAAATCATTCTGATAACCTCTTGAAGCAATTTATCCTCAAAGGACGGTATTCCGAGTGGACGCATTTTTCCGTTCTTCTTTGGAATATAGGTTCTTCTTGCAGGTTTTGGCTGATAGCTTTCATCTTTGAGCGAAACTATGATTTTCCGTATTCTTTCGATACTCATACCGTCAACCGTTTGCTTGTCAGTACCTTTTGTCATACTTCCGTCATTGGAATAAATGTTTTGATAAGCGGTTAAGTACAGTTCCTCATTGTAGAGCAAACGGTATAAACGCTCGTACTTGTAATCTTTTTGGTTACTGTGTTTCGTTAAGCTGATTAACACATTTTCAGGATTTCTCATAATGTATCACACATTATCCTTTCTATATTGTTAATGTTATAAACTGCCTTCCTTCGCCATGTAAGTGCCATTAACACTCTCGGACTACTATGAAGGCTCCGTTACCATATCGAATATTCATAAGCCTACACTTAATAGCTTATTTTTAAGCGTTTCGACTTAGGTAATCCCCGTTTAGCATCATACTAACGATTTGGCTTGTTAGGTTGTCGGATACGACTTCCATCCTTTTATGCTTATTGCATATACGTCTCAGCCTATCTTTGCTTACGCTCCTGAACAGCGGGACATAAGTGCTGAGATATGGCGAATAATAATTACCTTACGCCATAGTCCCGACATTGACCGTTTGGACTATCGTTCAACCAGTATGGGCTTTATCCTCATACCTAACTTTTCATCTCCCCATTCAGTCGCAGCTTGGTAATTAGCTGACTTATGGCTTTACCGACGTGCTATTTTCCCTGATATTTAGTTTCCCTCACAGGTAAATCGGTTGATGATAGGACTGTAAGATACTATCCTAATACCTTGCCAAAGGTATATTTATTATGATGCCTTTACGGGCGCACGTTCAATATCAGAGGGTTTCCAGGGGCAGTCGATATGATGGGCCGCCACCATTCTTGTCTGGATATTGGTTCCTACCCCCAGTTTTTCGGTACTTCCTATAATGATACGCTTTCTGCCAGCCCTGACATCTGAAAACATGCGGTCTCTCTGTTCATCTGTTTTTGCATCATGGATAAAGCAGATTTCTTCCTCTGGAATACCTTTAGCAATCAGTTCGTGTTTCAGATAATCATAGACGGTAAACGGTTTTCCTGGTCCTGGTGTCCCGATATCCGAAAAAACAATCTGCGTTCCTTTCTGTTCCTGGGACTGTACATATTCCTGATAAATGTTTTCTACTGCTTTATTCAGTTTTGAATCCGTATCCACTGGCGCATGACTATCCAAAAGCCGGGGATCTGTGCCCAAAAGTCTTGCTTCCCCGGTAATGCGGAGCATATTGTCGTCTTTGGGGTCTACTGCACCTCTATGGATTGCTTCAGCCCTTTTCACCATTTCCTGCATACGTTCTTTCACATAATCAGAGGCTTCCGATACTACGATCTTATATTTTCCGTCCTTTAATTCTGGCCGCTTAATATCCAGCATGTCAGGCAGGATTATGTCTGCCACTTCTTTAAATAGATGAATCAGCTCCGGCAGGTTGATAAACTTATTAAACCTGGTCCGCATCCGGTAACCGGTACCTTCTGGTGCCAGTTCCAGGGAGCTGGTAACTTCCCCAAACACAGAAGCCCATGCGTCAAAGTGGTAAATCCCCTTTTCGTGAAGCCGCCTTTCCTGTAGATATAACTGCATCACATAGAGTTCCACCATAGAATTTGACAGAGGGGTTCCTGTTGCCATAATGACACCCCTTCCCTGATTTTTTTCGTTGATATACTGGATCTTCATACGCATATCCATAGCCCTCTGGGAACCGCTGGAACCCAGACCCGCAACATTGTTCATTTTTGTAAAAACTTCCAATAGTGATAGGTAAGGCTTTGAAGTTATCTCCACCTTTTCCCCCACCCCACACCGGGCGTGCAACTTTCATCGCACCCGGCGTACCATCAAACTAACTTACTACCCTCCATCGGGGTTCAACACTTTATGCCCTCACAGTACATATCGTGCTTACAAATTTCACTTTTGTTTATACTTTTGAATCTTCTTTAATACCTTTTCATCTATGTTTGGCGGTATCGGACCGTTGTTGACCATTCGATAACAGTCATTGCATAGCCATACAAGATTTTGCACTTTGTTTACTTTTCCTAACGGAAGTTCCCCTTTGACGTGATAACAATACTTTTTGTTATCTAAAAACAGCGGTTTCTTACAGCACTTACACTTGCCTTTATCTCTGTTGTACGCATATTCCCTGTTCATGAAGTATTCAAAATTATATACGGTCTTTGCATAGACCGAAAGCTGTATATCCCTTGCGGTATTCACTGACGGTCTATCACATGGAAGAGGCTTGCTTCTGCTACGGAAATAACTGTAAATTCGTCTGCCCTCCTCCGTATAAGGTGTCATGCGTTGGTCGAATGGCTTGCTTTCATACTTACTATGGGTAATAAACGCCATAGTAATTCCAAACCATTCTCCCTCAATCGGAACAGCAAATGTTTTACTTTTGTATCCCTCATGCCTATGCGGTAGGTTACAGAGCTTTTCCATTGGTATTTGATACTTATTGTAGTGTCTGGGAAATCTCTTTTTCCATACTGCCAATGCTGTGTTATTGATTCTTCTGTCTATGACATGAAGAGCATGAGAGCATATTGAGGGTTGTAAATACTGTGCCAGCCCCACTATCATGGAGTTCACACGCTGTATCTGTGCCGCCTGTACGTTCCTTTCTGTGGATTCTCCAATCACTCGGACTTCGTCAGCAATCTTCTGTATTTTATCTTTCAATCGCTCCATGTCTGGTAATGGTTTACCCACCAGATTTTCCGTCCACGTTTGGGGGTCAGGGGTTTTCCTCTTTTTCTCCGCTTTGACCACAAAACCGAGGAAATGGATTCCCTCCGTTCTAAGGTCTGTTACAAACGTCTTTTCCTGTGATAATTCCAGTTTCATTTTATTTCTAAAATATTTTGTCATCACACGTTTTAATCGGTATGCTTCCTGTTCTGTTGATGTTAAGATAACCCAATCATCTGCAAAACGAAAATTGTACTTTGGAGTTACTCCCAACCATTTCAATCGTCGTGTATCATTACACTTATGTTTGCATTTCCTGTGGGGTTCCATATACATTCTTCCTACATACCAGTCAAAATCATTCAGATATACATTTGACAGCAATGGAGATAAAATTCCGCCCTGCATTGTGCCGAGTTTTGTATCATTCCTAGCACCGCTTTCTAAATATCCAGCCTTTAACATCTGTTGTATGATTTTAATCACTCTTTTATCGTGGATTCCAATACGCCATATCTTCTGTAACAGGATTCTGTGGTCGATATTGTCAAAACACCCTTTAATATCTCCTTCAACCGCCCATACAGGCTGGTCTTTTGAATAAGTAGAAGCATTGATGACATTGATAATATCTCTGACAGCGTGTTTCTGTGCCCTGTAAGGTCGAAATCCATAACTGTGCGGATAAAATCTTGCTTCACATATAGGCTCAATAATAATTCTCACACATTCCTGTATAATTCTGTCCAAAACTGTTGGAATACCCAGTGGGCGTTTCTTTCCATTCTTTTTCGGGATATATACTCTTTTTGCTGGCTTCGGTCTGTAATTACTGAAATTATCTCTTATTAGTGCAATTAGTTCCTCTTTTGGCATTTGCAGATATTTGTCCATTTTCATCTGGTCTATGCCAGCCGTTTTACTGCCTTTATTAGACTTAATGTTATGAATTGCGGTAACAATAGTAACTTCATTTACCATTGCTTCAATAAGACCTGTGAAAGAGATTCCTTCTTTCGATTTTACATAAAGAAAATCTAAGGTCTGTTTTAATTCCGCTTCTGTTGAAAATCTGACGTTCAAATGCACAAGGCTATCACCTCGCAGTTCGTCACCCATATTTCAGGGAGTTTTTCTTTTCTTATTTTGTGAAATTTGTAAATTAGTTTGACTAGTCCCCTTCGCCATGAGTATTTCAACTCTTGTGACTGGCTTTCCCAATCTCAGACTACTATGGGACTGCTGACTTCTTGTGTTTTCATCACTCTGTACAGCTCCCACACAAGCTCTCAAACGTTCCTAAATCTCTATCCTTTTGTAGATTTAACTACTTGAAGACCTTAGGTTGCTACCTTACACCGTAGGGACAAATACACTTTGAAACATAGTTGTTGTGTACTCTGTATGATATTTCATTCATACAGGAATGTATTGAAAAACCAGCAATACACTCTTCCCTAATCTTTCGTCCTTTCGGACGCCTACTACTCTTACGAT
>ERZ1026916.426-NODE-426-length-29172-cov-13.011849_pt1 | contig 29172 bp, 18 predicted proteins | sample MGYA00519465_ERZ1026916 | MGnify/ENA primary metagenome ERZ1026916 (study PRJEB26926, sample SAMN06164880) | human gut metagenome | biome: ENVO:00009003; feature: ENVO:2100002; material: ENVO:00002003 | host: Homo sapiens | place: USA | collected 2012 ... | reverse complement strand
ATGAAGAACATGGTCACTGCCGCCATCAAAGTGGCATTGCGGAATACACGGACAGAATTATAGCTGTTCTCTATCCTTTTCTCATAACCGGTAAAGTCAATGGTCTGGTCATGGAAAGCCTCGGCTACATCGTGGTTCAACTTCTGCAGATTTTCGGTAAAGGGTTCTTTCAAACGAACATGTACCGTTCCATAAAAATTCTTGTTCCCACGGGCTATGAAAGGCATCTTCTCGGTTCTGAAACTCTCTATCTGGAAATCCTTCAACTGCCCTACGACCTTGAATGTATTCCCTTCGGTATATACCGTACGGCCTACGACGTCGTCTCCCCAACGCATCATCTCGGCAAAGGTCTCGTTCACCACGACTTCCTCTTTATCGCGCGCCATACGTCCCGTCTTCATAGTCATGCCCATCAAAGCAGGAAAATCCTCGCGCATGAAATAAGAAGAACGGCAAGAGAAAAGTGCCTGCCCGCTCTCACTATGAATCATCGAACCGCTATATCCGCTAATGGGTGTGCTGTTGGCACTGGACACCGCTTCCACGTAGGGCAATCCTTTGAAGAACTGATAAGCCGCGTCACGCGTCGCTTCATTATCCCAGTAGGCATTGCCTATGGCTATCTGCTTGGGATTATATCCCATATCCTTTTTCAGTACATACTGATATTGCGACATCACCACACACATCAATCCACTAATGAATGCCACGCCTGCAAACTGGACAAACAGCAACGGACGCTTCCAGCCCTTCTTCCCCTCGGTATAGCGGCGGAACACCTGCGATACGGGAATACGCGCAAAGAGCCGACCCGGCAACACGCCTCCCACTATAAACAGCAGAAGCACTACCGACAACGGTACCCAGATACGCTCCGGAGCCAACAAGGTGGAGAGCTTTACAACGACCGTGTCTTCCACAAAATCGCGGAAGTTAAGCATTATCAACGCCATCAGCAGCAATGCCGCCACAATGATGATACCCGTTTCCAGCAAAAACATGCTGAAAACCGTGCCACCGCTCGCACCGCTGCATTTATGTACGCCTACCGACTTGGCGCGGTAGCTCAAAGAGGAAATGGAAATCAGCACATAGTTCAACGCCGCAATGAAAAGAATGGCAAAACCAAGAATGCTCATGATGACACGCATCCGCTGCACATCATCATAATTGCGGTATGTATCACGGATGGGCTGCACAAAAGCCGTGTAACCGTACTCTTTCTTATCTTCTGCCGGGCGATATTTGTCTATCATGGCATCAATACGCGCATTGACAACAGATTTGTCGGCACCGGGACGGAAACGGATAAACTCTACCCAACTGTCTCCCCCGCTCCACGAGTAGTTATTCCAGTTGCGGCTCCACAAGGTAGGCATCGAGATAACCGCTTCCGGATTGATTGTGGCGTTCTCAGGCAAATTGGCATAGATTCCCTTCACCGTCAGGTCAAACTGATGGTCATAATTAAGCGTTTTCCCTATAGGATTCTCCTCACCGAACACTTTCCTTGCAAAGCGTTCACTCAAGAAAATAATATCCTTCTGCACCAAATCCTTTTCGGGATTCCCGTTCAAGACATCGATGCCCATGGTACGGAAGAACAGCGAATCGGCTGCAATCTTCCTGTCATCAAGACGCACGCTTCCATTGTAAAGAGGAGCAGATACCATAGACGTGCTCAAACTTACTGCCGACTCCACCTCTTTGGGGAAGTTCTCCAAAATGGCCCCTGCCACGGGACCGCAATTCCACTCCTGAGGCTCAAACCTCTCCCCTTTCACCGAGAATATCGACCATACCTGATACAAGTTATCATAATCCTTGAAGCAAGTGTCAAAACTCTGTTCATATGCCACGCGGGAGAAAAGCAGAATACTCATCGTCAATCCCAATCCCAAAGAAATGACCTTGATGATATTCGAACCGCGTCCCCGCAGCAAAGTCTGAATTACATAATAGATTTGTTTCATTCCGTTTATCGTTTATTAGATATATTTTCTTGCTTTTCATATTGCAGAAAGCGTGCCAAAGAATGCACAAATCTGATTATCAATGCATATTGCATTTCAGAAGAAGACAAAGGTGTCTAATTTTTAGACACTCCCGTCTAAAAATTAGACAGAGGCCGAATCTCTGTTCAGCCTCATAGAACAAAAAAAAGGGAAATTAGAAAAGAATCCATAAGAATGAAAACTTTACCTTTGCCCACAGTTTTCTAAAGATAGAGTATAAACATTAAATGAAGCACCTGCACATGAAATTCCCCAAACTCTTATATCCTTCATTCCTATGCCTGCTCATGGCCGGCTGCGACATGATAGATTATCACCCTTACGATGTACACATCAGCGGTGAAACCGATGTCAATGCCCACAACATTGCCCAAATAGAGCAGAACTGCCAGAACAAGACAACAATCCGGTTCGTAACAATGGGTGACTCCCAGCGCTGGTATGACGAGACTGCCGACTTTGTAAGCCACCTCAACAAGCGGGACGACATAGATTTCGTCATTCATGGCGGAGACGTCAGTGACTTCGGTGTAACAGACGAGTTCCTTTGGCAACGGGACATTATGAACAAACTCAAGATACCCTATGTGGTACTTCTCGGCAATCACGACTGCCTGGGCACGGGCGAAGAGACTTATCGTGCAATATTCGGAGACCCCAATTTCTCCTTCATTGCAGGACGGGTAAAGTTTGTCTGCCTGAATACCAACGCCATCGAATTTGACTACTCCCGCCCCATTCCCGACTTCGAGTTTCTTGCCGCACAGATACGCGACCGTGAAGAGGAATTCGATAAAACCGTTGTGTCCATGCACATACGCCCGTTCTGCAACGAGTTCAACAATAATGTGGCACACGTATTCCAGCGTTACATCAAGGAATTTCCCGGACTGCAGTTCTGTACATCCGCACACGAACACCATCGCTTCGAGAAAGACCTCTTTGAAGATGGGATAATGTATTACATGAGCGACTGCATGAAGAACCGCAATTACTATATATTCACCATAACCCCCGACGGATATGAACGCGAAGTGGCATATTATTAATCACCTGGCATGCGCCGTCGTCTTCTTGTCGGTATGCTCTTTTTCTGCTTTTTCACAAGAGAGAGATACCATCTTCATCATAGAACACGATACCGTATGGATGGACCTGCAACCGGATGCCGTCATTGAAAGCCAGACCAGAGAGAACCGTTATGACCGCCGCGTACACCGCTACCGCAGGCATTGGGAGGCCTTGATTCCGACGCACACCAAAATTCAGTTTGCCGGCAATATGGGGTTGCTGTCATTCGGTACCGGATGGGATTACGGCAGAAGAAACCAATGGGAAACAGACGTATTCTTCGGAGTATTGCCCAAATATGACTCCAAACGTACCAAGCTGACATTCACCGTCAAGCAGAACTACCTTCCCTGGAGCCTGCAAATAAAACAGAGCCGTTTTTCTGTAGAACCGCTGGCTTGCGGTATGTATCTGAACACGGTATTCGGCGATGAATTCTGGGTCAATGAACCGGAACGCTACCCTAAAGGATATTATGGTTTCTCCTCTAAGGTACGCATCCATGCATTCTTAGGACAGCGCATCACTTACGACATCGACCCGCAACGACGGTTCACGGCCAAAGAAATCACTTTCTTCTATGAAATAAGTACATGTGACCTATATGTAGTCAGCGCCTTCACCAACAAGTATCTGAAACCCAAGGATTATCTGAGCTTGTCATTTGGCATCAAACTGCAACTGCTATAATTTTTTTTCAGTACCGCCATGAGCTCTTACTGAAGTTGCTACAAACTAATTTCTATCTTACTTAAATCTATTCGTCCCATAATCGTTATATTATCGTCCGACAGCTGTTGAATTATCGTCCGATAACTGTTGGACGATAATTCAACAGCTGTCGGACGATTAATTCTTAGCAAGCAAAAATATAAAATAAAGCGGCATAAGGATTTGCTAAATGAGAAGGAGAATCTTAATACTTTGAAAACTGAGAGATTTACCGAATATAATGCAGATAAATCATTAACTTTGCCTGCAGAAAACAGAAATAGTTTATGGCAAAAAAAAACGGAAACATCCTGATTGTCGATGATAACCGAGGCGTACTTACCGCCTTGCAGCTTTTGTTGAAGCCATATTTTGAAGGGATAATCACACTTCCCTCTCCCGTAACCCTGCCCAGCGTATTGCGGGAAAGGTCATGGCAAGTGGTTCTTCTTGACATGAACTTCACCTCGGGCATCAACACCGGCAACGAGGGACTATACTGGCTCCATAAAATAAAGAAGCAATGTCCCACCCTGCCCGTAGTGCTGTTTACCGCCTATGCCGACATTGACCTTGCCGTACGGGGAATCAAGGAAGGAGCCACAGACTTCGTCGTGAAACCCTGGAACAACCAGAAACTGGTGGAAACCTTACTGAATGCCGTATCAGCTTCTGAAACAAAATCTCCGGCCAACGGCCCAAATGCCGGACGTACGGCAGAAAGCAGCCACCTGTTTGCAGATACCCGCAACATGTATTGGGGAAACAGCCCCGCCATGCAGCAGCTCCGCCTTTTGGTGGAAAAAGTGGCCTCTACCGATGCCAATATCCTTATTACGGGCGAGAACGGTACCGGTAAAGAGATGCTGGCACGCGAAATTCACTCCCTTTCACCGCGCAACCGGCAGGAGATGGTAAGTGTGGATATGGGTGCAGTCACCGAAAGCCTTTTCGAGAGCGAACTGTTCGGCCACATGAAAGGCTCTTTCACCGATGCCCATGCCGACCGTGCCGGCAAGTTCGAAGCAGCCAGCCGCAGCACCCTCTTTCTCGATGAAATAGGCAATCTCCCCTACCATCTGCAAGCCAAACTGCTGACCGCCATCCAACGCCGCAGCATTGTCCGTGTAGGCAGCAACACTCCCATTCCCGTAGACATACGGCTGATTTGCGCTACAAACCGCAATCTGCCCGAGATGGTGGCAAAAGGCGAATTCCGCGAGGACCTGCTATACCGCATCAACACGATACATCTTGAGATACCCTCGTTGCGCGAGCGGCCCGAAGACATCATCCCCCTTGCAGAACTTTTCATCGCCCGCTTCTGCAAGCAATATGACAAGCCCCTCGTCCGCCTGACGGACGGCGCCCGCGAGAAACTTACGCTCCACCCCTGGTACGGCAATATCCGCGAACTGGAACATGCCATCGAAAAAGCCATTATCATCTGTGACAACGAAACCCTTCCAGCAGAACTGTTCCAGCTGGCACGGCGAACCGGCACTCCCGAAGCAGCCGCATCCACGCTCGAAGAAATGGAAATGCAGATGATACGGAAGACGCTCGACAAATGTAGCGGAAATCTCTCTGCCGTCGCCGCACAACTGGGTATCACCCGCCAGACGTTGTACAACAAAATGAAGAAGTATGGCCTTTAATTATTCATTCCGTGTTGCCGTCAGTCTGGCAGTAGCACTCCTTGCAGGGGTGATGTGGACTGTAGACGTATTTTGGGGCGCGCTCTGTACCGCGCTGCTTCCCATAGCCTTGTACTGGCAGCAGAAGTTATACCGCCATCATGTGCGGAAGGTGCTTTTCATGCTCGACGCCATCGAAAACAACGACAATGCCATCCACTTCTCCGAAACGGAAAACACTGCCGACGCACGCCTCGTGAACCGTGCATTGAACCGGGTTGCCCATATACTTTATAATGTGAAAAGTGAAACAGCCCAGCAAGAAAAATACTACGAACTCATCCTGGACTGCGTGAATACCGGCATCCTCGTGCTGAACGACAATGGTGCCGTATATCAGAAAAACAGCGAAGCCCTCCGTTTGCTGGGCCTCAATGTCTTTACCCACGTCAGCCAGCTGAACCGCGTGGACCCGCGTCTTTCGTCCCTTCTTGCCAATTGCCGCCCGGGAGACAAATTGCAAATGCCTTTCAACAACGAACGAGGCACTGTAAACATGTCTGTCCGCGTCAGCGACATCACAGTCCGTAAAGAGCATCTGCGCATCCTCGCCCTGAACGACATCAACAACGAGCTGGATGAAAAGGAAATAGATTCCTGGATTAGACTTACCCGCGTACTGACGCACGAAATAATGAATGCCGTCACTCCCATAACCTCCCTAAGCGATACACTGCTGGGACTGACCGAAGCGCAAGTTTCCAAAGAAGAAATCAGAAACGGCCTGCAGACTATCAGCAGCACGGGCAAGGGCCTGCTCTCTTTTGTGGAATCATACCGGAAATTCACCCGTATTCCCACCCCCGAACCATCCTTGTTCTACGTAAAAAGCTTTATCGAGCGGATGGTCGAACTCGCCCGTCACCAGCACCCCGATGTCCGGGTCACCTTTCATACGGACATCGCGCTAAGCGACCTTATTCTATATGCCGATGAAAACCTGGTATCACAAGTGGTCATCAACCTACTGAAAAATGCCATGCAAGCCATCGAATCGGATAAAGATACAGATAAAGAAGGACATATCAACATACGTGCCTACTGCAACGAAGCGGAAGCCATACTGATAGAAATTTCCAACAACGGACCTGCCATTCCCAATGACATTGCCGAACACATATTTATCCCCTTCTTTACGACCAAAGAGGGTGGAAGCGGTATTGGATTGAGTATTTCCCGGCAAATAATGAGGCTTTCCGGCGGAAATTTATCCTTATTGCCTGGTAAAGAAACCACCTTTATTTTAAAATTCAATTGAACTATTTTAGATTTGTATTTGTTAAACACATTGCATATCTTTGTACTATTAGACATAAGAAACATCACATTTCAAACTATATAGCATAGAATTTATGATATTTACAGCAGGAAACATACTACTTATAGGTTCCATATTACTTTTCGTCAGCATCATTGTCGGCAAGACCGGCTACCGTTTCGGAGTGCCTGCGTTATTGCTTTTCCTTGTCGTCGGTATGCTGTTCGGCAGTGACGGATTGGGATTGCAGTTCCACAACGCCAAGGAAGCACAGTTCATCGGCATGGTTGCACTCAGCATCATTCTGTTCTCCGGTGGCATGGACACCAAGTTTACGGAGATAAAGCCCATATTGACTCCCGGCATTGTTTTGTCAACTGCAGGAGTGCTGCTCACGGCCCTCTTTACCGGATTATTTATCTGGTGGCTGTCCGGCATGAGCTGGACCAACATCCACCTGCCATTGATAACCTCCCTTTTGCTTGCATCCACCATGTCATCTACCGACTCAGCCTCTGTATTCGCCATTCTGCGTTCACAAAAAATGAACCTGAAGCATAATCTGCGCCCCATGCTGGAATTGGAAAGCGGTAGTAACGACCCGATGGCATATATGCTGACAATCGTGCTGATTCAATTCATCCAGTCCTCCGGAATGGGAGTTCCCCAGATATTGGGCTCTTTTGCCATACAGTTCATTGTCGGTGCCGCAACCGGTTATTTCCTCGGAAAGCTGGCCATCCTTATGCTGAACCGGCTGAATATAGACAACCAGGCACTCTATCCTATCCTGTTGCTGTCCTTTGTATTCTTCACCTTCTCCATCACCGACCTGCTGAAAGGCAACGGTTACCTGGCCGTGTATATCGCCGGAATGATGGTAGGCAATAACAAAATCATGCACCGGAAAGAGATTTATACTTTTATGGACGGACTGACCTGGCTTTTCCAAATCATCATGTTCCTCTGCCTCGGTCTGCTTGTCAACCCCCATGAGATGCTGGAAGTTGCAGTCGTGGCATTGCTCATCGGCGTATTCATGATTGTCGTGGGACGTCCTCTCAGCGTTTTTCTCTGCCTGCTGCCTTTTGGCAAGAGAATCACCCTCAAGTCACGGCTATTCGTATCGTGGGTAGGATTACGTGGCGCAGTACCCATTATCTTTGCCACCTATCCCGTGGTGGCTGACGTGCCCGGTGCCCATGTCATTTTCAACATCGTATTTTTCATAACCATCGTCTCACTGGTCATCCAGGGTACCACAGTCTCCTGGGTAGCCCGGCTGCTTGGCCTCTCCACCCCGCTGGAAAAGACCGGAAATGATTTCGGAGTTGAGCTGCCCGAAGAGATTGACTCCAACCTGCACGACATGACCATTACACAAGAAATGCTGGAGCAGGCAGACACCCTGAAAGACATGAACCTGCCCAAAGGCACACTGGTGATGATTGTAAAACGTGGCGATGAGTACCTCATTCCGAACGGAACATTAAAACTTCATGCCGGTGACAAGCTGCTTCTTATTTCGGAAAATAGCAAGGAATAAGAATTACAGATAAGTTTCTATCCGTTTCAGGGCAAGAAAAAAGTGGAAACTATTTGCTTTGCATCACTATAAGACCTATCTTTGCGCAGTTTTAACTAAAGTGTGCAACAGCTGAATGGAACAAGAACAAGGGTTCATCGATTATATAGAACAAAGCATTATTAAAAACTGGGATCGCAACGCCCTGACAGACTACAAAGGAATTACACTGCAATACAAAGATGTAGCACGGAAAATAGCCAAATTCCATATCGTATTGGAAAGCGCCGGCATCAGGCCCGGTGACAAGATTGCCGTTTGCGGACGTAACAGTGCACATTGGGCAGTCGCTTTTCTGGCGACGGTTACCTATGGAGCTGTCATCGTTCCCATTCTGCATGAGTTCAAGGCCGACAATATCCACAACATCGTCAACCATTCCGAAGCCAAGCTGCTGTTTGTCGGCGACCGGGCATGGGAAAACCTCAATGAAGAGGCAATGCCCCTGCTGATGGGTATCGTACTGCTGACGGACTTCACTCCGGTGGTTTGCCGCAACGAGCAGCTGATGGAGGCTTTCGAACATCGCAACGTCCTCTATGGCACACGTTTCCCCAAGAATTTCCGCCCCGAGCATATCAGTTACCGCAAGGAGGAATCACCCGAAGAACTGGCTGTCATCAACTATACTTCGGGCACCACGGGATATTCCAAAGGGGTCATGCTCCCCTATCGCAGCCTTTGGTCCAATGTTGCATATTGCCATGAGATGCTCCCCGTACGTCCGGGCGACCATATTGTATCCATGCTGCCTCTGGGACATGTATTTGGTATGGTGTACGATTTTCTATACGGTTTTTCCGCAGGCGCCCATCTGTATTTCCTTACCCGTATGCCGTCTCCCAAGATTATTGCACAGTCATTCTCCGAAATAAGGCCACGGGTCATTTCGTGTGTACCGCTTATCGTAGAAAAGATTATCAAGAAGGATATCCTGCCCCGGATAGACAATAAAATAGGCAAGCTGCTATTGCGGATGCCCATTGTCAACGATAAAATCAAGGCTGACATGCGCAAAAAGGCAATGGAAGTATTCGGCAGTAATTTCGATGAAATAATCATCGGAGGAGCACCGTTCAATGCCGAAGTGGAACGCTTCCTGAAGCAGATAGGTTTCCCCTATACCATTGCATACGGAATGACGGAATGCGGCCCCATCATTTGTTCCAGCCGCTGGGAAACATTGAAACTGGCCTCTTGTGGCAAGGCAACCACCCGCATGGAAGTAAAGATAGACTCTCCCGACCCTCAGAACGTGGCAGGAGAAATAATCTGTAAAGGTGCCAATCTGATGCTGGGCTATTACAAAAATGCCGAAGCGACTTCCCAAATCATCGATGTAAACGGTTGGCTGCACACCGGAGACCTTGCAACGATGGATACCGAAGGATATGTCACTGTCCGTGGACGCAGCAAGAACATGTTGCTCACAGCCAGTGGCCAGAACATCTATCCCGAAGAGATTGAAAGCAAACTGAACAACATGCCCTATGTGTCCGAATCACTGATCGTATTGCAGAACGACAAGCTCGTGGCTCTTATCTATCCGGATTTTGACGATGCATTCGCCCACGGTATGGAACAATCGGACATCGAAAAGGTTATGGAGGACAATCGGAATGAATTGAATCTGCAATTACCGGCCTACTGCCAGATAACAAAAGTCAAGATACACTTCGAGGAGTTCGAGAAAACGGCAAAGAAGAGCATTAAAAGATTTATGTATCAGGAAGTAAAAGGGTAAGGGGAATGTGTCAAAACCTTCTTTAACGCTTTATTTTAGGCGCGGATGACGCAGATTTCACGGATTTAGTTTATTGAATCCGCATTATTCCGCGTAATCCGCGCCTAATATTATAACATTATAAAAGTCTTCATGTGCTTTTGACACATTCGCATCCTTTTTGTTAACAAAAATAGAAGCAAAGGAATAAACGGCTAATAAGTGTTATAAAACATACTTTTTTAGTTGGATAATTTGCAGATTTATCAAAAGTCCGTATCTTTGCAATGTGTTTTTCATAGTATTAGATTTAAGGTTAACAAAGGTTGGAGTACAGCGGTACTCCTTTTTTTATGCCCGTAAATCAGATATTCCCGGAAAGCCTCTTCAGTCCCTTCAATACAGATTTATCTTTCACCTCCATGATGCTGATGGCATAGCCACCACCGGAAGCAGCTTTCAGTTTCAAGACCGTTTTGGGAGAAACGATACCTTTACGGATAACATAAGCTTGCGGATTTGTTTTATAATCGGCATCTTTTGCATCGGCATAGACGGTTGCAATATACTGCTTGTCTGCATCCAGGAAGTCCAGTTTCAGAGTTGAAGCATGTCCGTGCTCACTGCTGGTACAACCGATAAACCAGTCATTCGTACCTTTTGCCTTACGGGCAACAGTGATGTAACGTCCCGGCTCAGCTTCCAGATAGCGGCTGTCGTCCCAATCCACAGCCACATCTTTGATGAACTGGAAAGCATCCATGAAACGCTCATAATTCTCAGGAAGGTCGGCAGCCATTTGTAGAGGGCTGTACATAGTGACATAAAGTGCCAGCTGACGCGTCAAGGTAGTATTGGCATGCGTATGGCTGTTCGGATTCAACTTATTGATGTCCATTTCAAAGATACCGGGCGTATAGTCCATCGGACCACCCTGCAAACGGGTAAACGGAAGTACCGTTGTGTGGAAGGGCTTGTTACCAGCAAAAGCCTCGTACTCCGTGCCTCGGGCAGATTCATTGCCTATCAGATTGGGATAGGTACGGCATAAACCAGTCGGACGTACCGCTTCATGGGCATTGACCATTATCTTGTGTTTGGCAGCTTCGGTCACGGCGTATAGGTAATGGTTGTTCATCCATTGTCCATAGTGATGCTCGCCACGGGGAATCATATTGCCTACGTAGCCACTCTTTACCGAATTATATCCATATTTATTCATCAGACGGTAGGCAGCTTCCATGTGCCGCTCATAGTTACGGACGGAAGCCGATGTTTCATGGTGCATCATCAGACGGACACCCTTGGAATGAGCATATTCATTCAGATACTTGATGTCAAAATCGGGATAAGGAGTCACGAAATCGAAAACATAATCCTTGGAATTACCGAACCAGTCTTCCCAACCCGTATTCCAACCCTCCACCAATACCTGGTCAAAACCGTGTTCGGCAGCAAAGTCTATGTACTTCTTCACATTAGCCGTGTTGGCCGGATGAATGCCGTTCGGTTTCACCTTGGAATAGTCCGTATCATCCAGTTTCACAGAAGGGAGGTCAAAAGTATATGCCCAGGGCTTTCCCCCTGCAATCATTTCCCACCATACGCCGACATATTTCACCGGCTTAATCCAGGAGGTATCATCATACTTACAAGGCTCATTCAGATTGAGAATCAAATTGGAGGCCAGTATCTCGCGGGCATCATCACTGACTATGACCGTACGCCAGGGAGTATGGCAGGGAGACTGCATATACCCTTTATTTCCTTGGGCATCCGGGGTCAGCCAGGATTCAAAAACGAGGTTCTTGTCATCCAGGTTGAGATGCATGCAAGAGTAGTCCACCAAGGCTGCCTCGTGCAGGTTAAGGTACACTCCATCAGCTGTTTTAAGCTGTATGGAAGTCTGGACACCTGTCGGCGAAAAGACAGTTTGTGACGCATTGTCACTCACAGCTCCCTGCAGCAGTCCACGGATTTCAGAGAGTTTGGACTCCGTGTAATCATATTCCTGGGTATCATAATCTCCCGGAATCCACCAGGCAGTATGGTCGCCGGTCATGGCAAACCGGGAATGCTCTTCCTTTATCACAAAATAAACCAGATTCTTCTGTTGCGGAAACTCATAACGGAATCCCACGCCGTCATCATATACCCGAAAACGGATATTCATAAAACGAGTGGTAGACGGTTGTTCAAGTTCTACCAGCAATTCGTTGTAGTGGTTGCGGATATCTTTTGTTTCCCCCCACACCGGTTGCCAGGTTTCATCGAAAGTGGAAGTAGAAGTCCTTACTACTTTGAAACCATCCATCAGGCTGGTAGCTCCTTTCAGTTCCAATCCCAACGTACTGGGATTGATGACGGGAGCCCCTTTATAATCCACCTGATAGGCTGGTCTCCCGTCTTTTGTCAGTTCAAAATCCAGCTTCACCATGCCCGAAGGGGATGAAATGCCTTCAGCATTCCCCGCCAGGGCAGAAAAAAGCAAAGCTGCGCTAAGTACAAATTTCTTCATAATAATGATATGTTTTTTGTGTTAATAGATAAACTCAATGATATGTTCCTTTCCATCGTCCGGCAACCTCAGCAGGCAGGTCCCCTGCTTCTTGTCGGGACACCAGGCAGTTATCGTAAACTCTGTCTCCCAATTTTCTTCCAGCTTTCCGACATTCGTTTTCTTGATTTTCTGACCGTCCAGCAAAGCTGTTTTCGGCATCTGTTCCGTATAGATGCAGAACATCAGGTTTCGTTGGCCGGGTAAGCTATATTTCTCACCGGTCCGTGTACCTACTTTCAGCGTATAGCCTTTGTCGGTAGTCTGGCAAGTAATAGGAGTGCGCATGAACTCTCCACGCAAATATCCTAAATCAGTTCCTGCATCTTCATAAAGCGAGAAGGTAGTTTCACTGCCCGCTGCAGCAGGAAATATCTCAAACGTAACCGGATAGACCGGTTTCTCATCCGTATAGTTCATGACCGGCATTTGAGGTATGATACTTCCCTGCTTTACAAACATAGGAATAGTATTGAGGGGAGCATCCACCGTCATCCATTGCTCACCGCTATATGCTGTGTGTTTGTTGTTGTAGTCAATCCAAGTTCCTTCAGGAAGATACACATTCTTGTTTCGCGCTCCTTTCTTTACCACCGGAGCAACCAGCAGTTTGCTGCCAAACATGAACTGGGCATCCGTAGAGAACGTTTCCATATCTGCCGGATATTCCAGAAACATCGGTCGCATGAGAGGCAACCCCGTTTCGTGTGCTTCGCGGGCATACGTATAGATATAAGGCAAAAGGCGATACTTCAATTCGATGGCCGCCTTGGCATTCTTCTCGGCCTCTTCGCCGAACAGCCACGGCTCCACAGCCACGTTGCCCTCATGATGAATGCGGCTCAGGGGATTGAAAGCGCCCATCTGTATCCACCGCGTATAAAGTTCAGCCATCGCAGGATAATCCTCTATATCTCCGCAATAACCGGTAATGTCACAAGTAGTAAAAGGAATAATTCCCAAACCGGCAGACAACAGTACCGGAATCTGATTGGCCATCTGTCCCCAGCCCTGCGTCACGTCATCACCGTTTCCACAGTCACCGGTCCAGCCGAAGGTATAGCGTTGCAAGCCCGCAAAAGCGGCACGTGTCATCTGAAATACGCGACGGTTAGGATTCCGTTTTTCAAACTGCTCCTTCACCACCTTATCCCACGTAAGACCATAAACATTGTGAATCTCATCATGCATGCCCAAATGGTGTTTCATCACCAGGCGTTCCGTCTGCTCCTCATTGCTCCAGGCAGGTTCACCCATATCAGTCCAGAAACCGGCAATGCCATCATCAATGGGCTTCTGCTGATAAGCTCCCCACCAGTCTGCCACAGCAGGAAGGGTGAAGTCCACTACGCCACAATTACCACCCCAGGGCCAGGGCATGTCATAACTCCTGCCGTTGGTGGAGTCCTTTACCAGATACCCTAACCTATCGGCTTCCTCCCATTGCCGCTTATTGGCTTGTGAAATGACCGGATCTTGCGAAACCACCACCTTGAAGCCCATATCCTTGAGGTCTGCAAGCATCTTTTTCGGATTCTCGTAGTTCCCTTTCCGCCACTCAAAATCCTGCAAATACTGTGTCCAGCCTATGTCCTGGTAAATAACATCACAAGGAATTCCGCGCTTACGATAGCCTTCAGCTATTTCATAAGACAATTTCTCGCTCGTCAGCAGTCCCCGGCATTGTGCAAAGCCCAATGCCCATTTAGGAGGCATTATGGGTTTTCCCGTCAGGTCGACATATTGTTTCATGATTTCCTTATAATCCTTCCCGAAGATAAAATAATAAATCATCTCTCCCCCAGGAGCCTCGAAACTGTAGTAATCGCGGCTTTCCGTACCAAACTTAAATTCGGTTTTATACGTATTGTCCAGGAAAATACCATAACGATAACTGCTCATAAAGAACGGAATACTCTTGTAGAGCGGGTCCTCAACGGTACTATAACAAGGCTTGTCACTGTTCCACATCTTGTAGGCTTCGCCGCGACGGTCCAGCTTGCCGGTCTTTTCTCCCAAGCCGAAGAAGTGTTCGTCACGACGGAGGGTCTTGTATTCCAATTTGCGCTGCCCGTTACTGATATGCCCCTTATCGGCATAATCACTGAACAGCAGTTTCTGATACTTGTCGAATATCTGTAAGTTAAACGGAGACTTGTTTACCCGGATACGGAGTTTAGGGGTAAAAATCTCGTAGCAGGCATTCTGTTCGTCCACATGGACGGTACCGACATCCTCCAGGTCCTCATTGACGACGGCAAAGGAAGGATTATTCCGCTGGAAACTACCGTCGGGAGAAAACCATATACGTACCGTAGACTGACTACACAGACGTAATTGTATGGCAGAACTGTCATTTAAATAGAAGGTCACACTGCGGTCGTCACTGGTATAAGAAGTGCAGTCTCCGGTGCGGTTCTGTGCATTCGCATATACTGAAAATGCACAGACGGCAAAAAATAAAAATATATATTTCTTCATTACCATAATCTGTTTGTTCCTTTATTGGATACTCTTATTCCATCACAAGCATGCTCCAGTACTTCAGCAAGGGCAAGATAAAGGTAACCGTGCCGTCCTTCTGTTCGAATGACAGTTCCTGCGAAGCACCGGCATGGAAATCGGGCGATGCAACCCATATCTTGTTCACTTTACCGGAAACATTCATCTTCAACGGCACGTCGGACACCAGACGCGGTTCGGGCATTGTTCCGTTCAAATCCCTCCAGCTTAAGTTATCCGCATTGAGGAAGTTGAGCAGATGAATGACTTGCCTGCCATTTACATTCTTGGCATATACAGTGATGGCAGACTTCTGCGGCGGCCATGCATTCAGAGAAAGATTCCGCGCAGCATCCGTACAGTTCAGAGAAACGGAAATCTCCGCCTCCGTATCTTTATCACGAAGCAGGTTCTGATAAGCCGTCATAAAGTCATAATAACGAATCATGGCTGTTTTCAGTACATCGTTCATCTGCAAAGCCGTGCTTGGAAAGTACTCGCGGCATAGCATGTGGTCACCCAATTCCAAATGAGAGCCTCCCAAAGCAAATATCACAGCATCCGTCAGCAGCACACCCGGTGTATTGAACTCACCGGTACTGCTACCTGCCTTGTCATAGTTCATATATGCGGCAAACACCGTTTTCAAGGCATGGTTGCCATACTGGTCGTTCGCTTTGATAATGGTGTGCAGATCCTTGAAGCCTGCCTCATCGCCCCATACTTCATTATAAAGGAAATCCACTTTACCCGTACCAGCTATCTGGGAAGCTCCATAGCTGGAGACGGCATTCATCACCAAACGCTTGTCCGGATGCTTCTGTTTCATGGCTTCGATGAACGAGGCATATCCCTTAGGCAGATTTACCTTATTGCCATCATAGTCATAGCGGTCACCCCGGTTTCCCAGTTGGTCTATCTGATAACCGTCAAAGTCCAGATTGGCATAAACATCATCGTTTCTCTGGGCAATATATGCCTGCCATTCCGTATTGGCGGGATTGAGCAGGAAGATATTACTTTTCCAACTGGAGGGCAAGTCATGCGAATCCTTATCCATGCGTCCCGTGTTCTTGAATATGTACCATTCTTCCTTTACCCCGTCGGAAACGGCATCGTCCAAAGCTCCGAAACATAGATTGTAGAACATGGACTTCATGCCCAGGCTGTGTTGTGTAGAGATATACTTCTTCACTACCTCGGTATAGACCTCCCGGTTGGCAATGTCCTTATAGACCTCGTCCAGATGCTCACGCGTACCGCCCAACGGCCAATGATGCTTGTTGTGCCAATCCTGAAACTGTACCCCGTTAATGTGGCAACGGTTTAGGAAAGCCATCTCCTTCTCTATCACTCCATCCACCTTTTTCGAAGCATCAAAAGTGGCAACGAAACCATAACGTGGAAAACGTGTCCAGTCACTGGATACATCTACGGCAATAGTACCAAGAATAACCTCTGTTCCATTCTCTTTCGTACGGTACACATCCACCAGATAACCGGTATAATCGGTTGCCGGAGCAGTCCAAGTCCAAGTAGTACCGGCAGCAGCCTGCTCCGATACAACCTTGTCCATTGTCCGGTAGCGGATTTTAGCTCCGGCAGGAAGGGCGTCAGCTGTAAAAGAAACACTCTCGCCCGGCCGGTAACATGCCTTGTCGGTAGTGAGGTTGACCGTCAAGTCCGAGGTGACTGGGGTTACTTCCGTAACCCCTCCACTCTCTCCGCCTCCACCGGTACCGCTGCCGGTATCATCCTTGCTGCATGCAACCAGCAGCAAGGCTACCAGTGTTGTATAAACTATCTTCTTCATCTATTGTAGATACCTATTGTTTCACGATTGAAATTGTCTCTTCCAGCTGATTCAAAGTAATCAGATAGGAACCTGCTGTCGTAATCTTCCACTTCTGGTCGATGCCGCCTACCATCACGTCCAGATATTGCGCTTTGAACGCTTCGTCTGATTTATCAAGGAAAAGCATCGGTTCTGTTTCTCCTGTAGGCTGTTTGTCTGCTACAGCCGGCATGAACCAGGCTCCATTCCAATCTTCCTGCTTATCACAAGTAAATTTCAACTCACCGGCATTCAGCGTACCTTTCCAAGTAAACACATACGGATTATCCGTTGTCTGCATCGGCGTAGCATCACCAATCGTCCAACCGGCCGGAGTAGCATCACCTACCATATAAATCATCTCATACGGAGTAAATTCGCTCATCATCATGCGTTCCTTACCACTACGGATATCCATGCAAATCTTGTAGGCCTTGCCGCATTCCCCGTCTTTCAGCACCCATTTATTGTCCGGGTCGAACCCTTTCACAAACACCACTTCTGTATCGGTATAAGCAGCATCGGCATTCTTGGCCTTATACATGTTCTCCCAACTTCCATCGGAGGTTCCGAACTTGAATTCCCCTCCTTTGCCCACTTCAAAGAACTTGCCGAAGCGGAACAAGTATGGGTCGAGCACATCTTGTTTCATCTTCACGAATCCCCAATCCGTAGCGTTACCCACAAAATAAAGCTGGTCGTAGGCAGGTGCCAACGTCTCTGTCTGGGTCAATGTAAGAACACCGGTAAACAGATTGGCCTCGACGATGTAATTATGGTCTTCTTCGACAACAAAAGGTTCATCCGGCTGGTCATCACTGCTACGAAGAACCAGCAATCCATCTGTTCCTTTGTTGTAAGAGGGCAGGAATGAGCCTAAGGTCGTGATGAACTTAAATTCACCGGCCACAAGCCGGCCCGTCCATGTAAAGATACCATTGTCCTTGCGGGTCATCTCTGTCGCATCATCGGCACTCCAGCCGCCCGGAGTGGCACTACCTATCAGATAAAGGGTGGATGTGAGCGGTTTATAGGCTGTAACACTGAAAGCAGTGGTAGACACCTGTTTTTCGTCCCGTTCCGTTACAGTAGCTGTCAAGCGCGCTTCCAACGAAATGTTCTCCCCGGCAGTTGCCCCAAAATGGTTGCGCAGGATGTCATTCAATTCCTCCACGCTCTTTTTCCATGAGTATTCTTGTACGGCATTCTCCACAGCTACATAAGAATCTGCAAAATCACTGCCGGTCTTGGCCAATTCCAGCGTATAAGAAATTTTATTACCCGTCCCATAATTGGTTCCCGTAGTCCAGGAAAGCTCCAGGGCATCATCGGCATGTGCCTGCTCATTCAAAACAACTTCCGTCTTGCTGGCCGTCAGTACAAGTTCATTCTGTCCTTTATCCAATTCCATGTAATCATCATCTACACAAGCAGATAAGGCTGCACAGCCCAGTAAGGCAAATACAAGGTGTGAAATATATTTCTTCATATTCTTCTGATTAAATTAATTAATAACCCGGGTTCTGCACCATTAAGGTATTAGCATCCATCTCCGTCTGCGGAATAGGGAACAGCAAGCGGTTCTTGTTCACGTTGCTCTTTCCAATGGAATGCAGGAATTTAATGGCATACTCTCCATTGTTGACACGAATCATGTCGAACCAGCGATGCCCTTCGAAAGCTAGTTCCATGCGGCGCTCATGGATAATCTTTTCACGCATGGTTTCCTGTGACAAGCCCGAAACCTCCGGCAGTCCGGCACGCTTACGTACAATATTCAAAGGCACGGCAGCCTGGTCAGGGCGTCCCATTTCATTCAAAGCTTCGGCCTTCTTCAGCAGGACGTCCGCATAACGATAAATCACGAAGTTGGCAGGATTGGTATTGTATTCCGGAGAAACCGTTTTCGACACCAGAAACTTGCGTACATTGTATCCCGTATTGGAATAAGAGCTTTTGTAAGCCTTACCGTCAAAATCCGGACATCCGGCATAAAGCACGGTCAAATCCTTACGTTTGTCACCGCTCTCATATTGACCCACAAATTCTTCTGTAGGCTGGTTCCAGCCATAACTGCCGGCAACAAAGTCCGAATTACGGGGACCCATGAAAGTAGAAAGCCAGGAAGACTGCGGATTGTTTCCCCAAAAATCATATTCCGTATTGCCCGAATACTGGACCTCGAACAAAGATTCCGGCCCGTTATTGACCAATGCATCGAAATTGTCCTCATACTTGCAGGAAGAAAGGTCATACCCCAAATTTGTTATCTCATCACACAAATCAGACACCTCCTGATAATATTCCGTATGATTAGGAGCCAGCGTCAGATAAATATCTGCCAACATGGCCAAAGCTGCATCTTTGCAGGCACGTCCCACGTTCTCGTCGTCGTAAGAAGACTTGGCAGGAAGCAGGTCAACCGCATTCTTACAATCGGAAATTATCTGGGCATAAGTCTCTTCGACTGTAGCGCGTGCAATGTCTGTCGGTTCTCCCGGATTATAAGGAGCCAAACGCAGTGGAACACCACCGTACAGACGTACCAATACATAGTAATAATGTGCACGGAGAAAATAAGCCTCTCCCAGACAGCGGTTCTTGATTTTCTCTGACACGGCTTCAGCCTCCAGAAGACTATTCAACACAATGTTGCATTGTCCTATCCCCACCCAGGGAGAACGCCACATGTACAATGCCATGCCATTGTCGCTCTGCGTTATGAAGTTAGAAGCTTGTATCGTTTCAAGGCCGTCGGTACCGCCACCGGCACCCACCAGACTGTTACCCGCCACAATATCCAGTGTCCAGATACGCTGGTTGTACATATTGGAAGACTGAAGGGTGCGATAGCAGGCATTGGTCAGAGCAATGGCCACATCATCGGTCACCGTCGTTTCCGGGTCAACCGTATTTTTAGGAGACTTGTCCAGAAAGTCGCTGCAGGAAGCCAGCAGCAATACTGCCAGCATATATAGTAAATTTGTTATCTTTTTCATATCCGAGTCAATCATTAAAAGTTAAAGTTTAATCCTAAGCTGAACGTACGGGAAATGGGGTAACGGTTCTGGTCTATTCCGTTAATACCCACTTCAGGGTCGAAACCGGAATATCCGGTGATGGTAGCCACATTCTCACAAGATAGGGAAAGGCGTGCATTCTCAATCTGGGCTTTCTGTAACCACTGCTTCGGGAAAGTGTATGAGAGTGTGATATTCTTCAAACGCAGATAAGAACCATTCTCCACAAAGCGGTCTGACACGCGTGTATTCTGATTGGGGTCGCCGAACACGGCACGCGGCATCGAATTGCTGGTCCCCTCTCCTTGCCAACGCTTCAGTACGTCGGTAGTCTGGTTATAGGCAGCTGCCATACCGGTATTGTCGATATTGTTGGCATTGTATATCTTATTTCCGGCTATACCTTGTAAGAAAACAGAAAGTTCGAAACCCTTATAGGAAAGGCTATTGTTCATAGAGAACAGCCAACTTGGGTTCGGGTTACCGATGACGGTACGGTCACTATCATTGATGACACCATCGTTGTTCAAATCCCTGAAACGGATATCACCCGGCTCAGCTCCCGGCTGCACGGCATGTGTATTCACTTCAGACTGGTTCTGGAAGATTCCGTCCGTAACATAGCCGTAGAAGACATTAATGGGATAGTCCTTTGCCAGCATCGTTACATAGGAGTTATTGATTTGGTTAATGTAATAAGGAACGTCGCTGTTCAAATCCTTAATTTTATTCTTGTTGTAAGTGGCGGTCAGGTTCGTTTCCCATCCCAGTTCACCGGTAAGATTGATGGTATGCAGACTCATTTCAATACCTTGATTACGTACTTTTCCGGCATTGGTATACGTGGTTGTAGTATCTTCAAATCCCGATGTGATGGGGATAGACGCCTTTACCAGCATGTCTCTCGTCTCCTTCAGATAAGCATCGAACGAGAACATAACGCGTGAATTGAACAGTGAGGCATCAAAACCGATGTTGGTTTGTGCCACCTCTTCCCAATGGATATACGGGTTGGCGAGAGTAGAAGAAACCAGCGCTGTCTGATTGCCGCTCGAAATGCCGAAAGGATATACACTGGTATTGTAGGATGCCAGATAGCTGTAGTTTCCAACACTTGCCTGGCTACCGGTCACACCGTATCCCGCACGCACTTTCAAGTCATTGATATAGTCGTTTTTTGGAAACCACTTTTCCTGAGAGGCACGCCATGCCACAGATACGGAAGGGAAAGTACCCCAGCGATGTTTCTTACCGAAACGGCTGGAACCGTCACGACGAATGGTTGCAGTCAGCAAATAGCGGTCTTCGTAAGAGTAGTTGACACGTGCCATGTAAGAGAGCAATGCCCACTCTGTCTCGTTTCCACCGATGGCATACATTTCCTCGCCATTATCCATTTCGTGCACATTGTCGAACATAAACACATTCTTCTGCGCATTCAGGTAGTCGTTGGTGTTCCATTGGGCAGACATACCGGCCATCAATCCCACACGATGTTTTTCTGCAAAAGTATGGTCGAATAGGAAATAGTTGTCCCACAAATAAGTGAACGACTTGTTATCGCTCTTATAACGTGAAGTCTCCTCTGTGGGAGTGGGTTTCCAGTTATACTTGGGGGTAAAGTTGTCTATGAACCAGAATTTGGCATCGTAGCCGAAAGTACTTTTAAACTTAAGCCATTTGGTAAAAGTAAGTTCTGCCGTCAAGTTGGCCAGGAAGTTATATCCATCAGTCTGACTCTTGTTCAGTTCCGTCGGTCCAATGGGGTTGCGCGTGCTGCCATACCATTCCGAGTTACCATCAGGACCACTCCAACTGCCATCTTCATTCTTCACCGGATAAATGGGGAGCGCTTTCAGCGCATCACCTATATTATAGCTGCCCGACTTCTTCGTATCGGCACTGAACGTAATGTTATTGGAGAACTTCAACCATTTCAAGACTTGCGCATCACTGTTGGACTGGAATGTGAAGCGACGGTAATTCACACTCTTCACGATACCGGACTGATCCAGAAAACCACCGGACACATAATAATGGGATTTCTCGTTACCGCCGGAATAACTTACCGTATAGTTCTGCATCACACCCGTACGGAGCAATTCATCCATCCAGTCGGTACCTGCACCCAATTCAGAAGGATTGGCCCATTCCGGATTAGGATTGCGTCCACTGTTCACCATCATGTCATTACTCAACTCGGCATACTGCGCCGCGTTCAATAAAGAAGGTACGTTCGTAGCATTCTGGAAAGAGTAATTGGCAGATACAGCAAGTTTTCCTTTTCCTTCCGTACCGCGTTTGGTGGTAATCATCACAACTCCATTAGCTCCCCGGGAACCGTAGATGGCTGTGGCCGAAGCATCCTTCAATACATCCAAACGTTCCACATCGGCCATATTTAAGGAAGACAAGCCCAAGTCGGTAGGCACTCCGTCAATCACGACCAGCGGGTCGCAGTTGTTGATAGAACCCAAACCACGAATCTTGATGGATACATTGTCTCCCGGTTTACCGGCATCTACAATCTGCACACCTGAGATTTTTCCCTGGATGGCTTGTCCCAAATTGGATACGGGGGAATCCTTGATATCCTTGTTACCGATGGAGGACACTGCTCCTGTAAGGTCGCTTTTCTTCATGGTGCCATACCCTATCACCACCACTTCATCCAGCATTTCGGCATCTTCAGACAAAACTACCTGAAGCTGTTTCTGTCCCTTCACCTGCACCTCTTGAGTCTTATAGCCTACAAATGAAACGACAAGAGTACCGTTCGGAGACATGTTCAAAGAGAAATCACCGTCAATACCGGTTATTGTCCCATTTGTGGTTCCTTTTTCCATTACACTGGCGCCAATAACCGTTTCACCGGTCTGGTCTTTCACTACACCTTGTACTGTAATTTGCTGTGCGAACATGCACATCGGAAGTAACATTCCTATCAGACAAACCATCATCCGTAGCCTGCTGATTGGCATTTTGTACTTTTGCATAATATAAGAATTTAAAGTTAATAATAAAAACATAAATCACATGTGTCACTCTTTCCGAAGAGGAACAATGCAAATGTATCAGATAAGAGAAGCCAATAGTGGAGGAAAGAGTAAAAAAGTAGTGGTTTACATCATTCAAAAAGGCTTAAACCACTATATACCAATAATATATAAAATTATTACCCAACTAAAAAAGTAGTGAAAATATAAGCGTAAAAGAGACACTTCCAAGCTTCAAAACCCCTATTCTCAGTTCTTCGACTTGCCAATTGTCATCACTTCCTGTTCCAACAAGTCGCGGTCACCGGCAGCCTTGTTGCGAACCTTCGTACGATAGTTATAAATGGTGGTAACAGAATATCGAAGGAACTGGGCTATCTTCACGCTGTCAGTAATACCCAAACGTATCAATGCAAAGATGCGCAACTCTGTATTCATCCGTTCGCCGGCTTTCAAGGATATTTGCTCATCATCGGCAAGCAGGGCATTGAAGTCTTCTACAAAAGTAGGAAACAGCTGCAGGAAGGTATTATCAAAGTTGGTATAGAATTCCTTTAATTCCCCCTCTATGAATTTAGAAGACTTGATGGTCTTGTAGAGTTCCTCCACATTTCCGGTAGCGGCAATCTTTCCCAGCGACCGGCGGTAATTGTCCATCTTTTCCAAATAGACCGAGCACTGGTCCATATAACGGCCGATATACTCCTCCTTCAGATAGGAGTTTTCGGCAATGCTGTGGTTGGCCTCCTTGAGTTGTGCATTGGAAAGGTGAAGCTCATCATTCAGCTCCTTCAACCGTTTGTTGGCGTCAATCACTTCCCTGCGGGCGGCAGCCACTTTCTTCATCTGCTTGTATACATAAAATATGGCAAGTAACAGAAAAAGTGAAAGCAGGCTGATAGATACCAGTGCCCATTTCATCTGCTCCTGCTGCTTCTCCGTCTTTTGCTGGTAAGCATCATTAATGATGGGAAAGATTTCCAGAATCTCCAGCTTGCGCAACCGGGCATTGCAGGCGGCTGCATCTTCCATACATATCTTTACATAAGAATAGGCACGCTCGATGTCTCCTTCCTGGTAAAGCAGTACGGCGAGCTTGCGTAAAGAGATATATTCACGGACAGCGGTTTTCATATCCGCCATAGCAGAAACAATCAGGTATTCCTTTTCCTTCTCTTTGTCCCCTTTCAGCCGGTAAGACTCTGATAAAGTATAGGCACAAATCGCAACGTCGTGTTCATAGTCCTTCTGCAGCGCCAGATAATCCGTCAGCAAACGGATGGCCTTGTCATATTCATTGCGTACATTATACTGGTCGGACTGAATCAAGGTATGTATCAGAAGATTATCTTTATTGACCAACAGCAACGAATCACGATATTTGTCCGTAAGCTCCGTATAAAGCTTCTTTTCATATGCCGTCACGGCATAATCGGCCATAAGGCCATAGACCGTACGGTAGATATGGTAATAATATGGATGGATATCCACCGGCAACCGGTCTATATGGATATTCCGCATCAAATCCATAACTTCCTTATACATACCGGTCATTCCCAAAACATCTGCTTTATTCATGCGGGCATTGTCTATGTATTCTCGGTTTCCAAGACGTATGGCTATCTGTTCCCTTTCCTCGGCCATGTGCAATGCAGAATCCGTATTGAACGAACGGTACTCATCCAGCAATGTGCCAAGAATGGCAAAACGTTCTTCATCCGGTATCTGTCGATGCAACTGTCTTTTCAGTTCCACCAGTTTCAGCTCTTTCTGCTCCATGTATATGGGACGCTCCTTTATCGCCTGGTCCAGTTTCAGCAGCAAAGAATCCGCCCGGCTGCTGTCTGCAGCATGAAGGCGGCACATACAGATGGTGCAAAGACACAAGAATATGATTATATTTTTCATCCGGCTTTCCGATTAGTTAAAGGCAATACTTTTTGAGAATCCTCATGCAAAAGTAATTAAAATACCATAAAAACCTATTCTACTATCATTAAAAGCTCGAAAGCAGAGTGATAAAAAGGCATACTGCAAGCAAAAGAATCAAAATATTGAATTACCTTTACGGAAAATCCAAAGAAAGACCATATCATAATATCATCCGAGCATCATGAATATACACACATTTATTGCCAATTATCAGGAAGCTTTCGGCCAACACGCCGAACTCCCCATCGCCTTTTGGTATTCAGACCGAATGGGGGCATCTACAGAGAAAGTAACCGGTTGTCTCTTCAAATGCATGAAACAAGTCAGAGACGGCAAAACCGTCAGTCTCAGCAACGAAACAATCACCTGCGGAGGAGGCAAGTTCTATACCGGATTTACAGAAATGCCCGAGCGCGTCCCGGGTTTTGTCTCCTTGAAAGAGAAATACAAGAAGACTCCCGAAATGGTGGTAGATTTTGTCAATGAGCTACAGATTTCCAGAACTGACAAAACCTATCTGCATTTTGCCCGCATAGACAAGATACCTTCCTTTGATGAAGTGGAAGGACTGCTGTTCCTGCCAACTCCCGACATTCTATCCGGACTGGCGACATGGACCTTCTTCGACAACAATGCATCGGATGCCGTGGCAGCCCCATTCGGCTCCGGCTGTTGCTCCGTCATTACCCAAACCATCATTGAAAACCGGAAACAAGGGAAACGCACTTTCCTGGGATTCTTCGACCCCTCCGTCCGCCCATACTTCGAAGCGGACTTATTGAGCTTCACTATCCCCATGTCCCGGTTCAAGGAGATGTATCACACCATGCGTGAAAGCTGTCTGTTCGATACACATGCCTGGGGAAAAATCAGGGAAAGGATACAGCTTTCCCAATCAAGGGACGTGCATATCCTCTCCTCTCCCATTTCCTTCCCCATCCTTCCGGACATTTATCTGCAGGAAATCAGAATAGAAGATGCCGCAGCCATCTACCATGCCATCGACACACACCGGGATTACTTAAGAACATGGCTGCCATTTGTGGATAATATGCGCACAACAGCTGATGAAGAAGCTTTTTTACGTCAGGTACTATCTGCTCCTGCCGAACGAAATGAACCTATATTCGGTATTTGGAACCAGCAGCATGAAATCTGCGGACTGATAGGTTTCCATTTCTCCGATTTCGACAACCACCGTACAGAACTCGGCTATTGGCTACTGCCGGAATACCAGCACCGGGGCATCATTACTGAAAGTGTCCGCAAGCTGTGTCTGTGGGCCGTACAAGAAAAAGAGATAAAGCGGATACAAATTCGCTGTGCCGTGGGCAATGCAGCCAGTAACGCGGTACCAGTTCGCCTCGGTTTCGTCCATGAGGGAACAGAACGTTGCGGAGAACTGCTGGCTTCTGGAGAATATACAGATATACATATATACAGCATCTTGAAAGAAGAAGTGCTGGCCAACCTCAAACGATAAAATATCAAATTATATATCAACTATTGAAATTATACATGGAACAACAACCTCATCTCAATGACCACAACAAGCAGGAGTACCCTCCTATGCATACAACGGAGCACATCATCAACCAAACCATGATAAGGTTATTCGGTTGCGGCCGCTCCATATCAGCACACATAGAACGGAAGAAAAGCAAGCTGGACTACCGTCTTGCCGCCTGCCCCACGGAAGAAGAAATAAAGAAGCTGGAAGAGGTCGTAAACGAGGTTATCGCCCGACAGCTGCCCGTCACAACAGAATTCATTACGCAAGAGGAAGCGCAAGGACGTTTCGACTTGGAACGCCTGCCCGATGGTGCTTCGGAAACGGTACGTGTCGTAAAAGTAGGCGATTACGACGAATGCCTCTGCATCGGAGTACATGTGGAGAATACATCAGAAATCGGAACCTTCAAAATCATCAGCCACGATTGGAACGAAGAAGCCAAGCGTTGGAGAATGCGTTTTAAATTAGTCTGAAAATCTATCAATTTTAAATAAATAAGATAGCAAAATGGCATTAAATAGGCAAATAAGTCAGTTTTTCAATGACAAATAGTCAATAAAGTCAGCAAAAACCGGTTGGCATAAGGTTTGCAATATTATTAGCGAACGACGGTTCAAGAAACGGACGGTGAAAAACCCAAAAGGCAGACACCCGAAGACAAAGAACCGGAGTTCAAAACTAAATAGCATGTTTAACTTAAACAATAGGAGACTATAACTATGATGCCTGTAAGAAGAAACCAAAATTGGTTACCGAGTATTTTTAATGATTTCTTTGACAATGATTGGATGGTAAAAGCAAATGCCACCGCCCCTGCCATCAATGTATTCGAAACAGCAAAAGAGTACAAAGTTGAATTGGCTGCTCCCGGTATGACAAAAGAAGACTTCAACGTTCACATCGACGAAGAAAACAACCTGGTCATCAGCATGGAAAAGAAAACAGAAAGCAAGGAAGAGAACAACAAGGACGAAAAGAAGGAAGGCCGCTACTTGCGCCGCGAATTCTCATACACCAAGTTCCAGCAAACCATGATTCTTCCGGACGATGTCGATAAGGAAAAGATTGGTGCCCATGTAGAAAACGGCGTGTTGAACATTACATTGCCTAAGTTTACAGAAGCAGAAAAAGAAAAGGCCAAGAAATTCATCGACGTAAAATAACGCCCGGTCATTAAAGAAAATCTCCCGCTGCACAAGATAATGCAACGGGAGATTTTTTATATCCATATCTATAGGAATTATTTCTTTTTCCCTTTCAGGAAACGGTCTGTAAGCCACCTGCGCACCGGTTCATCATAGAGTTTCAAACAAGCATAAGCAAGGACAACGGCTCCCACGAAAGTAAGTATCATATAAGGGATACCTTCCACCATTGTAGCGTTATTGTTGCATACCCAAGCCGTATAAGTATATACCAGTGGATAATGGGTGATATAAATCGGATAGGAAATGTCTCCCAGGAACTTGCATACGGCAGTAGAGCGCTTACCGGTCACCTTGCCGCCCGCTCCCATTGAAACAATGACCGGGAAGATGCAGATAATACAGAAAGCCTCGTAAAGCCCGTTCATCCAGTAACCATCCTCACCTCCGATACGGGGAATGGAAAGAACCACCACAATCAGCAGGCTGCACCACCAGAAAGCACGCTTTTCAAGCCGTATCAGCCAGCCGAGGCGTGACAGAAGCAATCCGCCGAAAAACGGATACATCAGCCGGACCATGCCCACATACTGCTGTTCCCAGTTCAAGGCCCAACCACCCACAATATCGCCGGCAGGAGCAGTCAGACAACGGTATACCGTAAAACACCCTGCCACAAATACCAGCACCGACAGGGCCACCTTATTGAACTTGCGTACAAACAACGCATACAAGATATTACCGATATATTCATAATAGAGCGACCATGCCGGGCCATTCAACGGATGCATTTCCGTCCAGCCACGAATGTCAAACTTCAGCGGAAGGGGAAGCAAAGTACAGCCCAGTAACATTACCAGCAGCATGGTTCCAACGGACGTATTCTCGATAGGCGGAAAACAAGGCGACTCCTGAAAATAGAAAAAGGCAGCGCCCACAATGCTTCCCATAATCACCATAGGATGCAGGCGGATGATACGGCGTTTGAAGAAAGTACCTACGGTCATCCGGTTCCAACGGTCATCATAAGCATAACCGATAACAAAACCGGAGAGCATGAAGAAAAAATCCACTGCCAGATAACCATGATTGATAATTTGAGTAAGATGGCTGCCGCCTGCATGTGCTTCAAAAAGATGGAAGATAATAACCATGACAGCCGCCACGCCACGAAGTCCGTCAAGAATCTCATAATGCGGTTTCGAGGCAAGATAAGTAGTCTGTGTATTCATTTTGGTATAAGATATTTATTAATTTGCGCGCAAAGATAAGAGTTTTTTCCAATAAGGGAACTGATAAATATCATATAAACTCTATCAATTAATTAACAAGTATAACAGCTATTAGATATATATCACTACTAGCCCCCTTTCCACACAAAAAACAGCTTTCATTATCCATAATAAAAGGGCTACACCTTTTCCTCCTCATGGTGTAGCCTTAAACACAAAAGGGTGTAGCTATCCAAGGCAAATGGTGTAGCCTTTCTTCAAGAAAAAAAGCCAAATGGGATGCTAATATAGAAAAATCAGTTAACTGCTTTTCCTATAACTTTTTACCGCCCACAGATTGAAGACCAATGCAAAGACCAACAAGGCTCCCAACTGCGG
>ERZ1026916.419-NODE-419-length-29478-cov-7.876763_pt1 | contig 29478 bp, 26 predicted proteins | sample MGYA00519465_ERZ1026916 | MGnify/ENA primary metagenome ERZ1026916 (study PRJEB26926, sample SAMN06164880) | human gut metagenome | biome: ENVO:00009003; feature: ENVO:2100002; material: ENVO:00002003 | host: Homo sapiens | place: USA | collected 2012 ... | reverse complement strand
CCTAGAGTTCGTCGGCAGCGTCAGATGTGTATAAGAGACAGGGTAAGGATAGCCTCGCGGTCGGAATCAATGCCGGAGTTAGCCATGGATTCCTTGTCGGACTTTTCCTTCCAGAATTTGACCCCAACGGGGGTATTTGCGGCGGCAGAAGCGCCCAGTGTGAGCATACAGAACATCAGCAGCGTCAGCAGGGCAGCGCCGGTACGTTTTAAGGCAGTAGTCATGGTTTTATCCTTTCTGCCGCAGCTACGGCATGGCGAAACAGAGTATATAATGCTCCATAAGGTGCTAATTTGTCAATACTAACATAGCATGACCGGAGGGCCTTGTCAATGCGCCTTGGCAGTCTTTCACAAAAATGTTTCGAATCCAACACAGAATGTGGAAGATGCGATAAAAAAGGACGCTGCGGCATTGCAGCGTCCTTTGAACCGGGAGGACGATTTGGAATGGCCGCCGCTTATCGGGTTGCGGCACCCAGCATCCGCATCGTGCCTTGGGCGGCACTCGCGTCTTGCTGGCCGCTGCCCCAACAACTCCTCCCTGTTTCCGCCACTGGCGGCGGTCGTCGTCGTTGCTGGCCATGTTCAGCGGAAAGAGTATTTTTATTTGTAGTTCCGAAACGCCTGCGGGCGTTTCGGAATTACTTTTTCACGGGAGGGGGCGTAGCGTGGAACGGTATCTGCTGCAAAAATCTGCGATTCGCGTCATGCAAAAAGGGGCTGCTGCGCGGTGCAGCAGCCCCTGAGGGTTACGTTATAGCGGCTCAGACCTCAAAGTTGGGATCGTCCTTCAGCATGTGGATGTTGGACATAAAGGCGCTCTGCTCGGGGTCGGTGAACTCGGCGTCCTTCACATACTTGTTCAGCACAGCAGCGGTGCGCACGGGGTCGGCAATGGTACCGGCACCGCCGATGCAGCCGCCGGGGCAGCCCATGCCCTCCAGCAAGTAGCCGTTGTACTTACCGGCCTTGGCCAGCATCAGCAGCTTCTTGCAGTCGGCCAGACCCTGTGCGGAGGCAATCTTCACCTCCATGTCGGGACGCCATTCCTTGATCTTGTCGGCAACAGCCTTGGCAACACCGCCGGACTGTGCAAAGCCGCGGCCGGCAGCAGAAGCGTAGCACAGATCCATCTCGGCGGGATCCACTTCCAGATTGTCCAGATCCAGATCCTTTGCCTCAATGATACCGGCCAGCTCTTCAAAGGTCAGCACGAAGTCCACGTCGGAGCGGACGGTGCGGCGGGAGGCCTCCAGCTTCTTGGCGGCGCAGGGTCCGATGAAGCACATACGGGCATCGGGGTCGGCCTGCTTCATCATGCGGGCGGTGAACACCATGGGGGTCATGGTCATGGAGATGTTCTTGGCAAGGCCGGGGAAGGCGGTCTTTGCCATCATGCTCCATGCCGGGCAGCAGGAGGTAGCCATGAAGTCCAGCTTCTCGGGCACTTCCTCCAGGAAGTCGTGTGCCTCGTCCACGGTGCACAGGTCGGCACCGATGGCAACCTCCACCACGTCGCAGAAGCCGATGGCCTTCAGGGCGGACTTCAGCTTACCGGTGGAAGCCAGAGAGGGGAACTGGTTGATAAAGGCGGGAGCGACCAGCGCATAGATGCGGTCGCCGCGGTTGAAGCCCTGAATGAGCTGATAGATCTGACCCTTGTCGGCAATGGCACCGAAGGGGCAGTTTACCAGACACTGACCGCAGGACACGCACTTGCTGTAATCGATCTCGGCACGGCCCAGCTCGTCAGAGTGGATAGCGCCCATGCCGCAGGCAGCGGCGCAGGGACGCTCGGTCTTGACGATGGCGTTGTAGGGGCAGACGGTGACGCAGCGGCCGCACTTGATGCACTTGTCCTGATCGATGGTGGAGCGGCCGCTCTCCCAAGTAATGGCCTTCTTGGGGCACACTTCCATACAGGGGTGTGCAAGGCAGCCCTGACACAGGTCAGAAACCTTGACCAGCTTTTCAGGGCAGCGGTTGCAGGCAAACTTGATCACGTTGACCAGCGGGGGATCATAGTACTTATCGGCGATGGAAGCATCCTCCAGACCGGAGACCACGCTGTTGTGCTCGTCCATGCGGCGGGTGGGCAGACCCATAGCCAGACGCACGCGCTCCTCAACGATGGCGCGCTCCAGGAAGATGTCCTTGCGCAGCTTGCCCTCCTCACCGGGGATGATGGTGTAGGGGATCTTGCGCATCAGGTGGTTGGCCTGCTCGCCCTTGACATTGGCGTAAGCCATGCGGGCGACCTCGGTAAACACCTGACGGCGGATCTGGATGACCGTAGTATTGATTCCTCTGAAACTCATTCCAATCTCTCCTTGCTCAGAAACAGCCAAAAAACGGAGCCGTCTGCCCTGTGTGCAGAGCATAAAAACGGCACTATACGGGCACGGATGGTACCGTGCTGGTTGCTTACAGCACGCCGGACCCGATAAATCCATCTTCATTTTAACATAAAGACGTGCGTATGGAAAGAGCAAAACACAAAATTTGTTAAAAATTTATTGTATTCATGCGGATGCACAGAATGTACAAGTAAAATGAAAAAATTTCAGCAAAGTGCTGCACGCACCCGCTCGCCATCGTAGCGGCCAAGCTTTACCCGCACGATCTGCCCGCTCTCGCAGCCGGGGGCAGAGACCACCACCGGAATGTACAGCCGGGTGTAGCCGGTGAACAGCGTACCGGACAGGGGCGTTTCCAGCAGCACCTCATCCTCGGTGCCCTCAAAGGCGGCCAGTGCCTCGCAGCGCACCTGCTCGGCTACGGCGTTCATGCGGCGGCTGCGCTCCTGCTTTTCCCGCTCGTGGATCTGATCCGGGAAATCATAAGCCGGGGTGCCGCTGCGGCGGGAGTAGGGGAACACATGGACTTTAAGGAAGCCGATCTTCTTCAAAAATGCGCAGCTCTCCTCAAAGTCCTTTGCCGTCTCGCCGGGGAAGCCGCAGATGCAGTCAGTGGTAAAGCTGACCGGGCGGCTGCCGTAGGCGGCGCGGATCTGCTCCACCACCTGTGCGTACTCCTGCGCGGTGTACACCCGGCGCATCCGGCGCAGGGTGGCGGTGCAGCCGCTCTGCAAACTCAGGTGGAACTGGGGGCAAAGCTTGTCCACCGCTGCCAAGCGGGAGATGAATTCCGGGGTGAGCATATCGGGGTCAAGGCTGCCCAGACGAATGCGCTCGATGCCCGGCACCTGTGCGCATTTTTCCACCAGCTCCACAAGGTTCGTGCCGGTGTCCAGCCCGTAGCTGGGCAGAGAGATGGCGCTGAGCACCACCTCGCGGTAGCCCGCAGCGGCCAGCTGGTGCAGCTCGGCCAGAATGCTCTCCTCGGCGCGGCTGCGCACCGGCCCGCGGGCGCGGGGGATGACGCAGTAGGCACACTGTCGGTTGCAGCCGTCCTCTACCTTGATAAAGGCGCGGGTGTGGGTCTCGAACCGCTCCACCGGCAGCTCCTCGAACTGTTCGCCGCGCTGGTGCGGGGCAATGGCTACGATGCGCTCGTGGCCGTCCAGCAGCTTTTGTACGTTCTCCAAGATGGCCTTGCGGTCGCCGTTGCCGCATACAAGGTCGGCTTCCATGAACTGTGCGGCCTCCTCCGGGAAAGCCTGCGGGTAGCAGCCGGTCAACACCGTCACCGCACCCGGATTCTCGCGCTTTTTGCGGCGCAGCCACTTGCGGCTCTTCTGGTCGCCGAAGTTGGTCACGGTGCAGCTGTTCACAATGAACACATCCGCTGCTTCGCCTTCCTGCGCAATGGTAAAGCCGTTGGCGCGGAACAGCTGTTCCAGCGCACCGGTCTCGTTCAGGTTGACCTTGCAGCCCAAGGTATAAAAACAAACTCGCATGAGAGGGGTTCCTTTCCACAAAATGGGATAAAAATAGAATTTACTCTTCATTATATAACAAAACAACGGCAGCACGCAAGACCGGAATTGCACCGCCCAGCGGCATACCGGCGCGGGCGGCGGCATACACTGCAAAAAGAGAGTTTGCGCGGGGAGGTATGAGGAATGGAACGGAGAAATCTGGCGCTGCTGTGCGCGGGGGGTGGTCTGCTTCTGGCTGTTTGCGCTGGCCTTTGGCACGGCACAGGGCAAGGGGCTGCGCATTCAACCGGCGGTGCAAACGCAGGCAGAACTGGCAGTGCAGACCCTGACGGTCACCCCGCCGCAGCTTACCCTGCCCTGCCGCGCGGCAATCCTCATCGACCAGACCAGCGGCACGGTGCTTTACGAGATGAACGCTGACCAGACCATGCCCATCGCCTCCATTACCAAGGTGATGACCCTGCTGCTCACCTTTGAGGCGGTGCACGCCGGGCGGCTGACGATGGACACCGCCGTGCCGGTCAGCGAGCACGCCTACCACATGGGCGGCAGTCAGATCTGGCTGGAGCCCGGGGAGCAGTTCACGCTGGACGAGATGCTCAAGGCCATCTGTGTGTCCTCTGCCAACGATGCAGCAGTGGCGGTGGCAGAGCTTGTGGGCGGCAGCGAGCCTGCCTTTGTGCAGCAGATGAACGCCCGCGCCGCAGAGCTGGGCATGGAGCACACCACCTTCCGCAACGCCTGCGGGCTGGACACAGAAGGGCATCTTTCCACCGCAAGGGATGTAGCCATCATGAGCCGCACCATCCTGACCACCTGCCCGGAGGTGCTGCACTATACCGGCATCTGGACGGACACCCTGCGGGGCGGGCAGACCCAGCTGGTGAACACCAATAAGCTGCTGCGGCGGTACAACGGCATCACCGGGCTCAAGACCGGCACCACCGGCGGAGCGGGCGTGTGCATTACCGCCAGCGCCACCCGGGACGGGCTGAATCTCATCGCGGTGGTGCTGGGTGCACCCTCCAGCAAGGAACGGTTCGAAGCCGCCACCACCCTGCTGGACTACGGCTTTGCGGCCTACCGTGCCGCACCGGTGCCCCTGCCGCAGGAACGTCCGCTGCAATTAAAGGTAAAGGGCAGCACGGAGGAGACCGTGCCGCTGGATTACGCTGCGCTGCCCACCACCGCGTTGCTGCCCGCCGAAAGCGCCGGACAGCTGACCGTGCAGCTGGAACTGCCCGACACGCTGGAAGCCCCGGTGACCCGGGGACAGACGGTGGGCAAGGCGCAGCTGCTGTGCGGCGAAGCAGTACAGGGGGAGTACCCGGTGTGCGCTGCCGCCGATGCGCCCCGCATGGATTTTGACACCGCCTTGCAGCTGCTGTGGGACAGCCTGCGGGGGACAGCAGCCTGACCCTGTGCCGAAAAAGGCGCTTCAGCGCACAAAAGCACGCCGGACGCCCGGTGGGACTGTTGGATACCTGAACAAATCTGGATGAAGAAACAAAAAAACACTATTAAAATTGTATGAAATCTAAGGAATTTGACCTTGACTTTACCCGGAGGGAACGGTACACTTATACCAAGATATTTCCTCGCAGGGCAAAGGCCCGGCAGATCGTTTGGAGGTTTTAATAAAATGAGTGTCGCACTGAACACGAAACACCTCTCCAGCTTCATCAGCGAAGAGGAATATGCAGCTATCTACCCGCAGGTAGAAGCCGCCCACAAGCAGCTGGAAGCCAAGAACGGCCCCGGCAGCGATTTTCTGGGCTGGATGACCCTGCCCCGGGATTACGACAAGGAAGAGTTCGCCCGCATCAAGGCAGCCGCTGCCAAGATCCGCGAGGACTCCGACGTTCTGGTCGTGGCCGGTATTGGCGGCAGCTATCTGGGCGCACGCGCTGTTGTGGAGGCCGTTAAGGGTATGTACCACAACGAGCTGGAGGATGGTCTGAAGATCTACTTCTGCGGCAACAGCATCAGCCCCACCTACCTGAACAATATCATCAGCCTGTGCAAGGGCAAGCGCTTCTCCATCAACGTCATCTCCAAGTCCGGCACCACCACCGAGACCTCTCTGGCTTTCCGCGTGCTGCGCGAGCTGCTGGAAAAGGAGATGGGCGTGGAGGAAGCCAACAAGCGCATCTACGCCACCACCGACCGTGCCAAGGGCACTTTGAAGCAGCTGGCTGACGCACAGGGCTGGCCTACCTTTGTAGTTCCCGATGACGTGGGCGGCCGCTACTCCGTGCTGAGCGCCGTGGGTCTGCTGCCCATCGCCGCTGCCGGCATCGACATCGATGCTCTGATGCAGGGCGCTGCCGACGCTATGGAGCGCTTCTCCGTGCTGAGCCCCGACAACGATGCTTACAAGTATGCCGCCATCCGCAACATCCTGTACCGCAAGGGCAAGGCTGTGGAGATCCTGGAGTGCTACGAGCCGGACTTCACACTGATGAACGAGTGGTACAAGCAGCTGTTCGGCGAGAGCGAGGGCAAGGACAACAAGGGCCTGTTCCCCGCAAGCTGCATCTTCTCTACCGACCTGCACTCCATGGGTCAGTTCATTCAGGAAGGCGCCCGCATCATGTTCGAGACCATCGTGGACGTGAAGAAGCCCGCACAGGATCTGTTCATCGACCCGCTGGAGGGCAACTTTGACGGCCTGAACTTCCTTGCAAACCAGAACATGAGCGTGGTCAACCGCAAGGCCATGGAAGGCACCATTCTGGCACACACCGACGGCGGTGTGCCCGAGGTGCTGATCGAGGTGGATGACCTGTCTGCTTATAATGTGGGCTACCTGATCTACTTCTTCTGGCGTGCCTGCGCCTGCAGCGGCTACCTGCTGAGCGTGAACCCCTTCAACCAGCCCGGCGTGGAAAGCTACAAGAAGAATATGTTTGCCCTGCTGGGCAAGCCCGGCTATGAGGGCCTGACCGCAGAGCTGGAGGCAAAGCTGAAGTAAGCTGCCGAACGTTAAAAATGATCTCCCGCCGCAAGGCGTGGAAAATACAGGAGGACTGAACTATGATTAAACTGATTGTTGGTACCAAGGGCTCCGGCAAGACCAAGGCTATGATCGACCAGATCAACGACGCGGTCAAGACCTCCAAAGGCAATGTTGTTGTTGTGGAAAAGGGCATGAAGCTCACCTACGACATCGCTCCTGCAGCACGTCTGATCGATCTGGAAGAGTACAAGATCTCCGGCGGCGAAATGCTGTACGGCTTTGTGGCCGGCCTGATGGCAAGCAACTACGACATCACCGACCTGTACATTGACGGCATCCTGAAGGTGCTGGACCACGATATCAACCGTCTGGGCGTTGTGCTGGACGAGATGGCAGCCATTGCCGGCGACAGCGTGAAGGTCACCGTGACCGTCAGCGCAGACGAGGCCGCACTGCCCCACGATGTGAAGAAGTACCTGTGATCTGATAAAAGAACAGGGCTAAAGGCTTTTCCAACAGGCAGAAGACCGGAGAAAAATAAATTTTTTCGGTTTTCTGCCTGTTTTGGTGTTGACAAAGGGTTGCTTTGGCGCTATACTAACAAAGCAGCCTTTTCAGAGGTGTACTATGCAATTTGACCTGAGAAAGTTTATCACAGCCGGCGCAAAGCCGTACCATGCAGAGTTTCAGTGTGATTTATCTGCGTACGATTATGCCGGTGCAAGGATCCCGCAGCCGGTTACAGCCGTCTTTGACGCGCAGACCGATGGCGACGAGGTTCAGATAACGTTGCGGGCAAAGGCATCGGTGCACGGAGAGTGCGCCCGCTGTCTGGACCCGGTCACCCGGGAAGAGACAGTCGATACGGAGTGGATCGTCAAGGAGCGGGATCTGGATGACCCGGATTTCGATCTTCCGCTGGACGAAAAAGGACACTTGGACGTGGACGAATGGCTCAATCAGGAGTTTATGTTCCAGATCCCTACGGTGCTGCTTTGCAGCCCCGACTGCGCCGGGCTTTGCCCGCAGTGCGGTAAGAAAAAGGCGGAATGCACCTGCCCACCGGCAGAGCAGACCGACGCCCCCGTAGACACTAGGCTCGCGATCCTTAAATCACTGCTGAACAGATAAACCCATCAAGGAGGTGCAAAAATATGGCAGTACCTAAGAGACATCTTTCCAAGGCCCGCCGCGACAAGCGTCGCAGCAATGTTTGGAAGCTGGAGGCCCCCGCACTGGTGAAGTGCAGCAACTGCGGCTCTCTGAAGCTCCCCCACCAGGCATGTGGCAACTGCGGTTACTACAAGGGCGAGGAAGTCATCAAGAAGGCCTAATTTGCGCGTAATTGGTGGCATAATGGTGTTATGTACAGAAGGGGAGGGCGCAAAGCCTTCCCCTTCTTGTGCTTTAAAGGAGGTGGATGCAGATGGCGATACGGATCGAGCAGGTGGATGCCGGCAGCGAGGCCGAGGCTCTTGGCCTTGCCCCTGGCGACGAGCTGCTGAGCGTGGACGACAACGAGCTGAACGACACGCTGGACTACGATTTTTATACCGACAGCAGCAGCTTCCACCTGAAGGCCCGGGTAGCGGACGGCATCCGGGAGTGGGAGGTGCAGCGGCCGCAGCGCGGCCCCTTTGGCTGCGGGTTCAAGACCTATCTGGGCGATGCGAAGCATTCCTGCTCCAACCACTGCATGTTCTGCTTCATCGACCAGCTGCCCCCGGGTATGCGCGAGAGCCTGTATTTCAAGGATGATGACGAACGGCTGAGCTTTTTGTTCGGCAACTACATCACCATGACCAATATGCAGGATCACGAGATCGACCGCATCATCAAGATGCACATCTCGCCTATCAATATCTCGGTGCACACCACCAACCCCCAGCTGCGGGTGCGGATGCTGGCCAATAAGCGCGGCGGCGAGGTGCTCAAGTACCTGCCCCGGCTGGTGGAGGGCGGCATTGCCGTCAACTGTCAGCTGGTGCTTTGCCGCGGCGTGAACGACGGCGACGAGCTGCGCCGCACCCTTGCCGACCTGCTGGAGCTGACCCCCATGGTGCAAAGCATTGCAGCCGTGCCCTGCGGCATTACGGATTACCGCAAAAATCTGTACCCGCAGGTGCCCTACGATGCAAAGACCAGCGCTGAGGTCATCGACATTATGGAAGAATTCGGTGATGAATGCAAGCGCCGCCACGGCAAGCGCATCATCTACCCCAGCGATGAATGGTACCTCAAGGCAGGCCGCCCCATCCCCGCGGCAGCGTTCTACGAGGACTACGACCAGCTGGAAAACGGCGTGGGCATGCTGCGCCTGTTTGAGGAAGAATTTCTGGCCGAGCTGGACAAGCCCCACCGGGTCTACGGCACCAAGGAGCTGGACGTGGTCACCGGCACCATGGCAGCGCCCCTCATCACCCGCATGATGGAGGAGCTGCACCGCCAGTACCCCATGATCACCGTGCACGTCCACACCATCCAGAACCGCTTTTTCGGCGGTAATGTTGGCGTGACCGGCCTGATCACTGCTACCGACATCATCGCCCAGTGTGCTGGCAAGCTTGCCACAAAAACGCTGGGCATCCCGGCTGTGATGCTGCGGGAGGAAAAGGACACCTTCCTTGACGATATCACGGTGGAGCAGCTGGGGCAGCAGCTGGGCGTAAAAGTGGAGGTGCTGCCCACGGCAGGCGGGGACGAAGCCCGCGCCTTGCTGCGCAGCGGCCTGCACATTGCCCGCAGAAGGAAGAGCGGCAGCTGATAACGCCATTTTTATTGTATTTTACCCCTTTTAAGAAAGGAGGAGACCCCATGAGCAAACCGATCGTAGCAGTGGTGGGCCGCCCCAACGTGGGCAAGTCCACCCTGTTCAATAAGCTGTGCGGCCAGCGCCTTGCCATTGTGGAGGATACCCCGGGCATTACCCGCGACCGCATTTTTGCCAACTGCGAGTGGAACGGCCACGAGTTTTTGCTGGTGGACACCGGCGGCATCGAGCCCAAGGCCACCGAGGGCATTCTGGCCCATATGCGCGAGCAGGCGCAGATCGCCATTGACACCGCCGACTGCATCATCATGGTCACGGACGTGCGCAACGGCCTGACCGCAGCCGACGAGGACGTGGCACACATGCTGCGCCGCAGCCATAAGCCCATCATTCTTGCCGTGAACAAGTGCGACAAGGTGGGCGAGGCTCCCATGGAACTGTACGAGTTCTACAACCTCGGCTTTGACGAGGTGATGCCCATTTCTTCCGTGCATGGTCACGGCACGGGCGATCTGCTGGATGCAGTGTGCGCCCATCTGGACTTCAGCGAGACCGTGGTGGAGGAGGACCGTATCCCCGTTGCCATCATCGGCCGTCCCAACGTGGGCAAGTCCAGCCTGACCAACCGCATTCTGGGCGAGAACCGCATGATCGTGGCCAACGAGGCCGGCACCACCCGTGATGCCATCGACACCCCGGTGGACAACGCCTACGGCAAGTTCATCTTTACCGATACCGCCGGTCTGCGCAAGCGCAGCAACATCAGCGATGGTCTGGAGCGCTACATGGTGGTGCGTGCACTGGCTGCTGTGGAGCGCAGCCGCGTGGCGCTGATCCTTGTGGATGCCACTGTTGGCTTTACCGAGCAGGACAGCAAGGTGGCTGGCTACGCCCACGAGCAGGGCAAGGCCTGCATCATCGTGGTAAACAAGTGGGATGCCGTGGAAGGCAAGGAGACCAACACCATGGAGCTGCAGCGCCGGGGCTATGCCGAGTGCTTCAGCTTTATGGGCTATGCACCCATTATCTTCATCTCTGCCCAGACTGGCTACAACGTGAACAAACTGATGCAGCTGATCCGGGATGTGGATGCCGAGAACGGTGCCCGCGTGCCCACCGGCGTGCTGAACGAGATGTTGGCCCGCGCGACCGCCCGGATGCAGCCCCCCAGCGACAAGGGCCGCCGCCTGAAGATCTACTACCTGACGCAGGCCTCCACCCGTCCCCCCACGTTCGTGGCCTTCGTGAACGCAAAGCACCTGTTCCACTTCAGCTATCAGCGGTATCTCATCAATCAGATCCGCGAAAACTTTGGTCTGGAGCATACGCCCATCCGTCTGGTCGTGCGGGAGCGCGGCTCCGGCGAGGTGGGTGCCAAGGACGTATAACACGTCAGGGAGGCTCAGATGATGGAATCTGTTCTCATCGCTGCGGTGTCTGCTGTGCAGGCGTATCTGCTGGGCAGCATCGACACCGGTATCCTCGTCAGCAAGTTTTTGTACCACGATGATGTACGCAAGTACGGCAGCGGCGCAGCAGGCATGACCAATATGCTGCGCACCTTCGGCAAAAAGGCGGCGGCGCTTACCGCTTTTGGTGATGTGCTCAAGGGTGTGCTGGCCGTGTGCATCGGCCGCTGGCTGTTCACCCAGATGCCGGAAAGCACCACGCTCTCGCCCTATCTGGCGGTGTACCTTGCCGCCATCTTTGCCATTATCGGCCATTTGAAGCCCCTGTATTTCGGCTTCAAGGGCGGCAAAGGCGTGCTGGTGGCGGGCGGCACCATTCTGGCTATCCAGCCGGTGCTGATCCCCTTTCTGGCAGTCATCTTTCTGGCCTGCCTGCTGCCCACCGGCATGGTGTCGCTGGGCAGTGTGACCATGGCAGCACTCTACCCGGTGCTCACCATCCTGTACGGGGTGTTCCGGGGCTATTCTGCCGCCGACCTTACCGTGTGCACCATCGGCTCGGTGATTATGGGTGCGATGGTCATTTACATGCACCGCTCCAACATCCAGCGCATCCGCGAGGGCAAGGAGTACCGCTTTGGCCGTCACGGCAAAAAGTAACAGAAAATAGTAAACCACCCCGCAGCAGCCGTTCACCGGCCGCTGCGGGGTGGTTTTTGTATATGCTTATTCCTTTGTCTCGGTCTCTTCCTCAGGCTTTGCTTCGGAATGCCGCCGACGGAACCAGTCGGCGGGGATACCGCTCTGGGCGGGGGTAAGGTCCGGCGCGGGGTGGCCGTCCGGCAGATGCGCACCAAAGGCCGGAACAAAAAAGAACTTGCGCACGATGAAGATCAGTGCGATCGCGCCAACGCTGAGCAGGTTCTCCACGGCGGAATCGTGCCCCACCACCAGATGGCGTGCAATGGCGTAAAGCAGCACCTCAAGGCTGCTGCCGGGGCTGTGCTTAGCCAGCATCTTGATGAACTCGATGCCGATCACAATGTCCAGACTGCGCTCCAGAAAGGTGCGGATCTCTGCTTCGTTGCCATCGAACAGCAGGCCGGGCATCCAGCGGATGAGGGGCACAACGCTGAGCAGCAGACCGATCAGCACCAGCCCGGACAACAGCACCTCCAGCAGACTGGAAGCCTGAATAATGCGGTTGCGCAGGGAAGTGCGCCAGTGGCTTTCTACCGGGTGAGAGGGATGTTCCATAGTAAGACCTTCCTTTCGGCATTCTGCTGCATAAAGATCGACAAAATCCTGCCTTTATTGTAGCAGACGAGAGAAGGTCTGTCAATTTCAATCCACGATGGTGACGGTGGTCTGCGGGCCGACGGCCACATAGCCGGACTTTTTGATGCAGTCCTGCCCGGCGTCGGTGTCCAGCCAGTCGTACAGACGGCGCTCCGGGCTGTCGGCAGCAGCATCCGGGTGGATGACGGCGTAGAAATCGTTGCACAGGGGGTAGCTGCCGTCGGCAAGGGTGTCGTTGCTGGGGGCTACATCGTCCACCGCCAGCAGCCGCAGCCCGGGTTTGGAGTACATCTGGTCGATGTAATAATACACGGAGAAACCGATGGCGTTGGCGCTGTTGTTGTAATCGGCAATGCTGTCCACCAGCTCACCCATGGCGGCAGGTGCCAGCTCAGAGGGTGGGGTCATCAACTCTCCGCCCTGAATGAGCAGCTTTTTGAACAGGGTCTGGCTGCCGGAGTCCTCGCCGCGCTGGAAGGCAACGATTTCCTGATCCTTGCCGCCTACATCCTTCCAGTTGGTGATCTTCCCGGCGTAGATGTCCCGCAGCTGCTGCCGGGTAAGCGCCTGCACGGGGTTGTCCTCGTTGACGATGAACACCAGCGCGTCCACTCCAATGGGCTTCTGCTCCAGCTCCACGTTGGCCTCTTGCAGCTCTTCCTTTACATAGTCCGGCGCTTCGTATACCACCAGCATCCGGGTGGTGGTGTCGTACAAGCCAAAGTTTTCCCATGCGTAGGCGGTGGTGCTCACCGTGATGCTGCTGCGGGCTTCTTCCAAGTCCATACCGGTGGTATCGGCCAGCATCTGCGCCATCAGCGGGATGCAGGCGGTGCTGCCGTCCAGCGGGGGAAAATCCTCCACGGTCAAAAACGGCGCTGCCTGCTGCACAGTCGAGGACGCTGCAGAGGACGCGGGCGGCTCTGCGGCAGAGGAAGCGGTGCTGCCGGAGGGCGCATCCGTGCCCTTGCAGGCGGTCAGCACCCCGGCGGCGGAGCAGGCAGCTAGCCCCAGCAGAAAACTGCGGCGGGAAATTTTAGCGTTTTTCATAAGAAAGCCCTCCTAACTCAATAGCCATAACTCGGTACATCGTCCGCAGTGGCAGACGAGAAAATGCTCTGGCAGTACAGCCAGTTGCCGCTCGTGTCCATCCAGCCCACATAGAAGCCCCGCTGTGCGGCAAACACATGGTCGGGCAGGGCATTCAGACTGTTGGAATAGTACCCGGTGCAGCTGGAAAGTCCCTGCAGCACCACCTTGCCGTCTGCATTCAGCACATCGCATACGCTGCCGTAGGCGCTGCCCGCAGCGGCGCGGCTGCCGTAGAACATGGGTCTGCCGTCGGGGTCGGTGGTCAGGTAGTTGACGTAACTGTACTTGCCCTGCAGGGCGGTCAGGTCGCTGACAAGCCCCTGCGGGCCGTACAGCCGGGTGGCGGTGGTCTCGTAGCGGTCGTTATCCTGCAATTCCAGCCAGACGTAGCCGGTGCCGCAGTTGCTCATCCGTACTCGCTGCTGGTGCTCCACCGGTTCTACGGTGGTGTCGGTCAGCAGCTTGCCGTTGTCCTTACTGTACACCCGCAGACTGCCGTCCAGCGCGTAGACGGCTACGGTGTTGTCGGTGGCGTCCACATCGTACAGCGGGGTCTTTGCGCCTGTCTCCAAATCATAGAGTTCGTAGCCATGGCCCTCGCCGCTGTGCCATGTTACCACATAGCCCGGGAAATACTGGCTGGGCTGCTCGTCAAAGGTGGAGATCAGTCCGCGGTCCTCTGTGGTCATGTCCCGCAGTTCGTACCGGCCGTCACTGGTGGAAAAGCTGGCAAGACCACCCGGATAGACCTGCAAAAAGCCCGTGTACTGCTCGCCGGTCTGGGTGTTGTACAGGATTTGGTCGGTGGTTTCCTCTCCGGTGGCAACGTCCAGCTTCACCCAGTCGCTCAGGGTGTCGCTGTCGTAGAAAAGGCGGTATGCCGAGGCGGCCTCGGCGCGGTAGACGGGGGTGCCGTCCTTCTCCTGCACCACCACCCAGCGGTTCTGCTGGTAGTCGGTATCCCAGTCGTAATCGTCCAGTCCCTCCGGGCGGGCGTAGCAGCTGAACACCAGCTTATCGCCGCATAGGGTGCAGCTGTATGCACCTTCCGGTACCGGCAGCGCTGCGCCGGTGGCAAGGTCGATGACCTGACAGGTGCCATAACCGGACTCCGGGACGTATCCGCCATCGATCAGGCGGCTCTCCTGCAGCACCAGCAGGCCGTTTTGCAGGGTGGCGCTCTGCTCGCCCTCAAAGGACATTACTTCGGTGCCGGTCTTGTCGTACAGGGCGGTGCGGCGTCCGCCCCGGCCGGTGGGGTCGGACCAACTGCGCAGCCAGTAGTCTGCGGTGCCGGTGACACTGTCCTCCACCAGCGAGACGTTCTCACTGCGGGTAGACTGGTGCAGCGGGGTGCTGCCGCACAGGATGGTGGTGCTGCTTCCGGAACGGCTGTCGCAGTACAGCACCCGCAAACGGCTATCGTTCAGCACGGCAGGGTCGTACAGGGGTTTGCCGTTGTCGTCCGTAGGTACCGAAACCGCAGAGCTTGCAGCGCCCGGCACGCCGGTGGCGGGCGGCAGCAGGGTACAGCCGCAGCCTAAAGTAAGGGCAAGGGCAGTGCAGACTGCCCCGCAGCCGATACGCAAGACAACACGCTTCATAAAAACCACTCCTTTGCAAAAAACAGGGAGGAAATTTTTTCCGTTCACTCAGAATACGAAACAGCCGCATTTTTCATTGCAGAACTTGCAGAAAAATGCGGCTAAAAACGGTTACAATTGCATTACAGCTGCGCCGGGGCATGGGACGCTTCTGCCTTGTCCATCTGCTCCAGCTGCCGCAGAAAGGCCAGCAAAAAGGGTAGAGAAATGAAGCAGGTGAGCGTATCCGCAATGGGCTGGCAAAGCTCCACGCCCACAAGCCCCAGCACCCGGGGAAGTACAAGAATCAACGGGATAAAGCACACGCCCTGCCGGCAGCAGGCCAGAAAGGTGGCACGCCCGGCCTTGCCCACGCTCTGGAAGGTCATGTTGGTCACCACGATCACCGGCTGCAGAAGGATGGCAAAGCACTGGTAGCGGAAGGCGGGCAGCGCCACAGCGGTGACCGCCGGGTCATCCCGGAACAGGCGGATCAGGTTTTCATCGTTCCACCAGCACACCGCGATCAGCACCACCAGCAGCGCAAAGGCGGCTTTCAGGGTAAAGACGGCGGCCTGCCGCACTCGGTGGTATTTGCGGGCGCCGTAGTTGAAGGACGCCACCGGCTGCAAGCCCTGTCCCACGCCGATGGCCACTGAGAGGATGAACATAAAAATGCGGGACACAATGCTCATGCCCGCCACGGCGGCATCGCCGTAGCTGCGGGCGGCAATGTTCAGCAGCATCCCGCCGATGCTGTTCAGCCCCTGACGGCCAAAGCTGGGCGCGCCGCCTGCAAGGATCTGCAAAAACTCGCGCGGCTCCCGGGTGACGGCAGAAAGCCGGAACTGGCTGACCGTTTTGCCCCGCAGGAACATATACAGCAGAATGCCAAAGCTGATGGTCTGACTGAGGGCAGTGGCGATCCCGGCACCGGCAGTGCCCAGCCCTAAAGCGAACATGAACAGCGGGTCCAGTGCAATGTTCAGCAGTCCGCCGGTGACCAGCCCGACCATGGCAAGGTTTGCTTTGCCCTCATACCGCAGGATGTTGTTCATCACCAGACTGGAGATCATCAGCGGTGCGGCAAGCAGGATGGGCCGGGCGTAGGCGCAGGCGTGGGGCAGAATGGTTTTGGTACTGCCCAGCAGCATCATAAAGTCCGGCAGGGTGGCAAGGCCGACCACCGCCAGCACTACGCCAAAGGCCAGCGCCGTAAAAAAGCTGGTGGAAGCAAAGCGGGTGGCGGCGTGGGTATCCTGACTGCCCAAGCGGCGGCTGATGATGGTGCCGGAGCCGTGCCCCAGCATAAAGCCCAGCGCCTGAATGATGGCCATCAGGCTGGAAACGACACCCACCGCGCCGGAAGCGCTGGTGGAGATGCGCCCTACAAAAAAGGTATCGGCCAGATTGTAGATGCTGGTGATCAGCATACTCAAAATCGTGGGCGCGGCAAGGCTGAGGATCAGCCGGGGGATCGGAGTCTCGGTCATTTTATGATACTGCACCGCAGTGCGGTCCTGCTGGGTCATGGGAAAATATCCTCCTTCAAAAACGAGAAAGCCGCCCCTTCCAGAGCGGCAGATAGTCCTGATGAAAACAGTATAACGCAGTTGCGACAAAATGTCGAGAGGGAGTAAAAACGGCCTTTCGCCCCTGCGAAGGGGCGAAAAAGCAGGCGAAAACAGGATGGATTCTATATAAAGTGCTAAAGAATTGTCGAATTGCTTGTGAAAAATCACGATATGTGGTATTCTTTATAAGAAGGAATTGGAAAAATCTGTGCATTTTATGATTGGGAGGGATTTGTACATGAAATCCGTAGCACAAACTGTGATCGAGGCCGACCGCTTTTATACCATTGCCGCTCACACCGGCAATGTCATTCAGGCAGTGGAGGGCAGCAAGGACGGCGGCACTGTCCGTCTGGGCAAGTATGACCACAAGCCCGAACAGGAGTGGAGCTTTGTCCGCGAGGGCGATGGTGTGTACCGCATCCGCAACCGTGCCTCCGGCAAGCTGCTGGATCTGACCATGACCGGCACTGCCAACGGCACATGGCTGCACCTGTGGGAGGACGTGGGCGGCACGTCCCAGATGTGGAAGGTGGAGCACACCCCGGAGGGCACCGTGCGTCTGCGCTCTTCTTGGGCAGGCGGCAAGTGCGTGGACACCGTGGGCATTGGCGCCGAGGTGGGCGCTGTGCTGCAGATCTGGCAGGAGGTGCCCGGCGGTGGTGACCAGCTGTGGGTCATCTCTGAGGTAAAGGACCGCGTAAAGCGTGCCGCCAAGGTTGAACAAGCAGCACCCGCTGCCGAGACGAAGGCCGCACCGGCCAAGGAAGCCGCTCCCGCCAAGAAGCCCGCAGCCCGCAAGCCCCGCACCGCCAAGAAGGTGGAGGAGAAGCCCGCTGCTCCCACCGCAAAGGCTGCAGAGCCGGTCAAGGCAGAAAAGCCCGCTGCGAAAAAGGCTGCTAAGGCAAAGGCTGAGCCTGCTGCTCCCGCAGTAGAGGTGAAGGCAGCTCCCGCCGTGGCAACCAAGGCCGAGCCTGTTACTAAGGCTGAACCGGCTGCCAAGGCAGCGCCCGCAGCGGAAGCCAAGACTGCCCCTGCCGCCGCAAAGCCCAAGGCAAAGCGTGCACCCTGCAAAAAGACCGTAAAGAAGTAAGAAATCATAAAACGCAAAAAATCGGACAGACCGCGGTCTGTCCGATTTTTTGCGTTTATAGAAGCTTTTTATGCAGCAGGGGAGGCGGCCTCATCGCTCTGGGCGGCGGTCTGCACGAACTGCACGATGCTCTCGATGGTCTTGCGCAGCTGCACAAGGCTTTCCACGTCAGAGTCCTGCATCCGGGAGGTGGGGGCGGTCACCACGGTCTGGGCGGCAGTCACCGTGCCGGTCAGCTCTGCATGGATGTGGTGGGCGGGCACGTCCAGCAGGATGTGCACCTTGGGGGACAGGGTCTTGAGCAGACCCTGCTTTTCAATGCCCAGAATCAGCTGCGGCGCGCCCTCCCCGGCGGTGAGGTTCGGCAGCTGAAGGTAGAGGTAGCCTTCCTTCGCGTTGGCGGGCTGCACGGTTTTTAGCTGCTTGAGATCCAGCTGGAAGTCGTTCACCTGCTGCAAGCCGGTGGCGGCGGGGTCTACCCCCAGCAGGGTGGCCAGCTGGTTTTGGGAAATATAGCTGCCCAGCGACCAGCCCGGCAGCAGCAGGCTTGCCAGCGGATATTCGGCAACAACCGTACTGCGTAGCTTGTTGTACAACTGTCCGGCATCGTACAGAGTCTCTTCCTCGCTGATGTACATCCGGGTCAGAGGGGCATCGTTGACGGTGCTGGTGCCCGTCGGGTACAGCGCCAGCTGCACCGCTCGGGGGGTGTACTGGCCGGTCAGACTGCCGGTGGTGCCGCCGAACTTGTCCAGCAGGGCGTAAAGGGCAGGGGGCTCTGCTTCGGTGGAGGTGATGGTGTAGTCCAGCGCAAAGCTGGCACCGCTCTGGAATGCCTTGATCTTGCGGCTGACGAAGCTGTACAGCACTGCCGCAGCCACCGCGCACACCAAAACCAGACACAGCAGAACGATCAGCGCCGCACGCAGACCGGTGCGCTTTTTGTGGGAAGATGCCATGGAAAAACCTCTCCTTCCGGTAAAACGTATTTGTCCCAGCATAACGGAACTGCCCGCAAATGTCAAGCGCCGCAAACTGCGGACAAAACAAAAAACCTGAAACATTTCTGTTTCAGGTTTCTGGCGGAAAGATGGGGATTCGAACCCCAGAACGCTTTTGACACGTTACACGATTTCCAGTCGTGCGCCTTAGACCAACTCAGCCATCTTTCCACATCTTTTGTTCTGCCTTTGGGCGGGTGCCCTTGGCGCTCCACTATAATACCTGAAAGCAGGCTTTTTGTCAAGGATTTTTTTGAAAAAAATCAGACTTTTTTAAAAATGACGAAAAAGCGCGAGAAAACGTTCTGCCGCATGGATGGAAAGCACAAAAAGCCCTTGACGCACCTTTAAAATAGGTCTATATTGAGGGCAAAGAGCACTGCGGTGGGTCATTTTGTGCCGCAGCGGCGGGAAATATAAGGAGGATGCTTTTATGACTTATCCTGAGGTGCTTGCCAATGCCCGTACCTGCATTGGTCAATACTGCAAGGCCTGCCCGGTGTGCAACGGCGTGGCCTGCAAAAACCAGATCCCCGGCCCGGGTGCCAAGGGCGTGGGCGATACCGCTATCCGCAATTATAATAAGTGGGCCGATATCCGGGTAAACATGGACACCCTGTGCCCCGGCGGTACACCGGACACTACGCTGGAGTTGTTCGGCAAAAGCTTCCGCTATCCCTTCTTTGCAGGCCCTGTGGGCGCGGTGAACCTGCACTACTCCGATACCTACACCGATATGACCTATAACGATGTACTGGTGCGCGCCTGTGCCGAAAACGGCATTGCTGCCTTTACTGGTGACGGCACCAACCCTACCGTGATGGAGATGGCTACCCGCGCCATTGGCGCTGCGGGCGGCTGCGGTGTGCCCACCATCAAGCCGTGGAACATCGACACCATCCGCGAGAAAATGGCACAGGCCAAGGCCAGCGGCTGTTTTGCCGTGGCCATGGACGTGGATGCGGCGGGTCTGCCCTTCCTGAAAAACATGAATCCCCCGGCGGGCAGCAAGACCGTGGAGCAGCTGGCCGAGATTGCCGGAATGGTCGGAAAGCCCTTCATCGTCAAGGGCGTCATGACCGTATCCGGCGCTCTGAAAGCCAAAGAGGCCGGTGCTTCCGCCATCGTGGTGAGCAATCACGGTGGCCGCGTTCTCGACCAATGCGCCGCCACAGCCGAAGTCCTCGCGGACATCGCGGACGCCATGAAGGGCAGCGGCGTAAAGATCTTCGTGGACGGCGGCATCCGCAGCGGCGTGGACGTATTCAAGGCGCTGGCGCTGGGCGCCGACGCGGTACTCATCTGCCGCCCCTTCGTTCCCATGGTCTACGGCGGCGCGGAGGAAGGCGTGAAGCTTTACATTGAGAAGATCGGCGCGGAGCTGAGCGACACCATGGCCATGTGCGGCACGGAGAATCTGGCGTCCATCAATCGGGATATGGTGCTTGTGAAGTAACATCGTCTGCGTTCCCTCTCCCGGATACCGGAATACGGTATCCGGGAGGTTTTTCGCTGGATTCAAAGAAAAAATGCCCTTTCTTTTTTCTGAAATCTATGGTAAAATATACGGACTTTCTATAGGAGGCCGGGTTATGGCACATTTTTTGCTGCGTCTCTTTGTTAAAAACGCCGACCAGACCAGCGACCCCAAAGTGCGCGCCGCCGTGGGTACTCTGTCCGGGATCGTGGGCATTCTCTGCAATTTCTTCCTTTTCCTCGGGAAAGTCATTATTGGCACCCTGTCCGGCTCCGTTTCCATCACTGCTGACGCCATGAACAACCTGTCCGATGCGGCCAGCTCCATTGTGACGCTGGTTGGCTTCAAGCTGGCGGAGCAGCCCGCCGACGCGGAACACCCCTACGGCCACGCCCGGTTTGAATACCTGTCCGGTCTGGTGGTCTCCGCCATGATCGTCATTATCGGCTTCGAGCTGGCAAAGACCTCCGTGGGGAAAATCCTCTCCCCGGTGCCAGTGGTGTTTTCCGCCCCGCTGGCGGCGGTGCTGGTGCTGTCCATCGCCGTCAAGCTGTGGCTGTGCCTGTTCAACCGGACGCTGGGCAGGAAAATCAACTCCACCACTTTGCTCGCAACCTCCGAGGACAGCCGCAACGACATCATCACCACCGCCGCCGTCCTGCTGGCCGCCGTCATCGAGGCCGTTTCCGGGCTGTCCATTGACGGCTTCGTGGGTCTGGCCGTGTCGCTGTTCATTCTCTACAGCGGTGCCAAGCTGGCGAAGGAGACCATCAGTCCCCTGCTTGGCGAAGCTGCCTCCCCCGAACTTCAATCGCGTATCGTGGACTACATCAGCGCCCAGCCCAAGGTTCTGGGATATCACGACCTGATGGTTCACGATTACGGCCCCGGCCAGCGCTTTGCCACCATCCACGTGGAAATGGACTGCAAGGAAGACCCCATGCAGTGCCACGAGCTGATCGACGACATGGAGCGGGAGTGTCTGAAAAGCCACAACATCCATCTGGTCATTCACTACGATCCCGTGGTAACGGACGACCCGGAGCTGACCCGGCTTCACATTCTCGTGGACGACTTGCTCAGCGAAATGGACGCCCGGCTGAAAACCCACGATTTCCGCATGGTCCCCGGCGGCGGGCATACCAACCTCATTTTTGACATTGCCATGCCCCAGGACACGAAGCTTACGAAGCAGGAAATTCAGGATAAGCTTGAGGAAGCGCTGTGCGCCCGGGAGGGCAAAACCTACCACACCATCATCACCTTCGACCCTCTCGCCTTCAATCAGGAATCCTGTGAGCACCAATAACCGTCGATTTTCGGCAGATTTCAATTTCTCGTCTTGCACTTTTCCAAAAAGCCGTTATAATATCTCTGCTGATAGAAAGAAGGTGCTCATTTGAACCAGACGAACAGAAACATGCTGGAAGGGCCTCTGTTTCCGAATATCATCCGGTTTACCATTCCCATTATTCTGACCAGCGTTTTACAGCTGCTTTTCAACGCGGCGGACCTCGTGGTGGTGGGGCAGTTCTGCGGCAGCGTGTCCGTCGCCGCGGTGGGCGCTACCGGTTCCATTACCGGTCTGCTGGTCAATTTCTTCATCGGCCTGTCCGTAGGTGCGGGCGTGGCCGTCGCCCACGGCCTTGGCGGCCGGGAAAATCAGGTCGTTCACCGCACTGTGCATACCGCGCTGCCCACCGCCATCTTAAGCGGCGCGATCCTGACGGTCGCCGGCCTTACCTATTCCGAGACGTTTCTTATCATGATGGGGACACCTGATACCGTACTGCCCCTCTCCACCGTTTACATGCGGATCATCTTCTGCGGCGTCACCTTTAACATGGTGTACAATTTCTGTGCCTCCATTCTCCGCGCCGCCGGTGATACCAAAAGCCCGTTGGTCTTCCTGCTGTTCGCGGGCATCCTGAACGTGATTTTGAATCTGGTTTTCGTCATCCAGTTCCAGATGAATGTGGCCGGTGTGGCGCTGGCGACCATCATTTCTCAGGCGGTTTCCGCCGTGCTGGTGGTCATCGCTCTGATGCGCAGAACCGACGCCTGCAAGCTATACCTTAACAAGCTGCGCTTTTACAAGCCCCAGCTGGCGAAAATTCTCCGCATCGGACTGCCTGCGGGCATCCAGAGCGCCCTGTTCGCCATTTCCAACGTGCTGATCCAGTCGTCGGTAAACTCCTTCGGTGATGTTTTCATGTCCGGCAACGCGGCGGCAAGCAACCTTGAGGGCTTCGTCTATGTCTGTCTCAATGCGTTCCACCAGTCCGCCGTCAATTTTGTCGGGCAGAACGCCGGCGCGAAGCAGTACCACCGGGTGCGGCAGACCCTGTGGATCTGTCTGGGGTGCGTTACGGTGGTGGGACTGGTGCTTGGGTCGCTGGTCTACGTGTTCGGCCCCTCGCTGCTCTCCATTTACATCACCGACTCCCCGGAAGCCATCTCCTATGGCATGACCCGTCTGGCCTTCATCTGCCTGCCCTATTTCACATTCGGCATGATGGACGTGACCACCGGCGCGCTTCGGGGCATCGGCGCGTCCTTTGTTCCCATGATGATCTCCGTTCTCGGCGTGTGCGGCTTGCGCATCGTCTGGATCTACACCATTTTCCAGATTCCCCAATACCACACGCCGCAGTGCCTGTATCTTTCCTATCTTGTCTCATGGGTCATCACCTTCATTGTCCAACTGGCCGCTTTCTTGATCGTGTTCCGAAGGTATCTGAAAACAGCAGAATAATGCAGCATCGGCTTCCCGGCTTTTGATAGGCGTTCGTAAAACAATGAATGGGGCGTATCGGCACAGATACGCTCCATTTTTCAATCCAAAACGCGCACACTCCCTTGGCTCTCCCTCTCGGAGAGCTGTCACCGCAGGTGACTGATACTGAACTCCAATTAAAATCTTTAAAAAAGATTTTAATTGGAGTTCAGTATTAACTGTCTGATGCTCCCCGCCCATTGGCCGGGGAGCCATTTTTTCTTTTTTCTGGAAAAATGGGCTTGACAATTCCCCGGCGCTGTGTTATTGTATTAATGCACTAATACAGTAGTACAAATCAGGAGGTGTCTATGAACTGGAAATTTGCCGGTGACCGTCCGGTATATCAGCAGATCATGGCAGCGATCCGCGGTGCGATCCTGAAAGGCGAGCTGCCCCCGGGAGGAAAAGTCCCCTCCGTCCGGGATCTGGCCGCTCAGGCGCAGGTAAACCCCAACACCATGCAGCGCGCCCTGACGGAGCTGGAGCGGGAAGGTCTTCTCGTCAGCGGCGGCACCAGCGGCCGCAGCGTCACCCAGGACGAAGCCGTTCTCGTCGCCATGCGGGAGCAGACGCTGGAGGAACTCGCCCGGGAATGTGCCGAGAAATTTATGACGTTCGGCGTAACGCCAACACAGGCGGCCCAGCTTTTGCTGGGTCTGGAAACGAAGAAGGAGGAATAACATGGAACAAACTGTTCTGACCGCCAGCGGCCTTACCATGCGCTATCACAGCACGCTGGCTCTGGACAATCTGGATCTGACCCTGCCTCAGGGAAAGATCGTCGGTCTTCTTGGGCCCAACGGCAGCGGAAAGACCACCTTTATCAAGCTGGCCGCAGGTCTGCTGACCCCCACGGCGGGCGAGATCACCATTTGCGGCAATAAAATCGGGACGGCCACCAAGGCCGTGGTCTCCTATCTCCCTGACCGCCCCTATTTCAGCCGTCAGGTTCGGGTGGAGCAGCAGCTGGATTTCTTTCAGGATTTTTACGTGGACTTTGACCGGGCGCGGGCAGAGGAAATGCTCTCCGCGCTGAACATCTCCCTGAGCGCCAAATTCAAGGCGTTGTCCAAGGGCAATCAGGAAAAGGTTCAGCTGGTTCTGGTGATGTCCCGCCGGGCAAAGCTGTACCTGCTGGACGAACCCATCGGCGGCGTCGATCCCGCCGCCCGGGATTACATTCTCAACACCATCATCACAAATTACGACCCCAGCGCCACGGTGCTGATCTCCACCCACCTGATCGCCGACGTGGAGCGGGTACTGGACGAGTATCTGTTCCTGTCCCAGGGCCGCATTTTACAGGGCGGAAACGTGGACGCCGTGCGGGAGGAGACCGGCAAGTCGCTGGATGAACTGTTCCGGGAGGTATTCAAATGTTTGCCAAATTGCTGAAAATGGAATTCCGTTCCACTTGGAACGTGCTGGGCATTCTGTGCCTGAGTCTGGTGGGCGCGGGGCTTTTGGGCGGCCTCGCCATCCGGTATCTGGTGGGCGCCAGCGCTCCTAAGGAGTGGCTGGAGGTTTTGTGTACGCTGGCCATTACCGCGGCCGTGCTGTTCTTCGTCGTCTGCGGTGTGGCGGCGCTGATCGTGCAGATCGTCCGCTTCTACCGCAGCCGCTTCACCGATGAAGGCTATCTGACCTTCACCCTCCCCGTCACCACCCATCAGGTGCTGCTTTCCAGCTTCCTCACCAGCGCCGTCAACCTGATTGCCGTGGCCGCCGTCAGTGTCATCGGTCTGATTCTGATGGGGCTGTGCGTCGTGCCGGATTTTAAAGATCTTCGGGAGGGTATCCACGTTCTGTGGCAGGAGTTTCCCGAACTCTGGGCGCGGTTCACCCAGGCGGATGTGCTTCAGGCCTTCGGGCTTCTCCTTGTGAACGCAATCGTCGCTTTTTCCAATGAGCTGATTCTCATTATGCTTGCCGTGACCATCGGCTCCCTCGTTGCCAAAAAGCACAAGATTCTCGCCGCCGTTGCCTTCTATTACATCCTGCACGTCGTCGATCTTACCTTTACCGGCGTCAGCATGGTAAAGCTTGCGGAAAGTCCCAACAGTCTGCTGGGTCTTCTGGCGCTCGTCAATCTCATCATGGCGGTCGCCGGGTATTTCCTGATGTACTTCCTTGTGGACAAAAAACTGAATCTGAACTGACCCTTTTCCCCACATCCGAGCCTGTTTCAGGCTCGGATTTTGCATATTTTATCACATATATTTGTTCATCCTCAATAAAAAACGACTTCCCACAATTTGCACACTGTGACAATTTGTCCACCAATCTTCAAAATTTCCTCACATTTTCTGGCATTATTTCATATTGTATTCTTAAGGGATCAATGGTATCATAGAAATAATATACATTTGTCTCCACAACATGGACGCTGTATAAAAGGAGAGAGGCTATGAAATACATTGTGATTCTGGGGGACGGCATGGCCGACGAGCCCATCGATGCCCTCGGCGGAAAAACACCCCTTGCCTGCGCGGAAACGCCTGTGATGGACGAACTGGCGTCAAAAGGCGAAATGGGAATGGTGCAGAACGTCCCCGCCGGGATGGCTCCCGGCAGCGACGTGGCCAACCTGTCCGTTCTGGGCTACGATCCCGCCGTCTGTTACTCCGGACGATCTCCTCTGGAAGCACTGAGCGTGGGCGTCGCCATGGAGCCGACGGACATCGTTCTGCGCTGCAACATCGTAACGCTGACCGAGGAAGAACCCTATGCCAAAAAGACCATTCTTGACCACAGCTCCGGCGAAATTTCCACCGCCGACGCGGACATTTTGATGGACGCCATCCGGGAGAATTTCAACAGCGACGAGTTTCAGTATTATACCGGCACCAGCTACCGCCACATCACCATCTGGAAAAATGGCACCATGCCCCAGCTGGAGCCGCCCCACGACCATCTGACCCACGTCATCGGCCCCTATCTTCCTCAGGAAACCAAGCTGCGGGCCATGATGGAAAAGAGCTTTGACATTCTGAACACTCACCCCCTGAATCTGGAGCGGGCGGCCAAAGGCAAAAACAAAGCCAATTCCCTCTGGTTCTGGGGCGCGGGAACAAAGCCCTCCCTGCAAAACTTTACTGAGAAAACCGGCCTGAAGGGCGCTATGGTATCCGCCGTAGACCTGCTCAAGGGCATCGCCGTGGGTGCAGGGATGAAGGTTTATCAGGTTCCGGGTGCCACCGGCTCCATCGACACGAATTTTGAGGGCAAGGCGCAGGCCGCCATTGACGCTCTGACCAAAGACGGCTGCGATTTTGTCTACGTCCACGTGGAAGCCCCGGACGAAATGGGTCATCAGGGACTGCTGAAAGAGAAAATCCAGTCCATCGAGTATCTCGACCGCCGACTCATTGCCCCGGTGAAGAAGGCCATGGAGGACGCGGGTGAAGATTTCCGGATGCTGGTGCTCCCCGACCACCCCACCCCCATCCGTCTGCGCACCCACACCGGCGACCCGGTACCCTACGTGCTGTACGACAGCACCCGCCAGCGCAAATCCATTCAGAAATACACCGAAGCCGAAGCGGAAGCCACCGGCAATTATGAGCCGAACGGCTACAGGCTCATCGAGCGGCTGCTGTGCAAGTAAGCCGGTAATTAAGGGAGGAAGAAACAATGTCCAGAGTCTATAATTTTTCCGCAGGCCCCGCAGTCCTGCCGGAGAGCGTTTTGCAGGAAGCCGCCGCTGAAATGCTGGATTACCGGGGAACCGGCATGTCCGTCATGGAAATGAGCCACCGCTCCAAGACCTATCAGGCCATCATCGATCAGGCGGAGGCTGACCTTCGCACCCTCATGGGAATCCCCGACAATTACAAGGTCCTGTTCATGCAGGGCGGCGCAAGCCAGCAGTTCGCCATGGTGCCGATGAACCTGATGAAAAACAGGGTTGCCGATTACATCATCACCGGCCAGTGGGCGAAAAAGGCATGGCAGGAGGCCAAAATGTACGGCACCGCCAACGCGGTGGCCTCCTCCGCCGACAAGACCTTCTCCTATATCCCCGACTGCTCCGACCTGCCCATCGACGAGAACGCGGACTATGTCTACATCTGTGAAAACAACACCATTTACGGCACCAAATTCTGGCAGCTGCCCAACACCAAGGGCAAGCCGCTGGTCTCCGACGTTTCCTCCTGCTTCCTGTCCGAGCCGGTAGACGTGACCAAGTACGGGATGCTTTACGGCGGCGTGCAGAAGAACATCGGCCCCGCCGGTGTGGTCATTGCCGTCATCCGGGAAGACCTGATCACCGAGGACGTGCTCCCCGGAACCCCTACCATGCTCCGCTACAAGACCCATGCGGACAACGGCTCCATGTACAACACGCCTCCCGCCTACGGCATTTACATCTGCGGCAAGGTGTTCCGGTGGCTGCTGTCCATGGGCGGTCTGGAAGCCATCCGGGAGCGCAACGTGGCAAAGGCCAAAGTCCTTTACGATTTTCTGGACGCCAGCCAGCTCTTTCACGGCACCGTGGTGAAAAAAGACCGTTCCCTCATGAACGTCCCCTTTGTCACCGGGAATGCGGAGCTGGACGCAAAATTTGTCAAAGCAGCAGAAGCCGCGGGCTTCGTCAGCCTGAAAGGCCACCGCACCGTCGGCGGTATGCGCGCCAGCATCTACAACGCCATGCCCATGGAAGGCGTCGTCAAGCTGGTGCAGTTCATGGAACGCTTTGAGAAGGAAAATCGCTGAAAAGAGGAAGGTTATGTATCACATTCACTGCTTAAATAAGATTTCCCCCAAGGGCACCGCCCTTCTGACGGACAATTACGCCATCACGGACGACCGGAATCAGGCCGACGGCGTTCTGGTGCGCTCTGCCGACATGCACAATGTGGCTCTGCCGGAAAGCCTTCTGGCCGTCGCCCGCGCCGGTGCCGGCGTCAACAACATTCCCCTGTCCGACTGCGCCGAAGCGGGCGTCGTGGTGTTCAACACCCCCGGCGCCAACGCCAATTCCGTGATGGAGCTGGCGCTGTGCGGTATGCTTCTGAGCAGCCGGGACGTGGTGGGCGGCATCAACTGGGTGCAGACCATCAAAGACGATCCCGATATCGCCAAACTGGTGGAGAAGGGCAAGTCCCAATTCGCCGGTCATGAGATCCGCCACAAGAATCTGGGTGTCATTGGCCTTGGCGCAGTGGGCGGCCCTCTGGCCAACGCCGCAAGGAACTTAGGCATGACCGTCTACGGCTGCGACCCCTTCATCTCCATTGAGGCGGCGTGGCACTTGGACAGCCACATTGTCCGGGTCAACGACCGGGATGAAATCTATTCCAAGTGCGACATCATTTCCCTCCACACTCCCCTGCTGGACGACACCCGGGGCATGATAAACGCCGAGGCCATCGCCAAGATGAAGGACGGTGTCATTGTCCTGAACTTCGCCCGTGACCTGCTGGTGGACGACGATGCCATGGCGGCGGCGCTGGCCTCCGGCAAGGTCGCCCGGTACGTCACCGACTTCCCCAACGGGAAGACCGCCAATATGCCCGGCTGCATTGCCATCCCCCATCTGGGCGCTTCCACGGAGGAATCCGAGGACAACTGCGCCAAAATGGCCGTGCAGGAGCTGATGGACTACTTAGAAAACGGCAACATCAAAAATTCCGTCAACTATCCCAACTGCGACATGGGCATCTGCCGCGCCGAGGGGCGCATCACCCTGCTGCACCGGAACATTCCCAACTCTCTGGGTCGGTTCACCGCCGCCATTGCAGGCGAAAACATCAACATTGACGGTCTGATGAACAAGAGCCGGGGTGAATACGCCTACACCATGCTGGATCTTGACCGCCACCCCTCTGCGGATGTTGTAGAGCATCTGAAGCAGATCGACGGCGTTCTGAAAGTCCGGGTCATCAAGTAAAATAGTTTTCGGGAGGGGCTTTGCCCCTCCCGAATTATTTATTGATCTTCTTTTTCCTTCTGATTTTTCAGAAACTGCTCCTTCATTTTTTGCAAACGGCGGCGTTTTTTCCGCTCCCTGTTCTGCTTGAACCGGGATTGCAGCTCCGGCGGATGATCCTGTAACTTTTCCTCCGGGATGTTCCGCTGGGCAAGGCGCTTGTCCGTAAACTCCCGCGCCAGCGTGTACAGCACCGACGCCAGCGGGATCATCAGCAGCATACCGAACACGCCCATCAGCTCGCCGCCGATGGTGACCGCCACCAGCACCCACATACCGGGCAGGCCGATGGAGGTTCCCACCACTCTGGGGTAGATCAGGTTGTTTTCCAGCTGCTGCAAAATCAGGAACATTGCCACGAAAGTCAATGCTTGCAGCGGGTTATCCACCAGAATGAAGAACGCGCCCAGCACGCAGCCCACAAACGCGCCCACCACCGGCACCAGCGCCGTCACCGCGATGATGACGCTGACCAGCGGAATGTAGGGCATCCGGAAAATCGCCATGGTCACGGCGAACAGGCCGCCCAGAATGCAGGCTTCCAGACACTGCCCGGAAATGAAGTTGGAGAAGGTGCTGTTGGTCAGCCGCAGAATCCGGATGATCTCATCGCCGGCTTTCTCCGGAATCAGGGAATAGAGCTGTCTCTTATACACATCTCCGAGCC
>ERZ1026916.309-NODE-309-length-34328-cov-8.593703_pt1 | contig 34328 bp, 19 predicted proteins | sample MGYA00519465_ERZ1026916 | MGnify/ENA primary metagenome ERZ1026916 (study PRJEB26926, sample SAMN06164880) | human gut metagenome | biome: ENVO:00009003; feature: ENVO:2100002; material: ENVO:00002003 | host: Homo sapiens | place: USA | collected 2012 ... | reverse complement strand
CAAGGACCCTCTGATTAACAGTCAGATGCTCTAACCGACTGAGCTAAGGAAGAATGTTGTTTTTTCTCAAATGCGCTGCAAAAGTAATAGGATATTTTGAAATATGCAATATCTTTGCAAAAAAAATATCGAAGATGGATAAAATAATTGGGTTGGGCAATGCTTTGGTTGATGCACTGGCAATCATTGAGGATGATAATATTTTGACGGAGATGCAGCTTCCGAAAGGAAGCATGACGCTGATTGATGAAGATAAGTTCTTGAAAATTAGTGAGTATTTCAGCCGGATGGAGACGCATCTGGCTAACGGAGGTTCTGCCGGAAACGCAATTCGGGCAATGGCATGCCTTGGTGCGGGTACGGGATTCATCGGAAAAGTAAGCAATGACTTTTATGGTAACTTTTTCCGGGATAGTCTGCTGGAGCATGGGACAGAGGCGGATTTATTGCTTTCCACTACCCTTCCGTCCGGTGTAGCCTCTACTTTCATTTCTCCTGATGGGGAGCGTACTTTCGGCACTTATTTGGGGGCGGCTTCTACATTGAAGGCGGAAGATCTTTCGCTGGATATGTTCAAAGGATATGCTTACCTATTTATAGAGGGGTATCTGGTGCAAGACCATGATATGATTCTCCGTGCCATTGAGCTGGCTAAAGAGGCCGGCTTACAAGTATGTTTGGACATGGCGAGCTACAATATAGTAGAAGGAGACCTTGAATTTTTCTCTCTGTTGGTTAACAAATATGTGGATATTGTTTTTGCCAATGAAGAAGAGGTAAAGGCCTTTACAGGTAAGGAACCGGAGGAAGCATTGGACATCATTGCCAAAATGTGTAGCATAGCCATTGTAAAGGTGGGTGCCCGTGGTTCTCTGATTCGTAAAGGTACAGAGATGGTGCAGGTACAAGCGGCTCCGGTAGAGAAAGTGGTGGACACTACAGGAGCGGGTGACTATTTTGCGGCGGGTTTCTTGTATGGACTGACGTGTGGTTACTCGCTGGAGAAATGTGGCAAGATAGGCTCCCTTCTCTCCAAAGATGTGATACAAGTGGTGGGTACGGAGCTTCAGGCAGCACAATGGGAAAAAATCAAGGAAGAAATTTTATTAATTAATTAATGTGCTGATGTGCCAATGTGTTAATTGGCTGCGCAATATTTGTTTCGCTATTACGCTGCAGGTTATTAGCACATTGGCACATTGGCATATTAGCACATTATCATAATTATGAGAAGAATTTTAAAGATACGCTGGATGGTTGCCTTGCTGATTGTAGCGGGAGCCGTTTGTTTTTGGGGGTTTAAGAGTGGTGATAGCCGTAGTTTCCAAATAGCAAAGAATCTGGATATATTCAATTCCATTGTGAAAGAGTTGGATATGTTTTACGTGGATACGATTGATCCGAACAAGACTATCCGTGAAGGCATTGATGCCATGCTCTACTCGCTGGACCCCTACACGGAGTATTATCCGGAAGATGACCAAAGCGAATTGGAGCAGATGCTGAAGAATTCCTATGGTGGTATAGGTTCTGTGATTACTTGGAATCCGAAACTGAAACGTTCCATGATATCTGAGCCATACGAGAATATGCCTGCTGCCGATGTAGGCCTGAAAGCCGGAGATATTTTGATGGAGATTGACGGAAAAGACCTTGCCGGAAAGAATAACCAGGAAGTCAGCGAGATGCTCCGCGGACAAGTGGGTACCAGCTTCAAGCTGAAAGTGCAACGTCCCGGTACAGAGAAACCGTTGGATTTCGACATTGTGCGCCGTTCCATCCAATTGCCGTTCATACCTTATTATACGGTGCTGGATAATAATATAGGTTATATCAATCTCAGCACCTTCTCGGGGAATCCTTCCAAGGAGTTCAAGCAGGCTTTTCTGGACTTGAAGAAGCGGGGGATGACTTCGTTGGTGATTGACTTGCGGAACAATGGGGGGGGCTTGCTGGATGAGTCTATAGAGATAGCCAACTTCTTTCTGCCTCGCGGAAAAACACTTGTGACGACAAAGGGTAAGATTAAGCAAGCCAGCAATACCTACAAGACGTTGCGTGAACCGTTGGATTTGGAAATTCCTTTGGCTGTTCTGGTCAATGGCGGAACGGCTTCTTCGTCAGAAATCCTTGCGGGCTCTTTGCAGGACCTTGACCGTGCGGTCATTATCGGTAACCGTACTTTCGGTAAGGGATTGGTGCAGACCACCCGTCCGTTGCCATACGGTGGTACCATGAAGCTGACGACTTCCAAATATTATATTCCCAGCGGCCGTTGTGTGCAGGCTATCGACTACAAGCACCGGAATGAGGACGGCAGTGTGGGACGTATTCCGGACAGCCTTACTACCGTGTTCCATACGGCTGCCGGACGTGAAGTGCGTGATGGTGGAGGCGTGACTCCGGACATTGCGGTGAAGCAGGAGAAGCTGCCCAACATTCTGTTCTATCTTGTCAATGACAATCTTATTTTCAATTATGCTACGGACTATTGCTTGAAACATCCTACCATTCCTTCAGCAGAGAAGTTTGAAATTACAGATGCCGATTACGCGGACTTCAAGGCGATGGTGAAAAAGGCGGACTTCAAATACGACCAGCAGACAGAGAAGATGCTGAAGAACCTGAAGGAGATGGCCGAATTTGAGGGCTATCTGACTGATGCTTCGAAAGAGTTTGAAGCGCTGGAGAAAAAATTGTCGCATAATCTGGACCGTGACCTTGACCATTTCTCCAAGGACATCAAGAGCATGATTGCGGTAGAAATCATCAAGCGTTATTATTTCCAGCGTGGAAGCATTATCCAGCAGTTGAAAGATGATGATGATTTGAAAGAGGCTGTAAAGATACTGACTGCTCCGGAAAAATACAAGGAAATGTTGAGTGCTCCGGCAGTGACGTCAATGTCTCTGCAACAAAGAAAGGAGACAGCCCCGGTTTTTCTGAGTACCGCTACGAGAGCAAATGAACATGTTTATGATGAAATAGTATAAGGACACTCTTAAGAGGATTCTTTTATTTGCTCCTTAATTTATACCGGATAGTCTCTGTATAAGCCTTTTATACACGACTATCCGGTTAAGTTGTTTGTAGGGTATTAACTTGTTTTATATTTTTGCAGGTGATAATGAAAATATTGACAAGGTTATGAAACAATTGAATTCTCTGAAAGTATGGCTGTCTGTGGTATTGTTGCTTTGCTTCTCTCTTTCCGGACAAGCCCAGTTCCTGCGCACTTCCTACTTTATGGAAGGAAGTAACCAGCGTATGCAGCTCAATCCGGCCTTGATGCCGGGACGCGGTTATCTGAATATTCCCGTGATAGGTTCGTTGAATGCTACCGTCAACTCCAGTTCCCTGGGGTATAGGGATATTATGGACATTATTGAAAACAGTGATGACAGCGACTATTTCATGAGCAATGACTTTATGAACCGACTGGATGCTACCAATAACTTGAATGTGAATTTGAGTACCGACATTCTGTCTGCCGGGTGGTATAAAGGAAAGAACTTCTGGTCAGTCAATGTGGGGTTGCGTAATGATATCGGTGCCGCCATACCGAAAACCATGTTCCAGTTTATGAATAACATGAGCAGCCGGGAGTTTGGTGACAATATTTCTGACTATTTGGGTATTAACGAAACCATTAATGGACAGAAGCTTGAGATAAATTCCTATGCGGAAGTCGGCCTTGGCTTTGCAAGGAATATCACAGACCGACTGGCTGTAGGTGGTAAGGTGAAGATGCTGCTGGGTATCGGTAACTTAAAGCTGAACATCAACCAGATTCATGTGGAAACTCCTTCTGTCGGCTCTTCAGGAGTGACGAGTAAAGCTTCCATTCAAGTGGATGCAACTTTGGAGAACTCGTCAAAGCTGTTAGAACTTCCCGAGAATGAGAATGGTGATTATATCGATGAAATCGATTTTGGCAGTTTTGGTTTTGCCGGATATGGTGGGGCTATTGATTTGGGAGTATCTTACAAGTTACTGGATAAATTGACACTTTCTGCTTCAGTTCTTGATTTGGGTTTTATCAAATGGTCTAAATCGAATACCAGTATAGCGCGAGCCAATGCAGAGCAGACTTATGATCTTCTTGACCCGGCCTCGCAGCAGGAGTTCATGAATATTGTGAACAGCGGCGAGATTCTTAACTATGACATGTTGAAGCTCAAGACGGAGGAGGCTTCTGAGAAGAGCCGTACCCGTGGATTGACTTCTACAATGGTTCTTGGCGCTGAATATGCCTTATTGAATGATTGGCTGGTAGTGGGTGCCTTGTATACCGGTCGTTTTGCCAAACCGAAAACTTTGAATGAGTTGACTTTCTCTGCCTGCATCCGTCCGACGAATGCTTTCAATGTAGCTGCCAGCTATTCCGTACTTCAAGGAGCTGGTAAAACCTTCGGTCTGGCATTGAAGCTGGGTTCCTTCTTTGCAGGAACAGATTATATGTTCTTTGGCAAGAATACGAAGAATGTCAATGCTTACTTGGGGGTTTCTATTCCTTTGGGAAAACAGAAAACGGCTGAAAATTAATAAAGTGAGTTATCAGTTGTCGCGGGTTATCTTTCTATAAAAGAGGATAATCTGCGATTTTGTTTTTACGAAAACGCAAAAAGCTTTATCTTTGCTGGTAAATACCTATAAACAGTACTCATGAGAATTGCAATAACGTTTCTCTTGTCTTTGGTTTTCAGTAGTTTGCTGCAAGCTTCACCCATACCTTTTTCTCCTATAGTGAGGAGCTATTCGGTGTCGGATTATAATGCCGGTATTCAGAATTGGGCCATTGCTCAAGACGAAAGAGGAGTGATGTATTTCGGTAATAACAGTGGGCTGTTGGAATTTGATGGAAGTGCTTGGCGGCTGTATGAATTACCGACAAAAGGAATTGTGCGTGCTATATATATCAGTAAAGATGGAAGAATTTATGTAGGCTCTTACGAAGAATTCGGTTATTTTGTCCGTACTCCTTATAATACCCTTGAATATCATTCGCTAAAAGATGAGGTGAAGGATTTTACTTTTCATAACGATGAAATCTGGAACATTGTTTGCGTTCAAGGAGAAATTGTTTTTCAATCGTTTGGTTCTCTCTTTTTTTATAATGGAAATTCGGTGGAAGGTACTCGGATGAAGAGTCTTCCTCTGAACTTATTTCAGGTTGGAAATACTTTTTATTCTCAAAGAATAAACGGTGGACTTTATGTCTTTGCCGGTAGGGAAATGAAAGAACTTATTCCCAGAAAAGCATTTGGAGATAGTGATGTCCTGGCCGGGCTCCCTTATGATGATGCGGTTTTAATGTTTACCCGTAATCAGGGAGGTTTCCTGTATCGAGATGGGAGGGTAGAAAAATGGGAAACTGAATGTGATGATATATTCAAGAAGCATACCATTAATCGTGCGGTGATGACCAAAGACAGTTGCTACGTTGTTGGCACAATATCCGATGGCATATATGCGTTGGATAAAAAAGGAAAGCTGATTTGGAAGGTCAATACGGATAATAAACTACAGAACAATACTGTTTTGAAGTTGTATTGTGATGATGACAATAATATATGGACAGCTTTGGATGAAGGTATTGCCTATATACACAACAATTCTTTAATCTATTATTATGAACCTCCATTTCGTAAAATAGGCATGGTATATGATGTTTTGGTAAGGGAAAATGAAGCTTATATTGCTTCTAATCAAGGACTTTATTGGCTTAGGGATGGAAAGACTGAATTAGTTCCGGGTTTGGAAGAACAAGCGTGGTTCGTCGATGAATGGGGAAAACAGATTTTCTGCGGGCACAACAAGGGAACTTTCCTTATATCAGGACTGAAATCAAAGCTGGCATCTGATGTAAAAGGAGGGATGTGTATGGAAAAAATTGAATTGAAGGAACAATCTTTTTTGTTGGAGGGAGCTTATGCGCTTCTGAATTTATATACGGAGACTGCTTCGGGAGAGTATTGCTTTACTCGGTCCTTACGTGGGTTCAGTCACATGATTCGTCATATAGAAGTGGACCATCAAGGGAATATTTGGGCGAAACATTTAAGGAATGGTTTGTATCGCTTTCGGATTGATTCGGATATGAAGCAGGTAAAGGATGTGCGGAAGTATGAGAGTTTGGGAGAAGTGAAAGGTGGGAGTTTTACTTTGTTCAAAATCAATGGTCGGGTAGTTTTTTCTAATGGGGAATATTTCTATACTTACGAAGATATGACTGATTCGATTGTTCCCTATGAAACAATGAATGAACAATTGATGGAATTGAAGGGAATCAAGACTGTGAGTCATGCGAACGGAGATTACTATTGGTTTGTGGGCGACAGGACTGTGTATTTGGTGAAGTGTGCGATAAATACTTTCAATATCGAACTTCGGATTCCATATTCTTTGTTTGACGGTCTGGCTGTGGAAGAACGAGGAAGCGTGGTTTATGACAAGAGAAATAATCATTCCTATCTTTGCTTGAATAATGCTATTGCCCGTATTGAAACAGATAGTTCCTCGTTATATAAATCTCAGACTAGGCGTTCTTTATGGATTTCAGAGATGCAGGTTACTGAGGAATTCAGTGATAAACGGAAAACATTGGTCGTGCAGTCGGGAGTCAAGGTCGAACATGAGTTTAATACAGTGAGTTTTACATTGTGCTATCCGGTTTATAACGATTATACTTATAAAGTAAGATACCGGTTGGAAGGGTATTCTGATCAGTGGATACCCGATGGACGCAATTTGCAGAAAAAGTATGCCCGTCTTCCTTATGGAAGTTATGTTTTTCGGGCGGAGATATATGATACTGGTAGAGTTTTGGCATCGGTAGAGTTTCCCTTTGAGATTTTGTCTCCGTGGTATTTGTCTTATTGGGCTGTGGGAAGCTACATTCTGATAGGGTTGTGCCTGCTGGCCTTGCTGCAATATATTGTTTATCGTTTTGTGAAGAAAAAGAAGGATCGTGTGATTGAGCAGCAGCGTGTAGCCCATCAGGCAGAGCTTGAACGGCAAGAGAAGAAGATTATCGAGTTGGAAAAGGAACAGCTTGAGGCCGATTTGCGTTTTAAAAGCAAAGAATTGTCCAGCGTGGTAATGATGAATATCGCTCATCAGGAGTTTTTGAATTCATTGAAAGAGGAGATACAGAAGCAAAAGTTGTCGGGACAGCATAGTCGTAAGAATTTGGATAAGCTTCTCGCTTTGGTTAACAATAATATAGTGTCTGATGAAGAGAGCTGGATAATGTTTCAAGCTAATTTTGACCGTATACATGAAAATTTCTTCCGGAATCTGAAACTTCAATATACTGATTTGACTTCAGGAGATTTACGCTTTTGTGCATTGCTCCGCTTGAATATGCCGACAAAGGAGATAGCGAAGTTGCTCAACATTTCTACACGTGGGGTTGATGCTGCGAGATACCGGTTACGTAAGAAATTCAATTTGCTTCCGGAAGAAAGTTTGACTGATTTCCTTATAAATTTTAAATGACTGTTTTACAGTAAAATATTAATGGAGGAAGTACTAATATTGTACTTCCTCTTTTGTTTTTTAGTGATGGGTGTACTTTTGTTGTAGTGCGGGATGTGGAGGTTGTCGCATGCTTTTCTTTTATTTGCAGCAAAATAATATTTCTATAAATTAAAAGCATGAAAGACATGAAGCATTTACTTTTCAAGTTACAATCATTTTTAGTCTTGTTGGTGTTTACTGCCGCTAGTGCGTATGCGCAGAAATCTCCGGTCGATATGAATCGTTTCATCGACGATTTAATGAAGAAGATGACCCTGGAAGAGAAAATAGGTCAGTTGAATCTGCCGGTTACCGGTGAGATTACGACCGGTCAGGCTAAAAGTAGTAATGTGGCCAAACGTATTCGTGCCGGTGAAGTGGGCGGGCTTTTCAATCTGAAAGGCGTGGAACGTATCCGCGATGTACAGAAGCAGGCGGTTGAAGAAAGTCGTTTGGGTATTCCTCTCTTATTCGGTATGGATGTTATTCATGGATATGAAACGGTGTTTCCCATTCCTTTAGGATTATCGTGTACATGGGATATGAAGGCGGTTGAAGAATCGGCGCGTATTGCGGCTATTGAGTCCAGTGCCGACGGTATTTGCTGGACATTCAGTCCGATGGTGGATATTTGCCGTGATGCCCGTTGGGGGCGTGTGTCCGAGGGCAACGGTGAAGACCCGTTTCTGGGAGCAGCCATTGCGCAGGCCATGGTACGTGGTTATCAGGGAAAGGATATGAGCCGTAATGATGAGATTATGGCTTGTGTAAAGCATTTTGCCTTGTATGGTGCCGGTGAGGCAGGACGTGACTATAATACAGTAGATATGAGCCATCAGCGCATGTTCAATGAATACATGTTGCCCTATCAAGCGGCGGTTGATGCCGGTGTGGGTAGTGCGATGGCCTCTTTCAATGAGGTCGATGGCATTCCTGCCACTGGAAACAAGTGGTTGATGACGGATGTATTGCGTAAGCAGTGGGGGTTTGACGGTTTTGTAGTGACAGATTATACCGGAATTACAGAAATGACCGACCATGGGATGGGCGATACGCAGACTGTTGCCGCGTTGGCGCTGAATGCTGGTGTAGATATGGATATGGTGAGCGATGCATTTGTTGGTACGCTCAAGAAGTCATTGACAGAAGGAAAAGTGACAGAAGAAACAATTAATGTGGCTTGTCGCCGTATTTTGGAAGCTAAGTACAAGTTGGGCTTGTTCGATAATCCTTATAAATACTGTGATGTGAAGCGTGCCAAGAAGCAAATCTTTACCAAAGAGCATCGTGCCGTTGCGCGTAAGATTGCTTCGGAGAGCTTGGTGTTGCTAAAGAACGAGGGTAATGTGCTTCCGCTGGCCAAGAAGGGCACTATTGCTGTGGTAGGTCCGTTGGCAGACAGCCGCAGTAATATGCCGGGTACTTGGAGTGTGGCTGCCGTATTGAAGAATGCTACTTCTTTGGCTGAAGGTTTGAAGGCGGTAGCAGGCGGCAAAGCCGAAATACTGACTGCGAAAGGCTGTAATTTGATGAGTGATGCCGAATATGAGAAACGTGCCACTATGTTCGGACGTTCTTTACACCGTGACAATCGTTCGGACAAGGAGTTGCTGGACGAGGCTCTTGCCGTGGCTGCCAAATCGGATGTTATTGTGGCTGCGCTCGGTGAGTCTTCGGAAATGAGTGGAGAGAGCAGTTGCCGCACGAATCTTGAAATGACGGACACCCAACGCATACTGTTACAGGAATTATTGAAAACGGGAAAACCGGTGGTACTGGTGCTGTTTACCGGTCGTCCGCTGGTACTGAACTGGGAGCAGGCAAACGTGCCGGCCATTCTGAATGTATGGTTTGCGGGCAGTGAGGCAGGTTTTGCCATCGGTGATGTATTGTTTGGTGATGTGAATCCGAGTGGGAAGCTGACTACGACTTTCCCGAAGAGCGTGGGACAGATTCCTTTGTTCTACAACCACAAGAACACGGGCCGCCCTCTTGCCGACGGTGCATGGTTCCAGAAATTCCGCAGCAACTATATAGACATAGACAATGAACCGCTTTATCCCTTTGGTTTCGGCTTGAGCTATACAACATTCTCTTATAGCGACGTGGCTTTGGACAAGACTAGCATGACGGATAAGGGCGAACTGACTGCTACCGTGACTGTGACCAATACCGGCAAGAGAGACGGTGCAGAAGTGGTTCAACTTTATATTCGTGACCTTGTGGGAAGTGTAACCCGTCCGGTGAAAGAGTTGAAAGGCTTTGAAAAGATTTTCCTGAAAGCCGGCGAATCTAAAAAAGTATCTTTCAAGATTACCCCCGAATTGCTGAAGTTCTACAACTACAATCTTGATTTTGTATGCGAGTCCGGTAACTTTGAGGTGATGATTGGCAGAAATAGCCGGGACGTAAAGAAAGCAACGTTCACGTTACTCTAACTGATTCCCGAGGCGGCAATATGCAGCATTCGAGACACTGCGTTGAGATGGCATTGTTGCTGCATATTGTCTGCATTTTCACTGCAAACTATATGCAGCATTCTTGCAGTATTTGCCTGACTTGTGTGGAATAATATAATCTATTGAAAAACATGAAGAAAATATTTTTATTAATATTGTGTCTGTCCACCATGTACCCGGTTGTCAATGCCGGGCGGGTGGTTCAGAGTTTCAATGACGGCTGGTATTATGTTGCGTATAATGACAATCGGTTCCAGAAAGTGCGATGTCATGAGGAAGGTTGGGAACAGGTACATCTGCCACATACCTGGAATACGGATGCCTATTCTACCCGTAACTACCGCAGGGCTTCTTCCTGGTATAAGAAAGAGTTCCGTACGGATGCCGCGCAGATGCGGGATAAGCAGCTTTACCTGAAATTTGATGCTGTCAATTCTCTGGCAGATGTGTACCTCAACGGCGAGCTGCTCACTACCCACAAAGGAGGTTACTCTGCCTTTACCGTAGACATTACGGATAAAGTAAGGACTGATGCCCCGAATCTGCTGATGGTGCACGTCAATAATCAGAACGACCGGATACCTCCTTTGTCCGGCGACTTCACCATCTTTGGCGGCATCTACCGCAATGTGTGGCTCATCAGTGCTGCAAAGCAGCACATCAGCCTTACCGACTATGCCTCTACGGGCATTTATGTCGATTTGCCTTCCGTGAGTGAGGATAGGGCGGAAATCAGTGTGCGTGGGACTTTGGTGAACCGTGATGTGCGGCGTGCGGTGTTGAAGTTGGACGTCGAGGTGCTGGATACCGATGGGAAGACCGTAGCCCAATCTTTGCGCAGCGTCCGGATAGATGCCGACGGGGCGTTCGCCTTCGAGGAGCGGTTACAGTTGGAAAAGCCACAGTTGTGGTCGCCCGATTCCCCTTATCTGTACAGCGTGAAAGTTTCTTTGAAAGATGTGCGTGGCAAGGTGTTGAAAGATGAGACACGTGTCCCTTTGGGGGTCCGCTGGTTCAGCGTGGATGCGCAGGAAGGCTTCAAGTTGAATGGGGAACCCCTGAAACTTATGGGAGCTTGCCGTCATCAGGACCAGATGCCGATGGGCATAGCGCTTTCGGATGAGATGCACCGCAGGGATATGCAGTTGCTGAAAGACATGGGTGTGAACTTTGTCCGTCTGGCACATTACCCGCAGGACGATGCCGTGTTGCGTGCTTGCGACGAACTCGGCATGCTGGTATGGGAGGAGATTCCGGTAGTAGATTTGATAGCTTTGGGTGACGAGTTCCGCGCGAATGCCACAAGCGCCTTGCGCGAAATGATTCGCCAGCATTACAACCATCCGTCCGTCATTATGTGGGGGTATATGAACGAGGCTGTCATCCAGCTGCAGTATCGGGTGAAGAAACAACGGCTCAACGGTTTCTACGAGAATACCTTGGCGCTTGCCCGGCATCTGGAGGAAACTCTGAAGAGGGAAGACCCCTACCGTCTGAGTACGATGGCCTACCACGGCAATCAGATTTACAATAAAATCGGTCTCAGCAATATCACCGACATTTCCGGTTGGAACCTTTATCAGGGCTGGTATGAGAACGACTTCAAGTCTTTCGACCGCTTTGTGGACGAAGAGCATCGTAAATACCCGCACCGTCCGTTAATAATCAGTGAGTTCGGTGCCGGTTCCGACCCGCGCTTGCAGTCGCTCGAGCCGCAGATATTCGATTTCTCCATGCAATGGCAGCAGTTGTACCTCGAATACTATCTGCCCGCTATCATGAGGCGGCCGTTCATAGTCGGCGCCACAGAGTGGAATTTCATTGATTTCAGTTCTGCCAATCGCCAGGAGGCTACGCCACACATTAATAATAAAGGGCTGATGTACAATGATCGCCGGCCTAAAGATGTGTTTTATTATTTTCAGGCATTTTTGCGTAAGGATATTCCGGTGCTGCACATTGCTGTGGATGACTGGAAGCATCGGACTGTGGTTTCGGACGGCGAAGCAGTGGAACATCCGGTGAAAGTGTATTCCAATCTGGATAAGGTAGAGCTGTCTGTCAATGGGAAAAAACTCTCTGTACAAGACATTGAGAATTGCCATGCTGGGTGGCGGGTACCTCTTGTTGTGGGAAGAAACACGCTTGTAGCATCCGGCATCTATCAAGGGAAGAAGGTGGAGCAGGTTTCGGACATTTTTGTGAAGATGCAGCCTCGCTATATCGCGGCAGCCGGCTCCGGACAGCTGGAACTTGCAGTGAACGTGGGCAGCAACTGTTTCTTTACGGATGACAAGAGTGATCTTTGCTGGCTTCCCGACCAAGCTTATACTCCTGGGAGTTGGGGCTACATAGGTGGAGAGATTTTCCGCCGTTCTCCGGGACGTATCGGAACCACTGCCGAAGTGAAAGACACCCGTAACGTTCCTTTGCTCCAGACCAAACGCAAGGGCATCAAAGCCTATCGCTTCGACTTGCCCGACGGCGACTATGAAGTGGAACTTCTTTTTGCTGACCTGAACGCACGTTCCGAACGGGTGACTTACGATTTGGGAGCTGTCGCTACCCTAGACAATGCCGATTTCCGCGGCAGTGTCTTCAATGTTTCTGTCAACGGTCGGCCTTGGTTGAGCCATTTCTCTCCGGCGATAGAAGTAGGCGGGAACCGTTGCATATCCAAGAAATTGCGTATTGCCGTAACCGGTGGAAACCTTACAGTGGACTTTGAGGCGGTGAAGGGAATGACGTTCTTGAATGGGATAAAGATATTCAGGATTCATTGACCTTCTATTTGCAAGGATGTTGTATTAACCGATAAATTGAGTGAAACATGAAACACAAACTTCTCACCGGGTCCCTCTCCTTCACAGTAGGGATGGGATTCAGCGCTTTGCCTGCCGTCGCGCAGCAATCTCCGGCTTCCACTGAGGTCAAGCCCAATGTAATCATTATCAACGTTGATGACTTGGGCTATGGCGACATTGGTTGTTACGGTGCCACCAAGGTCAAGACTCCCAATATAGACCGTCTGGCATCGCAGGGCCGTAGCTTTACGGACGCTCATTCATCCTCGGCTGTTTCCACGCCTTCACGTTATGGACTAATGACTGGTCAATATCCTTGCCGTGAGGATATTTGGGGGGCAATCTTCCTGAATCAGACTCTGCAAATTGATACGGCACGCACCACAATTGCGGATGTGATGAAACGTTCCGGCTATTCCACTGCCATCGTGGGGAAGTGGCATCTTGGATTCCGTACGGACGAAAAGATGGACTGGAACAAGGAACTGGCTCCCGGACCACTTGAATTGGGATTCGATTATTACTTCGGTGTGCCTATTCTCAACAGTCATCCACCTTTTGTTTATGTGGAGAACCATCATGTGGTGGGTTATGATTCCAACGACCCGTTTGTAAGAGGCAAGAGGGCAGAAACGGAGGAGTTCGATGAAAAATTCGGTATCAACTCTATTGGTGGAGCCACGGCTGCGCACCGTTTGTACAAAGACCGGGCTGTAGCCACTACTTTGAAAGACCGGGCCGTGCAGTGGATAAAGGAACATAAGGATTCACCTTTCTTCTTGTATTATGCTACCACCAACATCCATCATCCTTTTACACCGGCCGAACGCTTTGTAGGTACCAGTGAGGCAGGACCTTACGGTGATTCAATCCATGAATTGGACTGGGTGGTAGGCGAGATTATGCGTACCCTCGATGAGGAAGGGCTGGCGGGAAATACTCTGCTCATCTTCACCAGTGACAACGGGGGAATGCTGAATCATGGAGGGCAGAGAGCTTGGAAGGCAGGACACCATATCAACGGCAAGCTTCTTGGTTTCAAGTTCGGAGCTTGGGAAGGCGGGCATCGCATTCCTATGATTGTCCGCTGGCCGGGCAGGATTCCTGCGGGCAGCGTATCCAACCAGTTGATGTCCAATGTTGACATGCTTGCCACTTTGGCTGCCCTCACAGGATATGAATTGCAGGAGCAGGACGGGCCGGACAGTTTCAACATGCTTCCTGCCCTTATCGGAAATCCCGGGAAAATGATTCGGGACCATATTATAATCTGTCCTTCCCAAAAGAGCCATCTTTCCATTCGCAAAGGGAAGTGGGTCTATATTCCGGCGCAAAACAGCGGCGGATTTACCGGAAAGAATGTCGGTGACCATGACTTGGGCGGGGCATCTGCTTTCCAGCTCACCCATCGGGTGAACAGCGATATAGAAAATGCCCGGATAAAGCCGGATGCACCCTCTGTGCAGCTTTATAATTTGGAGGAAGACCCATACCAGACCACAAATGTGTATGAACGGCATCCCAGAGTGGCACGCAGGCTGGCGCGGATACTGGAGGAGAAGATAAGGAAGTCGGATGCCACAAGAAAGTGACAACCGATAGATTGATGAAAAACATAATTTGAAAAATGAAGAATACCATGATGAAAAAGTTTTTTGTAGGTTTATTCTCCCTTTTGATGGGAGTAGGCAGCGCTTTTGCGCAGACCAATATGTCCAGTGAAATGTATGACCTTGCCAAGATGAAGGAAGGCTTGCGCAACCGCCGTGTCAGCAGTTATGACCGTACGGGCAACAACCGTGACCACCTGAAGGCCATCAAGCCGGGCGAAACGGCTGTCTTGGCCGACATCAAGGGGGCAGGCGTAATCAACCATATCTGGATAACGATGTCTCCGGGACCGCGCCAGCTTTCCCGTAACGACATCATCCTTCGGATGTACTGGGACGGCAGCGACGAACCTTCTGTCGTGTCCCCCATCGGTCCCTTTTTCGGCCAGGGATGGAACGAACAGTATAACTATGCTTCTTTTGCCCTTTCTTCCGGTCCCAACGGTGGTACGGGTTTGTGCAGCTATTTCGCCATGCCTTTTGCCAAAGGTGCGCGCATTGAGATAGAGAATCAGACGGATGTCAACATCGGCGCCTTCTACTACTACATAGACTATGTGGAGATGAAGGAACTGCCCAAGGACATGGGGCGCTTCCATGCGTGGTTCAACCGTGAGATTACCGAAGCGCTTCCCGAGGGGGAGACCGAGTGGGGTTCCGTGGGTAAGCAGACGGAGAATAAGGACGGAGCCGACAATTATGTGTTTGCCGATATCAAGGGAAAGGGCCATTTTGTGGGATTGAACTATTATGTACAGTGCCCTACCCCCATGTGGTATGGTGAAGGCGATGACATGTGGTTCATCGACGGTGAAAAACAGTCTTCCTTGATAGGAACCGGTACGGAAGATTTGTTCAACACCGCCTGGTGCCCGAAAGAGCCCTACCAGCATATCTACTTCGGCTATCCACGTGTGAATAATGATGTCGGATTCTTGGGGCGTACACATGTCTATCGGTTCTTTATTCAAGATCCCGTCTTCTTTGAGAAAGGGCTGAAAGTCACCATTGAGCATGGGCACAACAATTGCCTGACCCTCGACCTGGCCACCGTTGCCTACTGGTATCAGGACAAGGCGACGGCTGTTCCCACCATACCCGACAAGGCGGGCCGTAAGCTGAAGCCGATGGTAAACAATGTGATGATGCACAAATGGCGTCATGAGTGGAGAAAGAATAAAGGGAATAAGGCTGACCTTTGGGGAAATGAATAAATTGCTGGAGGATATGAAATGAAGACATTATTAGTTATATCTGTTTTATTAGCATTTACTCTTTTGGGGCATGCCCAAATATGGAAAGTGCCTGAAGGTCATGAAACGCGGTGGACAAGTTTTGAAAATCCTACCGGTGCCAAGGGAACGGCAGCTCAAGTCAATAAAGGTGCAAAAGGAAGTGCTTTCGGCAGAATCATGGCGGGAGACAGCTGTGTTTTGTTGTCTCAGCAAGGACCCGGGATCATTAACCGTATTTGGCTGACAGTCAGCAAACGTAACCCTAAGATGCTTCGTGCGTTGCGTATCAAGTTTTATTGGGATAATTCTGTTGTTCCGGCAGTGGATGTCCCATTGGGAGATTTTTTTGGGAATCCGCTGTCACGTACATCTCGTTTTGAGAACTGTTTCTTTTCTAATCCGGAGAAGCGTTCTTTTAACTGTTCTATTCCGATGCCTTACCGCACCGGTGCCAAAGTGGTGTTTGTGAATACCTCGGATGAGGACCTGACACACTTGTTTTATGATATCAACTTTACTAAATTGCCGGAATGGGATTCGGAGATGAGCTATTTTCATGCTGTCTGGCGTGAAGACAAATCCACCAAGTTGGGAGTGGATTATACTGTTCTTCCCCAACTATCGGGCAAGGGGCGCTTTTTGGGGGTAAGCTTGGGTATCTTTGCCAATAAGGCGTATGAAACTACTTGGTGGGGAGAAGGTGAAATCAAGTTCTACATTGACGGAGATAAGGAATTTCCCACATTGAGTGGTACGGGAGTTGAAGACTATATTGGTACGGCTTGGGGGCAGGGCGAGTATTCCCACCGTTATCAAGGTTGTCCGATTGCAAATGCGGACAGTTGTTGGTGGAGTATGTATCGTTTCCACGTGCAGGACCCGATTTATTTTCATCATGATATAAGAGTTACATTGCAGCAGATTGGAGGTGCTCCATATCAAAAGGTACTCGAACTGTACAAGGCGAAGGTTCCTCTTGTACCGGTTACTATAGATAGAAGCGGTAAACTGAAATTCTATCGTTTATTAGATGAAGATTCAGACCTACATATCACGGATAAAGACTTTCCGCCAGGATTTGTTAATTTCTACCGCCAAGATCATGTAACTTCAACAGCATATTTCTATTTGGATAGGCCTGCAGTCTGAATAATCTTTAAATAACTTCCTAGTGTATGTTGTTGGGAATTAGTGTTTTATACAATGCTGTAGTAGTTACGTTGTAGTGCTTGAGCAGGTTGTGGTAATCTTGTGGTAGTTTGTTTTTTGACATACATCAATTGCTCCTATACTTTTGCAAAAGAATTTTAAATCAATACAAAATGAAGAAAAATTTATTAATTACATGTGTGATGTTGTTGTTTGCCGTTGTTTCGATGGCGCAGAACAAAATTACGGTTTCGGGTGTCGTTTCCGACAAGACGGGAATGACTGTTATTGGTGCTACAGTTTCGGTAAAGGGGGCTCCTCAACAAGGAGTCGTTACTGGACTTGATGGTGATTATAAGATTACCAATGTTCCCAGTAACGCTGTCTTGCTTTATAGCTATATTGGTATGAAAGACCAAGAAATAGCAGTGAATGGTCGTACTACTATTAATGTAGTAATGCAAGAAGACAATATGTTGATTGATGAAGTTGTAGTTGTAGGCTATGGTGTACAGCGTAAATCAGACTTGACCGGTGCTGTTGGTTCTATCAAGAGCGATGATTTGAAAAAGATTTCTACACCTAATGTGGCTAACGCATTGCAAGGTCGTGTGTCCGGTGTATTTATCTCTGCAAGCGGTGCTCCGGGTAGCTCTCCTGAAGTGCGCATTCGTGGTATCGGTACTACTAATAATAGCAATCCGCTCTATGTGGTTGATGGAATGTTTATGGACGATATATCATTCCTGAGTAACCATGATATTGAGTCCATGGAGGTATTGAAGGATGCTTCTGCTACTGCCATGTATGGTTCTCGCGGTGCTAACGGTGTAATCATTGTTACCACCAAGCAAGGTGCTGAAGGTAAAGCACAGGTGAACATTACTGCCAGTGAAGGATTTCAGTTCCAAAATAGCGGTAAGTTTGAGATGTGTACGGCTTCTGAATATGCTATGCTGCAAAATGAAGCTAACTTGAATATTAATCCAGATGGCGGTCTTGTTTATGATGACCCGGCTTCTTTCGGAAAAGGGACCAATTGGTTCGATGAGATTTTCCGAGTAGCGTCTGTCCGTGATTATCAAGTTGCTGTTAGTGGCGGAACAGAAAAGGTACGTTATAATTTGAGTGCCGGATATTTCCAACAGGATGGTATCATAAAGGAAAATTCTTATGACCGTTTTACTTTGCGTGCCAATAATTCATATAAAATAAACAAACATTTGACTATCGGGCATAACTTATCGGCTTCTTTCAGTCATACAAAAAATGAAAATAAGGGAGTTGTAAAATCTGCTTATAAACTGAGTCCTATCATTACTCCTTATGATGAGAATGGTAATTTCTCCGATCCTCAGGTGGCATCTACTGCTAATCCGCTTGCTACCCTCCATTATATGAATAGTGATAATTGGAAAGATAGAATTGTGGGTAGTGCATTCTTGAATTGGGAAGTTATTAAAGGGTTGAATTTTAAGACCAGCTTGGGCATTGATTATATTAATGGTAGAAGTCGTAATTTTACTCCTAAGTATTATATCTCGGAGTATCAAAAGGTAGATGAGAACAGCTTGTCTAAAACATGGACTAGAGATTTTACTTGGCTGTGGGAGAATATCTTGACTTATGATTGGCAAATCAATGATAAAAATCGTCTGAATCTTTTGGGTGGTATTACTGCTCAAAAATACACTAATGAAAAGTTAGGCGGGTCAGGACGTAATTTCTTCTCAGAAGTGGAAGACTATTGGTATTTGGATCAGTCTTCAAGCGATACACGTGGACTTGAGAATAATGGAAAACATGAAGCCATGATGTCTTACTTGTTCCGTGCCAACTATGCTTTAATGGACAGATATTTGTTGACGGCTTCTATACGTGCCGATGGCTCTTCGAAGTTTGGACCGGATAACCGTTGGGGATATTTTCCGTCAGTAGCTGCCGGATGGAGGATTTCTGAAGAAGCTTTTATTAAAGATAATGTTGAATGGTTGAGTAACTTGAAGATTAGAGGTAGCTGGGGGCAAATTGGTAATGATAAGATTGGTAATGACAAATATTATGCATTGGCTAATGTAGCCCCTACTTATGATGCTGTATTTGGTGGTGATTATTATTCTGGTGGTACTGTAACTTCTCTTTATAATACACAAATCCATTGGGAACGTTCAGAGCAGTTGGATCTTGGTTTTGATTTAGGCTTGTTCAATAATCGCTTTTCTTTAGAGTTTGACTATTACAGAAGAGATACAAAAGAAATGTTGGTAAATGTGGATGTTCCTGCTTCTGTAGGACTTGCCTCTGTAGAAACAAACGTGGGCTCAGTACGTAACTCTGGACTTGATTTTACGGTGAAATGGGAAGACTCGTTTAAGGATTTTCGTTATGGCATCCGCTTGACTGGAACTACAATTAAGAATGAGGTGACTAATTTGGGAGGTAAACGTATCACCAGTGGGGATATAGGTTCCGGAAAAAGTGTTCATATGACAGAAGAAGGAATGCCAATCAAGTATTTTTATGGTTACAAGACTATTGGTATTTTCCAAAGTAATGAGGAGATTGAGCAGTATAATGCGATGGCTGTGGCTGCTTCCGGTGATGCGAAGAAGAAGTATCAGGCAAATGTAGCTCCGGGTGATCTGATTTATGCAGATACGGATGGCAATGGATATATAACTGCTGAAGACCGTACGGATTTAGGCTCTCCTACTCCGAAGTTTATCGGTGGTTTGGGTATAACTGCCGCTTGGAAAGGCTTTGATTTGTCAATTGATTTGCAGGGTAATTTTGGTAATAAGATTTATAATGCCAAACAAGCTGAAAGAAATGCTGGTGTTGATAACTGGGATCGTTCGTTCTTGGATAGATGGACTGAAAACAATAGGAATACTTCCATTCCGCGCATGACATTTGAGGGTAACAATTATTTTGTTTCCGACCGTTATGTTGAGAGTGGCAACTATGTGAAGTTACAGACTGTGGAATTAGGATATACATTCCCAAAAAACTTGATGCAAAAAGTGCATATCCAGAATTTGAGATTGTACTTCTCAGGTAATAACCTGCTTTATTTTACGAATTATAACGGATTTACTCCCGAAATCTTAGGGGGGCTTGACCGTGATATTTATCCGATTACCGCTACTTGTCGTTTTGGCTTGAATCTTACATTCTAATGGAAAATAAAAATAGGAAATGATTATGAAAAAGATATATTCACTTTTATTAGCTTCAGCATTAGTTTTTACCTCTTGTTCTGATTTTTTGGATACAAAGCCGCAAGGAAAATTGACGCAAGATATTTTCTTCGGGGAAGAAGAAGGTGCTTTGATGGGAATTAATGCTATATATTCTCAAATGAAAAGTTGGGACTTGATCGGCTTTTCTTGGTTTGGCATTATGGAAGTGCCGAGTGACAATTCTGATACAGGAAGTTCACCGGCAGATGGTAGTTATGCTCGCGTGAATTCATTGAATGATTTTACTTATGATGTTTATACAACAGAATTGAACGGCTGGTGGACCGGAAATTATAAAGGAATTGGATTCTGTAACGTAGCATTGGATAACTTGGATGTGTTGAAAGATGAGCAGTTAAAGATTAGAAGCATTGCACAGGCACGTTTTTTCCGTGGTTTCTTTTACTTTAACTTAGTGAGAACTTACGGTGGTGTACCTTTGGTTACTAAAGTTCAGAATCCCGATGAATATGATCAGCCATGCGCTTCTGAAGAAGCTATTTATCAGCAGATTATTGATGACTTATCCTATGCGGCAATGAATTTGCCAACCCGTGATGAATGGGGGATTGCTGAGAGAGGAAGAGTTACGAAAGGAACTGCAGAAGGCTTGTTGGCTAAAGTTTATTTGTTCCGTCAAGATTATGCAAGTGTAAAACAATATGCAGGGCAGGTAATAAGTAGGGGAGAATATAACCTGCATCACAATTACCGTGATTTGTTTAGCCCGGATTCTTATTATTCTGATGAAGTGATGCTGGCCGACCAGTATTTGTGGGGATCAGACAAGACGAGAGATAAGGCTTCCGAATATGTGAAGTGGCAAGGTGTCAGAGGTTTCAAAGGTTGGGGATTCTGTTCTCCGTCAGAATCTTTGGATAAGGCTTATGAATCAGGTGATCCGAGACGGGAGGCTACTATCATTTACGATGGCGAAAATATGGAAGGAGTTGGGGTTATAAACTTCAAGGACGAACCGGGAGTACAACCGCGTGCCAATAAAAAGACAATGTGGCCTACAACTTATTGGAATGCCAATAATTTTGCTAAACAAAATTGCCACTTGTATTTTCTGCGTTATGCGGATGTACTGTTAATGTATGCTGAGGCCTGCAATGAGTTGGCAAATGGTGAAAGCGACCCATTAGTAGATGACGCCCTGGCTAAATTGGAATTGGTCAGAGACCGTGCTCGTAAGTCCGGTGATGATCCCACTGTATTACCTAAAATAACAGAGAGGGATAAGGCAAAGTTGCGTGAAATCATATGGAATGAGCGCCGCATTGAATTAGCAATGGAAGGACACCGTTTCTTTGATTTGATTCGGGCTGATAAAGTTGTTCCCGGATATGCAGAAAAGATGCTGAAGGCCCATGGAAAGACAAACTTCAATATGAGCCAGCATTCCACATTCTACATTCCACAGAAGCAGATTGATATTTCTCAAGGAATATTGAAGCAAAATAAATAAGGTGTGTGAGGAGTAGCCTAAGGCTACTCCTACTTCTTATGTGATTAAAATGTTTAAAATAGGTATTATGAAAAATATATTTCTTTTTTTCTTGTTTTTGGGGGTTTGTTCGTGCTCGGTAAATGCCATAAATCCACCATCTGGTGTGACAGAAAAGCAACTCTCCGATGATGAACTCATGACCCTTGTCCAGAAGCAAACTTTCCGTTACTTTTGGGATTTTGCCCATCCCGAATCAGGATTGGCGCATGAACGGAGCAACGGAGGTGCCGAGACAGCTACCATCGGTGGCTCGGGTTTCGGAGTGATGGCTATCATTGTCGGTATAGAGCGTGGTTTTGTCACTCGCGAACAGGGCGCTGAACGTATGTTGAAGATAGTCCGCTTTCTGAGCGACAAGAATACCGACAGCTATCACGGCATGTGGGCACATTGGATGAACGGTAAAACCGGCAAGACCATTCCTTTCAGTCGTAAGGACGATGGAGCGGATATTGTAGAATCCGCTTTCATGTTCGAAGGCTTGTTGGCTGCCCATCAGTATTTTACAAAGGATAATCCAACGGAAAACCGTATCCGCGGGATAATCAATAATCTGTGGCGTCAAGCAGAATGGAACTTTTTTACTCAGGGACAAGATGTGATGTATTGGCATTGGTCGCCAAACAACGGATGGGCGATGAATCATCAGATTAAAGGTCATAACGAGTGTCACATTGTTTACATTTTGGGCGCGTCTTCCCCTACTTATCCGATTGCCGAGAGCGTTTATCATAAAGGCTGGGCCAATGCGAATACTTTTCTGAACGGTCGGGAGTATTACGGTATCAAGCTTCCTCTTGGAAACAACCACGGAAAGGGAGGTCCTCTCTTCTTCACTCATTATTCTTACATGGGGCTTGACCCACGTGGCTTGAAAGATCGTTATGCCGATTACGAGGAACAGATGAAGGCTCATACCTTGATTAACCGTGCCTACTGCATTGACAATCCGAAGGGTTACAAGGGTTACGGCGAAAAATGTTGGGGATTGACTGCCAGTGACGGTGACAAAGGTTATTCTGCCCATAGTCCCGGTAATGACCGTGGTGTGATTACGCCTACCGCTGCTCTTTCCTCTATTCCATATGCACCTGAATATTCTTTGGAAGCCATGCGTTATTTCTATGAAGAGTTGGGTGACCGTCTTTGGGGTGAATATGGTTTCAAGGATGCGTTCAATTTGACGGAGAATTGGTTTGCACCTTCGTATCTTGCCATTGACCAAGGGCCGATTATTGTGATGATAGAGAACTATCGTACCGGTTTGATTTGGAAACTTTTCATGAGTCATCCCGATGTGCAGAAGGGTTTGAGGAGATTAGGCTTTACTTCTCCTTATTTGAACAAGGTCGATTAGGTTGTTTGATAGGATTCTTTGATTCTGATTAGGTTTTACATAGATTAAAAAGGTTTGTAACCATGAAAAACGTATTTATCAATAGTGTATTGGTTGTTTTCGCATTGCTTGTCGCCTCGTGCGGCAGGCAACCGGAAGCCAAAGTAGAGGTGATGTCGTTCAACATCCGTCTGGATCATGTGGCGGACAGTATGAACAATTGGAAATACCGCAAGGACCATGCGGCACAAATGATTGCTTATTATGCTCCGGACATTATAGGCATGCAAGAGGTGGTGAAGAACCAACTCGATGACTTGAAGGAGCGTCTTCCGCAATATACCGCTCTCGGTGTAGGTCGTGCAGATGGAAAAGAGAAAGGTGAGTATTGCTCTCTTTTCTGTAAGACAGACCGTTTCGAACTATTGAAGAGTGGAAATTTTGGGCTGAGTGAAACTCCTGATTCCATCGGAAAGAAAGGCTGGGATGCGGCTTGCGAGCGTATTGTGACTTGGGCTGTACTGAAAGACAAGGTGAGTGGTAGGGAAATAGCAGCTTTCAATACTCATTTCGATCATGTAGGTAAAGTGGCACGTCGCGAAAGTGCCGTGCTGATACTTGAGAAGATAAAACAAATGGCGGGTGACCTTCCGGTAATTGTTACCGGAGACTTTAATGGAACGGTAGATTCCGAGCCGGTCACTGTATTGACGGAAGGTGGAATGAAGAATGCTTGCGTTACGGCGAAAGTCGCTTACGGACCGACGTGGAGTTTCCATGACTTCGGGCGCATCCCGGTAGAGAAACGTAGGTTGATAGATTTTATTTTTATAAAAGGTGCTGTAGAGGTGGAGCGTTACCGAACCATTGATGATAAGCCGGACAACGGCTATCTCTCCGATCATGCTCCCGTAATGGCTATCTTAAAACTATAAAAGCATTTACTATGAAAAAGAAATTATTGATTGGAGCTGCCCTGATACTTTCTGTGGGTATGGCATGTACTTCAGGAGCCGGTGATTGGCAGAGTTACAGCGGTGACAAACGGATAGAAGAGCGTGTCGATTCTGTACTTGCCTTGATGACACTTGAAGAGAAAATAGGTCAGATGACCCAATATTCTGCCAAGAGCGATATTGTGACCGGTCCGCAAGTAAATACGGACATTGAACCTCTATTGAAGAAAGGATACATAGGCAGTCTTTTCCATGCCACTTCTTCTGCCGCCATCCGCAAGACACAAGAGACGGCACTAGCGGAATCCCGGTTGAAGATTCCAGTGCTCTTTGCTTTCGATGTGATACACGGTTTTAAAACGATATTCCCTATTCCTTTGGCCGAGTCGTGTGCCTGGGACGCCGAACTGGCAGAAAGAAGTGCGTCCATTGCCGCTGCCGAAGCTTCGGCAGTGGGTGTTAACTGGACTTTTGCCCCCATGGTGGACATTTCACGTGATGCACGTTGGGGACGGGTAATGGAAGGCTCTGGTGAGGATCCTTATCTGGGTTCATTGCTCTCTGCCGCACGTGTACGCGGTTTCCAGGGTGAGAAGCCCGAAGACTTGATGCGGCTGGACAAGATGCTGGCTTGCGCCAAACACTTCTGTGCATATGGTGCTGCTGAAGCTGGTCGTGATTATAATACGACTGATGTGTCTGAGCGCTCTTTGCGCGATATTTATTTCCCGCCTTTCAAGGCTGCCAAAGATGCGGGTGTGGCTACTTTCATGACTGCCTTCAATGAGATTTCCGGTGTGCCTTGCACTTCCAGTAAATTCCTTTATCAGGATGTGCTTCGTGATGAGTGGGGGTTCAACGGTTTTGTAGTGACGGATTATACGGCTATCAATGAGCTTGTTCCCCATGGCGTGGCACGCGACGAGGCTCATGCCGCCGAGTTGGCTGCCAATGCGGGCATCGAGATGGATATGACCGGAGGTGTGTTTCATGCACATCTGCTGCAAGCCGTGAAAGAGGGCAAGGTGAACGAAGAAACCATTGATAATGCCGTACGCCGCATTCTGGAGATGAAATTCCTTTTAGGCATTATGGACGATCCTTACCGCTATCTGAATGAGGAGCGTGAGAAGGCTACTATCATGAAACCCGAGTTCTTGGAAGCAGCGCGCGATGCTGCTCGTAAGTCGGTAGTATTGTTGAAGAATGAGAATAACTTTTTCCCGATACAACCCTCCGAACGTAAGACTGTAGCTTTGATAGGCCCTATGGTGAAAGAACGTAACAGTGTGAACGGTGGTTGGGGTGGACGGGGAGACCGTCAACGGAGTGTCACTCTTTTTGAAGGGTTGGAAAAAAAGTACGGAAACTCGAACGTACGTTTTCTTTATGCCGAAGGCTGCGATCTTCGCAAGCCTGGAACTGCAGGATTTGCACAAGCTGTGTCCGTGGCTCGTCAGGCAGATGTCATTCTGGTTGCTACCGGTGAAGACCAGAACTGGAGTGCCGAGGCTGCTTGCCGCACGGACATCACCCTGCCTGCTTCGCAGCGCGACTTGCTGAAGGAACTTAAGAAAACGGGTAAGCCCATCGGATTGGTATTGATGAACGGTCGTCCGCTGGAACTTACTTGGGAGGACGAGAATATGGATGCTATTCTCGAAGCCTGGTATCCGGGCACGATGGGTGGTCATGCCATTGCCGATGTCATCGCAGGCGACTATAATCCTGCCGGAAAGCTGACAATGAGTTTTCCACGTTCGGTGGGGCAGCTCCCGCTTTACTATAACCACAAGAACACCGGACGACCGCTTCCTCCGGACAATCCGAAGATGGACTACAAGTCTTCTTATATTGACTGTCCCAATTCTCCGCTTTATCCTTTTGGATATGGCTTAAGTTATACTAGCTTTGAGGTGGATAACTTGAAATTGGACAAGGAGGAGCTGAAAAAGGGGGAAACACTTACCGTTACAGTGGATGTAGCCAATATCGGTAAAGTCGGTGGTGAAGAGGTGGTACAGCTTTATATTCGCGACCTTGTGGGAAGTGTGACTCGTCCGGTGAAAGAATTGAAGGGTTTTCAAAAGCTGTATCTCAAGGCTGGCGAGAAGAAGTCGCTGACATTTGTGCTGACTGAAGAAGACCTTGCCTTTTGTGGTGCTGATATGAAGATGCAGGTGGAACCGGGGGAATTCCGGCTCTGGGTAGGAACATCGTCGGCAGATGAGCGGAATGAATCTGTTTTTACGTTGATATGATAAATTGAAAAATCTTATAAATCATTGAAGATGATGAATCATAAACTATCTTTAGGACTTGCCATGCTTCCATTGGTTCCTGCTGTTCAGGCTCAGGAACAAAGCAGACAAGACGGTGAACGTCCTAACATTATTTTTATCATGAGTGATGACCATGCACAGCAGGCTATGAGTATCTATGGTCATCCTATAGGTAAAGTGGCACCTACTCCTAATATTGACCGTATCGGGCAGGAAGGAGCTGTGTTCTGGAATAATTATTGCTGCAATTCTATTTCAGGCCCCAGTCGCGCCGCGATACTTACTGGCAAGCATAGCCATAAGAACGGCTTCATGAAGAATTGGGCACTAGGTTTCGACGGCTCTCAGCAGACGTTGCCTAAACTGTTGCAACAAGGCGGCTATGAGACTGCCGTCATCGGTAAATGGCATCTTATTTCCAAGCCGACGGGATTTGACCATTGGATGATTCTCAATGACCAAGGCGAATACTGTAACCCACAGTTCATTACCGAGGGGGACACTACTATTCATAAAGGATATGTGACCGACCTCATCACTCAATATTGTGAGGAATGGATGGACAACGGTCGTGACAAGAACAAGCCGTTCTTCCTGATGATGCACCACAAAGCCATTCACCGCAATTGGGTACCTGCCGAACGGCATTATCGTTTGTATGAACACGCCAAGTTCCCGCTTCCCGATAATTATTACGATGCCTATGAGGGACGTTACGCAGCACAGATGCAGAAGATGAATATATACCGTGACATGTACGAAGGTCACGATTTGAAGATGGTTGCGGGTATCGATAGCGACAGCCTGCTCTTTGACCCTTGGCCGCACGCTTTCATGGGAACAATGACACCGGAAGAACGCCGCCGTTTCCTTGATGCTTACCGCGATCGAAATAATGAGTTCTATTCCAAGCCACGTTCATTTAAGGAAGTGGCTGAATGGAAATACCAACGTTACCTGCAAGACTACATGGCTTGTGTAGCAAGTGTGGACGAGAGTGTGGGCGAGATACTGGACTATCTCAAACGTACGGGGTTGGACAAGAATACGATTGTAGTCTATACCACCGATCAAGGCTTCTACTTGGGCGAACATGGCTGGTTTGACAAGCGTTTCATGTACGAAGAGTCTTTTGGTATGCCGATGGTGATGCGCTGGCCGGGACATATCAAACCGGGTACGCAAGTTACAGGTCTGACCCAGAACATCGACTTCGCTCCTACTTTCCTTGATATGTGCGGCATCTCCATTCCGCAGGACATGCAGGGCGTTTCGTTCAAGGAACTGGTGGAAAAAGGCAAGACACCGCGCGACTGGCGTAAGTCCTTGTACTATCACTATTATGAGTTTCCCGGCTTCCACAGCGTGCGTGCCCATTACGGTGTGAAGATGGAACGCTACAAGCTGATGCACTTCTACGTGGATGACAATTGGGAACTTTATGATCTCAAGACAGACCCTGAAGAGATGCACAATCTTTATGGGAAGAAGGGAATGGAGAAGATTACCACCGAACTGAAGGCTGAACTGGCACGCTTGCAAAAAGAATACGATGTGCCGCAGGAGTTATGCCGCTGAAAAGCTACCGGAAGACATATTGAACATTAATAACCTGATAATAAAGATAAAAGATAATGAGAAGACTGATTACTAATCTGCTGCTGGCATTATTATGCTTGGCGTCTCCCCTTTTGGCGCAGGACATGCGCATGGATACTTATTGTAATCCGCTGAATGTAGACTATACCTATATGATATACAATTCTTCGAAAGATATCTCCTACCGCTCGGGTGCCGACCCTGCCGTAGTAGAGTTTCGTGGAGAATATTATATGTTCGTTACCCGTACGCACGGCTACTGGCATTCTACGGATTTGCAAAACTGGAATTTTATCAATCCGGGGGAAAACTGGTATCCACAAGGTTGTAACGCTCCGGCGGCACATAACTACAAGGATTCAGTACTTTATGTCTGTGGCGATCCTTCGGGTGTGATGAGTGTGCTTTATACCGACAACCCCAAGTCGGGTAACTGGAAAGCCACTCCTGCCATCATCACCAACTTGCAAGACCCTGACCTTTTTCTTGATGATGACGGCAGTGCTTACATGTTCTGGGGCTCTTCCAACAAGTGGCCCATTCGCGGCATGAAGCTCAACAAGAACCATCGTTTCATACAAGAAGGCGAGAAGCTGGAACTTTTCAATCTCGACCCAGAGAAACATGGTTGGGAACGTTTTGGAGAAAATCATGCCGATACCGTGCTGGGCGGTTATATCGAAGGACCGTGGCTGACGAAGCATAACGGGAAGTATTACATGCAATATGCCGCTCCGGGCACTCAGTTTAATGTATATGCCGATGGTGTGTATGTGGCCGACCATCCGATGGGACCTTATATCTATCAGAAACATAATCCCATTTCCTACAAGCCGGGCGGTTACATCAACGGTGCCGGACATGGAAGTACGGTGCTCGGACCGGGTGAGCAATATTGGCATTTCGGTTCCATGGCTCTGCCCATTAATATGCACTGGGAACGCCGTCTCTGCATGTTCCCTACTTATTTTGACGAAGACGGCATCATGTATTGTGACACCCGTTTTGGAGATTATCCCCGTTATGCACCTACTGTGCCGGGAAAGAAAGGGGAGTTCCGCGGCTGGATGCTTCTTTCTTACAACAAGCCTGTTAAAGGTTCTTCGGCTGTAGAGGGTCATACAGCTGCCGGATTGACGGATGAGAATTGCAAGACCTATTGGCTGGCTTCTTCCAACGATGAAACGCAGTGGGTGGAGATAGACCTTCAGGCACCTGCCACTGTAAACGCTATTCAGGTGAATTACAACGATTATAAGAGTGATATGTATGGTCGTTATCCCGATTTGCGCCACCGTTACACTATCGAAGGTTCCGTAGATGGCGTCAACTGGATACGTCTTGTCAACCGTAGCAACAGTTTCAAAGACGCTCCGCACGATTATGTGGAACTGGAAATCCCTGCCCGGGTACGTTATGTACGTTACAAAAACATCCATGTTCCCACACCGCACCTTTCCATTTCCGCCATCCGTATTTTCGGTCTGGGCGAAGGTAAGGCGCCTGCTCAAGTGAAGACATTTGACCCTCGCCGTCACGAAGATCGCCGTGACATCACGCTGACTTGGAAACCGGTGAAAGGTGCACAAGGATACAACATCCTTTGGGGTATTGCGCCGGACAAGCTTTACAGTTCTTGGATGGTGTATGGTGACGAGTGTAGGCATCTGATGAAATGTCTTTCTACCGACCAGAAATATTATTTTGCTATCGAATCTTTCAATGAAAACGGTGTATCTCAAATTTCTGTCGTTAAAGAAGTGAAATAATGTGTTGTAAAATGAGGGTGTGCCATCAACCGTTTTGACACGCCCTCATTTGTCGTTTTATGTGTATTTTGTTTATTGTCAGCTTAATAAAACTATGGATAAAAAGTCGTATTGCATCGCTTGGTTGATGTTGTTGTTCGTCGGTTCATTACATGCACAATATCGTACTACTACCTACTGTAACCCTCTTAATCTGGACTATACTTATCCTTTTCACAATTCTCATTTGGGCAAGTCCTATCGTTCGGGTGCCGACCCTGCCGTAGTGGGGTTTCGGGGGGAGTATTATATGTTCGTTACCCGTTCCTGGGGTTACTGGCATTCCAAGGACTTGCTGAATTGGGACTTTATTACTCCCGAAAAATGGTATTTCGAAGGTTGCAATGCTCCTACTGCCCATAATTATAAAGATTCCGTACTCTATGTTTGTGGGAATCCATCCGGAGCCATGAGCATACTTTATACCGACAATCCTAAACGGGGGGATTGGAAAGCAGTGCCATCAGTGCTTCATGACCTTCAAGACCCGGCCTTTTTCATTGACGATGATGAGCGTGCTTATATGTATTGGGGCTCTTCCAACCGTTGGCCTATCCGCGGCAAGGAACTTGATATGACAAATAAATTCCTTCCGATGGCGAAAAAGCCAGACTCATTGCTTTATCTCCGTCCCGATATCCATGGATGGGAACGTTTTGGCGAAAATCATACCAGTGACATCAAACCATTCATCGAGGGTGCGTGGATGACGAAACACAATGGGAAATATTATTTGCAATATGCCGCTCCGGGCACTCAGTTCAATGTGTATGGTGACGGTGTTTATGTAGGAAAATCTCCTTTGGGTCCCTTTCAGTATGCGGCTCATAATCCGTTCTGCTACAAGCCGGGAGGATTTGCTACCGGTGCCGGGCATGGAAGTACGGTTTGTGGTCCGGGAGGAATATACTGGCATTTCGGTACAATCCATCTGTCCATTAATTATAAGTTTGAGCGTAGGTTATGTATGTTTCCTACATTTTTTGATGAAGACGGTGTGATGTACTCTGATACTTATTTCGGTGACTATCCTCACTATTCTCCCGACCAGGTTTCGCGACAGACGACAAGCGGTGGTTTCCGGGGCTGGATGTTGCTTTCTTATGGCAAACCCGTGAAGGCTTCTTCGCAATTGGAAAGTTATCCGGTGGAAAATGTGACGGATGAGAACTTGAAAACCTTCTGGGTGGCCGGAAAAAATGACGATAAACAATGGGTGGAGATAGACCTTGAAGAGGTGAGCGACGTGTATGCCTTGCAACTGAATTTTTTTGACTATGAGGAAACCGGATTTTGGGGACGTATGCCAAAACTCTGGCAACGCTATCTTGTAGAAGCTTCGGTGGATGGTGTCCGTTGGCAAATATTGGCAGACTATCGTAACAGTTTTCGTGATGCCCCTCATAATTACATAGAACTGGATCAACCGATAGAAGCACGCTATATTCGTTATCGCCACCATTACGTGCCGGGCAAGAATCTGGCAATGGGGGATATTCGCGTGTTCGGTTTGGGACGTGGGAAAAAACCGGCTACGGTAAAAGGTTTTACGGTAGTGCGTGAAGCGGACGAACGTAATGCTCGCATTTCTTGGAAATCGGTGAAGGGTGCGCAAGGCTATAATGTATTGTGGGGTGTTGCTCTTGATAAATTGTATAGTTCGTGGATGGTATATGGCGATAATTCATTAGACTTACGTGCCCTCACAGTGGGACAAAAATATTATTTTGCCATCGAATCGTTTAATGAAAATGGTATTTCGCAACGTGTCTTTCTTCGAGAGGCTCACTGATTATGTAAATTGAGTAATAATGAAACAGATAATACACTCTTTTTTGTGTGGTGGTACCGTTTGGGCAGTTTGTGCTGTATCGCAGGGAGTAAAGGCCGGTGGAACTTCTGTTTCTGCTGCAGAGGATGGCGAGGTTGTTCGTCCCAACATTGTTTGTGTGGTATGCGAAGACATCAGTCCTTGGCTACGCTGTTTTGGTGACAGTGTGGCAGTGACTCCCACTATTGACGCCCTTGCGGCAGAGGGCGTACGCTATACCAGCCTTTACGGGACAGTGGGTGTCAGTGCTCCTTCGCGTGCGGCACTCATCACGGGAATGTATCCCACACATATTAAAGCTAATTATATGCGTACGCAAGGGGGGCAGATTGCACGTCCGCCAGCAGTAACCGGTTACGATATTGTGTTGTCTGAAGGAATTAAATGCTATACTGAGCTGTTGCGTGCCGCTGGTTATTATTGTACGAACAATCCGAAGACCGACTATCAGTTTCTATCGCCTTTGACAGCTTGGGACGAATGCGGTAGGCAGGCGCATTGGCGCAATCGTCCTAAGGGAATGCCTTTTTTCGCTATATTCAATACCCTTGCTTCGCATGAGCAGAAGGTATGGGAAAGTGCAAAGGATACGCTATACGTCTCTCCCGACGATGTGGTACTGCCTCCCTATTATCCTGAGGACAGCATTGTGCGCCGCGACATAGCTGTCATGTACAGCAATATTTACCGCATGGACTGTTTTGTCCGCCAGATGATTGATGAACTGAAGGCTGCAGGCGAGTGGGATAATACTATTCTTATCTTTTATTCGGATAATGGCGGACCGCTTCCTCGGCAGAAACGTGAAATAACAGAGGTTGGTACCCATATTCCTCTCATTATCCGTTATCCGGACGGACGATTGGCCGGCAGTATTGATGATGGACTTCGCAGTGTCATTGACATTCCACCCACGATTCTTTCATTGGCGGGTATCAAGCCTCCTGCCTATATGGATGGCAAGGCATTTGCTGGGAAATATGCTTCGCCATCGCGGCGCTATGTTTTTGCCGCACGTGACCGTATGGATAAGTGCTATGACCAGCAGGGGGGCGTGCGCGATTGCCGTTATCGTTATATCTGTAATTATACTCCCAATCAGCCCGGCTATCAGCCGGTAGGATTTCGTCTGAACATGCCGATGATGCGCCGTATGCTTCAACTCCATGAAGAAGGCGCACTCGATGAGAATCAAGAAAGCTGGTTTGTCTGGCCCCGTCAGCGTGAAGAGTTCTATGATTTGGAGAAAGACCCTCATGAGATGTGCAATCTGATTAATGATTCGGCTTACCGGAAAGACATTGACCGTTTGCGGAAGGTGTATCGGCAGTGGGAAAGGAAATATTGGCAATGTCGTCCGCTGACAGAACCGGAAATAGTATAAACTATGTGGCCGGACGGTGTACAGCCGCTCGTGTCAGCTCCGCAGATTGTACAGAGGGGGGCAGGTCAAGCTGGAGTGTTCCACTCCTGGAGTCTCTTATGCCTATCAGTTGAATGGTCGGGGACGGAATGGAGAGAAACATTGGAGTCTATATGTTGAGCCGTTTGCTGTCCGTAAAGGAGACCGGGTGGCAGTGCAGGCTTTCCGGGTAGGATATAAGAAAAGTGAGATAGTAAACTTCTTGATTGAACATTAATTTTATAAAATATGAAGAATATAGTTTGTACAGCCTTGATGCTGTTGATGTCTGTGTGTATGTATGCGCAGGAGTTGTATGGAGAGTATGAAAAGAAAGTGTATGTCTCTTCGCAGGGAGATTCGTTGAAGTACCGTTTGCTGCGTCCCGAAGCAGAAAAGGCAGGGAAGAAATATCCGTTGGTGCTTTTTCTGCATGGTGCGGGCGAACGAGGAGATGATAATCAAAAGCAATTGGTGCATGGTGGGCAGATGTGGCTCAATCCGGTGAACAGAGAAGAATATCCGGCTTTTGTATTGGCTCCCCAGTGTCCTAAGGAAGATTATTGGGCTTATGTGGGTCGTCCCAAGTCGTTTGTACCTGGAGAAATGCCCGAGGTACAGGAGCCTACGCGTATATTCCGCACATTGAAGGAGTTGCTGGATACCTATTTGGCTATGCCCCAGGTGGATAAAGACCGGATTTATGTGATGGGACTTTCCATGGGCGGTATGGGGACGTTTGATTTGGCGATACGTTATCCCGAAGTTTTTGCCGCAGCCGTTCCCATCTGTGGTATTGTGAATCCGGCAAGGCTTTCTGCCGCCAAAGACGTGAAGTTCCGTATTTATCACGGAGATGCCGATAACATTGTTCCGGTAGAAGGTTCGCGTCAGGCTTACAAGGCCTTGAAGGCTGCCGGTGCCGATGTTGAGTATATCGAATTCCCTGGAGTCAATCATGGCAGTTGGACACCGGCGTTCAATGATTCTGAGTTTATGGGTTGGCTGTTTAATCAGAAGAAAAAATGATGAGAGTATTGTCTGTTATCGGAATTCTCTTTTTAGGGGGCGCTTTTTTTACTTCTTGCATCACTTCTGGTCGGGTAAGTACTTTTGTGGTATTGCCGGATACGCAGACTTATCTGGAACAATGTCCGGAGGTCTTCGAGTCGCAAGTGGACTGGTTGGTTGCCAACCGTAAGAAAATAGATGCCGTGTTCCAAGTGGGAGATTTGACACAAGATAATTCTCCGGTGGAATGGGCGTATATGCAGAAAGCCTTTCATCGTATTAGCCAAGCAGGAATACCTTATTCTGTCGTATGGGGAAATCACGATATTGGCAGTAAGCCCGGTAAGTTTTCGGACGTGCATAACACTGCAATGGCCAACAAGTATTTCCCTCTTTCTGACTATAAGCAGAAGAGTTATTGGGGAGGCAGTGCGGATGGAAAGACATTGGATAACTATTACATAAACCTTAGGTCGGGCGATACCGATTGGCTGGTCTTGAATCTGGAATTCGGGCCTTCTGATGAGGCTCTGCAATGGGCCGATTCCATAGTGGGTATTCATCCGGATA